>Ga0206123_10002387_pt1 | contig 16425 bp, 15 predicted proteins | sample Helgoland_Spring_2_FD_160086 | JGI IMG/M metagenome (GOLD analysis project Ga0206123, IMG submission 160086) | Pelagic subsurface seawater microbial communities from Kabeltonne, Helgoland, North Sea - Helgoland_Spring_Bloom_20160316_1 | ecosystem: Environmental > Aquatic > Marine > Epipelagic ...
GCCCCCAGGACGCGGCGGACCTGAGCCAGGACACCTTTCTGCGGCTGATTCTGGGCGAGCAGTCGCTGGAAGCGCTTCGTGATCCGCGCGCCTATCTGATGGTCATCGCCAGCCGGCTGATGATCAACCGCCACCACCGCCGGCAGGTGGAGGAGGAAGCCCTGCGCCAAGTGGCGATTCTGGTGGAGACCCGCGACCAGCGCGGCCCGGCGGAGATCGCCGCCGCCCGGGACCTGCTGGTGACGGTGCTCAAGCTGCTGGTGGACGAACTGCCCGAGAAACCGCGCCGCGCCTTCCTGATGGCGCGTCTCGAGGGCCTGACGTATCGGCAGATTGCGCGCCGGCTGTCGGTGTCCGAAAGCAGCGTCAAACAGTACCTGGCCAAGGCGTTCGCCCACTGCCACGCGCGCCTCTACGACAGCCTGGCGGAGGTGCCGTGTCCGAGCTGAACCGCATCCGCCAGCAAGCCGCCGAATGGGTGGTCGCCCTGCAGACCGCCGGCGCCGACGAGCGCCCCCACCTGCAGGCGGAGTGCGACACCTGGCAGGCCAAGGACCCGCGCCGCCGCCAGGTGCTCGAGCAGATCCAGCGCCTGTGGCAGGCCACCGAGCCCGCCCAGGAACGCCGCCGCCAGCGCCGCCGGCAATTCACCGGCCTGGGTGCCGTGCTGCTCGCGGTGCTGCTCGGCACGCAACTGCCCTGGGCCTACTGGACCGCCGACCACCGCACCGCCGCCGGGGAGATCCGCACCCTCACCCTGCCCGACGGCAGCCGGGTGGTGCTCAACAGCGGCAGCGCCATCGACCTCGATTACAGCGACACCGCCCGCACCGTCGAGCTGGTGCGCGGCGAGCTGCTGGCCACCGTGGCCAAGGCCCCGGACCGGCCCTTCCAGGTCACCACCCGCGACCTCACCGCCACCGCCCTGGGCACCGAATACAGCGTGCGCCTGGAAGACGGCTTCACCCGGGTGGCGGTGCAGGAATCCACCGTGGCGGTCACGCCGCGCCACGGCGGCGACGGCCTGAACCTCACCGCCGGCCAGCAGGCGGACCTGAACCGCCAAGGCGTCATCGCCCGCGCCGATACGCCACGCCAACGCCCCGATTGGGCCGACGGCCGCCTGGCCTTCAGCAAAGCGCCCCTCACGGAAGTGGTGAACCGCCTGGCCCGCCACCGCCCCGGCCTGCTGACCCTGGACGACGCCCTCACCGCCCCGGACGCGCCCCGCTTCACCGGCGTGCTCCCCGCCAACGACAGCGACGCCGCCCTGGCCCTGCTCGCCGACACCCTCAACCTGGAAGTGCGCTACCTCACCCCCTGGTACGTCACCGTCCGTCGCCGGTCGCAATAAGAACGTTGTTGAAGCGGCTTGATGGGTTGAGCCAAACAAAGAAGCAGGACATTGTGGATGACATCGATACCGGCGCGAGCTGGCTTTCAGCGAAGAGGCCCCCATGGTTCGAACTTTTGCTCTCCTTCTCTTCATCACCATCGCGGCTCTGGCGCACGCCACGGAGACCAAGCCTGCAAGAAGCGACTGCATTTTCCGTGTCGATCTGGACTGGAGCGAATTTGCCGGCAACAAGCAGGACGCACTGAAAACCCTGATCACGTCAGTCGGCCAGGCCCCGGATATGGGCTTCAACCAGGTCCCGCCCAGCGCCGCCGTTCAAGGCAACGACCAACAGCACCTTTACTTCCAACTCACCGATGGCTGTGGCCCGCAGCGGCTGGATAGCGCGAAGAAGCTGCTCGCCCACGTCGACCGGGACGGCCTGCCCCCGTTCAACCTGAACACCGCCTCGTTCTCCCCGGGCCTGGAGACAATCCAGGTCCAAGGCCCGTGGTGGCGGTAGGGGCACCCTCCAAAAAAATTTGCCATCACCACTGCCCGATTGGCTCCCCTGCTTTGTCTTCATAAGTAAGACACGCGAAAACAACACCGCGAACCCACGCTGGAGCCAAAGAATGAACACCGGAACCACAGCGCCCAAGGCGCTTTTGCTGCTCGGCTTGCTGACCCCGCTATCGCTCATCCAACCGGCCCTGGCCCAAACCCAGGCGCCGCAAACCATCAACCTGCCCGCCCAGCCGCTGGACCAGGCGGTGATCGACCTGGCCCGGCGGACCGGCCTGGCGATCGGTGGCGACGCCTCTTTGCTGAACGGCAAGCAGGCGCCGGCGCTGAGCGGCGACTACACGCCGGAGCAGGCCCTGCGCGCGCTGCTCGCCGGCAGCGGCGTCACCGCCGTGCGGGTGGACAGCGGCTACCGGCTGGAAGCGGCGCCGGAAACCGACGGCAATACGCTGGAAGCGGTGTCCGTCTACGGCCGCCAGAAGAACGACACCGTGGAAGCCATCCCCCAGAGCGTGAGCGTCTACAACCGGGAAAACTTCGCGCTGGCCCAGGCCGACACCGTCGGCGACGTGGTGCGCCTCACCCCCAGCGCCAACCGCGCCGGCTCCGGCCGCGACATGTTCGCCGATGACTTTTTGATCCGCGGCTTCAACGCGGAAGAGTCCGTCAACGGCCTGGGCTTCCGCCAAACCGACCACCCCACCGACCTGGCCAACGTGGAGCGCCTGGAAATCCTCAAGGGCCCGGCCTCGGTGCTGTACGGCCAGATGGAACCGGGCGGCACCATCAACGTGGTCACCAAGCAGCCGCTGGACTACTACCAGGCGGAAATGGGCGCCGAATACGGCAGCTACGATTACCACCGCACCACCCTGGACGTCACCGGCCCGCTCAACGACCGGGTGCGCGCGCGCCTCAACCTGGCCCACCAGGACAGCAACGCCTCCATGGACTACTGGGGCTACGAGCGCCTGTTTGTGGCGCCCAACGTCACCGTGGACCTCACCGACACCACCAACCTCACCGTGGAAGGCAGCTACTCCGCCAACGAATGGACCGCCCTGCCCGGCGGCGCCCCGGCGGAAGGCGCCATCGAGCCCAACCCCAACGGCCACTACAGCGACGACTTCAACACCGCCTGGAAAGACGCCACCACCGAGCGGGATTCCCTCTACCTGAACACCCGGCTCGTTCAGGCCATCACCGACACCATCGACGCCCGCCTGAGCTACGCCTACACCCGCAACGACCAGACGTTCCAGGAATACGCCCCGTTCGGCCTGGGCGCCGACTTCCGCACCCTCGACCGCATCATCTTCGCCAGCGACGACGCCCAACAGACCGACCACGAGGTGATCCTGGACCTGAGCGGCGAAGCCACCCTGGCCGGCATGGCGCACCGCTTTATCGCCGGCGTGAACTACCGGGAATCGGACAGCACCCGCCCCACCCAGGTGTTCCTGGTCGACCCCATCGACCTGTACGAACCGGTGTACGGCCCCATGGACCTGAGCACCAAAGCCCGCGACCGCGGCTTCACCCAGACCGACCGCCTCCTCGCCGGCTTCGTCCAGGACCGCGTCTCCTTCGCCGACAAGTGGACCCTGCTCGCCGGCCTGCGCTACACCGACGCGGAGCAATCCCAGAAAACCACCGACTTCATGGCCGGCGACGCCGTCACCCGCGCCGAACTCGGTGAAACCGCCTGGACCACCCAGCTCGGCCTGGTCTATGACCTCACCGACAACACCTCGCTCTACACCAGCCGCAACGAAGCCTTCGTGCCCCAGCAGGGCACCACCTCCGGCCGCCAGCCCCTGGACGCGGAAGAGAGCGTGCAATACGAAGCGGGCGTGCGCGTCACCGCCGACCGCCTCAACATCAACGCCGCCGGCTTCATCATCGAAAAAGACAACATGGCCATCAGCGACCCGCTCAACGCCGGCTTCGAAGTGGCCCAGGGCCGCGCCCGCTCCCAAGGCGCCGAGCTCACCGTGGACGGCTACGCCACCAGCAACCTCTACCTGAGCGCCGGCTACGGCTACACCGACACCGAAGTGCTGCGCACCGACGACCAGACCCTGGAAGGCAACCGCTTCGTCAACGTGCCCCTGCACACCGCCGCCCTGCAAAGCCGCTACTACCTCAACGCCGTCACCGGCCTGAGCCTGGGCGGCACCGTCGCCTACGTGGACGAACGCCCCGCCAACGCGGACAACAGCGTCACCCTGCCCGCCTACACCCGCGTGGACCTGGGCGCCTACTACGCCGTCACCGACGCCCTGCAACTGGACCTGCTGCTCAACAACGTCACCGACGAAGAGATCTTCTCCCCCGGCTCGTTCGACGGCGTGATCCGCGAAGAAGGCCGCACCTACCTGGCGCGCGTGAAGTACTTGTTCTGATGGGCCTTCTTCAGTGACAGCGCGGCGGCAGCTGGTCCAACTGCACCGCTACGTGGGGCTGGTGATGGCAGGCTTCCTGATCATCGCCGGCCTCACCGGCGCCCTGCTGGTGTGGTATTACGAGCTGGACGCCCTGATCAACCCGCAGTGGCTCAAGGTCGAGCCCCCCACCGCGCACAGTGAACCGCTCTCGCCCTTCACCCTGCGCGACCGGGTGGACGCCGCCTACCCGAACGCCAACGTCCACTGGATGATGCTCGCGCCCCCAGACGCCCACAGCCCGGTGCGCTTCTTCCTCAGCGCCAAACCGGGCGCACCCGCGCTGCCCATCGACGAAGTGTTCGTGAACCCCTACACCGGCCAGATCCTCGGCGGCCGCCTGTGGGGCGACCTGAGCCAGGGCCTCGCCAACCTGATGCCCTTCGTCTACCGCCTGCACCACTCCCTGGCCCTGGGCACCATAGGCACCTGGATCTTCGGCCTCGTCGCCCTGCTCTGGACCCTGGACTGCTTCGTCGGCGCCTGGCTCACCTTCCCCCCGCCGCGCCGCCGCGACGCCCGGCACCGCCCCCGCCGCTTCTGGACACGCTGGGCCAAAGCCTGGCGCATCCGCTGGCGCGCCAGCGGCCACAAACGCACCTTCGACCTGCACCGCGCCGGCGGCCTCTGGCCCTGGGCCCTGCTGCTCGTCTTCGCCTGGAGCGGCGTCGCCCTCACCCTCTACGACGAAATCTACCGCCCCACCACTGGCCTGTTCCTCAGCTTCCAGGAAGACCCGCTCGCCACTGTGCCACCCCGGGCCAACCCCGGCCAACAACCGCCCATCGGCTGGGAAGCCGGCTACCGCGCCGCCCGACAACACCTGGAAACCCTGGCCCAAGACCGCGACCTCACCATCCACGCCCTGGAACGCTTCGCCTACACCCCGCACAAGAACGCCCTCAAACTGATGGCGCGCACCAGCAGCGACGTGAACGAGCGGTTCGGGGAAACCTGGGTGTACGTGGACGCCACGGACGGCGCCCTGCTGGGCCACTACCTGCCCACCGGGGAAGCGGCGGGGAATACGGTGACGACCTGGCTGACCAGCCTGCATATTGCGGCGGTGGGTGGGGTGGGTTATCGGGTTATTGCGACGGTGTTGGGCGTGGCTGTGATCGTGTTGAGTGTGACGGGGATGATGGTCTGGTGGAGGAAGCAAAGAACCGCGCGAGCAACGAAACCAATCGGCAGGCCAGGTAAGCAATAGATTAAAAGCCTGTAGGAAAAGTGCTTTATCGACGTTCTTGCGCACTGGACACATTGACAGTAGCGCAAACAGAACTACACTTTATACAAGGAGCGTCGAAACTCCCACAAGCGGGCCTCACCGCAACCCGAACCAACCGCGGTATTTTTGTGCCTGAAAACCGGCCTGTAAGGGTCGGGAGGTCTGGGGAATACAACACCTTCGGGAAATACCCAGAGCAGTTCTTGTGGCTGTTTCGAACCTCCTGACCACCCATTGCTTTTAATTCGAAATAAGCACAAGGAGCAACATCATGAAACAACGCAAGCTGAAGGTCCGCGAAGGACACTGGGATTACACCCTGAAAAGCACCCCTTGCGGCGGCAACCGGATAGCCCCCTTCATTCTTCTTAAAGGCATCTGGCTTGAGCAAGCCGGCTTTACCGTAGACACGCCCGTATCGATAACAGTTGAGGACGGCCGGCTTGCGATTGTCCGCGACCACAACTACTGATAGTGAAGCCCCAGCTACACGCTGGGGCTTCTTAGGTCTCAAAAAAGCAAAAGTTATAGAGCAAACCGATCCTCAAGAAGTACCTAAATCACGGTACTAGCCATGCAATGTCAGTATCTTCCTAATAGCCATCTTTGCGAGCAAAAGTGGAACAACGGTCACAACGGGCACGAGCATTGCGCCGACAAATATTGCCCCTAAAAACTCGGGGGGCCAGTCCAACGGATTTAGATAGAACAAGGCGGTCGCACACGTCGCTAAAGCGCAAATCGCAATCGAACCGTATACTCGAAATTCTATAGCCCAGTAATAAGGCCACTCATATAGCACTTTATTTTCGTCCTCATCGCCCGGGCGCAATATGCCCATACCAAGCTGGTAACTAATGCCGACGAGGAAAAGCGGTAGCCCGCCGAGGAAGCTGGGAAGCCCCTTGGAATGCTTGACGGCTATAGCGATAACCTCGAAAAGGCCAGGATACCGCTGGAAGAACAAGATCACGATCAGTAGGCACAGAGCCTCCGGCGACACAAGAAGAAGGCGCTTTAGATCTAAAAGTTTAGAGAGCATTAATCGTGCTCCATGTGGCGCTCTTCTTTTATACGCTCCAATATCCCAACAGTTTTTCTGTATAGATCTTCTGGGTTAGGGTCACGGGAAAAGGAAAAATTTCTCACTGTCTCCGTCGTTCTGACGACCACAACATCGTCACCCTGCTTCCCTCTTACATAACCCTTCCCATAGCCGTCCGCGGCCATAAGAATTGCAGCGTCTCCTATTGGAAGTGCATCAGGTAGGTACGGTCGACCCTTGCTCTGGTCGACAATGCCCGATACGTGCTCAGGCAGATTCGTATCGAGCGGCAAACTCTGACTGCTGTCTTCCTCCACTTTCATCCGATCAGTATTTCTAGACTTGAGGTAATCCTTTAGATCTTCCCACAGCGGACCGAATAACGGATTGGGTGGTGATACCGTTGCAGAAACGCGATAAATACCGTCCAGACTATTAAGCTTGCGGGCAAATGAGCGGAGATCAGCTATGGGGTCAACGTCGCACCGCGCCAGGACCTGATGATGAGATGCGTTAACGACTTCAGCCCATCGGTTCATGAACATGCCGTATTCGATCTGGTTAGATACATGCAAGAAAGCGATCCCTGAATACTCTGGGACATAAACAAAAGGACTAGAGGCGCGAGTAATATTGGGCTGACGCTGTTTTGTCTCTTTATGCTCGTGAGGATCAACTACAGAAACCTCACCATCTGGATCATATTTCCCGAGACGCCCAAAGAAATATGAGGATTGACCGTCAGCCAACTCCCGAACATCAAGAAACGTCCATGCAGACCCGTACTTAGTAACACTCTCGGGCCAGCAAAGAGCAGATTTTATATCAGCGGTTTGTAGTGCACCGGTTTTCACCACGCGCCCTAGATAGTAAGTGCCCTTCCGGGTCATTTATCACCCTCCCCCCGCATTAAGCGTTAACTCGCCACTGAAGGCATTAAAAAACATTTTTCTCAGCCGACGCATTCGACATTTTATTTTCTAAAATTACGTTAGAAATATTTCCAATAATCCCCAATAGATAATCATGTAATTCCTCTTCCTCCGCCACCGCTTTCAACACTGCACTTTCATATTGCTTTCGGCTTTGGAAGCCCAAGGCCTTTGCGACCGCGCCCAGCGCGGGAGTCTCCCGTAAAGGGTACCGTCTGAGAATGCCCTCATAATTATCGGCCTCAATAAAATCCTCTATGGTATTCCGCTCAGCCTCTATATAATCACGAATATTAACTTCACAGGCCATTACCCCCCCAGAGCTCATTTCCGCCGGGCTCGGCAACATACCAAATATCACTTCTCTGATCTTCTTTTCGGCTATTCGCGCGCTTAACCTCGTCGCATGCGGACCGACTGACGATAGGGCGCTCTTTATGGCCTCAGAGCATCGAGTAGCAGGATCATTACCGTCGACTTCAGCAAGTCGATTCGCAACACATCTTATTATCTTTACATCGTAATATAGAGATTCAATCGAATAACAATTCAAAGCGAATATGCCTCGACCTTCGAGGTCGGCAAGATCGTCGGTGCTTCTACCGTCACTATCAATGAGCCCCCAAGCATCAAGCCAATGAAGATCTTCGGCCGAATTTATACCGTCTACCGCTGCCTCTACCGACTTGCAACTGCTTTTAGGCACTATCGATACGCCGGGGAATAGAAGGCTGTAGAGTGCTTTGTCCAAACTATCGGCGTCTCCCTCTACGAATACTAGCCTTCTCCTGGCGCCCAATATATCAATTTTTGTTTGTGTGTCGACTGGCAAGCCTTTGTCAACGAGATCGGCATGCCACCTGTATGGCTTTTTGTTCTCGTACTCACAGCCTCTTATTATTAGCGTCTTGGATGCTTCGTTATTTTGCATCGGCAATGCTATATCGTGGGTCGAAACGATAAAAGCACAATCCGGGCGCTCCGCTGTCAGGTTACCCAAAAAAGGTGAAATAATAGAGCGGTGCAAATGTCTCTCAGGTTCATCTATGAGAATCAGCGTCTCTCCGGGACAAGTCAATACATTGACCGCAACCAAAAGTGCATTTCTCTCTCCATCTGAGAGTTCCGCGATGCTGTAATAATCTGAACCTTCCTTGGAAGCTAGAATTCTCTCATTCTCGTGAATTGATATTTCTATAGGGATATTAGATATCCTGAAAAGTCTGTTAATTATTGCGATCCTCGATTCAGATTTCGATAGCAGTTTCGCATGTTTCACATCGTCCTTGTCCACTGCGGACGCAATCGACCTTGCCCTAACGTTCTCAGCGTCAAGAAGATCATATATTGCTATGCTTGATCGGTCAGACGCTCTCTCTTCCTTCCATCTCGCATCTGCCTGCGTATCGCTATTTGCGATTTGACGCTCTATCTGTATTTTTCGATGAGGTGACAAATCGATAGCATCGGAGGCAAACCATGTCTGTCTATGAGCTGCTATCCTCCTCGCGTTCTGTCTATGCTGGACATACAGGTTTTGCATTAACCCCGACTTCCCAGACCCGTTCGCACCGACTATAAAAAGTGTCTCGCCTAACGGAATCGAGACTTGGCAATGAGAGTCTTTTAGCCGAACATTGATATCAAACTTATCCATTAATTGCTTATCCTTTTTTGCTATCAAGTACGGGCCTGATGGCACCTGTGTATTTATAGATAACGGCGGATTTGAACTATCACTATGTAAACGTCTTGCTGCATTTCAGTCTCCGCAAAGTAAAAACGTGACACGCCGCACAGTCAATACTCGTATCTGTTTGTCGCACAGGCACAAAAATGATCTAGAAGGCACCTTTTGTTGGTAATGACTAACTAGCCCCTAGAGATACGTCAGTCCTCACTCCAACCAAATCCAACGCCTTCGCCGCTTCACCTCATCCAGCCGGCGCACGGGTTGGGTGAACGGCGCTTCGGTGACGGTTTCCGGGTTAGTGTTGGCTTGTTCCAGGATCTTGGCCATGGCGTCGATGAAGTCCTCCATCCTTCCTTGGTTTCGGTGCGCTCGATCAGGGAGCACTCGGGCACTAGCAACGTGAAGTAGACCGTGGGGGGGGGGGGTGCTGATTGTAGTCGAGCAGGCGTTTGGCGATGTCGAGCGCGGTAACGTGATTGTCCGGCCTGTTTGGCGAAGATGAGGATGAGTTCGTGTCGGGCGCGGCGCTCGGGGTAGGCGACTTGGCATCAAGGCATCGAAGTGTTAGCACGCCGCCGCAAGCGCGAGATTGTCGGCTTCTGAGTTTACACCACTAAATCCGCGCTAGGTGCAAGGCCATTGGCCTGGGCATAATGGCCCTCCCTAGGGCATCATATCCCTATAGAACCACATATGGAGCGAAACATGGGTACAGACCCCGAAGCCCTGAGAGACGCCGTCCTGGCGCTTTCCGAAGCGGAGCGGGCAAAGCTGGCCAGAGACTTGATAGCCAGCCTGGACGGCCCCGCCGATGACGATGTCGCCGAAGCCTGGGACATTGAGCTTTGCCGCCGCATCAATGAAGTGGAGAGCGGAAAAGCCCAACTACTAGATGTTGAAGACGTTCTCGCGCGCATACGGGCACGGATCGGATAAGGATTAGTTTTGGTCGTTGAAGTCAGCAAGGAAGCTGCCCAAGAGCTGGAAGAATCCGCAGCCTGGTACGAAAAGGAAAACCCGGGGCTTGGCGCTCGCCTGATTGACGCTTTTGCCCACGCCGTGCGCCTTCTTGAAGAACCCAATCCGCCGCTCGCTCCCGTGGGTGGCAAAGCCGGCAGCCGCGGGGCCAAACGATTGCTTCTGCATCGCTTTCCCTTTTCCCTCGTTACCCTGAGCCGTGGGTCGACCACGGTTGTCATCGCATTCGCCCATCATTCCCGCAAGCCGGGTTACTGGACAGATCGCATCTAGTACCCCAGTAATGCCGTCCTCAAGCGCCCTGTAGTGAAGGGAAATGCTTTCAAACAGAAGTACAAATGTCTTACAACGATTTCAGCCTCAGACTACTGTGCTCCAACGACGTGACGACTAGCCTGGATACCGGTGCTTAAACACACCCTATCAGCGGTCGTCTCGGCCGACAGAATGCGGTACTTTTGTGCCCACGACCAGTCGATGGTCGGGTAGCGCGTAGCCATACAAGACCTTCGGGGAAAGCGTGCGGCCGTCTGATAGCGGTGTTTAACTGCCCGACCGCCCTTATGGGCACTCGTTAAACAAACCTATCAGTGGAGCACGACCATGAAATACCGCACCCTCAAAGTCCGCAAAGGCCACCGGGACTATACCCTGAAGAGCAAGCCCTACAGCGGCAATCCAATTACTCCTTTGCTTCTTCTCAAAGGTACCTGGCTGGAACAGGCCGGATTTACCATCGACACACCGGTATCTGTATCCGTTGAGGATGGGCGGCTATCGATTGTTCGGGATAGTAGTCGATGAGGAACTAGCCCCAGCGACAAGCTGGGGCTTCTTCGTCTACAGACAGCGAAAGCAAGAAATGACAGCATGTTCATTAAAGCGAACAGCTATAGCGCCCGGTTAAGCGCCGTGTTGCGCACTACTTCCATACCTGCGATACCGCACCTGAAATGTCGCCAAAGATCTTGCCAGACAGAGGCGGGCAGTTTTCAGAGTAGCCGGAGTTCGAATAGTGCATCACAGTTTCATTATTGCGAACGTCGATCAATTCCGCATTAATATATTCAAACCGGTATCCACCACCAAAGCACCTAGCCATGGATGTATTAGGCGCATAGCCGTCCACATGCAAGACGAACCGGGCCGATGCTTCGCTATATGCTTCCGTTTTCGTGGGAGACACCTCTTCGACCGAAACATTCCTACTCGCCATCCTCTTGATTTCGAACCCTTTTTCCCGTAACCGTTTTTCGATCTCATAAATCCATGGGGCTCTAGTTCCAGACATCGCAATAATTTTCGGGCCTTCAAACTTTTCATCGACAAGGATATCCATACTTTTAGTAGAGACACAGCCCGAAAGAACAACGATGAAGAGAGTTATTAATGAATAACGCATGAAGCATCCCTTTTTACGTATAACGCCTTGTATGAGCGGTGTATTTAGAACGAAGCACGAAGGGCATAGGGAAAAAACGTTTCCCGCCGTGCATTTTTAGGTCGCTACTCATCTTCGGCCATCAATTTCGTGCAGAACTCTTTACCATGTGTTTTGCACCATACGCTGCCAAGCGAATATGCCGTCTCGAAGTCAAACCTATCATCTTCAGAAACATCTTTCTCTGACCAAAGATCGACAACCTTATTTCCTGGGCAGCCACAGCTTTTCAGAGCGTATCGGCTAGTAAGCTTCTTATAGTATCTGTCAGATACCAAAAGCTCTTTATCGCCGGACTCGCTGGATAGTTTTGCTGCCATATTTACCGGGCGACCTGCCCATACTTCGTTTTGCCTGTCGGTACGCCCACGATAACGTTTGAATCCAATTTTCCTTACCAAGACCGTTCGCATATCAATGCCGACATGACAGCCAACGTCCAAGCCAGTTTTGCCATGTACTAGTGGCACAAACTCCTCGGTCGCGAATGTTCGAAAGGTAACTGCGGCGGCTAGAGCGCGATGGGCTTGATTTTGATCAAAAAGGGCAAGAGCACCATCTCCTCGCACATCAATGTAAGGTGCCTCAAAATCACTGAACAGCTTTACCGCTGTACCTGTAAATAACTGATATGCTCGGGCAGTACTATTGTCATGACTGTACGCACTTAGCTGGGTAGAACCTCTCATATCTACAAATATGCATATTACATCTGGGATTTTCAGCCAATTTCGTGGATTTTCTATTGGTATGGAGTTGGTATCGGGAACTGAATTCCGCTGGGTAATTGAGGCGCTTTCCCTATATAAATCCCTCGCATCATCAATGATCGTTTTTACACTTGGTAGTACTTGTTCATCCGACACCATCAGTCTTTTTCCTTTTGTTTTTTGCAGCGTACAATAGAATTCCACCAATAATTGGTGTTAACGCTGCTAGGATAATCAAGTTAACGCCGCGCTCAAACAATGCATATTTCGCTAGAGCAACCCGAGAGTTGATGATTATCTGTTCAGCGTACATTTTATGGAAATCGTTTACTTCTTTCTCTGGAATCTCCAGAGCTTGTACGAATTTTTTTATCAATTCATTTTTTGAAAGAGTGGATAGATAGCCGAAATATAAAAGATTTTTGTTACCCACTTCTTTAGGTTTCGGCACAATGATCGAATAGCTGAGAACAGGGAGAAACGAAAGCAGTCCAACTACTAACGCACCTCCCAAAAATACTATCAGAACAAAAAAATAAACTTGTAAGTAACCGCCGACGTCTTCCGACATTAACAATCTTGCCGTAGCCCATAACGCGACGCCAGAAGCAGTAATCAGAACCGCATTCTTCGCCTCGGCGAATTTCAGCCAACCATTGACGCTTTCGAGAACTTCTTTAAGGGCTTCCATAGAAATCTAACGCCTCAGATAGCCGCGTGAGGTACGAGCGTCGGATGAACAAAGTGGGAATACGTAATGAATTTTTTTTGTAACTTTGCTAGCCGAAAAAGCATGTCTTGATATCCTTCTCACCCATACCGAAAAATCCTCTATATGCCTAACTTGGAATGCAATGAAATAGCTATATCACTTCAATCCTGGCGCACCCTGGGTAATACTGACCTTGTGAGATTTAAGACAGGCGGCCTTTTTGCTACTGATGCTTCGGTTCCTTTTCTAGCGCCTCGAAAAGGAACCGAAGCTAGCGCCTCGAAAGCCCGATCTAACTTCGAATACCTCGATACTTTGGTCTAAGGTCTCGCGCGTTTACTAAATAACGAAGCTCGCGGCCTACGAAGGCTCATGCGTGTCGCGTTAGGTAGCCTTTTACTCCGACAAATTAAAAACGTGATAGACATCACAAGTCAACACCCGTATCCAACTGTCGCGCAGATCGAGTAGGAGGGGGCGTCACCGCCCCCGTCCTCTCACACCACCGGGCATACGGTTCCGTACCACGGCGGTTCCCACTTCCCATCGCTGGGCGAGCTGCGTTCCGTTGATCTTTCGCCTGTCAGAGTCAGTGGCACTGCAACTGTCTTCGGGGTTCCGCCCCGTCCACCGGTGTTGCGAGTCCTCTTGTGAGGCATCTGCACGCTCTGATCAGAGACAAGATCCGACTATCCACTCATAGTGGGTTCGGCCCTTCAGTGGCCGGTCACACCACCTACTACGGCTTCTGCTGACTTCTGCCCTCCCATCCCGACACCTCACGATGCCGGTAGCCCATTGGCAGGATGACAGACCTCCCAGGGTAAGACGCGCGACCTTCACACTTATGCCTGCCGCATCTACGTCCACACCTTCCGTGCAAGTACCGGGCTTCGACGATATGCGCCGTCTTACCCGGTGTGGCCGCCTCGTATACGGTTTCTGTTCGTCAGGCCAGTGCTTTGCCTTCGGCTTCCTTCAGATTCCACCTCACGGTGGACACCCTTGCCGTTCAGCTAGTGGTTCCCCTTGCCGGGCCCACAGAGGACTTGCACCTCCAAGTCGTCCCGGGCGGCCACCACGGCGGGCCGGGACAGCGCCACTCTATGGCGCTTCGCGCCATGCCTGGCGCACGCACAAAAAGGGGCCAGAAAAGGCCCCTCTAAATAGTAACGGCTAACTAACCGCTAAAACCCCACCATCACTCACTCCAAACCAAATCCAACTCCTTCGCCGCCTTCACTTCATCCAGCCGGCGCACGGGCTGGATGAACGGCGCTTCGGTGACGGTCTCGGGTTCAGGTAAGTATGAGTTTGGGTCCACGAGCTTTTCAAACTGCCCTCGACAGGTCACTTAAGAGCTGGGCCCTGAGTACAACAATCCTTCCTTATATATGGCTAATCATCGTCTCTAACCGGACGCCGGAAAAAATGGGTTTTACATACTGGACAGGCACTCTCGGCAGACTCCGTTCCGACCCATTCCGTATTACACATCACACATATATACTGTTTGGTGCATTCTTCTCTCTTCATAGCCGTTTCGTGGATATCTTTCGGTACAACAATGCCATCTGGGTTTACTCCTTCCTTGGGTTGCCGTCGACGTTGCGCCAACATCAACTCTTGCCGTCGCCCTTCCAACCTTTTCTCTGCATCCACCCTAGCTCGCTTGTAGCGCGGGTGCGACACCCAGCGCTTACTCTCTATGTTCTTTTCCAGAAAGGATCGTAACCGGTCGAGGTAGGAACTCTTTTGCTCTGCATCCTCCAGAAAAAGTGGATACGCTTTTTCTAATGATATCTCTATTATTCCGCAAGCCACGTCTTCTAGTGATTCGAGTTCAGGCGGTATATCCCGACCAGGATGAGTGAGATACAAAATGATTGGATAGCCATCTACAAAGCCAACTACGTCAACAATAACACCCTGACGCGCCCTCTCTATCTCAACATCCTCTATTTCTATCGTTCTTCTTTTGGCAACCAAGAACTTTTCAACGATGGGTTGTGTCATGCCATCCAAGTGCATGCTCACTGAATCTTCGTATTTCGGGACCTCCAATTTTATTGATTCCCCGATCACTTGCCGGGCCATCAAACGCACAGACACGAAAAATGAATATTCGCACTTCCTGTGAGTCTCTTCATATACCGCCCGGCTTGCATGCGCAAAGTGCCAGGTCTTCTTATCGCCTTGACGGGCGATAAGCGGAGTCTTACACGACGGACAAATGCATCTACATCTTCGTCCCCGTTCAACATGGGACACGTCAACGAGATAATCGTCATTGACGCGCAGACCAAAAGGAATAAGCGTTAAATCGATCAATAGAAATTCCTGAACGCTGATGCTCAAAGTTAATTTCGCCGGCGCGACGAAGCCCAGAGCCATCTGGCCTTGCGGGACTCACACACTCTCCCGGGGAAGCGGAGACGCTTTAAGTCTGGAGATACAGCTCTAGGTCCTAGGGCTGAATGGCAGACGAGGAGGCAGCTCTACTCTAATTTTTGGGAGGGCCGATTCTTTCCCAGATACGCCCAGGCTTTTGTGTTGGTGGCATACGCTCATCGCCTGGTTCGATCGTTACTTCTCTTGGTTTTGGTACGTCTCCACCCCTGGGACCTCTTTCACGATATTCACCGGGTCTTCTTGGAGACTCGCCTGGCTTCTGTCTGTTAGGCATTGGGGACCTCCTATAACTAGGGCGCTCCGAGAACTGGGATGCTATTAAGTCCGCTACTCCGGAGCCGTTAGGAAATAGAAACTCCACCGTATAACTAAGTCAACAAACAATGTGCGCAGTCACATAAGCACAAAAAAGGGGCCAGAAAAGGCCCCTTCAAATAGTAACGACTAACTAACCCTTAAAACCGCACCATCACTCACCCCAAACCAAATCCAACTCCTTCGCCGCCTTCACCTCATCCAGCCGGCGCACGGGCTGGGTGAACGGCGCTTCGGTGACGGTCTCGGGGTTGGTGTTGGCTTCTTCCAGGATCTTGGCCATGGCGTCGATGAAGTCGTCCATGGCTTCCTTGGTTTCGGTTTCCGTGGGCTCGATCAGGAAGCACTCGGGCACCAGCAGCGGGAAGTAGATGGTGGGGGCGTGCTGGTTGTAGTCGAGCAGGCGCTTGGCGATGTCGAGCGCGGTGACGTGGTTGTCCTTGGCCTGTTTGGCGAAGGTGAGGATGAATTCGTGGCTGGCGCGGCGCTCGGGGTAGGCGGCCTGGCAGCCGATGGCTTCGAGGCGCTTGAGCAGGTAGTTGGCGGCGAGGGTGGAGTATTCGCCGACGCGGATCATGCCTTCGCGGCCGAGCACCATGGCGTAGAAGTAGGCGCGCAGGAGGACGCCGGCGTTGCCCATGAAGGCGCTCA
>Ga0206123_10002394_pt1 | contig 16398 bp, 13 predicted proteins | sample Helgoland_Spring_2_FD_160086 | JGI IMG/M metagenome (GOLD analysis project Ga0206123, IMG submission 160086) | Pelagic subsurface seawater microbial communities from Kabeltonne, Helgoland, North Sea - Helgoland_Spring_Bloom_20160316_1 | ecosystem: Environmental > Aquatic > Marine > Epipelagic ...
CGGCCGTCGCCGCCGGCCGCGGTGTCCTCGTCGATGACATCGGCCTGGATGGATGCCGCCATGGCCTGATCCACGCCCAGCGTCGAGCCGCCGAGAATACAGATGAGGGTATAGGCCACGAGGCTGTAGCTGTTCTCGCCCAGCGTCATCACAAAGATGAACACAAGGCTCACCCACAGCATGGAGGCGCACCACAACCGATGTTTGCTCCAGTTGCGCCCGATCCACAGCCATACCGGTAGGCCGGCGACCGCCGACAGAAAATACACGGCCAGAAAGATGCCGGCGGTCGCCTGACTGGCGCCGAGGACACCGGTCACGAAGAACAGGAACAGCGCCGCGGGCAGGCCGTTGGCCGCACCGTTGAGCAGATAGGCGAGCAACAGACGACGAAATGGGCCGTTGCCGGCCAGCAGCTTCGCGCTCTCGGCCCATTTGACTCGCGAACGCGTACCGCCCGGCTCCGGAACACGCCAGAGGAACAGGACAACGGCCACCGGCAAGGCCACGAGCAGAAACACCGCGATCGCGTGCAGACCGGCGGCCTGACCACCCACGACCTTGCTGACGGCGGCCGGTAACATGATGGCGACCATCGTGCCCAGCACGAAGAACCCTTCGCGCCAGGCCGTGATCCGCGAGCGTTCGTCGTAATCGGCCGACATTTCCGCGCCCATGGTGGTGTACGGCAGATAGATCAGCGTCCAGCCCAGGTAAGCGAGCATGCCCCAGCCCAGCAGATAAGCCGCTCCGGCCTTGTCCCCCGGCACGAACAAGAACCACGCCGCGACCATGAGGATCGGCGTACCCAAGGCGATGAATGGCCGTCGCCGGCCGAATCGAGTGCTGCTACGGTCGGAGAGCGTGCCAATCAGCGGATCGGTTATGACATCGAACAGACGCGCGCCGAATATGATCAGGCCCACCAGCCCGGTATTCAGCGCCGGCATCTGCGAATAGAACGGCGGCAAAAATACCGTCAGCGGCAGGCCGAGTGCGGCCAGTGGCAATCCCAGCAGCCCATAGGCGCCGAGCGCGCCGACGCCGTGGACGCGCTTGCTCATGCGCGGTTCGTGGCCGGGCGTTCGAGGACTATCTGCATGAGATCGATATTGCCGGAGGTAAAGCCGGCCGCACAATAGGCCAGATAGTAACGCCACATGCGGTAAAACGACTGGCCACGCTCAGCCACGATCGTGTCCCGCGCGGTGACCACGCGGGCATCCCAGCGCATCAGAGTGCGCGCATAGTCCGCGCCGTGGAAATCCCGCTCGCGTGTCTGCAGGCCTTGTTCGGATGCACTGTGCGCAAAGGCTGTAGGCGACGCCAGCATGCCGCCGGGGAATACATACTCCTGGATGAAATCGACGTTCGCGCGGTAATAGTCAAAGCTTTCCTCGGAGATCGTGATCGCCTGTATGGCCGCCCGACCGCCCGGCTTCAGGGCGTCGTGAATCGCCCGGAAGTAATCCGGCCAGTAGGCCTCGCCCACGGCCTCATACATCTCGATCGAGGCGACGTGATCGTAGCTTTCATGCACATCGCGGTAATCACGCAGCTCGAACTGCACGCGGTCTCCGAGTCCGGCCTCGCGCGTACGATCCCGCGCGAAGCTCAATTGCTCCTCGGACAGCGTGATGCCGGTCACCCGGCAACCGGTGTGTTCGGCCGCATAGCGGGCGAACCCACCCCAGCCGCAGCCGATCTCTAGGATATGGTCGTCAGCGGTGGGCGCCAGCCGTTCCAGCAGACGTGCGTACTTGCGGCGCTGGGCGCTCTCGAGATCCTCTTCGGGATGCGCAAACAGTGCCGAGGAATACGTCCACGTCTCGTCCAGCCAGAGCGCGTAGAAATCGTTGCCCAGGTCGTAGTGGTACTCGATGTTGCGCTTGGCGCCGCGTCTGCTGTTGCGGCGCAATCGGTGGCGGATCGCGCTCATCAGCGTGTAGGCATACTGAAGCCGGGAAAAATCCGGTTCCAGCGCATCCTCGTTGAGATGCAGCAGATAAATCAGCGTCGGCAGGTCGGGGCAATCCCAATCGTTGGCCATATAGCCCTCGGCGAAACCGATGGAGCCCGCCATGAACAACCGATTGACCATGCGCCGTGAGCGAATGGTCAAGCGCGCGGTGGGGCCGGGATTGTCACCCTCGAATACGGCCAGCGAGCCGCTGGGCAGCGTTACTTCCAGGCGGCCTGTCTGCAGGCGTCCGAGACGCTTGACCACTTGGCGCTCGCGCCAGCCCTGAGGGTGGCCGTCTTGCACGGTCGCGGTCTGCCCGACCTTCAGGGAAACTGGGCTGTCAGGACACATTGTCTTGCTCCGGGTCGGGCTTCGGACGATAACCGGCACCGCGCAGCCATAGTTTGAACGCCTGCCAGTGGATGGCGGCGGTTACCTTGAACGTCATCAGGGGTACGGCCAGTGCCGCACGCAGAATCTCGCGCGTTGTCAGGGCGCGTCGGTCGCCGGTCAGTGTGGTGGCGATACGCAGGCTTTCGCCGTCCATGTCAGCCTCAGGATCGTGGTCATAAAGCCGGATACCAACACCGAGACGGTCGTCCGGTTCGGTAATATGAAACCGGTAGCCGCCGCTGCGATCGAAAAACGGCGACACGTGGAAGTGCTTGTCCTTGCGGCGCTCGCTGCCCCACACCATCGGCGCGCCGTGCTCGTGCAACACATAGAAATGATGCTCGCCGAAAGTGTTGTGCACCTCGACCACGATCGCCCGGAGGCTGGAATCGGCATGTTCACAATAGAACACGCTGATCGGGTGGAAGCCGTAGCCCAGCACCCGCGGCATGGCCAGCAGACGAACCCGGCCCCCATCCAGGGCGATACCATGCTCTGCCAGCAGCGCGTTGAGCCAGCGGCGCAGCGAGCGACCATCGTGCGAACCATGATCGGCGTCATGAAACGACAGCAGATTGAAGCGATTGCGCGATAGCAGCGGCGATGCCGAACAGGCATCGTCGAGCGCATCGATATCCAGCAACAGATAAAAACTGCGATAGACGAACCGATAACGGGGCGCACCGGGGCGACGGTGCATGACATGGCAACGGTACAGCCAGCCGGGCGTGCTCATGTCAGCCACTCCAGGGCGCAGCCACGCCCAGATCGGCGGCCACACGAGTAGCCGCGGCGAGTCCGTCCTCGTGAAACCCATAGCCACACCAGGCGCCGCAATGCCAGATACCGCGCCGCCCCTGAATACCGGGCAACCGCTGCTGTGCGTCGATCGCACCCGCATCGAAGATCGGGTGGTCGTATTCGATTTCGCGGATGACTTTGGCGGGATCCGGCTCGGTGAGCGGGTTGAGGCTGACGAAATAGTCGGTGTCACCGCCGATCGCCTGCAGGCGGTTCATCCAGTAGGTCACCGCCACCCGCTGATCCGACAATACCGCGCGGTCGGCCTGATAGTTCCAGGAGGACCAGACACTACGCCGCTGCGGCATGAGTGCAGCATCACTGTGCAATACGGCCCGATTGGGCTGGAATGAAAAGGCCGACAGAATACGGCGCTCGTCTGAATCGGCATCGGCCAGAATCCGCGCCGTCTGGTCCGCGTGGCAGGCAAAGACCACCTGATCGAAAGACAGCTGTTCACCCTCGCCGGTTTCCAGCTGGACGCCGTTTTCAGAGCGCGTCACGCGGCTGACCGGGGTCGATAACCGCAGGCGCGAACCCAGCTGTTCGACCAGCACCTGAACATAGCGATGACTGCCGCCGGCGACAGTTCGCCACTGGGGCCGGTCACGCAGATCGAGCAATCCATGATTATCGAAGAACCGCATGAAAGTGGCGACCGGGAAATCGCGCATACCGGCGGTCGGCGTCGACCAGATGGCTGCGGCCATCGGCAACAGATAACGCGCGGCGAAGGCCTCGCTGAAGTGGTTATCGTCGAGAAACTCGCCGAGCGACTGGCGCGGCAACGCATCGGCGGTCAGCAGCGCCTTGGCCTGTCGGTTGAAATGCAGGATATCGCGGATCATGCGCCAGTGCGCCGGGTCCGCCAGCAATGATTTCTGCGCAAACAGCGTGCGCCAGCTGTCGCCCGCCCATTCGATGGCCCCATCCCCGATGGAGACGCCGAACGACATGTCGCCCGGCTGGGTAGGCACATCGAGCTCGGACAGGAATCGCTGAAAAAACGGGTAGTTGCGATCGTTCAACACGATAAAGCCGGTATCCACCGGCTGATGGCCAGCCATCACCGTATGTACATGCCCTCCGGCGCGCGCCGAGGCCTCGAACACGGTGATGTCGGCATGGCCATCCAGCAGCCAGGCCGCTCCCAAGCCCGCGACTCCACTGCCGATGACGGCGATTCGCTGCATACTTACTTTCCTTGAAAACCGGCGCAATACCTTTGTCCGTTGTTACGCTGGGGTCGCGCAAGCGGATGCTGTTTTTTTACGGCATTTCGCGTTTCGGCTATGATCTGCACCGGTTTTCGACGCCGAAAGCGGCGTTGCAACCGGTTAGGACTGCGACCGAGTCTATCCGAAGTCGCGCCGAGCCGGTCTGGGCGGCATACACCGCCATTCAAACACAATATCCGATCGATATTCCTACGCTAGGAGCGCACCATGAAAGAACCCGTACGCGTCGCCATCACCGGCGGGGCTGGCCAGATCAGCTACTCGCTCATCTTCCGCATCGCCGCCGGCGACATGCTGGGTCCGGATCAGCCGGTTATTCTGCAGCTGCTCGAGATTCCGCCGGCGATGGACGCACTCAACGGCGTGATCATGGAAATCAACGACTGCGCCTTCCCGCTGGTGCAGGACGTGATCGGCTCCGACAAGCCCGAAGAAGCCTTCAAGGATGCCGACGTCTGCCTGCTGGTCGGCGCCAAGCCGCGTGGCAAGGGCATGGAGCGGGCCGACCTGCTCAAGGCCAACGCCGATATCTTCTCGGTCCAGGGCAAGGCCATCAACGACCACGCCGCACGCGACGTGCGTGTGCTGGTGGTGGGCAACCCGGCCAACACCAACGCCCTGATCGCGGCCAGCAATGCGCCCGATCTGGACTTCGGCCAATTCACGGCCATGATGCGCCTGGATCATAACCGCGCCCTGTCCCAGCTGGCGCAGAAGACCGACAGCCAGGTCACCGATATCGACAAGATGATCGTCTGGGGCAACCACAGCGCGACCCAGTATCCGGATATCAGCCAGGCCACCGTCAACGGCAAGGCCGCGCTCGATCTGGTGGATCGCGACTGGTACGAAAACGACTTCATCCCGACCGTACAGAAGCGCGGCGCCGCCATCATCGAAGCCCGCGGCGCATCCAGCGCGGCATCGGCCGCTTCGGCTGCCATCGATCATATCCACGACTGGGTGAAAGGCTCGGACGGCATCGTGTCTATGGGCATTCCGGCCGACGGCAGCTACGGCGTCGAGGAAGGCATCATGTTTTCCTACCCCGTGATCTGCAAGAACGGCAACTACGAAATCGTCCAGGATCTCGAGATCGACGAATTCAGCCGTGATCGCATGAAGCAGACCGAGGACGAGCTGCGCAGCGAGCGCGAAGCGGTGGCCGAATTGCTCTAAGCCATGAGGTTGCCGTCGCGCCCATCCGCGCGGCGGCTGCCGCTATCGCCGAATTATAAAGCCCGAAACATTCATTCTGTCCACGCCAGCGCTCGAGAAAAACCAGCACCATGCCAGAGTTAGCAAGCGCGCTGAATAGTGGCGCCGCCTTTATGGAATGCGGCGACTGGTGCTTTCTCGCACCAGGCAATGGCGTAGACGATATTGAATCTACAGTAAGACGCTTTTACGCCCCCGAATTCGAACCGCGCATCGAGGTCGTGAGAGGGCCCTGGGGGCGGATAGTACTGACAAGCGTGGCCGACGAGGGTTTCAGGTACTGGGAGGACCAAGAATTTCTGCTGTTCTGGGCCGGTACACTGTCTGGAATTGGCGAGATCGCCGCCCTATGTCGGGCCGCCACAGGTCTGGATTACGATTCCGGAGGGGCGATCCAGTCACTTTCCGGTCAGTTCGCGGGCGTGGTCGTTCACAAATCGAGCGGTCGGCACGGCGTGTTTTCCGATCACATGGGCTCCATCCCCATATTCTGTGGCCCCTCCATAAACCGGGGCCGTGTCTTCGGTACCCATCCCGATCTGGCCGCACAGTTAATCTTACCGGCGGCGACGATCGACGACACGAGTCTCGCCGAACTGCTTGTGAAACGGCGGCCAACTTTCCCCTATACTCTTTATCGCGACATCAAACAACTCGCCCCCGGGACGCTCGCCTATCGCGATCGATCGAGCGAGTTTTTGCAAGTTCGGCGTTACTGGCGCTTGCCGCGGCAATCGGGTACACAAGGCGTTAGGGAAACGGCCGTGCAATTGCGCGATCGTTTCACTCAAGTCCTGGAGAACCGGCTAGCCGATTCGAGAAATGTCGGAATTCTACTAAGCGGCGGTGCTGATTCGCGCATGGTTCTCGCAGCCACGCCCGAAAACGTTTCCAAGCGCTGCTTCACTTTTGGCGAAGGTCCAAACATCGAATCGGAAACCGCCGAGCGGATCGCGCATTCACAGAGCGTCGACTGGAGTTTTTGTCCACGATCCCCTACTCATTATCTCGACCAAATCGAACCGATCACGAAACTAATCGGCTACCAGTACGAAGCGCTGCAACCACACACCTTCGGTATTGCGCAACGCCACGGGTTCGCCGACTACGACTGGATCGCTGGTGGCTGGTTTGCGGATACCTATCTGCGGGCCTGGTACATGCCCAAGCAAAGCGGGCCACTGACCAAGTACGGGCAACCCTATCGGCCGGAAGACAACCCGACAAAAGAATTCTGGTCCGAATTCACTGCGCCGGATTATCTGGCTCCGCATTATCGTGAGGCCCTGGCCAAACGGTGGGCCGAGCATTTTCGCTGGATCGAAAGCGAGTTCGATCACAACCACGCCGAGTGGGCACAGATCTGGCCCGTGACGCAGCATCCACATTTGGCCGGGCATCACGGCTCGCGTCGCATGTACCGGTCGTTCGAACCGTTCATGGATCATCAGTTACTGGAGATCGCCGCAAAGGCACCGGCCCAGTCCCGAATCGACGGCAGCCTCTTCCGCCAGATGGCAAAACCCCTGCTCAAGCCCACTCGCGACATACCACACGCCGACGGGTCGATTCCCTACTACGGCCCTTTGGTCAACGTGCCAACGATGTTTGCGCTGCGTAAAATCCGCCGCGCGAAACGCAAGAAACGTCGCCAAGAGGCGCCGGTCGGCTCTTGGCCATCATGGCCCTGCCTCGCCCGCTCGCAGCCGATGACTGATGCTCTGCGTCGACATGAACACGCTATGACAACACTCGCACCGTTATTTGCAAATACAGGTGGAGTGCCAATGGACGTACTCGGCACCAAGGAGCGTTTTCGCTTACTTCAGTTATCGATATTAAGCGCGAACCTTACCTGATACGTACACTAGTCAACGACTACTGTCCTTGCGACCCACTAGACAGGCCTGACGACCATGCTCATTATGCTGATGCGGCTTCTACGCCAGCTCTCGCCCGGGCTTAGGCGTACCGTGCTCAATGGTATCGACGGCGCTTGGCTAAACCGTCGCCTCGCAGCCCATGGCACCGTCGTTTATCGATACCGCGACCGTCGTATCAATGTCGATCTGCGCGACCGGGTGGGGCGACAGATGATCAAACACGGCTTTACCGAGCAGCCCTTCATCACTCTGATCGAAAAGCACTTTACGGACTCCGGATGCTGCTTTCTCGACATCGGCGCGAACCTGGGCAACTACTCGCTCGCCCTAGCACCCCACTTCGCGAAAACCATCGCATTCGAACCCAACCCGCCGGTGTTCAAGCGACTCACACAAAATGTCGAATACAATCCCGACTTGCAAATCGAACCGTTTAACTGCGGTCTGTCCTCGCAGTCCGGCACACTGGCTTTCTATCCCAACAATGAGGGCAACTCGGGAGCGTCGGGATTCGAAGCCGAGCGCATGGGCATTGAGCCGCTGGAACTTGAGACGTCCGCCGGAGATGAATTCGCTGCATCCATTGATATTCGTATCGCGGCCATAAAGATCGATGTCGAAGGCCACGAACTGGAGGTGATCCGTGGACTGGAAAAGACGATCGCTAACGATCAGCCTGTGATTTTCATGGAATGGCTGGGCGATACCATGGACAGAAAAGGTGGGTTTGAAGCATTGGAGGCACTCCTGCCCGGCTACCGTATCCTCGTACCGGGCACACGACCGGGAGACGGCCACAAGATCAAGACGGCTGCGCCCAAGCACCGCCTTACACAGCTGATGCCGCTACAAAAGCCCTACCGCAAGAAATACAACATGATCTTTTGTGTCCCGCAAAAGATCGTAGCGCGGGTAACGCAAGCCGATTGAGTCGATAACACGGCGGCACTAATCAGCGCTGACCCGCCCGTCGTACCTGAAGCGCGTGACAGCCGCCATCACCTCACGCGCGTGCCGGTCATAGGCGAACCGCGTGCGGGCCTCCTCGATGGCATTCGCACTCATCCGCTCATAGCCTTCTCGATCATCGAACAGGCGCGTGATCTGAGTGGCGGCTTCCTCGGGATCAACAATCCGCGGAGTACCGATCATATCGCTGGCCGGATCGTAGACATACGCCGGCAGGTTGCCCGTCTTGCCGCCCAACTCTCGGTAAGTCGCAAGATCGAGACGCGGCTGTACCACGATGCCCGATTGTCCATGCGTGACCACCTCGGGCAAGCCATCGACGTTACTGGTCACGACCGGACAGCCATGCACCATTGCCTCGACGTTGACAGCGCCGAAAGGCTCGCGCAACGCCAGATGCAGCAGGCAGTGCATCGACGTATAAAACGCGCTCATATCACGCACCAGACCGTGCAGCACCACGTCGTGCTGGAGGCCGAGCTGCCCGATCAGGCGTTCGATCGTGGCCTCGTCGTTACCTGTACCGGCAATGTGCAACTCGGCATCGAAACCCCGTGACTTGAGGGCGGCCATGGTATGAATGGCAAGTACCACGCCTTTGATCGATTCGAGGCGCGCCGCGACGCCGATCCGGGTTCGCTCAGTCGCCGGGAACGATCGCGCACGACTTTCGCTCGGCACCATGTTCGGGCGTAACGCGTTCAGGCACAAGGCGATGTCACCCTGAAAATCCCAGCGCAGTTGCAACATCCGTCGCGACGCATGGGAATTGGACAACGCACAGCCCACCGCCGCCAACAGACGGCGTTTCTCGGGCTCATCACCCGGTAGCCAGGATGAGCCCCGATCCCAATAGATGCAACGCTGCGCGCCGACCGCCCGCACCGCGCGCCAGTTCTCGCCCATGCGGTTCCACAACAGCGCGACATCCGGGGCGGCCGAGCGCGCGATCCGCTTCTGATGGGCGGCCCGCGCCCCAGGCAACCAACTCGGTATCTTCAGTCGACCGGCCCGTTTTTCGAACGCCACGGAGCGTGCGTCCTCGCCGATCTCGTGGCGCAGGTGCGGATGCACCTGTTTGCTGCAGGCAATCACGGCATGCTCGACACCGTAATGACGACGCGTGTAATGGATGAACTGCGCAAACTGATGCTCGACACCGCCTACGGTACCCAGGCTCACGTAGTGCAGTATGCGCATCTGATCGTCCCCCGAGGTATCCAGATCCTGGCTAGTCGAACGACGAAGGTATGCGCGTCACGCCGAGCTCGCTGGCCAGGAACGACTCGAGATCCGCCCGCGGATAGCCGCGAATAAGCCCATTCGTCACATGAACAATGCAGGTGATCTCTTGCTTCTCGTCGAGGATATGACGGAGAAACATAAAGCCTTTTTTCGGCAGATGACCCGGACCGTCGTCGCCCGCGACCGAATAGAGACAGGCCTGATCCGAACCCCAGCGACCACCGCGCACAGCTCGCTCCCAGCGCCGAGTAATTGCTTGACCACGGCGCATGTCGATCAGGACCACGCCACCGTGGAAAGCCCCCGGCACTGGTTTTCGATCCTCGTAGCATAGCACCGGGTAGCGCTCGAGGCCGGGACTCATCTCGTGGTACCAATTCGCGATCGACGAAGTCACGACGAGATCCGAATCGAGATATAGAAACACCGGCTCGGTCACATAATGCATCAGGACCTGTTTGCAGCCCTTGGCGATCAGACGATGGCGCGTCGACGGCGCCGCCACCACCACCACATTTTCCAGAGACTCAAACAACTCGGGTAGGTCGGTGATGACGTAGACCGGACCCCGATAGCCACCGCCCTCACGCAGCGAGGTCAGCATGGTAAGACACCAATCGGCATACTTTTCGCCCATGGCAACCGCGCCGATCGCCAATTCGGGGCACGCCGGATCCGGGTGGGTGTTGACCGCTCGTTTGCCGTAACGCCGACCCAGCCGCAATCTCATCTGCCAGACTCGTTCGCGCCGCTGATGACGCATGCGTCGCGATAACCCACGCTCATCGCCGGGATGCTCTTTTTTCGTCATCGGATACTCACTGGATGGGCCAGGCGGAAATCACGCCTCACGGCCGAAACTCTCCGGAATTCTCTCGAGGCCGGCGACATGGGCCAGATAGGCTTTGATCTCAGCAGCGGCATAGCGGCGCATCAATCCATTGGTAACGTGGATGAACGTGCCCGGTGGCGCCATGGCACGGTGCTCGTTCGGATCGAAGTCGGCCCGGCCCGGACCCAAAATCTCGTGGAGATAAATCAGCTCCTGATCCTCGAACTGTGCCACATCGTCCTCTGTAATGATGGAATGCATCGACCACTGGTCCAGCTGATAGCGCCCCGTACGTATCAGGCGCAGCCAGCGATCGAAGAACGGACGTACACGCACACGATCCATGAGCATGAGACCGGCATGGTAGGCGCCCGCGAGCGGCATATTGCCCGTATAAAGTACGAGCGGCTTTTGCTCGAGCTTGGGGCGAGCACGCTGATACCACTCGAACAAGGGCTTGCCGATGATGATATCGGCGTCGATATAGAGCAGATGCTTCTCGCTGGCCCAGTCGAGCATAAGCTGCTTGCAGCTTTTCGTGACCAGCCGGTAACGTGTGTAAGGCACGATGATGGTCTGGACATTCTCCAGGCCCTCGAACGGCCTGGAATCCTCGGTGACGACGTAGACCGGCCCGTGATAATTGCCGCGCTTTCGTAGCGAATCGATCATGCTCAAGCACCAGTCGTGGTACTTCGGCAGGATCGCGATCGCGTAGATCGCCAAGCCGGGGAAGTCCGTATCCTCACGGCCGGGCGCCTCCGGAAAGCGCCCTTCGCGCTTGAGTTGCTGACGCCACATCCAGTCTCTTCGACGATGCCGCAATCGCTGGCTGATCGTGCGGTTGGGTTTCAACGGTACAGGAGTTTCAGCCATGGCGTTTTGTCTACAAGAACCAGCGTAGTAGTCTATCAAGATTAGTAAGCGAAACGCCGGGGTTCGGGTTCGTCAGCGTCTCTATCCCGTCTATAACAAAACGGCCGCTACTCACTCGTTTTACAAAAATTACAACGCGATCGCTGTAGAACCATCGATCTCGACCTTGTAAAACCGCGTGAAATAGAACGCTGTTAAATCGTCACTACACACCCGCCCCGAAACAACTTAATCAGCGCAGCGTACCCGCGCCACCGCCTCGCACCAACCGTCGTAGAGCGAGTCCACCTCTGTCGCAGGTTTTTGCACATCGAATCGACGCTCGGAGCGCCAGAGCGCGCCGATGGCATCGAGCGAATCGTACAGGCCCGCCTGCAATCCCGCCAGATAGGCGGCCCCGAGTGCCGTGGTCTCGATCACTTCCGGCCGATCCACTGGCGTCTGCAGTATATCGGCCAGGCAACTGCAGACCAGATCATTGGCGACCATCCCGCCGTCGACCCGGAGCTCCCGCGGCTTTGATGCATCGTCGCCAATGGCGTTGACCAGATCACGGGTCTGGTAACAGGTGGACTCGAGTGCGGCACGCACGATCTGCGCAATGCCGGTGTCGCGGGTCAGCCCGAGGATCGCGCCGCGCGCCTCCGGATCCCAATAAGGCGCGCCCAGACCGGTGAAGGCGGGCACCAGATAGACGCCGTCCGTGTGTTCGATCGACGCCGCCAGCGCCTGGGTCTGTTCGGCGTTTTCGAACAGATGCAGTGCATCGCGCAACCACTGGATCGCCGCGCCGGCCACGAATATCGAGCCTTCGAGCGCGTAGGTCGTCTGCCCGCCGATACGATAGGCCACGGTCGTAAGCAGGCGATGGCGTGAAATGACCGGGTCGTGGCCGACGTTGAGCATCAGAAAACAGCCGGTCCCGTAGGTGGACTTGGCCATGCCCGGCTCGAAACAGGCCTGGCCGACGAGTGCGGCCTGTTGGTCACCGACCATCGCGCTGATCGGCACCGGCGCGCCCAGGGCATCGGCCGTGCTGTCGCCGAAATGGGCCGCGGTATCGCGGACCTCGGGCAACAACGTGGCCGGTATGTCGAAAAATTCCAGCAGCCCGTCGTCCCAGCGCTGCTCGTGGATATTGAATAACAGCGTGCGGGACGCGTTGGTGGCATCGGTGGCATGCACAGCGCCGTCGGTCAGGCACCACAACAACCAGCTGTCGATGGTACCGAAGGCCAGTTCGCCGGCCTCGGCGCGCTCGCGTGCGCCCTCAACGTTGTTAAGCAGCCAGGCGATCTTGGTGGCCGAGAAATAGGGGTCGAGCAACAGCCCGGTTTTTTCCTGCAGCCAGGCCTCGGTGCGTTCGGTAGCGAGTTCGCGGCAGCGCTCGGCGGTGCGCCGATCCTGCCATACGATAGCACGATGGATGGGCTCGCCCGTGGCACGATCCCAGAGCACTGTGGTTTCACGCTGGTTGGTGATGCCGCAACCCGCCAGATCGCCTGCCGTGATGCCGGCTTGTTCGATCGCCTCCCGGCACACCGTGCGCACATCGCGCCAGATCTGCACGGCATCGTGCTCGACCCACGCCTGCTCGGGGAAGTGCTGCTCGAACTCTCGCTGGGCGCTCGCGCAGATACGGCCGCGCGCGTCGAACACGATGGCCCGGCTGCTCGTGGTGCCCTGATCGACGGCCAGTAGGTGGGTGCGGCTCATTGGCGGTGGTCGTTTTTTTATGAAAGCATGCAGCATCCGTGGTGCCGCTCGACAGGTCAATAGTGTCGGCAGAGACAATAGAAATCGAGACATTGCAGGTCAGTACCGACGACGACACCCATCTGGCGACCTACCGATGGCCTGCCGAAGGGCACGCGCGCGCGATCCTGATCATTGTCCACGGCATGGCCGAGCATGCCTGCCGCTACGATCGCTTTGCCCGCCATATGGCCGCTGCGGGCATCGATGTTCATGCTTTCGATCTGCGCGGCCACGGCGTCACCGCTCCGGCGGTCGATCACGGTTATATCGGCACGGCCGACGACTGGCAGGCATTGGTCGACGACGTGGCGCGTATCCGCACACACGCGCTCGATACCGTCGGCCGCCGTCCGGTCTTTGTGTTCGGCCACAGCCTGGGTTCATTCATTGCCCAGGCCGTACTTCAGGAACGCGGCGATGGGTACGCCGGAGCGGTGTTGTCGGGTACCGATCAACCCAGCCGGCTGGGCTGCCGGCTGGCGGCAGGCCTCGCCGCGCTGGAATCGGCGCGCGTGGACGCCACCGGCCGCAGCGCCCTGCTGCAACGCTTGTCGATGGGCGCGTACAACCGACGCCTCAAACGGCGTACCGGCCATGTCCACACCCCGTTCGACTGGCTGTCCAGCGATCGCCGCGCGGTCGCCGACTACAATAACGATTCCGCCTGTGGATTCGCCATGCGAGCGGATACGTGGCGACAGCTGTTGCACGGCATCGCCCGCACCTGCTCGCCCCACGCCCGGCGCGCCATGCCGCCCCACCTGCCGGTACTTATCGTGGCGGGATGCGAGGACTCGATGGGACACTTCGGCCGCGGCCCCCGTTCACTGGCACGCGCATTGGACAATGACGGCCAGCGTGACGTGGACCTGCGGCTATATGCCGACGCCCGTCACGAGTTGCTGCACGATCACACCGCCGAGCGTGTGAACTCCGACGTGCTCGCATGGGTCGAAAACCATATAGACACCCCCGAGCCGCCGCCGGCGGCCACCAGGAGTGAACCATCATGAGAGTAGTCACTACCATCATCCTCGTCCTGTGCACCGCCAGTGCGGCGCTGGCCGCTCCCAAAGCCGATCTTTGGGAGCACTGGCAGGCCCACGACGAAAGCGCGAGCGCCACCATCGACCACAGCGCGTATAGCGCCTTTCTTGACCAGTATGTCGTTCAGCACAAGCAGCGTCCAAACGGGGTTCGCTACGGCGAGGTAAGCGATGCCGACCGCGAAAAGCTCGACGGTTATCTCGACTCTATGCAGGACATCGAGATCGACAACTACAACCGGGACGTGCAGCGCGCCTACTGGATGAACCTGTATAACGCCACCACCCTGCAGCTGGTGCTCAAGCGCTACCCCGTCGATTCGATCCGCGATATCGGCGGCGGCCTGTTTTCCTCCGGCCCGTGGAACAAGAAAATACTCCGGGTGGAAGGCAAGAAGCTCAGCCTCAACGATATCGAACACCGTATCCTGCGCCCGATCTGGGACGATCCACTCACCCACTACGGCGTGAACTGCGCGTCCATCGGCTGCCCCAGCCTGCTGCCCGCCGCCTATACGGGCGCCAATTTTCACGACAAGCTGCGCGCCAACGCCCGTGACTATGTCAACAGCCCCCACGGCGTGACCATCGACAATGGCCAGGTAACGACCTCCAGAATCTACGATTGGTTCACCGCGGATTTCGGCGGCAGTACGCAGGCGGTTGTCAGTCACTTGCGCAAATACGCCGAGCCCGCGCTTTCGGCAAAACTGGACAGCGTCGACACAATCGACAACTACGCCTACGACTGGTCGCTCAACGACGAAGCCGACATCGGTCGATAACCGCGTCCGCCCGGCAACGGGCCGCGCGTCGTCTCAGCCGGTGCGGCGCGCGATCGGCACGGCCCACAGCACCTCGCCGTGCGGGGCCTCGGCGTCGGCGTCGCTCTGATCCTCCAGCGATACCGCCCACTGCATGGGCTTGTCGATGACATCCTCGACAGCGGCGGGCACGGCCATCGTCTGACGGCCGGAAGTGACCGGCATGGTGCCCAACCCGATCGGCTGGCCGCCCTGGGGGATGATCCAGGCGCGCAAGATCTTGCCCTCGGGTACGTCGTAGTCGTTCATGGCGACTACGTCCACCTCGTGGCCACCGGCATCGGCAGTCACCAGCCAGCTCATGCCGCTGGGTTCGTCGTGGATCATGCCGGCCAGCGCCGGACGGGCATCGGGCGCGGGCTCGGACGGCGGCGGCTCGGTGGTGAACAACAGCGCCGCCATGACCAGCGCGGCTACCGAGGCCGCCATCGCTATCCCCTGCCAAATGCCGGTTCGGCCGGCGCGACCGCTACCGCTGGTCGCCGGGGCGGACCGGCGCGGGCCGATCTTCGCGGCAATGCGCGCCCATACCGCGTCCGGCGGCTCGACCGGATCCAGTGCCAGCGCCAATGCGCCCAGACGCTGTTCCCAATATGCCACCTCGCGGCGGGCCTCGGCGTTTTCATGCAACAAGGCCTCGAACCGTCGGAGGTCGAGCTCGTCCAGCGTGCCGAGTACATATTCGCCGGCCGTGGCGCGCAACTGGTTGTTGTTCTCGGCCGCCATCAGTTGCGCTCCGACAGGCAGTCGCGCAGGCGCATGAGGCCGCGGCGGATCCAGCTCTTGACGGTACCCAGCGGTGCGTCCATACGCTCGGACAGCTCCTGGTGGGTCAGCCCCTCGTAGTAGGAGAGCAACACGCTGTCACGCTGCTGTGTCTGCAAGGTGCCCAGACAGGCGCGCACGGCATCCAGCGCTTGTCGATTCTCGTTTTCCTCGACCGGCGACAACGAATGCTCGTCCTCGAGCAGCCGGGCAATCATGTCCGGATCTTCGGGCATGGTCACTTCCGGGCGCTTGCGTCTGAGCATATCCAGCGCCCGATATCGCGCCACCGACAACAGCCATGTCAGTGGCGCGCCGCGTTCGGGCGAATAGGTGCCGGCTTTTTGCCAGACTCGTACATAAGCGTCCTGTAGCGCATCCTGCGCGCGTTCCGGGTTACGCAAGATACGTAGCAGCAGCGCATAGAGTTGCGATGAGGTCGATTCGTACAGCTGCTGGAACGCCTGCTGGTCGCCACGCGCCGTGGCTGCCAGCCAGTCGATCAGTTGTTCGCGCTCCGCCATGCGGCTACCGGCCGCGGCCCGTGCGCAAGACACCGGCGCGGGACGCCCGTTGTCGGCGTCCGA
>Ga0206123_10002395_pt1 | contig 16392 bp, 10 predicted proteins | sample Helgoland_Spring_2_FD_160086 | JGI IMG/M metagenome (GOLD analysis project Ga0206123, IMG submission 160086) | Pelagic subsurface seawater microbial communities from Kabeltonne, Helgoland, North Sea - Helgoland_Spring_Bloom_20160316_1 | ecosystem: Environmental > Aquatic > Marine > Epipelagic ...
TTTGAATATGAATATTTCAACTCCATTCCTCGCCACATTAATCGTTAGCCTATTCTACTATGATAATGCCTATTCTCAACAGCGTGAATCAGATTATTATCAAATCAATCAAATTTACGTTCCAGAAGAAATTAGTCTTGAAGTGGGTGGGTTGGCTTTTAACGATAAAGGTCAGCTTGGCGTCAGCACACGTAGAGGTGAAATTTGGCTAATCATGAATCCAGAAAATCCAAAATCTGAATATATCAGATTTGCCCATGGGCTCCATGAACCATTGGGTTTATTGTACCATGATGGCTCTTTTTATTCTAACCAACGTGGCGAACTTACCCAACTCATCGATCAGGATGGAGATAATCAAGCAGATATTTATAGAACTATAACAAAGTGGGATTTGAATGGCAATTACCATGAATACTCCTATGGACCTGTTCTATTGCCCGATGGCCAAATGCTTGTTACACTCAATTTAGGTTGGGTAGGATATGGCGAAAGTGGCTCAAAATGGCGTGGCTGGATGCTTAAGGTAAGTCAAGATGGCCAAGTGACTCCTTATGCTACAGGTTTGAGGTCTCCTGCAGGATTTGGCATCAATGCTCAAGGAGATATTTTTTATACAGAAAATCAGGGAGATTGGGTAGGATCGGGTAGAATGACACATCTCGAATTAGGTGATTTTGCCGGTAATCCTGCAGGTTTGAGATGGTCTAGTGAAAAGGGATCTCCTGTCAGCTTGAAAGTTAATGACATAGATGATACTAGAAATTTATCACTTTATGAATATCAAAATGAATTGAAAGGAGTCAAGGCTCCCTCTGTTTGGTTCCCTCATGCTCTAATGGGTATTTCGACTTCAGACATTAACTTTTTTTCAAAAGAAATGGGACCTTTTGAAGGTCAAATGATGGTAGGAGATCAAGGTCATAGCAAAATCATGCGGGTCTTTCAAGAAAAAGTAAATGGAGTATATCAAGGAGTTTGTTTCCCTTTTATAGAAGGTTTTTCTTCAGGAGTTTTAAGAATCGTCAATAATCCTAAAAATGATGCTATTTACGTAGGCCAAACCAATCGTGGATGGGGCTCCACTGGGCAGTCGAGCTTTGCATTGGAACGACTGTCATGGACAGGGAAAATTCCATTTGAAATCAAAACGATCAAAGTTCATCCTGAAGGGTTTTCATTGGAATTTACCCAACCTGTTGACGCTGCATCTGCTCAGAGCTTATCTTCCTATCAAATAACTGATTTCACTTATTCATACCATCATTTTTATGGTAGCGATGTTCAAAATAAAGAGCGCAGGAATATCACTGAAATTTCATTAAGCGAAGATAGATTGAGTGTATTGTTAAAGCTTGATCAATTTAGAGAGGGTTATATTTATGAAATCAAAGCACCCGGTATATTGAATCAGTCAGGTCAATCCTTATTGCACAATTTTGGTTATTATACCCTGAACCAGATTCCTTTTGGAAAATCAAATCTAGCGATGAAAAAATCAGCTTTAAGCAATGAAAAAAAAGGTTCGATCAAACGAATGACTAAACAACCCACAGTATGGTCTAACCAAATTGATATAGCCATTGAAATTGGTACTGCACCAGGTTTAAAATTTGATCAACCAAATCTAAAAGTAGTCGCCGGAAGTAAAGTGAAATTAACATTCAATAATACAGATGACATGCCTCATAATTTTTTATTGGTAGCAAAAAATAAGGCTAATGAGGTGGGTGATGCAGCTACAAAATTAGGCCTAGATGGCGCTGCATTAAACTATGTACCCGAAACAGAGGCGGTGATTGCCCACACCAATCTTTTGGCACCTCATGAAATTGAAAGTATTTATTTTAGCGCACCGGAGGTCCCTGGGGCTTATCCTTTTTTGTGTACCTTCCCAGGGCATTATCTAACCATGCGTGGGGTTTTAACCGTGACTCCCAAATCAGTTCTTTAAATATTAAACTATCCCGCATTATTTCCCTGCCAACATGACTAAAGCCTTACCCATTACCCTCGTAATTTTTATTTCAGGCCTATTACTGATGAACTGTTACGGAAAGAAGGTGGAAATTGATTGGGTATATCCCGACGGTAACCACAAGGCGTTGATCATGAGCTATGACGATGGTTTAGATGATGACATCGCCTTGGCTCAATTATTTGATCGTTATGGAATCATTGGAACCTTTCATTTAAACTCAGGATTACTTGATTCAAGGGCCATTTGGGATCAAAGTAAACCCAATGAATCCATGGGGACTTATTTATCCAAAGACACCTTGCTGGATGTGTTTAAAAATCATGAAATTGCCGTACACGGAACCTATCACAAAGCACTTGTCGGCCTCTCCGATGAAGAAATACTCGAAGAAATCAATGTTGATATTGAGAATTTAACTATCCTATCAGGCCGTAAGATTTCCAGTATGGCCTATGCTTTTGGTAGTACCAATGACCATGTGGCGGAAGTGATCCGTACCACTACTTTGAGTAATGCACGCACGGTCAAATCCTCATACAACTTTGACCTTCCCGAAAATTACTACCTATGGAATCCCACTTGCCATGACAGTGAGGCATTGGAATATCTGGAAGCATATCTCTCTTTGGATAGCCCTAACCTTTCTCTTTTTTATGTTTGGGGTCACTCATGGGAACTCAGAGATACGTTGAGAAATCAAAATATTTTAAAATTCTGTGATGAAATAGGTGATAGAGATAATATTTGGTATACGGGTACAGGCGCTTTTGCTGACTACCACGACTCACTAAAAGCCCTTGAAATAAGTACTAAACAGATCACAAACCCTGAGGGAAATGGAGTAGTTTATTATAGGGAAAAGGACCAATTAAAAAGTCTCCATCCAGGACAAAGACTTATCCTCTGATTCAAAAAAATTTGAGTATTGGATAAGAATTAATACACTTTTTATGATCAATCGAAGGAAAATAATAGTCATAACATAAGTCCTATGAAATCATAATATCAGTCATCAAATTTTGGGAAAAATCATTCATTTTAATTTAGAACAAAGTATCCTTGTATCCTGATTAAAATTAAAATTTAGAAATAATGAAATTGCCCCAAATTATTTATGCCTGTCTTATCTCTTTGATCCTAGGTGCCTGCTCAAATCCAAACGAAGAAACTACCCAAAGCGAGACAGGTGAATTAAAGGCTCTGGTAGATCAATTTGCAGATTTGCGTCTGATTCGATACGATATTCCCGGATTTGAGAACCTCACATTGAAAGAGAAGCAATTGGTCTATTATCTCAATCAAGCAGGTTTGGCTGGAAGAGATATTATCTGGGATCAAAATTATAGACACAACTTGAGTATCAGAGAAGCCTTGGAGCAAATCAACACAGCATACGCTGGAGACCGAAAAAGTAACTCATTTGCTGCTTTTAAAGTTTATTTAAAACGCATTTGGTTTTCCAATGGGATTCATCATCATTATTCCAATGATAAAATCAAACCCAGTTTTACACAAACCTATTTTGTAGATGAATTATTAAAAAAATCAAATACAGAACTTGATCAAGAAATCATTGATGTAATTTTTAATGATTTGGATGCCAAAAAAGTAAATAAAAAAGGAGGAATAGATAACATTTTATCTTCTGCCGTTAATTTCTATGGCCCTGATATTAAGGATCAGGAAGTGATTGATTTCTACAAAAATGCCTACAATGGACCGAAGGGAATGCCTATTGAGGCCGGACTCAATTCAAAACTCATACGCGAAAATGGTGTCTTGGTTGAAAAAATATGGCGTTCTGGGGGAATGTACGGAACGGCCATTGATCAGATCATCGGATGGCTAAATAAAGCGGTACAAGTTGCTGAAAACAAAAACCAAGAGGAGGCCCTCAAATTGTTAATCACATATTACAAAACAGGAAGCTTGGATGTTTGGGACCAATATTGCATCGCTTGGGCTACCAGTACAGAGGGGAATATTGACTGGATCAACGGCTTTATTGAAGTGTACAATGATCCAAAAGGTTATCGCGGATCCTATGAGAGTATTGTCGAAATCAAAGACTTTGATATGTCTCAAAAAATGGAGGTACTTTCGCAGCATGCGCAATGGTTTGAAGACCATTCTCCGTTATTGGAAGAACACAAGAAAAAAAATGTAGTCGGGATCACCTACAAAACAGTTCATGTGGCCGGATTGGGAGGTGCGGTCTCTCCAAATTCACCTATTGGAGTGAATCTGCCAAATAATAATTGGATTCGCAAGGAACACGGATCCAAATCAGTCTCTTTGGGAAACATAACAGATGCTTACAATGGTGGGAGCAGTTCTGGTAGGTTAGAGGAGTTTGCTTTCGATCAGGAAGAGATAGACGGCGAAAGAGCCTACGGTGAGGTGGGTGATAAATTGCATACCGCCCTTCATGAAGTCGTAGGCCATGCTTCAGGACAACTCAATGAAGGTGTAGGACAACCCAAAGAGACCCTGCAAAACTATTATTCTACGATAGAAGAAGGTCGGGCCGATCTAGTAGGATTATATTATGCCTTTGATCCTAAAATACAAGAACTAGGGTTGACGGATGATTGGCAGGCCCTAGGAAAAGCTACTTATGATGGATACATTCGAAATGGATTGATTACCCAACTGATTCGAATTGAACTGGGTAATAACATTGAGGAGGCCCACATGGTCAATCGGCAATGGGTGGCAGCATGGGCCTATGAACAAGGGGCAATAAATAATGTTATCGAGCGCATAATCAAAGACAATAAAACCTACTATGACATCAAAGACTATCAAGCCCTCCGTGAAATTTTTGGTCAGTTATTGCAAGAAGTTCAGCGAATCAAATCTGAAGGAGATTTTGAAGCAGCAAAGGCGTTGGTAGAAGGCTATGGAGTCAAAGTAGACCAAAAAATCCATGCCGAAATTTTAGCGCGTGACGCCCAATTTACCTCCGCTCCTTATGGTGGATTTGTAAATCCTATATTAAACCCCATAACAGATGCGGCGGGTGAAATCACTGATATTGAAATATTACAACCCAATGACTTTGAAGAGCAGATGCTGTTTTACAGTAAGCATTATCATTTTTTGAATGTAGAAGATTGAAACATGAGGCTTAGCTAATAATATTTAGTTAAGTCCTGGAATCTTGAATAAATCACTTTTTTTGATGAATACACAAGGCTACCTTGGAAGATTTCATCTGCGTGATATTTCAAGGTTGACTTATTAGCTACCCTAACCATCACAGCTGTCTCTTAGATCAAATAGTCAACAATTTACGATTGAATGGGCCTTTTAAAATTTCTATAAGGACAACAACTTACAATCATCATGCTTAACATGAGTCTATCCATACCGATATTCATCTGAAGCATCGATTTGACTTATTTATACAATAGCATATAATCCCTTCGAAACCTCTTAATTTCTAAACAAGAAATCTTAAAGCTATTTATGACATTCTTGGCACAACCCTGAGGCTGTAATTTCAATATCATCTACAAAATGATTGGAGATGGCTAGCTGAATCGGCTCCTTAGCTTCAAGACACGAAACTTCTTTGCATTGATTGCATTGAAAATGAACATGCTGATGCTGATGCCTATCCGTGGTACAGTCCATACTACAAAGGGCATAAAAACTTTGATGATCTTCAAGTATTATTTTATGCAAAATACCCCGCTCAATGAAGGTATTGAGCGTTCTATAAAGAGTAATCCGGTCAAAATTCATTAATGAATTTTGAATCTCCTGATAAGATACTGCTTTACCTAAATTTGACATGATTTCCAACAAAGCCATACGGAGCTCTGTAGCCTTCAAATTTCGAGTTTTCAGAAGTTTCTTGATACTCGTTGCGGTCATCGTTTTGGTATTAAAAATTTAAATTTAAGCCCATAATAACATTAATTCCCAAATCATCAGCAAAATAGCGAAGACGATTAAGATAATCCCTGTAGGATATGTTAAATAAATTATCAATGCGTAAAAACATATTTAATCGGTTAAAACCCAATTGTCGTTCACCAGAAATTTTAACCCCTGTCAAATTATACCCTTTTGGAGGACTTGCAAAGTCTTGTTCAGATAATATATTTTTTTGTTCAAAAATATATTTATTGTTGATTTCAAAAGTAATTTGATTCCATTTACCAACTTTCGGAACTTGCTTTCTGAAAGATAAAAATAAATTATTAGATGGTAGGTAAATCAAAGGAATATTATTTTGAATATCTGTACCTTTCAAATAACTAGCCTTAAATGAAATATTGATCCTATCTGTCAAAAGAAAAGCGGAAGTAAAATCCAACCCTAAAATTCGAGCCCTTGTATGTGTATATTTAAAAACTGGAAAACTTCCTCTGATGGTAGTGCGGAACTCATTTTGAGGATTTAGAAATATAAAATTTTCTATAGCCTGGTCAAAGTACAATATTTCATATAATATTTTAGAATTGATCTTACCACCTATAGATAAAGTATTTTTTAAGGCATCTTCTCTTAATAAATCAGGATCCCCCTCCTCTATACCGCTTACGCCCTGGTGCAATCCAAAACTATAAAGTTCATTAATTCCAGGGTTTCTCGAAGCCAGACCAATATTATAGGACAAATTCGTCCCATTTGAAAATATATATCTAGCCCCCCCAGCTAGACCTATGTTACTTACATTATTATGATATCGTTTAATTTCCTTTACAATTCCCCTAGTAATTGTCGCTACTCTTTGATCTAGATAATCATAGCGCCCACCTAATTCAAAATTAAATTGTTGCTGTTTCTTTTTTACCAAAATAAATATACCCAATTTGCTTGAGGTATAATCAGGAATCAATGGAAGAATTCCTGTGCCCGGCTCATTAAGATTATTTGTTAAATTAGATTGAAAACCTGAAGAAACTTCCCAATCACTAGATAAATACCCCTTATATTTAAGTTCTGTAAAATTGGAGGTTTGATTCAAACTTAAAGCTGGTCTTAGAGACCTTCCTGCTCTCCTTACATCAAATTCTTTTCTAAGATCCCATTGAACGGCATGAGTAAAATCAAATTTATGATCTTCATTTATCATCAACACTGTTTCCCACTTAAGTAAATGGTGATTGACTTTTTGAAAAGGTGCATTAATTTGATATGAAAAATAATCTTTCGTGTAGAATGGCACATCTTTTACGAGCGCCTCTTCCAAATCCGCCAAATTTCCTATGTGTGCACCCCTAAGTACGCCATAATGAGCATTGAAAGAGCTGAAAAATAACTTACTTTTTAGAGAGGCATTATGATTATACTCCGCCTGCAATGCAAAGTCTCCTTCTAACGCACCAGTATTGGTGAGAAAATAAGATGCTGCACGGCTGTCCCCTTTTTTCTTGGCTGTACCCATCATACTCCAAGCAAATTTTTGATGGTGTTTCTGAACTCTTATATTCAGACCATTTCCTAAGCCATTACTCTCAAAAAAATATCGAGCGGAGCCGTGTAAATGTGGTTCTGAATCTATCTTGGGAGGGCTGACTAAAATCGTACTACCTAGATTGCTTCCTTGATAAGCTAACGCGCTTACCCCTTTGATTACGGTAATTTTCCCTACCGCTAAAGGATCAATTTCTGGACTATGATCAGCACCCCATTGCTGTCCACTTTGAGTCACTCCATTATTTAATAATATCAACCTTTCCCCGTATAAGCCATTGACAACAGGTTTTGCAATATTATTTCCATTTTTAATGGTGCTTACACCCGCTAGGTTATCAAGCATATTTGCCATGTTTTTATCGGAATTTTGCGATATCTCATGGGCATCCAGATGAATTAATGATTGTGTGCTAGGCTCTTCAGTCGCTGTTGCAGCAATTGCTAGTTCATCCATAATTTGGCTGAATTGCTCTATTTTCAAAAGCAGAGTCGTATCCCGCCTTAAAGTGATGTAAAACTCTCTTGTTTTACAACCGATGTGACTCACCGCTACATGGAAACTACCTTGACAAATAGGGGGTATTTCAAAAAAGCCTTTTTCGTCACATACAGCCCCTATTTCTGCTTCCTTAAAATACACATTAGCAAAAGGGATAGGGTCCAAGCAATCGACTTCTTGGACCCTTCCTAAAACTTTTAACTCACACTTCTGAGAGAATGAGATTAACGGAAATAAGAAAAATAAACCGAGATAAAAAAATCTACTCAACTGTTATTGTCCAGGTAACAGAAATATCTGTTTCACCACCCGCATTTGTAATAACTCCGTCAGATACACCTGAAGCAGACTTATCTGGCTCATGCTTTAAAGTAACAGTTAAATTTCCAGAACCCGCTGAACCAGTCGTTAATGTAGAAGCTAATCCCACCGGGTTACCGTCGTCATCAGTATCAGCATAAGCAACTGATAGGCCAGAAACTGTTGTTACAAAGAAAAATTGATGATCCGCATCTTCCTTCTCTATCTCCTCTGTTATAGACTCTGCTGGAGACTCAGTTTCGTTGAGTAAAGTCATAGATCCAGAGTAAGTAGTTTCTGCAGACAATGTACCATTCGTTATTGTTGGTTCGTTTGCCCCATCACCATCCAAATCTTGATAGGATAACACAACTGCGCTTCCTCCTTCGCTTGGCGTCAAAGTATAGGTTAAAGTTGTAATTACCTCCTCCTCATTCTCTATGATTGGATCATCTGGATCATCACTACAAGACATAATTGAGATTAATGATATAAAAACTGATGTAAGTATTAAAGATTTTGTTTGAAAGATATTTTTCACGGTCATATATTTATTCATGTTAATTTGATTTGCTATCACATTATAATTTGCAAATATACTTAATATGCAACATTGTTGCAATAAAAAATTAGTTTAATGATTAAGAATTAAAAATCATTACTTATTTGATGCATTTAAACCTAATCTTACGAAAGCTTTTCAATCCTAAGTAAACTTTTTAAAAACATATTAGTACAGCTCTTAATTTATAAATTAAGAGCTTTTAAAGATCATTCTAATTACCCTTCTCATAACAAGGACACAATCACGAAATGAGTTTGATGGGATATTAGAAATGGTGATCAAAAAATTAAATCTGCTTTTACCTTCTAAAAAAAACATCTATCTTTAATCAGAATTTTATAAAAAAGCTATGGCCACCTCTACCCAATCTGTCAAGACCCCCTCCAAGTCCAAAAAAGAATCATCAAATTCCCGACAAACTAGAGCTGAAAACCAATCTGCTACCATCGTAGACAAACGTCCAGCCACATTGGCTCAAAATAATATTATAGCATCCATGGGCAGTGAATCTGGAGCACAAAGAACAGCCCAACTACAGGCCATTATGGGTGGCACTGCTCCCGTCCAAAGAGTCAAAGAAGACGAAACCCAAATAAAAGATACTTCCGTTGAAAATAATACAGGTCTGCCCGACCAACTCAAATCGGGTTTGGAGAATATTTCGGGCATCTCATTGAATGATGTACGGGTACATCCCAATTCAAGTCAGCCAGGCGAATTAAGTGCCCATGCCTTTGCACAAGGTGCCGATATCCATCTTGCACCCGGTCAAGAGAAGCACCTTCCCCACGAAGCATGGCACGTGGTTCAGCAAAAACAAGGACGCGTGCAACCAACCAAACAAATGGGAGACGGAGTCAATGTCAACGATCATCCGGGCCTAGAGCGCGAAGCCACACAGATGGGACAGAGAGCTTTGAACCATACCCCTCAAACCAATACGCCCAGTATCCAATCGGTCGCGGCACCTAAAACGACAGCGCAGTTAGTAACTGAAGATGAAATATCAAGAAGGACCGCTAGGCCCATGAATAAGCAAATGAGACAAACTGCTCGTAATCAGTTTAGTGTAAATGATGAAATCAAAGGATTTGATAAATCAAATCTTAAAAAACGTCCGAGTCCCCCAAAAGCAAAGCGGCGCAATGCCATGAAACCTCAAACTCCGAAAGTAACTGACAATTTGGCAAATGCGCTTGGTGGAGTTGCCGAAAAAGATAAACGCGGAGATGCTACTATGGGTGCTGTTAAACAAAAGGGAGATCCGTTAGGCGATGCTGCTTTGGTTTCTGCTGTAGTAAAGGGCCTTTATGGAGGAGCCCTGTCAGGAAACCAATATTTTGGTGGTCTCGACCCAAAGGGTGCAGGTGATGGAGGAGGTGTGATGAAAGGGCTTGCCGGAGCAGGAATTGTTAGCGGTGGTTTCCAAGCTGCATCTGGCCTCCAAAAAGCTTCAGCAGGTACTGCCAATACGATTGATAATTTTCAAAGAGGTGGTTTCCAAAAAAATGGAGAATTTGATTACGGCAAGGGGCGTAGAGCAGGTATTCAAGGTCTATTAAATGTCACCAATATAGGTGGAGGTGTTTCGTCAGCAGTAGCTGCTGCGGAAACTCTAGGTAAAACCAACACATTTAAGGAGCAAGGCGAAATTTTAGCCAGGACTGGTTTAGGTGGGGCTTCCGCAGCTTCTCAAGTTGCGGGAGGGTTTGGAATAGCTGGTGGCGCGTTTAACGCGGGACAAGGTTATATGAAATACAGCAAATCAAAACAAGCGCTAGATAAATTAAAAACCAAAAAAACGGGGGAAGATAACAAATTTGAGGATGAGGATTATCTTCGAATGCAAGAGATCATGCAAAGGAGGAATACAGACGCCAAATTCCAGATGGGCACGGGAGCGCTAGATACCGCAGCTGGTGCTGCTAATTTCGTTCCCGGTGTAGGAACAGCTATCGGTGGTGGTATTGCCCTTACATCAGCAGCAATTAAAGCGGGTCGTGCTGGATATAAAATGAAGGCACAGGATGGAAAAAATGCAGACTACGAAGCCTCTTTAAATAATGAACAACTTGTAAGTAGTGAAAAAGACAAGATTAACGCGAATAGGGATAAATTTGCACAGACAGATAAATTGAGTGGCTGGAATCCACTCAATTGGAAATCTAAGTTAGGAGCTAGATACGGACGAAGTGACTCTTGGGGATTTACCAAAGAGGAATATAAAACTAGTACTTCTGACGCAGTAACAAATAAAGCCATAGAAAGTGGAGCCAAAAAAAATGCTGACACAAAAACGAAAGGAAGTTGGTTAAGTAAAAAAACAGGTGGATGGCTTGGATCTAGTGGATCTGATAGTAAATATAAAAAAGAAGATGGTAAGCTCAAGAAAAAAAGAGGACGGTTAGCGGGACTTAAAAATGTCTTTACGGGTGAACATAAAGAGTCTAAAGAAGCCACCAATTCTAATTCATCTCCTGTCAATCCTATGATGCTTGCTCTGCAGCAGAGTATGCCTGGTGCTGGTGCAGTCGCATCAATTTGGGATGGTATGAAGGGGATTAGAAATAGATTCTCCGCTGGAAAAAATAGTCTTACAGAGGTAGGAGATGCCCAGGAGGAAGGCGCAAAAAAAATTAAAGAGACTGACCTTTGGAAACAATCACAAGTTGGTAAAGACGAAAGAGACAATAGACTTGTGGACAACATGATGGCCGATAAGGAAAAAAGAGAAATAATGTTGGGTGGAGATAGTGAAAAATGGGGTAATATGGATTCAGAGGAACAAAGGAAATATCTTTCAAAAAAGGTGAAATCTTAATTACTTTAAAAATCTAAAATGAATAATAGCTAAATGGAGATAATAGATTTTCAAAAATATTTAGAAAAATTAAATTATTCTTGCCACTTCAAACCTCAGTTAAATAATGGGAAAAATGATTTTAAAATCGATGTACTAAGTATTGATCTTGACCAACTCTTGCTGGATCAGTATGACTCCAACCCGTTCATAGAACTTTGTTTTGTTCCGGGTATGGAAGAGAAATTAAAGAAGACTCAATTATTGCAATATTTTGTAGGTTTACCCTTTAAAGGCTTTAGTATGATTACGGAAGCCATTATGCATGATATAAAAGACCTGTTGCTACATGTGAATTTCACTTTACACAGTGGCCATTTTGGGATGAACTTAGATGGGAATTATTTGTACTATAAACATTCTGAAATAATAGAGGATAAAAACGATAAGTCAGAATTTAACTCACTTGTCGACACCATAGAATTAATTAACTTTAATATTTATACTTTCGAACAAGCATTCTACGAAGTCACCTCCGAGCAAAAAACTTTGAAGGAGCTAATTGATGCGTAAATAGCAGTTATTATATATTTCAATTATCCTTTTTTCTTTCAAAAATTGTAAATGTTTTCTTAGCTTTAAAATTTAAGCTAACCCATTCCATATTTCTTTGAATTAAAGTGCTTACATAACATAGACCAAACTTACCAAATTTTTTAGGATTATTAGCTGGACATAAATCACCAAACTAATTCAATCTAAAAGCTCTGATGTTAACAATTTTTTTCACGGAATGTAGGACCCAAACTTTCAATAAGCTTGACGAAACTACTGTTTTTCTTAAAATAAAGTAACAAGACCCTATTAAATCACCAAATCAAAGCTGATAGAGATATAATTATTCAACCCAAGATTCCTAAACTTGATTTCTCTCTGAAAGTTTACAGGTTTTATTTTCGTTTTATTATAATTGTTACCTCTTTAAACTTAAAACTTGTAAACCAATGAAAAATCAAATCCTCCTTTTATTACTCGTCTTAACATTTAGCTGCACGGAGCAAGCTACAAAAACAAACACTACCCAAGCCGTTGAAGCTCCCAAAACCGTTGGTTTTATGGCGGGCAATGAATCTGTAAAATGGGCCTTAGGCTCGGATGAGGCTATAGACATTTGGGCCAAGTGGGTCGAGTACCACAACACCCAAGAAATAGATAAAATCATGGCATTAGCTGCAGATAATATCGAAGTAAGTGGCCCTGAAGGCGAGTACATTAAAGGAAAAGAAGCACTCAAAGGGTTTTTGGAGGGTTGGCTCGGTGCTGCTAACCCCAAGTTCAAACAACAATGGGCCACCGCCGTGACCGATCCCAACGGCAATGGGATGCAATGGATACACAATGCATATATGGTAGACATGACAATTGATGGTAAGCTAATTACCGAACGCCATTTTGCGGCCGTAGGTGTTAAAGAAAACTTGATTCAACAATTTTGGATCTATTCTGGAAAGCTTCCAGCATCCGAATAATTCTACTTTTAGATAACTTAAAAATCCAGTTATATACTGGATTTTTTTTGTTAGAAATTTTCATTTCACGGTTACCACTGTTGGAGAACAAATACTCTGTGTGAAATTCACAAATAACTGATTCACCTAATCACCCCTATTTTAACCTAAAAAGTTCATATTTTAACAGAAATTAACACTACCTTTGCCAAAACTAAAAAAAACAATTATGAAAAATTTATTGCTAATGCTCGCTATGTCAGTTGCGCTAATCTCGTGTCAGCCTCCAGCCGAAGTTGATGACCTAGCGTTATTCAAAGAAAATCTAGCGATCGCTCAAAAGTTTATGATGACTTTTACAGGAGATACAGATTTTGATTTGTATGCATCAATGATCCATGACAGTGTAACACATACTTCTCCCATGTACGGAGTAGGTGAAGGAGGTAAAGAACAATTGTTGGGTCAGGGTGAATTCTATATGAATGGATTCGAAAATGTGAGTTTTGAGGATGCTGTTTGGCTTCCAGGAGTTGATAATGAAACCCTCAAGGCTAACGGGGGCGTACGCGTTTATGGAACTTGGAAAGGTCAGTCTAAAGAAACAGGTAAATCTTTCGCCTTGAGCGCATACCATTGGATGGAGATCAAAGATGGTAAAATCTTTGCTACTGGCGATTTTTTCGATGCAACGGGCATGATGATGGCGGTTGCTGCTGAATAATAGCGGTTTAAATAAAAATTTTGATAAAGTCTTGCTTCCTGATGGAGGCGAGACTTTTTTTTAATATAAGATTTATACATTTATATAATAACGTTATAAACTAAAGTAAATCTTTGGATATTTTTGTTGCAAGAATCTCATACATTTAAGAAATGAAAAAATTATTCACTTTACTCCTTTTTTTTGCTTCTTGGTCCTGTTTAGGCCAAGACATAGACTACTACGGGCCTAAATCCTTTGGAGAAATTCTCGCTGTAAGCTTTGAGAAAGCTTGGACCCCTAGCGCCCTTTCTTCTATTAAAAACAGAAAGTACATGATCCTATTGGATGCCGCCAAAGCCAATGCGGTCACCTTCAGCAGTGATGCTGATATTTCGACTTTATCGATGACGCCTATCGCCAATCTGTACGTTTCTGGAGCTACTTATGGATCTATGCTCCGTAGTATCTTCCAGATGGTAGATCTCGACGCCCCTTTGGATAATTCTGCAAACGCCTTAAGTGGGACCTATCGACTGAATTCATTTATCCACAGCTATTATGCCATGGATGCCAATGACAATAATACTGCTATTTTGAGTGATCGAGGGACTTACTATATTGCTACTGCAGATAATACCGGATATTTAGGAATTACTTTTAGTACCAATGCCAGCGCAGCCACGATTACCGCAAGTAGTAAATATGAATATAATGCCAGCTCGGCTAGTTTTACTGAGGTCACCACATGGACTGATAAATATTTAAAAATCAATGGTACCTCTCTAGAGTGGACCAGTACATTGGCGGATGCTTCTCCTTTCTTTTTGGCAGATCCCAATGATTTGATTGATCTAGAAATTGAAGCTGGTTCTGATTTTAACCCTGCATCTACCTCCTATCAGCCCAATGCCTGGGCTGCTTTTCCGGAGAGTATCAATCCTACCTCAACGGGGTTTTCAGACTTAAGTAAGGACCTTGATGATGCTTATCATGCGCAGTTAGATGCTACTACTGTGGCGGCCACCGCAGCTTCTAGCATGCTCGACGCGATAGAAATAACGTTAACCAATACCGGAGCAGAACTGAGGTATCCAAAAGCATTTTATTTGGCATTACGTGAAAATATGCTCTCACATACCATTGCTTCCACAGATGTATATGGTGCAACCTTAGGCGACCGCACCAATAAATACGTATATTTTACCAATGCTACAGATGACAATGGAGTACCCCACCCTTTTTTAGTAACTGCGAGCTTCGCTGCTTCCACCCGACCCAATCAATTGATTGATGTCAGCAGACCTCCCGGAGACGGTGAAGGTGGAGGATATGAAGAGCAATCCGTAACCCGAACGACCAAGGGAGCTTCTTATTTGATGAAAGTACCTCTAAAAAATTATGGATTAACAGATGCGCTGTCTGATAATGATTTGAGTGCCTATGGAGATTTGGGAGAAGATGCTGGTGCAACTATCCAGACCGTGTATAATTATGCCAGTCTAAGCTCAAATGGTGTAGCTGTGGATGGCGTTCCTATTTACCCTTCTTTAAACAATACCTTGCTCCATGCTTCAAATGCAGCAGAAATCACTCATGGCGGTATTCATGTAGGCCGAGGATTGGAATTGCATTACCATGCTGACGGTCATTCTTACAGTAAAAATGGAATCAACCTATATAACCTCGCCGATTATGAAGGACGCAACCATCCACCTCTAATCGGTATGGCCTATGACGGAGTAGCCTTGTTTGGAAGATATGAAGAAAATTATGAAGCTATGGAGGGATACAGTATCGTGTTGGATGAATACGGAGGACATGATCATGGTGATAATTTTGGCTTCCATTATCATGCACATACCCAAGAGGTAAGCAGCACAGGCAATAATGCTGTTACTTTTGATCAAAGATTTTTATTGGTCGGATCATGGAAAGGGAAGGTTAATAATATTCCTGGGTTATTGGAAGTGAAGACTGGTCAATTAAAAACTGATGCAATAGCCAGATATGCCGGCGCATCATACGATGAAGTCACAACAAATAATTCAGCCCCAACCATCTCAGCGGCTACTTTTTCAGTAGCCAATAAAGCGGCAGACGGCACATTGGTAGGAACGATTACAGCCAGTGATTCGGATGGTGATGCAATTACCTATACCATTAAAAGTGGCAATACCGGAGATGCCTTCGAATTAGGAAGTATGGATGGCAAATTGACTGTAGCCAAAAGTGGTGAAGTAGATTACGCTATTATCCCCCTGTTCACATTAAGTATTGAGGTTTCCGATGGTGCATTGACCGCTACTGCTGACATGACAATAAATGTTACACCAGAAGATGACACTACATTGGATATAAATAAAAAGAATAACCTTTTTTATCCAAATCCAGCAACAGATCAGATTCAGATCAACATCAATAATTTTGATAAAGTAGTGATATTCGAACTCTCAGGGAAAAGAGTAATGTTATCCAAAAAGACCAAAATAGATATCAGTAAATTAGATAAAGGGATCTATTTAATGAAAATTCAAGATCAATCAGGCCAAATTTACAAGGCCAAAATAATTAAGGAATAAGAAAACTATAAATTTGAGGGG
>Ga0206123_10002398_pt1 | contig 16382 bp, 17 predicted proteins | sample Helgoland_Spring_2_FD_160086 | JGI IMG/M metagenome (GOLD analysis project Ga0206123, IMG submission 160086) | Pelagic subsurface seawater microbial communities from Kabeltonne, Helgoland, North Sea - Helgoland_Spring_Bloom_20160316_1 | ecosystem: Environmental > Aquatic > Marine > Epipelagic ...
TCTGAAGATAAGCTTCTTTCAGCAGATGAAAAATTTCCACTATTTTCAGAGAAAAGTCCAAAACTATCAGCACCTTGACCAGTTCCACCAATATATCGTCCTGAATTAGTAGCACTTTTAGTCAAAGTCCAAGTGCCAAAACCAGTACCTAAATTACTGCCATTAAGCCAAGTACCACTAGTGTAGCTGCCTCCACCATCTGTAGCTGTGTTAAAAGTTGTAGTACCTAATTGAGCAAAACTTATTGCAGAGGTAAATGCTACGCATAGCATTGCTAAAAAATAATTTTTTTTCATGATTTTTAGGTTAGTTAATAATTAATTTTTTGGCACTTATTTTGTTTTCTATTTGTACCAAATATAATCCTTTTGAAATATTTTCTATATTAAGCGTTTCACCCTTATTAAAATCGCCTGTAAAAGTTTTAATTAATTTACCTTGTAAATCATAAATTTTTAAAGACTTTAAAGAAGTATTCACTTTAATGTATTCGTTGGCAGGATTAGGAAACAAGCTAATGCGTTGTTTTAATTCTTGATCTTCAACACTTAAAGCAGCATAAGTATACTCTGTATTTGGTTTCCAATAAATATTACTATTTGCTATTCCATTCCAATCATCAGCAAAATATACAGAATAACCAGTTATATTTTGGTTGTTTAATGTAACATTAAAAGTTTCAGCTCCATTGTTTATTGAAACGGTCATACCAGAAGCAGTAGTAAGTGTAAATGTAAATGTGAAATCTGCGTATGCGGTAGATCCGCCAATAGTTGAAGCGTTTACAGTTCCTCCAGTAGAAACAACTTCCCAAGGATCGTTAGCTCCTCCATTTCCATTTAAGTTAACTTGTAGAGCATAATTATTTATTCTATCAGCCCATGAAGAAGTTGTTGTAGGACTGGATAATAATGCTATTCCTATTTGTCCAAAAGATGCTTGTGTAGCAGAAACTGTAATTGTAAAACTATCTCCTATTGCCATAGTAGATGCTGTACCTGTTGTGGTTCCATCTTGGGTGAAATTCCTCCAACCTACAGATTGTCCATTCAGACTACCTCCATTAGCCCACATTCCAAATTCATCTGTTCCATTATCAAAATTACCACCACTATCGGTAAAAAAAGCATTATAGTTGGCAACTCGTTGTGGATAATTAATAGTTGTTTGTGCATTTAAACTTAAAGTTAATGCAACAAAAAATAAAAAGTAAAATTGTTTCATATTATTTTATTATTAATTTTTTAATTATTGAATTATTACCAGATTCAAATTTTACTACATAAATACCTTTGGATAATTTTGAAACATTAAAATCTGTGTTCGCCTGTAATTCTTCTTTAAAACTTAATATTAGTTTTCCTGTAATGTCAAAAATTGAAATTTTATTAACTGGTTTATTTATTTTAAATGAACTTAAAGCAGGATTTGGATATAATTTAAAAGTATCTGCAATATCAGCTTCCGTATTGCTTAAAGTTTGCGGTACTGCATTACCATAAATTTTAAACTCTCCTGCTGGAATAGTGATTGGACTTGATGTGTTTGTTACATTAATTGACGTATTGTAAGTGTCATCCATTAAGTCATACCAAGTACCTGTATAAGGAAAATCTGGTACTACATTTTGTGTAGTAACATCAAAATTTGCAAGAATTACAACATTTTTAAGTTCGGTTGCTGGAATTGTATTATCAAATATGTAGATTTTTGGGGTTAAATTCCCTGAAGTAATGGCGTAATCACCTTCAAAAACTGCCTCGTTTACTTTTAGGTCATTTAATCTTGACCAATCGTTATAAACTTGACTTCTATCTGCGTTTGCTAACCAATTATTTTCCCATTGTGGTTGTGGTTTTGTGTCTAATTTACAGTCGCCAGTAGCAGCATCACTTGGTGTGTTTACACTTCCATCACTACAAGTGTAAATAGAGTTTTCCATACCTAATTCGGTAAAATGCCAAATCATTTTTGGACCAGGAATGGTTAACGATACAGCACCTAAAGCAGACATTCTTTTTATAGAAGTATTTAAGTCTGTAACGTCGTGACTTGAGTTACTGCTATTTCCAAATTTCAAATTCTTATACATCAATCTCTCTTCGTCATGACTTTCTGGGTAACCCACTAATCTTGGCTCGTTAAAACCTCTACTATTATGTCCCATACCAGAAATATCTGTTCCAGAACTATAGCCCATAGTTAGTTGATTGTAAGGATTATTCATCTTTCCCCAAAGCATAATACCTTTACCTTCATTAACTCTATAATCTGCCCATTCTTTTTCTTCTTCGTTATCACCTAAATGTTCAAAAATAACATAATGGTCTGGATCTAAACTCCATGAATGGTCTGCATATTCTTTTAAAATGGCAACTCTATCAGAACGATAACTATTGGTGCAACTTTCATCATTTGCTGTACATTGTTGTGTAAACCCTTTTGTTAAATCCCATCTGAACCCATCGATTTTAAAGTCGTTAACCCAACGGTCTATTACACGTTTAGTATAATCTTTAGTTCTTGGGTTAGAGTGGTCAAAATCTGATCCTACACTATAGCTATGCGTCGCAATTTCATTAAAATAAGGATTAACACTATTTGGTTCTCCCCAACCATCATCATCAAAATCATTCATCCATAAACGTACCATTGGGTTACTTCCAAATGCATGATTCAACGCAAGGTCTAAAACAACTGCTATACCATTTTGATGACATAAATCTACAAACTCTTTAAACTTGTCTTCTGTACCATAATACTTATCTAAAGCTAAATGAAAAGACGTATTATATCCCCAACTTTCATTACCTTCATATTCCATAATCGGCATAAGTTGTATGGCATTAACATTAAGGTTTTTAAAGTAGTCTATTCTATCTATTAATTGCTGAAAGTTTCTTCCCCCATCATCATTTTTATCAAAATCTCTAATTAGAACTTCATAAATTACTAAGTCTTCTTTTTTAGGTTTTTGAAAATTAGTGACTTGCCAATTGTATGGTGTTTGCCCTGTTTGTAAAACTGTAACCTCTCTTAATTGTCCAGCAGGATATACAGGAATATTAGGATAAGATGAAGCTGGAATCAAAGGATCGTCAAAAGGAGACAATACTAAAGTTGAGTATGGATCTGCTGTTTTAACCAGTTTTGGAGAATTTCTTGGTGGTGAATTATCAACAACCCAATATTGGTAAGTTTCAATTTGTCCAGGTGTTAATCCATTTAATTCAATCCAAAATTTATTATTTCTAGTTTGATCTTTCTTCATAGCATAACTAATATCTGGTTGCCAATTATTAAAACTACCAGCTAGATATGTAAAGTCTTTTCCTGTAGCATCGAGTACTAATATAGCTGTGTTGTTATCTATATATGTAATTCCGTCTTGGTACGTTGTTGGCATTATACCAAAGTTGCTGCCTGGATTAATTAAAAGATTAAAATTTTTAGTTATTGTTGTTCCGTTTTGTGTAACTTCTAAATTATAATTTTGATTATTTGAAATATTAGTATGTGTATAATTGTAGTTAGAAATATTGGTTTGAGTATTTAATGTTATACCATTAGATTTAAGAACATAAGTTGCATTTCCACTAGTGTTAGTCGCTTGAATAGATAAATTTTCTCCTAAATTTATTATTGTAGTAGAATTTGAAGCAGGAGCATTTTGAATAACCTGAAAAGCGCCTACATCTACCAAATTATCTTGTGATTTTTTATCTCCAGTTCCATCTTTAGCTTTAATTAAAAAGCCAATTCTACCTATTCCTGTTCTATCATAAAAAGTTGTTGGAACAAAGGACATTGTATAAGTATCGTTTCCGCTATTGTATGTAAGCTTATTGCTTTCGTTAGAATTTGACCACTCGCCATTTGTTGGACAGTCTTGTATGTTTTGAAGATTAACATCAAAAGACCAAGCCCAAATATAAAGTGAGTTATCTGTAACTCCCCAAGTAGCTTCATTTACACTAGAACCATCTACAGTAATTGTAATGTTTTCTGTTTCTTCAAAAATAGTTGGAGAAACTGTGTAAGTTATGTTTTGTTGTTGTGCAAATAAACCTGTGTTTACAAGTAAAAATAAAAGTAGTATTTTCTTTTTCATATAACTTAACTTAAAAAGGACTGTTAAATAGAACAGCCTTTATTTATTAATAAATGGAAATTTTATAATTGATTTAATTGGTATGTATTATCCATTAAATTTAGTTTAATTCTATAATTACCAGCTGTTACAGTTATGTTGTCACCTCCAGCATCTAAAGTTCCATCTGCGCCACTATCTCCAAAATATGAATCCTAAGTATCATTAACTCTAAATTTAATTTCACCATCAATTAAAGCTACAATTTACTCATATTATCTTGAAAAATCAACACTCTATTTAAATGTTAAAAGATTCAGTCGTACTTTAAATTTGAACTAAAGGTGTGGAAAAGTCAAAATCACATTAGTTCAACTTTTCATAATAAGAGTCAATATGTGATGAGTGTTAATTAAGTCTCTTGTTGTAAAAATTAATGTTCGATATTTCGAATGAGTTATCTGCTAAAACAATAAAACGGTTATACTATTATAGTGTAACCGTTTTAATTCTTATGAAACTTTGCGTTACATTAATTTACCTAGGAATACCTGTGCTTTGGAATTAAAAGGATTTCCGCTGGCTCTTCGATTTGAGGCGATTTGTCCTGTGTGCCAAATAGCATCCGATAAAGGACCGTTGATCGCATTCCAAAATGGAAAAGACATACTTTGGCCACCGAAATTTATTTTTACAGAAACTTCAGAGATTTTAACCTCTTTCATTAGCATATCAGACATTTTTTTAAGATTTAGTAATGTCTCAGTTCTATACTCTGTAAAAGACATTTCATATTTAGTTTCTGTAGGATATTCTTTATCTTGAAATGCAAAAATGACCATTTCTGTTAAGCCATATATATGTTGCAAAACATCTAATGAAGATCGACTATCATCACTAGGCTTGTATGAGAGGTCAATATCTCTTAGGCCGTCAGTGGCCCAGTAATATCTAAATCCTAACCCCTCAATCATTCGGTTGATTACTGTTTCAGTGGTGAAATTATCAGCATAGGGGCCTATCTCAGAAAAAGGTAATGATTCATTGGTTTTTTCAGAATCTTTCATAATAAATAATTTAATTGTTTAAAGTTTTAATTATCAAAATAGACAGCTTATTACATTATAAATATAATTGTTCTATTAGAACTTGCAAAACACAATTAATAATTTTATGTTTGATATAAATCAATATATCATAAATCATGAAAAACATTTATTTAGCTTTAGTAAGTATTTTATTATTTGCCTCGTGTGGGCAAGAGCCAGCCAGTGAAATAGAAAATAAAATCAAAGTAGGATCTTTAGGTTTTCATGTATCATTTGTAGTGCCGAACGATGCCACAGAAAGAATGGATCAGTTTATTGAGACACATGAACAGTTTATGCGCGAGACTCATCACTTATCTGGTGATCAAGAACCCGTTGTTTTATCTTATTCTGTATTTAAGTCCCCAGAATTGAATAATCCTTTCGATCCTAATAGTGGTGAAACAGGAAACACACTTTATGGTTTAACAGAAATTTATAATGGCCCTGAAGGTGTTCAGGCTCATATGACTTTAGGTCAGCAACGTGAAGACATGTTTGCTGAATTAGTAGACTTAACAAACACATATAGTGTTGCAGGAATTCTCGGAGCACCTGTAATCGCGGCAATGGAATAATTAAAACTTATTTTAATTTATCAAATTATTTAGCTGTGCTGCAACTTTAAATATTAGTAGTTGTAGACCGCATCTACAAGCTATTTTTAACTTTAAATAAATAAAAATGAATTTAGTAATTAAAGGGAAATGCACGTCAAGTTATGACGCGGTATATAAAGACTTTATTGAATTGTCAGAAACAAGAGCACAATGTTGTGATGAATCCAAGACAACAATTAGTAAAATAGACAACAATAATTTTGTTGTTCTATTGTTTGATGTTGACATGAGTAAATTGAAAGAAATATTATCTACTCCTGAAAGAGCTGAAGTAATTAAAAAGAACGGTATTTCAAATGAAATGTTTCAATTTTCGTCTTTGGGATAGGGGCGTAAATAAATATGTTTAGATATTTGGAATCCCCCACTAATTTTAACAAACTAGCACCATAAAACATACCTACAAAATTAGTTGGTGTCTAAAAAATATTTTAGGCAACGTAATGAGTATCTGTAATCACTACTTCTGCTTCAGTTACTCCACTTGCATCAACCTAAGTTAAAACTGCATTATACTGGTCTTGTTGAAGGACCATGTGATTCGAAAAAATTTGAGCAACACTGAATTCAATTTTAGGAGTGCCACATCCATACATTAAAATTAGTCCAATGTATAAGTAAATTAGTATTCGATTCATAAGGCAATTTACTCAGATATTGTTAAAAATCAACATTCTATTTAAATGTTAAAAAATTCAGTCGTACTTTAAAATTTAATTAACGGTGTGGGAAAGCAAAATCACATTAGTTATACTCTCATAATGTAGCCGTTTTTATTTGTAATGAGCAGAGTAGATGACGTTTTCTAAATGCAAAACTTTAGTTATTACTTTCTTTTTTTTAACCATAAAAGAAACTTTCTGAATAAAGGAACTAAAGGAACTATTGTAAGTATAACAGCAAATATTCCAACGGCCTGTATAGGTATCCCAGTAAATCCCTCGATTTCCTCTGCTTCACTTGCTATTATCAAACCAACAATTGTAAAGATTAGAGGGTTTTGTTTTAACTGTTCAACGAACGTTAAATGTGGTTTATTTGCCATTTTAATTTATTTTTTTAATGAATATACCAAACCTAAACCATGTTTCATATTATACAGACTAAAATCTGAATAATAAGATTCATTAAATTATTAAGTGTTGATTAAGTCTCTTGGAGTAAAACTCATGCTCGATATTTCGAAAGAGTTATCTCATGCCCACGGCGAATTTGTATTTTTACTGGTCCGTTATTTATTTTTACCGTCTCAACGTATTGTAAATGAATGAATGAATTGAAATATAGGATGAGGTCTTGATATTTGATTTGTGTTTGGATAATTTTATACAATTTTATATTATTGCATTTTACAATGTATTAAAACTCCAACAACCAGCTAATTATTTAACTATGAAAACTTATTTAAAACTATTCCCATTATTATTCTTATTTCTTGTTGCTTGTAATTCAAGTGATGACTCATACAGCGGCATCGCTTGGGATGAAGAGGTTGATGGCGAACTCTCAGGTGATTTGTTAAGCCCTTCATTTGTGTCTTTACAAGTTGGAGATAATAGAATTATTGGTAGTTCTACACCAGCTGAAGGTGCTATGTGTACCACCTTCGAAGGAGGGCCTCCAGTACCAATTATCCCTTATTTTCCAAATCATGAGTCATATGTTGATGTTTTTTCTTTTAATCTTTCCGAGAACGAACGTTTAGTTTCGATTACCGTAGAGAGTCTTGATGTGAGTCCTTTTCATAATTTCGAAGATTTCCCATGTATTGGAAGTTTTGAAGAACAAAATGGAGCTTTTGTAGCGATTAATAACAGTGATAAAATTGATTGGAATTCTGATAATGTTATTAATTTTATTTCATTACCAGTGACCTACCCACTTATTGGGATAGGCTTTGCTAAATCTGTTAATGAAAATATATTGAACAGTTTTCGTCAAGATTTCCCACTGCCAGGTTACGAAGGGGTAAATAATGAAAACCTTGATATTAGCAATGGAACGTATACATTCTGGTGGAAAGAAGGAGCTAACAATGCAGACTATACCTTAAATTTCGTTGTTGAAAAAATTAATTAGTTTATATTTTTGTAAGTCAGAGAACTTTTTGATTTTGAATATTTAACTCAGGTTTTGATTGATACTAAACCAGTACGATTAGCCCCTTGTGAAATAAATCCAGTTCCCCATATTAAAACAATTAAACGGTTATACTTTTGTAAAGTGTAACCGTTTTTTTTCTTATTTCGAGTGGATGATAATTTATAATTGTAAAGCTTCAGTTACTTCCTTTTTTTAACCACACCTATAACTTTCTGATTTACTGTAAGATTTATTTGATAAGTGCAGCGTACACTCTTGTTAAAAGATGTTTCTTAATTAATAGTAGAATTATTTTTAGGGGATACTGCAATTTCCCTTAAATGATGTTATGGCCAAAAAAATACTTTTGGTTTTTAATATTTCCGTCTACGTAATTTTTTGAGCTAAAAACTGACTATTTATCAAAGAAATGTAAGAAATATTAAATTATTCGAAATAACTGATTGTTTCGGTGAAAGGTCATATGCACACGTTAAACATGCTATAATCGCGAAAATAAGTATAAATTTTGAGATTTTTTTTTTATATTTGCATCCTCCCTCATCCTTAATGAATACGATCACTATGACAGCTAGACAACATTTTGTAGAAAAAATCAATATCCTTAATCGCTTAAATTATGTTTTTATCATAGTCGGTGCGCTTGAGATATTAGTTTTTGCGGTAATGCAAAAACCTTTGCTCATGGTTTTGGGTATAGCAACGTTTATTCTTGCAATGATCTCCGTGAAAGAGCGAAAAATGAAATTAAATTATTTTACAGGGCTTTTGGCCGTCCTTAAGTACAATCCTTTAAGTCTTGCTCTTTTTTGGCCATTGTTTATGGATTTCTTTTCCTTGCACATGGCTCATGTGTCAACGGGGAAAATTGTATTTCTATGTTGGTTGTTATTGGCATTTATAACGGTCGTTTGTGGTGTATTCTTAATATTGAAAACGTTTAGTCTTTCCAAGTTTAAAGTTTTCCAATCTACATTAATTTCAATGCAAACATTGAAGTGATTTTTTCTTTTCTCAAAGAAGTTAAATTTAGTTTTATATAGATTTTTACCGGCTGTAACGTAGCTTTGTTAACTCTCTGTCGTAGTTCGTTATCTTTTTTGGTCTCTTGTACTATAAATAAAAGATATACTAAATTTTGGTAACTTGCTTTTTTAAATTAAATTCAAACTAAATTTTTGGTTTATATGAATTTAACTACGAAGATACCCCTCAAAAATAGTTTTGATTGATGATGAAATTACCTTTTATATTGATTATAATTCTTTCTCCTGTATTGTCTTTTGGACAATTGGATGCGTCTTTTGATCCTTCAAATAACATCAATTACGTTGATATTTTTGAATCTAATGCCACCTTTTATGTAAAGAATGATTCAACATTAGTTAACGGTTGCGTTGTTCAGTACAACAAAAAAGGTCAGGCCAAACGGTACATCATTATAACTAACGGTAAGCCACAGGGAGTCAGTTGGACGACATTAAATAAACAACAAAAAAAAACAAAAGGCTCTTTAATTGGAACAGTACTTACTGGCGCAGCCGTATTAGCAGGATCCTTCGCTTCAGAGTCCACTAATAACGATGCAAGAGTTTATAATGGTCTTGACGACAATGATATTGATTATGCAGTTGTCTACAAGGACATGTCAGATAGAAATGATATCATACAATCTTTATCGGTTCAGAATACCCAAAATGTGACGAATCCAGAGAAATTAAATAAGAGTATTGTTTACCAATCAGAAGGAGATTCGATTAATGGAAAAAAAGAGGGTGAGTGGTCTACTTATTACCGGAATGGGGCTTTAAAAAATAAGGGCAAGTACCTAAATGATTATAAAATTGGAGTTTGGACAGACTACTATGATACTGGAGAATTAGAAAAAGAAATACGTTTTCAGTTAGGTAAAAAGCACGGTCGTACCAAAATATTTTACAAAAATGGAACAATAAAGGCATTACTTAATTATAAGGAAGGAAAAGAAGACGGTGTGAGTGAATACTTTGATCAAGACGGTCATCTGCAAATGAAAGCATATTATAAGAACGGAAAAGAAGATGGAGCACTCGAATACTATGATAAAGGTGAACTTGTAAACATCGAGTTTTGGCAAAATGGTATTTTGGTTGATAAAAATTAAGGTAAAGTTTTATTTGTGGTAAATTTATTTTAAAGAAGCTGTTTAAATTTAAATATGATTAAATACCCTTCCATATTTAATGACGTTATTGGTCCGGTCATGCGTGGTCCGTCAAGTTCACATACAGCGGCTTCTTGGAGAGCTGCTAGAATGAGTATGGACATCCTAAAAGAGCCATTAAAAACAGCGATAATTGATTTTGATAAAAATGGAGCGTGGGCTCCAAATTATAGGGAACAAGGAACTACTTTAGGGATTGACGGTGGATTATTAGGCATCGAAATGTCTGATGACAGAATGAAAGATACAGCTAAAATTGCCCATCAAATGGGAGTTTCCATTCATTATGAAATAAATTCTTTCCAAACAACACATATAAATACAGTTCGATTAAATCTTACAGGGGTACATGGTACTTCAATTGAAATTTTAGCGGCTTCTTTAGGAGGAGGTTCGGTAGAAATTAGAAAGTACAATGGTTTTGACGTCAAGTTATGCGGTGACTATCATGAAGTTTTAATCATGACGCATGTGACTTTTGATGGTGCGGAAAAAATAAAGTCACTCTTTCCAAATTTAAGGTCATTATCTGAATCTGTCTTAAACAATGAGAAACTTTACAACGTAAAATTATCTAAGAGAGTTTCTAAAACAGTATTGCGTGATTTAGAGAAAATGGTAGATTTTCAAAAAATCATTTCTGTGAATCCGGTGGTACCGGTGATATCTGGCAATGAAACAACCTTACCATTTACGAGTATTGAATCCATGCTGAATTATGCGGAGGAAAATAAGTTAGATTTAGGCGCTGTCGGATTATTATATGAAAAATATCAGAGTGGGCTAGAAGAATCAGAAGTACAAGAAATGATGACTGGTGTTGTGTCGCTTATTGAAAATAGCATCAAAATAGGACTCTCTGGCACCATCTACAAAGATCGTATTTTACCGCAGCAATCACATTTTATTGAACAAGCTGAGACAAGTGGCAAGATTCTTCAAAATTCTGTTGTAAACCATGTCATTGCTTATGTGTCGGCAATTATGGAATCAAAAAGTGCCATGGAAGTTGTTGTAGCAAATCCAACAGCAGGATCATGTGGTGCTGTTGGAGGTGTGTTAAGGGCCGTTGCTGACAATATAGAAGCGTCTTTCAATGACATCATTCGTGCCTATTTTGCAGCGGGGTTAATTGGGGTTTATTTTGCCAAAGGACCAGGATTCTCTGCTGAGGAACATGGGTGTCAGGTCGAATGTGGTGCATCAGCTGGAATGGCTGCTGCCGGAATTGTGCAATTGTTTGGTGGTTCTGCTCGTGAGGCGGTTGACGCTGCTTCCTTAGCAATACAGAATATGATAGGTCTTGTTTGTGATCCTATTGCTGATCGTGTTGAAGCACCTTGCTTGGGGAAAAATGTAAGTGCCGCAATGAATGCTTTATCATCTGCAACGATGGTACGCGCTGGATACAATGCGTTAATCCCTTTAAATGAAGTCATTGAAACAGTTTCTTCCGTGAGTGCTCAAATGCCAACGTGTGTGAAATGTACCGGTAAAGGAGGTTTGGCCATAACAAAAACAGCGTGTGCCATAAAATCACAATTATCGCAGCATTAATATTACCAAGAAACAGCATTTTTATTCTTAAAATAATGGTAATACATTCCAAATCTGAGGCATAAATCGTTATATTTGTAGACACATAGCGCATCTCATGATAACGGTTGAAAAAGCAATTCAAATAATTTCTCAAAATATTAAGCAATCCTCCTGTTTTGAGGAGGTTAATGTGTCTGAAGCAAGAAATCAAGTATTATTCGAAGACATAAAATCACCAATGGATATGCCGCCATTCAGGCAATCTGCAATGGATGGTTATGCTTTAAATTTACATGACATCAAGCAATATGAATTAAGGGGTGAGATACAAGCAGGAGATGAGGCTCATCCAGTTTTGAAAAAGGGAGAAGCATTCAGGATATTTACAGGGGCACCTGTTCCTGATTCTGCAAATGCTATTATTATGCAGGAGAAAACGTCTCAAATGAATAGTGGTGTCCTTGTACATTCTCAGCCATTGAAATCTCATAACATTCGAGAAATTGGTGAACAAATAAAAAAGGGTCAGGTTGCTCTACCTCAAGGAACTAAATTAAATACGGCATCAATTGCGTTTTTAACAACCTTGGGAATAATCAAGGTGAAGGTTTATAAACAACCAAAGATTGCAATTGTTGTGACAGGTAATGAATTAATTGAAGCAGGACATTCATTGATGCGTGGACAAATTTATGAAAGTAATGCGGTCATGCTCATCAACGGCTTGGAGCAATTGGGTTTTAAGAATATTAAAAAATACAAAGTTGTTGATAATTATGATAAAACCTTGACACTTTTAAAAAGAGTGATTTCAGAGAATAACGTTGTTTTAATATCGGGAGGTATTTCTGTTGGAGATTATGATTATGTGGGAAAAACCCTTGTTGAAATGAACGTTCAACAACTATTTTATAAGGTAAAACAAAAACCTGGCAAACCATTATTTTTCGGCATGAAAAAAGACACTGTCGTTTTTGCACTTCCCGGTAATCCGGCAGCTTCACTGACATGTTTTTATGTCTATGTGCGTTATGCGTTGGAGCTGCTTTTAGGAAATTTGAACTATTCTGTAAGTAAGACTATGGCTTTAACAACCTCCAATTTCACAAAAAAAGGGGATAGAGCACAATTTTTAAAAGCGGTTTACAAGAATGGCTCTGTTGAGATATTGGATGGGCAGAGCTCCTCGATGTTACACACTTTTGCAATGTCCAATGCCTTGTGTTATATCTCAGAAAAAGGGACATCAATAAAATCTGGTGATTTGGTGGAAACCATTTTACTTCCAATAACTTAAAACAATGAATTATAAAATTAAAAGTCGTATTTGGATAGAAGCTGACGGTGACATTTTACTTGGAGAAGGTAGAGTCGCACTACTTAAAGCAATTGAAAGTACAGGATCTCTTTCTAAGGCTGCCAAAAGCTTAAAGATGTCTTACAAAAAAGCATGGTCCCTTGTTGATAAGATGAATAAACGGTCAGAATTTCCAATAACATCGGCGACTATAGGTGGTAAAGGAGGTGGAGGAGTGCAGCTCACAGCATACGGTAAAACATTGATTTGCACATTTGAAACAATTAATGAAAATTGTTGGAACTTTTTAGATGGTCAAATGAAAGAATCAAAATTTCAATGATTATAGAAATTGAATACCTCTGGTTATTTTTATCATTGCTAGCAATAGTTGCATTTTTATATGCAAGTGTGGGTCATGGCGGAGCGAGTGGCTATCTCGCTTTAATGGCCATATTTTCCTTTACAACATCAACAATGAAACCTATCGCTTTATTGTTAAATCTTTTTGTTTCCGGGATAGCATTTTATCATTATTACAGAACTGGTCATTTCAATAAAAAATTATTTATTCCTTTTGCTGTGGCTTCGATACCATTTGCATTTTTCGGAGGAAGACTGCAAATAGACGCAAATATTTACAAGACATCTTTAGCGATATTGTTAATTTTTGCAATTCTTAAAATGCTCAATGTATTTGGAGTAAGGTCAAAGCAAGTTAAAGAGATTAAAGTTTGGCAAGGTGTCGCTATCGGATCCTGCATAGGATTTATATCGGGATTGATTGGGATTGGTGGAGGTATTATATTGACACCAATAATCTTGCTACTTCATTGGGGTAAGATGAAAGAGGCAGCTGCCGTCTCTGCTTTATTTATATGGGTAAATTCCGCAGCAGGTTTAATGGGTCAGTTATCCATTGGAGTAGAAATTTCATCTCAAGCATTTATTTTAGTGGGAGTTGCGCTTACCGGGGGGTACTTAGGAAGCTATTTAGGAAGTCAGAAATTTAATAATACAACGCTAAGGTATTTATTAGCATTGGTATTATTAATCGCTTCTATAAAATTACTGGTCGTGTAATGGTCAAAAAAAACAACATAACGGGGATTGTTTTAGCAGGAGGTAAAAGCTCAAGAATGGGTTTGGATAAAGGTCTGATTAAGATGAATCAGCAAACATTTATACAAGCTGTAATTAATGCCATGAGACCTTTAGTGGGAGATATAATAATTGTGAGTAATAATTCAGATTACGATCAATTCGGGTATTTAAGAATAAATGATTTGATAAAAGACTCTGGGCCTTTAGCCGGTTTATATTCAGGTTTGTGTTTTTCACAAAGTGATTACAATCTTGTACTAAGCTGTGATATCCCATTTATTAAAACAGATGTTTTAAAATATCTATTCAGTGCTGAGTACACAAAATATGACGTCGTGCAATTAAAAAGTAAGAAGAAAACAATGCCACTTATCGCAATTTATCATAAAAAATGTCTTGATTCATGTTTAACGCTGTTGCGGAGTAATGAGAAAAGGCTGCGAACATTAGTTCAACAATTAAACACAAAAACAATTATAATTGATGATACTTTAAGTCAATACGTTGAAAATATTAATACAAAAGCAGAATTTAAAGATTTGGGGTATGACATTGAATATTAAATATTTTGGACTAATTGCGGAAATAACAAATTGTAATGAGGAAACTCTTGATTTTTCCGAAGGCTCAGGTTCCTGCTTACTAGAACTACTTTTTCAAAAGTATCCGGCATTAGTAGGAATTGATTTTCAAATAGCTCAAGATCACAAAATTATATCTAAAAACACCATGATAACAGGAGCAGAATTGGCACTATTGCCACCCTTTTCCGGAGGATAAATATGGGTAGATACGACAGACATATCATGTTAAAAGAGGTTGGCCATGAAGGCCAATTAGAGCTTTCTAATGCCAAAGTATTAATCGTTGGTGCTGGTGGTTTGGGGTGTCCTATATTACAATATTTAACGGCAGCTGGTGTTGGCACTATAGGGATTATTGACTTTGATGTTGTTGAGATTTCAAATTTACAACGTCAAATTTTATTCAAAACGAGTGATATTGGAATAAATAAGGCCTTGGCTGCAAAAAAACAATTACAAGATTTAAATCCAACAATTACGATTGAAGCCTACCCAGAACGATTGACATCTAAAAATGCACTACAATTATGTGCTGCCTATGATGTTGTTGTTGATGGAACCGATAATTTTGTAACGCGTTATCTGATAAATGATGCAGTAGTTAAAACCGGTAAACCGCAAGTTTATGGTGCTATTTTTAAATTTGAAGGACAACTATCGGTTTTTAATTATCAAAATGGACCAAGTTATCGGTGTTTGTTTCCAAAACCACCAAAAAAAGGTGTCATACCAAATTGCAATGAGGTGGGTGTTCTTGGTGTATTAACAGGAATCATTGGCACCATGATGGCTAATGAAGTGATAAAAATAATTTTAAAATTTAGTGACGTGTTATCAGGGGTGTTATTATGTTATGATTCGAGAACAACAAATATATCGAAGTTAATAATAGATAGAAATCAATCTGAAATTAACCATATAATTAATCAAACAGCGTTGCAAGAAATTCAAGTTAACACCCAATGTGAACCTTTACTTGGTGAAATCACAGAATTAAATAATTTGATTTTAAATCAAATTGAGTTTATTGATGTGAGAGAAAAGCATGAGACACCAAAAATAATGTCACTTAAATATAAGCAAGTGCCTTTGGGTCAAATCAAGGAACATTTAGATATTATTGATTCAAATAAAAAGATTGTTGTCTTTTGTCAATCTGGAATTCGAAGTAAAAAAGCAGTTGAATTATTAAGAGATTCTGGCATTACCAATGCGGTCAGTTTTAAAGGGGGGGTTATGAATATGATTACAAATATAAAAAATATAAAAAATGAAAAATAAGAACATGAAAAATGTCTTTATTCAAGGAGCTATTTCATCAGGGTTTATTCAGAATTCTATTGCGAAGCACCAATCAAAAACAGATATTGGGGCCCATAATATTTTTTTAGGTCAAGTGAGAGCAGATATGATTGATGATAAAAAAGTTGCTGCTATTGAATACACGTGTTATCAAGAAATGGCGAACAAAAAATTTCATGAAATTAGGGAAGCCACATTTGAACAATTTAATTTGACATGCATGCATATATACCATAGTATCGGGGTTGTTGATACAGGGGATATTTGCTTGTTTGTTTTTGTGTCTTCTCCAAGAAGAAAAGAAGTCTTTCGAGCTCTGGAGTATGTTGTGGAGGAAATTAAATCGAAAGCACCTGTTTTTGGTAAGGAGATTTTTGAGGATAAATCACACCAATGGAAAGTTAATAAATAATTATGGTAGATATTACAAACAAGTCAAATACGCTCAGAAT
>Ga0206123_10002400_pt1 | contig 16376 bp, 13 predicted proteins | sample Helgoland_Spring_2_FD_160086 | JGI IMG/M metagenome (GOLD analysis project Ga0206123, IMG submission 160086) | Pelagic subsurface seawater microbial communities from Kabeltonne, Helgoland, North Sea - Helgoland_Spring_Bloom_20160316_1 | ecosystem: Environmental > Aquatic > Marine > Epipelagic ...
ACTGAAAACCATTTAGCTAACGCAATGACCAAGATTCGTAAGAAAAACCTAGATTGGATCGCCCTCAATGATGTTTCTAGTAGAGGTCTAGGCTTCCAATCTGATTTTAATGCGATTACTATGCTTTCTAAAGATGAGGAAACAGTTATTTTTGATCGAGATACTAAACTTGTCATAGCCAGTAGAATTTTGAAACTGTTGTTCTAATGAAACCAAAACCAGCAATAAGCCCCCTGGATAAAGTACTTGGCCGTTTGGATGACTTAGATGAAGTAAACCTTGGTATACTCGTTCAGCGATTAGCACGGGAACGAAAATTACTTGAAACTGTATTCGATGTCATTCGTGATGGCATTCTTGTTTTAGATGAAGAAGGTATTATTACATATTCGAATGTTGAAGGACGCCGGTTAATTGGGCTTAAGGGCGATATAAGCGAAAAAGTGTTTCTCCATCGTGCCGCTCCTGAGCTTGCGAAAGCAATTGGCTTGGGTCGCAGTAAAGTCGATCCTTACCCTGAGGTCGTAGTTAGAGAAATGAAAATCTCTTATCCTGAGCAACGACAAATCAGGGCTTATGCAGTTCCTATTCAGGATACAAAGACAGCCTCTGGTTCAGCACAGGATAAAACTGGTCTCACGATCGTGATGACAGATGTTACTGAAGAAAAAGATAAATTAGAAGCTCAATTAGAAGGTGAAAGGATTTCAAGTATTATGGATTTGGCAGCTGGTGTGGCCCATGAACTAGGAAACCCCCTTAACTCGATAAACATACATCTCCAATATTTAAATCGAAGTCTAAATAATCAAAAAATAGACGCTTCAAAAGTTTCAAAATCCCTTGATACCTGCATTAAAGAAGTTGAAAGATTAGATGGTATAATATCTCATTTTTTAAAGGCAATACGCCCGACTGAACCAAGTTTTCAAAAAATTAATCTTCTTTCTGTAATTGAAGAAACGCTGCTTTTAAGAGAAAAAGAACTACAGAATAAAAAAGTAAAAGTACAAATGGAAGCCGGTGTACGAGAACCTATGATTCGCGGTGATCTTGAGCAGGTTAAACAAGTATTTTTCAATGTGATTGGAAATGCCATTGATGCCATCCCAGAAGACTCCGAAATAAGAATAATTTCTGGGCTGGATGAAAAATTCGTTTTTGCTCAAGTTGTTGATCAAGGAAGTGGAATAGCGAAAGAGAATATATCACGTGTATTTGAGCCGTATTTTACCACTAAAAAAAAGGGACATGGAATAGGAATGATGATTGTTCACCGGATTATGCGGGATCACAATGGAGAGGTCGGAATTGATAGTAAGGAAGGATCCGGTACGATTATTACTTTAAAGTTCCCTCGGAACTCTCCTCGTCGGCAATTACTTGCATCCTCATAAAATTTAATGAAATGAAACCAAATCTATTGATAGTTGATGATGAGGAGCATACTCGTGAAGGCTTGGAGCTTTCTTTAGAGGATAAATTTGAAGTTTTTTTAGCCTCAAGTGCCGAGGAAGCTTTTAATGCAATGGATGCTGAGAAATTTGAGGTTGTTTTAACTGATTTACGTATGTCTGGAGTCTCCGGCATGAGCGTGATCGACTTTGCTTCTAAGCACGCAAGTAATCCAATATGCATTATGATGACAGCCTATGGAGAAGTCGATGTCGCTGTTGAGGCAATGAAACGTGGTGCCTTTGATTTCCTCTCCAAGCCTGTAAATCTTGAGAAACTAGATCTTTTAATTCAGAGAGGCTTGAATGAAAAGGACTTAAAGACAGAGAATAAAGAGCTTCATCAAAGGCTTGATAAAAAGTTCAGCTTTGATGGAATTCTTGGGAAATCTCCTGCTTTAGAAAATGTGCTAGATCAAGTAAAACTTGTTGGTCCATCGAAAGCTACGGTTCTAATTACAGGAGAAACCGGGACGGGAAAAGAATTGGTGGCGCAAGCTGTTCATCAAAATAGTGACCGATCTCGTGGTCCTTTTATTGCTGTTCATTGTGCTGCCCTCCCATCTAATCTTTTGGAAAGCGAATTGTTTGGACATGAAAAGGGTGCATTTACTGGGGCAAACGAAAGAAGAATTGGCCGATTCGAATCTTCTAAAGGTGGTACGCTCTTTCTTGATGAAATAGGAGAAATTGATGCTTCTACTCAGGTTAAACTCCTGCGGTTTTTAGAATCAAAATCGATTGAAAGACTGGGCAGTTCAAGAACGATAGAAGTAGATTCTCGTTTGGTTTGTGCAACAAACCGAAATTTGCACAAAATGGTGAGGAATGGTGAATTCCGTGAAGACCTGTATTACCGCTTAAATGTCGTAACTGTTGATTTACCTGCTCTTCGGGAGCGAGGAGACGATATAGTGTTGTTACTTCGGTATTTTCTTAGCTATTTTGCTAATGAAAACGGGTTTGAGGAACCCTTGCTTGAGCAGGATGCGGTGAACATACTTTTAAAGTATTCCTGGCCTGGAAATGTCCGTGAACTTAGAAATTTTTGCGAAAATTTAGTAGTTTTAAAGAGGGGTTCAACAATTACCCAGTATGATCTTGATCCACGATTTAGTCACGCGGTCTTCGAAAATCAGGAAGATCAAGAAATATTAGATCATATCTCATCAAACTCGTTGTCTGTGGAAGAGAATGAAAAGCGATTATTGCGGAATGCATTACTTCAATCTCATGGAAATAAAACAAAAGCTGCTGAACTAATGGGTATAAGCCGAAGAACATTACATCGTAAGTTAGTTCGCTGGCCAGACATCGACATTAACTAAACAAAAATGGCTGCTCGGGCTGGATTCGAACCAGCGACCAAGTGATTAACAGTCACCTGCTCTGCCACTGAGCTACCGAGCAATATTTCTTATCATGCTAAATTTGTTCGTACCTGTCAATCCAACGAGTGGTTTAAGAGTTATCTTTTAAAAATAGAAAAAGGCCCTCATTTCTGAGGACCTTTAACCTATGTGCCTGTGAACAATCTTATTAGATTGAAAAGATTAGCCCAACCCTAAATTGCCCGCAAAGGGATGGGCTTTAGGTCTTACACCCGAGATTATCTAATTCGGATACAAAACAAGTCCACTTTTTGTATTTATAAGTTATGAACTTGAAACAAACAAACGATACCTAAAAATCTTTAAATTGTGATTTGATTAGAAACTGCTGGTGATGGTAAACATTGCATTTACCGGAGCACCAACGGTTGCCTGATGAGTATCATGTGCATTTGGGAAGTATACTTCATCAAAAAGATTTTCAACTCTGACTTGTAGACGGGTATTGTCAGTAAGTGCATAAGCAGCTCCTGCATCTACACGAGTATAATCAGGAAGGAAAGCTCTTGGACTTGAATCGTCATGATCTATAATACTAGAATCTTGGTATATTAACCCTAGGTTTAAGCTGAACCTGTCGTTGACTAGGTAATTATTCCAAATCGAAAACATATTTTCCGGTGCTTCTTGTGATGGTTGTATGTTGCCAGATAGGTTTGTTTCCGCATCTAAACTGGCATAGCTAGCAGTGGTGTACAAGCCACCTATTAATGAACCAATAACTTGCAATTCAAAACCGGTTACTTCGGATTCCCTCATTTTTGTTTCGGTATCACTAATCCAATCAGGCTTTACAGCGGTGAGCTTAAAAACAGCAGCATGTAGGGATATTCTATCAGAAAGCTTTAGGTTGATACCCGCTTCAAGGTTTTCGAATGTATTGGCGTCAGTAAGTGCATCATCGCCATTAATGTCAGCATACTGTTCATCATTGCGGGCGGTCATTGATTCACTATAAGCGGCATATAACGACATATTTTCAGTAGCGTCGAAAATAAGACCAACTCTTGGTGAAACTTCACTATCTGTATCTACTACATCATCATCGTTTTCTACATCTCTTACATCAAATTCAAATTTGTTATAACGCAGACCGAGTACCAAATCTAAGGCATCGGTTAGAGCGATTTGGTCTTGAAGATAGAGGGAAAAAACTGAGACATCGGCATACGCTTCGTCTTGGGAATCAGTAGTATAACTGTTGGTTAGGGCGATTGAGTTTGTACCATCTAGGGCAACGCCTTCAACTTGACCTTGAAATGAGTTATTTGAAATTCCTAGGTTTCGGGCAATCGCAACATTGAATGTATCGTTACCAACGACGCTTGTATTGTAACGATTGTTGTCGTTGTTAATGCTGATGTATTCAACTCCAGCAAGTAAGTTATGCAGAATTCCACCCGTTTGAACCTCACCAGTTATATCCGCTGATAAGGTAGTGCTTTCGCGTTTTGTGGTATCAACATAACCGTCCAATGTGACTTGATCAGGAGTTTGCCCTGCTGTGTAGGAAGAAGCATAGAGATTTTGGTAAAGCTTGTCGTGCTTACTGTGGGCTAGCTTAAATTTTCCTGTGAATGTGTCGCTTAATTCAGTTTCGAGAATTGCTCGGAGTATGTGAGCTTCGTGGGTGGACAAATTTTCAGTGGCATCGCCAAATACAATGTCTTTGAAGCTTTCGATCGGTTGTAAATCAGCTCCTGTTGGAATACCCCGATCGATGAATCTTTCTTGGTCAAGATACTCATAAGATAAATCTAATGTGGCACCATCAAAATTAAAATGCATGGTTGGAGTAACGCCAAAAGAATCACCGTAATAAAAGTCCCTGTGATTTTCAAGGCTCTCAGCAAACATGTTAATTCTTAGGGCTTTATCCCCAAAATTAACATTTTTGTCAACTTGTGCATTTATTTCTCCAAATGTATCTACACTCCCTTGAACAGTTGTGAAATCTTCACCGATAACACCTTTTTTAGATACACGGTTGATCAATCCATATGCACCACCAAAACCGGTGACTAGAGCATTGGATCCGCGTAAAACTTCAACTTGTTCAACATTGTAGAGCGGACGATAATACTGAACATCGTCACGAACTCCGTCTAAGTAGAAGTCAGAGGTTGTTCGCTGACCGCGGATTACTGCAGCGTCTCGGTGTCCCTCGCCTTGAGAGGTAACGACTCCAGGTGTGTAATCAATAATGTCTCCGATACTGTTTAAACCTTGGGCTTTGAACTGTGTGTTTGTCATGACAGATATGCTTTGAGGAATATCTTCGAGAGCACCACTTGACTTAAGCGTTGATGACATTTTTGGTGCCTCAGTCTTTGTATCAACCACACTCATAGCTGAGAGTTCTGGCTTATCTTTTTCTTGTGTGTGTGCTGTCGAAACCAGGGCGAAACTTGCACTTAGGTATAGAAGTAGTTTGTTTTTGTTTTTCATAATGGGTTAGGTTTGCTTGATACTGAGACTCAATCTCAATTGATATTGAGACTCATTCTCAATAAATTTACCATTTGTCAAACTAAATTGGTGAAAAGATTCTGTTCAATAAGTGATATCTTTTGATTTTCTCTTAGGGCAAGTCCTGAAACTAGCTGTTGGAGATGAAAGTATGAAAGCTTTCTAAAAGCTAAAATTAGACTGTAGGAAGTTTAAAAATTTCCCTAACCACATTGACTTGCTCTATTGTTTTCTCGAGAGAATTGTCCATAAAGGTTGCATGGCCCATTTTACGCCCTGCTCGTGCTTCTCTCTTACCGTAAAGATGGAGTGATGCACCTTGGGATGAAGTGATTGGATCCCAGTTGGGGGGCGTATTTTCATCGATCCAGAGATCGCCAAGCAGATTCATCATAACGACAGGCGAAAGAAGCTTCGTGCTGCCTAAAGGTAGACCTGCAATCGCTCTTGCCTGGTTTTCAAACTGTGAGCAAGTGCATGCATTAAGCGTATGGTGTCCAGAATTGTGAGGCCTTGGTGCCATTTCATTCACAACTAAGCGGCCATCCGCAGATAAGAAGAATTCAACCGCTAGGATACCAACATATTGAAGAGTATCTGCAATGGACAGGGCAATATCTTTAGCTTCAGCTTGTATGCTTTCCGGAATACGGGCAGGAACAATTGAAACATCAAGAATATGATTTCGGTGAATATTTTCTACTGGATCATAGGTTAAGATTTCACATTTACTACTGCGTGCTACGATAACAGAGAGTTCCGCTTGTAAGGAAATACACTCTTCAATAACCACACGTCCGCCATCAAAAGCTTCCCATGCTTGAGTAATTTCCTGCTCCGATAAGGATTTATTCAACCTGACTTGGCCCTTTCCATCATATCCGAATTCAGCAGTTTTTACGATTACATCGCAATGTAACTCCTGAAGTGCCTGTTTAAAAGTGATCAAATCATGGGCTACTTTAAATTTCGCGCATGCAAACCCATTTTCAGAGAGAAAATTCTTTTCTCTTTCTCGATGTTGGCAGATTGTTACAGCCTGAGGACTCGGGAAAAGTTTCACTCGATCTTCAACTTTCTCGAGCGTAGTTTGGGGTAAGTTCTCAAATTCAACCGTGGCAACTTGTACCTTTTTCGTAAATTCATCCAATGCATTGGGGTCATCAAAAGGTGCATCAATGATTTGATCAGCCGTAGCTGCGGCTCCTGATCGGTCTCCGCCTGTCCATGTTAGAACATTAAAGCCCATTCTTCTGGCATCTAGTGACAGCATCCTTCCAAGTTGGCCACCGCCAAGAACTCCCAACCAATTGTTTCCTCCAAGAATCATATTTATGAAACTGTAGGGGGAAGTTTGCTTATTTCAATTCGTGTTTTTTGACTAGATCTAAAGTCTCTTAATTTTTCGGCAAGTATTGTGTCTCCCATAGTTGCAAGCATAGAGATAGCAAAAAGGGCGGCATTAGTTGCTCCTGCCTCACCAATGGCAAATGTGGCTGTGGGAATACCTGCTGGCATTTGAACAATAGACAGAAGGGAGTCTACACCTTGAAGTGTTTTGGATTTAACAGGAACTCCAAGCACTGGAATTGTAGTTATAGCGGCAGTCATACCAGGAAGATGTGCGGCTCCCCCTGCCCCAGCGATGATACACTTTAGCCCACGATTTTCAGCTGTCTTGGCATAGTCGTAGAGAAGCTCAGGCGTTCTATGTGCACTCACAACTTTCGCTTCCCATTTTACCTCAAAATCTTCGAGGGTCTGAGTTGCTTTTTCTAAAGTTGGCCAATCGGATTGGCTTCCCATGATTATTCCTACGCACGGCGCATTTGAACTAGTCATTTAATATTTGATAAGAACGATAGGATAGCAAGCAAGACCAATCATCCACGAGAGGTCTTTTACTGGGGAAATTACTTACCGAAAATAGATTACTTTACTACTTTATAACTTTAAATACGCTGACAGAATCAATACAGAGCCATACTAATTAAGCTCTTTGGTAATTTTTTCGAAAAGTGGAGTGTATTTTTGCGATTATAAGTAAGTTGGAAAAAAGAAGTAGTCGTAGCTAGTCCTGTCTTCAACAATTATCATTCTAACCTTGAAGCGATTTAGATGATGGTAAAGTTAGTGGATAAAAAATTAATTTTAGCACTATTCATTTTAAAGATTATAGGTTACATCCATTCATTTGAAGTGAGTTTACCAACCACCGCCTTCACTGGAGTGATTGCGGCCTTGGTCGCTAGGCCAATTGGCTTGGTTACCATGCTGGCACAAGTGCTAGTTAAGGAGGCACCGACTAACAGCATAACAACCAATAAAACTTCTTTGCTCATTGCATTGACAAGTAGTAATCAGCTTGCCTTCCCAAACAAATTCTCATCCTCCCTTAATCTTTTCTATATTTTAATTACCTAGAAATTTTCCGCAGATGACCGAAAATTCTTCCTTACTTTTTTAACTCCACTTGATTGCCGCCCATATTGGATTGGCGACCAATTATTTGGCGATTAAAATGTTGTTCCATCCGCGTGTACCCAAAAAGATACTTGGGCTTTCCTTTCAAGGCATATTTCCCAAAAGGCAAAACCAGTTTGCGGAAAAGCTGGGAACTTATGTGGCAAATGAATTAATCTGGATGAAAGATATCGGGTAAAGGATCGAAGAATTGTCTACCCAACCAGAAGCAATGGAAGAATCCATAGATGTGGAAGCCTTAGTTCGAGGAATTACTGATCGGATTTATGGTGCAACAATTTCGCTTCATCGAAAAAATTGGGGCGGCACTTGGTTTTTTTATCGGATGTGTCTGGGTTGCGTTGGTGTTAGCCATATGAGCCAGACTTTTTACCAGTTGCCAAAAAAGAAAGAACTTTTAATTTTTAAGGTTGCATGAATGATTTGAGCCTTGCCCTCACCCAGGTGTGGGAAAACACCTTCCAGTTTTGGACGACTCCATCTGCTCGGATTCAGGCGGCAGTCATCGGACTTTCCATTTTTATCGCCTGGCTAAGTAGCCAAAGAGCCAAGCCGCAAATCCTTAAATTATTACATGAACCGACCGGACCGGCATGGATTGAAGGTGCGATCTGTATCCTTGCACAGCTCTTACTTCCCCTCTTCCTTCTGCTTTGCTCCCTTCTGGGTAGAGGCGTACTCGATCGCTTTGGGTTTGCATCGGTAGATTTGCTCAACCCCTTTGTTCATGCCACGACTGCTTGGTTGATCTACCGTTTGGTGGCAGGCTTAACCCACAACCGATTTTGGCTTCGATTAGCAGCTGTATTGGCTTTCGGAATGGCCGCGCTTCAAAGCTTTGGCCTCCTTGAACCCACTTTTGATTTTCTAAGTTCTGCGTCCTTCTCAATTGGCAAAAGCACTCTGTCCGTGCTCGATTTGGTAAATGGAATATTCATATTACTTTTTTTATTGTGGATGAGTTCCCTTTTGGGAAGTGCGGGAGAAGCACGTATTCGCGAACTCCCCAACCTACCACCCTCCTTACAAGTCCTGCTTGCCAAGGTTATCCGGGTATTTTTGATTTTTATAAGTTTTCTTGTGGCGATGTCCACCATCGGGCTCGACCTCTCCTCCTTTGCCCTCCTTGGGGGTGCTATTGGTGTGGGTATTGGATTTGGTCTGCAAAAAGTAGTTTCGAATTTGGTAAGCGGATTGATTCTCTTACTCGACCGATCGATCAAACCCGGGGATGTGATTGAAATTGACGATACTTACGGTTGGATCAATTCCCTTCGAGCCCGCTATGCATCTATTATCACTCGCGATGGTAAAGAGCACTTAATTCCCAATGAAGACTTAATCACAAATCGCGTGGTTAATTGGTCCTTTAGTGATAAGAATATCCGAGTACGAGTGCCAGTTGGTATATCTTATGACTCCGACCCTCGCAAAGCCATGAAACTTTGTGTGGATGCCGCCCTTTCATCCGGGCGAGTGCTTAATGATCCTGAACCCCGTTGTCTCGTTAGCGGGTTTGGAGATAACTCTGTGAATCTTGAACTAAGGTTTTGGATCAATGATCCATCCAACGGAGTGGGAAATGCACGGAGTGAGGTATTACTAAGCATATGGGATCGTTTTCGGGAAGCTGGAATCTCGATACCCTTCCCCCAGCGAGACTTACACTTACGCAGTGTTCCGGAAGGATTTGGTGAAAGCCTTGAAAAGTAAAAAGTTACTTATTTTGACCTGGTTCACAGAATTTAGCTAAGCTGCCTTCCAAGCGTGCCAATCGGACCTAAAAGTAAGCCCAAGTAAGAAACCCATGACCCCTTTATCTTGCCTGAAGCCAACTAACACTCCAAGTGTACCGAAAATAATGCAAGATATTACTACGATATTCTTCTTACGCCTCAGGGACTCCTTCCCTCTTGTCTTCGAGAACTCGCTTATTGGCGTTTACCAATTCGCAAAGCGTAGTGCCTTCGGGTAGCATTGATACCGCTATTTTTGTATCATTTAGTTGTTCGGGTGTGAGTGAAGTTCTTGTCTCTCGTCATTCGCTATCCTTGTATGGATTGGGTTTTTCTCGTTCCCACTTTTGTACTAGCTCATGACATTCCCATTCAGAATCGCACTCTTTGTCTATGCGTTTATCTTCACCTTTGGGAGTTGCTTGCACCCTAAACTTCTTGTAACCTTTTTCATACCTGAGAATGCTGACCCTAAACACAACCTTTCCAAATTTGTTCCGACTTTCGATTGTGAACCCTTTGGTTTTTAGAGTTTTTGCTTTCTTAGAGTTAGCAAAACATTTAGCAAATACAAGAAAACTGAGGGGAGATTGAGGGAAGCAATTAACTATTTCCTGCAAGGTTGACGTCAGTCGTCAGTATTTATTAGGCTTACGCTCCTGTAGTTCAATGGATAGAACATTGGTCTCCGGAACCGAAGATCTGGGTTCGACTCCCAGCGGGAGTGCCAGCATCTAAGCGGGTTGTAGCGTTTCGAGTTAATCGCATCAAGAAAATTTTTCGTTAATTGCGGAAAAAAAATTTACACTGCTATTTGAGACTAACTAGAAAAACAAATAAATTCTTAACAATTTTATGAAAGCGACTCATAAACTTGCACCTCCTCTAAACATTCGGTAAAAAAAGGCTACGATAGAATGATAAGTACTAAAGAAGCTTTAGGAAAATGGCACATCCTGACACACCTTTGTCTCGGTATGATTATGGTGGCGGTGCTCTGTTGTTCGACGCTCGCAAAAGAGCTTGAGCTCGAGCGCAAGCCGAATATACTGTTCATTTTCTCAGACGACTTGTCTTATCGTGATTTGAGCAGCTACGGACAAGAGCAGTTCCTGACTCCCAATCTCGATAATCTGGCAATGAACGGCATCCGGTTCACTCAGGCGTATAGCGGTTCGTCGGAATGCGCCCCATCCCGGGGAAGCCTGATGACCGGAATGCACATGGGGCATTGCCGTATTCGAGCAAATAGTTCAGTACGGGGACAGGACCACCTGTTGAGTGAGGATATTACGATGGCCGAGGTGGTTAAAGGGGCCGGGTACACCACTTGTTTTATTGGCAAGTGGGGCATTGGATTACCCGGCACCGAGGGAGCTCCTGACAAGCAGGGATTCGACATCTCGTACGGATACTACGATCAGGCACGGGCTCATGGCTTCTTCCCCCACTACCTGATGAGAAATGGGAAGCCGGAGCCGATTCCTGAGAATTACGGATTCAACATGAAGCGTGTTAAAACCTACAATGGGCGCCCGCTAGACAGACTGGACGATGTGATGAACATATATGACAAGAACGGGCGCCTCGTTCCTGACGGCATCCCGGATGCTGACGCGGCAAAATACTCCGAGAACCTCTTCCAAAAGGAGGCCCTTAATTTCATATCGGAGCACAAGGACAAGCCTTTCTTCCTCTACTACGCAACCCAACTTCCCCACGGCCCGTGTATCACACCCGACCTTGGAGCCTACAAAGACAAGCCTTGGGGCCTGAAGCACAAGGAATGGGCAGCCATGCTCGGCCACCTGGACCGTGGTGTTGGAAGGATGGTTGACCTGATGGAGCAGCTTGAGATCCTGGATAACACCATAATCTTCTTTGCCGGTGACAATGGATATAGCCAGTGGGGGTACTTCGGTAGACCTCTACATGAGGATGATGCTCTGTTCAAAAACAAAGGTCCATGGCCAAAAGGGAAGTTCGCTTCAACCCATGAAGGTGGTATGCGAGTTCCCTTCTTCGTCTATTGGAAGGACAAGATTAAGGCAGGAGAAAATGACCATATCTGCACCCTGTATGATGTTTTGGCAACGGCGGCCGATCTTGTCGGTGTCATGCCCCCGAAAACAGACGGCATCAGTTTTGCACCGACATTACTCGCAAGGCCAAATGAGCAGCGGACACACGAATACCTGTACTGGGAAAATGGAACATTTTCGCAGCACGCGCAAAGCGTACGCATGGACCAATGGTGGGCATACAGTGAACATCCCTCCAAGCCGGTAATGTTGTATGACATTTCCCAGGACCTAGACTGCCGAAACGATTTGGCAAGAGACCATCCGGACATAATTAACAGAATCTCACAGATCTTTACCGAGGCCCACACGGACAGCGAATGGTATGTGAACCCAGGTGAAAGCAAAATGCAGATCGCTGCGAAGCGCAAGAAAGCGGTCGCTTTAGGAGGTATGCAGAGGTCCACCAGTGCAAACTCGACCTACAGAGGACGGACCGAATAATCTTCTGTAGGCGACATTCAAAAGGCCGTGCCTGAGGAGTGACGATCTTTAAAAGATTTTAGTGCTTCTTAGAAGAGTGCTTCTTTTAATCATTTGGACTTTTCCATGCACTGGTTTCTTATTTGCTACTTGGACGAATCCGAATTTTGGATATGAAATTGAAGGTAGAGGTGCATTTTTTGTAATTATGGTTATCGGTGGATTCATACTAGCTTCTGCCATAGCTCATCGAATTTTAAATTGGTTATTTCAAACTCCTCAACCAATTTACTGGAGTCGCATAGATAAGTTTTTTGGTTTTGGGAAGGATTCTAGAAAATAGGTGCAAGCGTACGAAAAAAGTTATAAAAAGTTAAAAATTACATCTTTGTGTTTTAACGATATTATCAATTTCAAGTTGTGGAGCAGCACAATTAAGAAAGTACAACCCTTACCTCAATTGATGTGATAGTATGTTTCTTATTTGGATAACTTGAAGCAAACATCCTCTTCTAGTCACGAATGGGTGCCCAAATTAATTTAATCTGTATGACCATATCGAATAAAAAAATATTATGATTGAAGAAAAAGAATATAATAAAAAAGGAAATAAACTTGGAATGTGTGCCCTATCACATGCAGTGGTTAGCTGGGGGTGTATGCTCGGAGTCCTTCCCTTAGGACCGCTAGTTTGGCTTCCTATACTTTTAGTTTCTGCGGTTACTTCTGTTCTTAGCCGGAAGACAGCTTTGGGCAAGGTGGCTATCGTTCTGCTCATTCTCTAAATTCCTGCATACATTGTGGTTCACGGATTAATCATGAGTCCCAAGACTCTATGATTTTCATTTTTTTACTAATATAAGTGGTTACTTTTTGCTAAGTTTAAAGACTCGCACATAATCAACATACATCTTAGAAGGGAGCTGTTTATCCCTAACTGGCCCACCGGCCCACTGTGCATTTCGCATCGCATAATTTAAATTAACTTGTGCGTTTAAATTTTTAGGAACTTTCCGTGTCCACTCAAAATCTTCGACTTTTCCATAAGTTCGGTTGTGCACCTTGCCACCGGAAAACTTAAAATAAGGTTCAGACTTCCATGCAGGTCCGTCTTGGGCAAGATACCAAAAGAATTCACTATCAGTAACCCGTAAACCAAAGGTAAAAAACTCGTAAAAATTGACTGTGTTTCCTTTGATTTGGTGACCATGTCCGTGATGGGCTTTGTAGACTCTTTGCTTAATAAAGAAATGATCATCTGAACGTTTTACCATAGATTCCTTAGGGATACCTTGATGAATTTCTTCAGTTCTAAAATCGTGCCACCACAATCCACTCCATAATCTCGTTTTTTGCCTGTCAGCAATAAATTCGAACATATCAATTTCCAGGAGATCTTCGGGCGACCAGTCTCCAACTTTGTTAGAAATCGTCCAAAAAGCACCATACCCCGCATTATTTTGTGGAAGTTTACAACGCAGTTCTAAATACATGTTATTGCGAAGTGCGTAATCTTTCCGGGTATGCACCCCACCGGAGGAATAATTAAAAGTTCTTTCTTTTGACCATGTCTTGCCGGTAATAGGCATGGTTTCCCGCTTTTGGGTAAAGATAAGTAGTCCATTATCCAAAGTAATATTTTCTAATTTGTAAATACAATCTACGCCCTCGTTTTGAAGATTCTTTTTATTGATTCCCAATCCCCAGATTTCTTGGTTAAGCTCAGATCCGGTAAACTCATCTCCAAATGCATACTTGGAGCCTGGTGGGCCTTCAATAGACATCTTGAAACTTGCATTTAATGCAAGAGACAAGATGTAAAAAGTAAATGCCAAAACTCCAAGCCATTTCAATTGATGTGGTTGAATATTAATTCTACCTAGCGTAATAAAAAGGAGAACAAATAAAGGTCTTTTGGAATGATTATTCATTCCAATATTTAATAATGACGCTTTTCTCTCGTCAACCGATCTTCTTAAAACTGAAAATACGATTTTGGGGAAGAATTGACAGAGTAAATTATTTTCTAAAAGTACTGATTTTAGGCTAGGTTAGTGTTTTGGAGACTCAAAAACTAAGGAAGTTAAGCGACGGGTATCGGGTAAGCTTACAGTTAGTAGTCCGTCTGTCACAACTACAAGAGAGGAGTTTCCAGATTGTACATTTTTACGATAGCCAGTTTTAGCTTCGACATCTTCTGTTATCCATCTTACCAAAATCTGTTCGCCTTCACTGAAACCTTCCCCTGTAAACTTTTTATCTTGATTATAGCGAGCCCCAATCTGAATGGTTGCAGGAATCGATATCGTTAAATTATTTGGTGCTTCTTTGGCTTCTCGTTTGGCTAAAAGGACAATAAATCGTTTTGCGGTTCGGTCATATGAACTCATCCTCATCAATTTATCTTCTTCTGTTCCTGTAATCGTTATGTCATTTCCCTCTTCTCCAGCAATTGCGTGATGGATACATTCGTTTTGGCCGGCAGACAATTGTGCATACCAACGCCATATGTAATAGTGTGTGTGATTGGGGTCGTCTGGTACTGCATAGGGAGCACCAAAATCGCTACCATTAAATGAGGGAGAATTATTTTTGATGACTAGTTTATTGTCATTCCCAATCAGGTTTAACTTGCGGGTAGCAATCGCAGCACCACCGGTAAAGTTAGGGTTTAATTTTTCACCCAATACTGCAAGCTGACCATTGTAGTCTAGCCGTTTGGTCAGACCCATGGACCAGGCACTGTGATTGTCTGACCATGGTAGATTCGTTAAACTTAAACCCCGCTGAATGCATTCCCCAAAGAGTCGCAAGGTTGATTCTACTGTATCACCACTGCCTTCTGGCCCGTGTGGTGTACGTTCGCCATCCCAGCAGATCCAGCTTTCGGCCGCCACTAATCCTTTGTCGTCATAGCCCTCTTCCTTGAGTCTCTGGTCCATATAGTCAAGTTGATCCCATACAGAACTTACCCAAGTGAGGAGACCACCTCCCCAGCCGTTATTAAAGTCGCTGAGATTAATGGCAAAATTATCAATCAGACCCATAAGTTCAGGGTAATCCAATTGAATATCGTACCATTTTTTACAATTGCGTGATGGGGATAAGCCAGCAGTAGAAACTATCTTCTTATCTCCTGTTTCTTCTGAGTAGTCACGAATTGCTCGAGCTGCCGGTAACATAAACAACTCGATTAACTCATCCCATGTACCTTCCCAATACTTTGGATGATTAGCTTCGTGAAAGATAGAATAGTAATCAACATCTTCACCAAACCATGTAACGGTAGCTTTAACCATATCGTAGATGGCTTGTTCATCGGGCGGGACTTTGTTAAAATCTGCATAGCTTGTTCCTCCATTCATCCACAATGGCACTTGCCACAAAACTAATTCCGTTTTGATCCCTTTGCGTTTGCACAGTTTAACTGCATGTCGAATCGCTAAGGCTTCTTTGGATGGATAATTCTTAAAATCTAGGTTTTTCTCCTTTGGAAGAGTATGAAGCGACATAAACCAAAAGCTAGCATAACTGGCTATACTACCAATTTCTCTTTCTATGTCGGCTACAGAACTTTTTGGTCTACTTTCATAGGGTTGCCAACGAAAACCTACATGTAAATGATTCTTGGTAGCCTCGTAAGCAGAAGGTAAGCTTTTATATTCGAAAAGGTCACTCATACCTGGACCCACTCGGTACTTGGGATTTTCAGGTACAAGGGTTTCCACACCATGGCAGATATTTTTCGCACTACTTACTAGTACTACCAATAATAGATGAAGGAAAAACTTCAAGATGCTGAATCTATATGCATTGTATGATATAAGTACAAGCTTAAGCTTGTATGTTGCTGTTACATCTTAAGATTTACGATATTTTAAAAGTACTTCCGAGGGTTCAGGGCATTACCCTTAATTTGATATTAAGAATTATGAAATATTTAACTTGATCATAGCAGATATATGTCAATAATTATTTAGAGTTATTACACACAAAGTCTGTAAAAAATAGTCATGAATTCCTTTAAAACAAATGAGTTACACAAAAGAAATAGAGATAATCAAATATAAAAATATAGATCTATTTGATAATAGTAATGCAAAGTTCGATCTCTTTTGTAAGTCATTAAACCAAGATATTAAATTGTTGAAATTACAACTTAAATTACTCAGGCGACAAAAAGAAAATGAAACTTATGTGTTTAAGAATTTCGAATTCTGGAAGTTACTTATTGAAAATTTTCCAAAGACTGATTTCCCAAAGGTTGATGGCAATTCTCGTTATTTTTATAAAAAAAATGGGAAAAACTGTTTTAAATTTAAATATTTTGTCTCAGAC
>Ga0206123_10002414_pt1 | contig 16331 bp, 13 predicted proteins | sample Helgoland_Spring_2_FD_160086 | JGI IMG/M metagenome (GOLD analysis project Ga0206123, IMG submission 160086) | Pelagic subsurface seawater microbial communities from Kabeltonne, Helgoland, North Sea - Helgoland_Spring_Bloom_20160316_1 | ecosystem: Environmental > Aquatic > Marine > Epipelagic ...
TTTCCATTTCACACAGTGCTTTTTCAATGGCTGCACCAGCAACATGTACTGATGGAATACAAAATCAAGGTGAATTAGGAATCGATTGTGGTGGACCTTGCCCTGCATGTCCACCACCACCCGGAAATGACGACCCATGCTCTGCTACAGCTTTACCCGTAAATGCTGCTTGTGCCTATACTTCAGGAACAAATGTTGGTGCAACAGCTTCAGCAGGTGTCCCTGCTCCAGGTTGTGCCAGTTATAACGGTGGAGATACTTGGTTCTCAGTAGTAGTTCCTGCTGGAGGGGATGTTACAATTACTGCTGACAATAATGGTGGTTTTACTGATGGAGGAATGGCTGCTTACTCAGGAGCTTGTGGAGCTCTTACATTGATTTCATGTGATGATGATGGTGGTCCTGGACTACACGGCTTATTAGCTTTGACTGGACAAACACCTGGAGCAACCTTATTTATTAGATACTGGGAGTTTGGGAATAATGTTTTTGGAACTTTTGATATATGTGCGACAGACCCAAATCCAGCTCCTACTTGTAGCGATGGTATCCAAAACCAAGGAGAAACAGGAATAGATTGTGGTGGACCTTGTCCAGCAATCTGCCCTCCCCCATCATGTGTTGACGGAGTTCAAAATCAGGGAGAAACAGGTATTGATTGCGGAGGACCATGCCCTGCCTGTGGTGTAGATATAATACCAACTGCATGCGCTACTCAAACTTATAACATTACTGGCACTTCTAAATTTTACGATAATGGAGGTAATGGAGGAGATCCATGTTCAGATCCTCATGCAAATAATTTTTCAAATTCAAATTGTACGGAAACAACTACAATTTGTGCTCCTGGAGGACAAACACTATTAGCTAGTTTTGATAGGTTTGCAATGTTTAATACAGCATCAGCTTTTGATTGGATGAAAATATATGAAGGAACAGGAACAGGAGGTACTGTTTTATTCGACAATGGTCCTGGAGGAGCTAACAATGGTGGTGGTTTTGGTGATTGTGGAGATGAAGATTTAACAATATTACAAGACTTATGTTCTAATGGAAGCAATTGTCTAACATTTGAGTTTTTTGCCAGTGGAGTTGTTAATAGAGAAGGATGGGATGTAACTCTTTTAATAACAAATGGTACAACATGTGCCCTCCCCATAACTTTAACACGTTTTGAAGGCTCTCCATACAATAACTAAAATTTATTAGAATGGACTACTGCATCAGAAATTAATAACGATTATTTTGTTATAGAAAAATCTGATAACGGAATTGAATTTGAAGAAGTAGAAAACATTACAGGTGCAGGGAATTCTAATGAATTACTAAACTACTCTTTACAACATAAACACCCTAGAAACGTAGAATATTACAGATTAAAACAAGTCGATTTTGATGGAAAATTCTCTTATTCTAAAATAATAGTTATTAATTCTGGTAACGGACCTGAAATTAACATATACCCTAACCCGGCTAAAAATGATCTGTTTTTTGATTTAAGCGATACCGATGATGGAAACTATACCATAACTTATACAAGTATTTTAGGAAGAACTATAAAAGAAAAAATAAATATTTCTTCTGAAAAGAAAAAATACAAAGTGAATACATTTAATAGTCTTTCTCCAGGAGTTTATTTTATTCAAATATTAAATGAAAGTAATCAAGTTCTAAAATCTCAGAAAATAATTAAAGAGTAAGAATTTATTTAACCTAAAAAAACCGAAAAGAAAATTCTTTTCGGTTTTTTTTATTCTTAAAATCTATTTTTTGAACTAAAGTAAAAAAGTAACTTCGCAGCATTATGAGTTTAGAACAAGAAATTAGTAAAAGAAGAACATTTGGTATTATTAGTCACCCAGATGCTGGTAAAACTACCCTAACTGAGAAGCTACTATTATTTGGTGGAGCTATTCAATCTGCAGGAGCTGTAAAATCAAACAAAATAAAAAAAACAGCGACTTCCGATTTTATGGAAATTGAAAAACAGAGAGGAATTTCTGTTGCTACTTCTGTAATGGCTTTTAATTATAAAGATGTTAAAATTAACATCTTAGATACTCCAGGGCATAAGGATTTTGCTGAAGATACATACAGAACACTAACTGCTGTAGATAGCGTTATTTTGGTAATTGATTGTGCAAACGGTGTTGAAGCTCAGACTAAAAAACTAATGGAAGTCTGTAGAATGAGGAACACTCCTGTTATTGTATTCATCAATAAAATGGATCGTGAAGGACAAGAAGCTTTTGACTTATTAGATGAAATTGAATCTCATTTAGGAATTAATGTTAGACCTTTAAGTTGGCCAATTGGCATTGGATCGACTTTTCAAGGAGTTTATAATATGTTTGAGAATCATTTAAACTTATTTGATGCCAATAAAACAAAAATGGAACGAGATATTGTTTCTATAACAGATATAAACGATCCAAAATTAGATGAACAAATTGGAGATGCAGCTGATCAGCTTAGAGAAGATGTAGAGCTAATCGAAGGGGTTTATGATGAATTTGATGTTGAACGGTACAATTCAGGCGAATTAGCTCCTGTATTTTTTGGAAGTGCATTAAATAATTTTGGTGTACAAGAGTTATTGGACACATTTGTTAAAATTGCTCCATTTCCAAGAAGTAGAGAAACAAATTTAAAAGTTGTTAATCCTACTGACCCTAAATTTAGTGGTTTTATTTTTAAAATTCACGCGAACCTAGACCCTAAACATAGAGACAGAATTGCATTTTTAAGAATTTGTTCAGGGAAGTTTGAGCGTAACAAATTCTACCAACACATCAGGATTGATAAAAAAATGAGATTTAGTAATCCTACCAGTTTTATGGCTCAAGATAAAAGTGTTATCGAAGAAGCCTACCCTGGAGATGTAATTGGTCTATATGATAGCGGTAATTTTAAAATTGGAGATACAATTACCGAAGGAGAAAAAATGGAGTTTCAAGGAATTCCGAGTTTCTCTCCAGAAATATTTAAAGAATTGGTAAACAGAGACCCAATGAAAACTAAGCAGTTAGAAAAAGGTATTCAACAATTAACAGATGAAGGTGTTGCTCAATTGTTTATACAACAACCAGGTAACCGTAAAATTGTAGGAACGGTGGGAGAATTACAATTTGAAGTAATTCAATACAGACTAGAACATGAATATGGTGCAGCAGCAGCTTTTGAACCTAAAAACCTTTATAAAGCTTGTTGGATGACTACAGAAAATGAAAATCAACTAAATGAGTTCATTAAACGAAAAGCTCAAAATATTGCAAAAGATAAAGATGATAACTATGTGTTTTTAGCACAAACCAAATTTTTATTACAAAGTGCCGAAACTGATTATCCTGAGATAACATTTCATACAACATCAGAATTTAAACGACAAATTCAATAAACAAAAAACCGCTGAAAATAATTTCAGCGGCTTTTTGTTGCTAAGAGCTATTTATGCATTTAAAATGTAATTATTCAATTCTGAAACGCTACTCGAAAAAGTAAACTTATTATTAACCATAAAATAGTTTTCTCTATCCACCGTATTGTTATAGGCTACTTTTGCAAATTCTAACTTAGCATTTTCAAACGTAAACTTGTCCATTATTCTTGATACTTGATTTACATTCATATTATTTGCCGCAATTGCTTGTTTTGCTATCTGCAACCTATTATTATCAAAATGTTCCTGACCTAACGTTCTTATTAATTGGTTAAAGCTATTTTGACTCATCAAATTTGGCCCATTATAGTTTCCAAAACTATCATTACCGAAATTACTTTCTCCATAATACCCATTACCATTATTTGACGAACTACAACCTGAATCCCAATTACCATTGTAATTACCTGATCCATAATTTCCGTTATTACTATAGTTTCCATTATGATGACCATTTCCATTCCTCCTATTACGTTTTGTAAAGAATTTAAAACTCAATCGATTCTTTCCTTCAACTTTAACAAAAACTTTTTTCCTGGCAGGAACATTTATTTTTCCCTTATAAATAGTTCTAACAAAACCTCCATTCCCGTTTCTATTACGTTTTTTCTGAACTATTTCAACATAATGCCTTCCTGGTCTAACATTATTTAAATTAAAACTTCTTGTTCTTTCAGGTTGATTATTATTTAATGTGATAATAAAATTAGAATTATCCCACATTTTAATATTCAAGTCTGATTTGTTTGCAGAACCATAAGAATTATGGTGAGCAAATAAAATTCCACTTCCTAGTGATAAAACGATTCCTAATAATAAATTTTTCATAATAAATCCTCCTATATTTTAGTTAAACATAACATCACTTATTCAAATCGTATGCCAAAACTTAAACTACCATACAAAACAAGGGTATGAGGATGTTTAAACTCTTAAAATTAGTTAGCTTTGTTCTAATGCAAGCGTTAACCTATTATATATTACTTCCATTTATTTACCTTATTTCTATTCTACCTTTTTGGTTATTGTATCGTATTTCTGATTTTCTTTATTTAATAATTTATGTAATTGTAGGGCACCGTAAAAAAGTAGTCTTTCAAAATTTAAGAAACTCCTTTCCAGAAAAATCAGAAGAAGAAATCAGTGTAATTGCAAAAAAATTCTACACTTTCTTTTGTGATTGGATTGTTGAAATGATAAAATCTATTACTATTTCTAAAAAAGAAGCATTAAAACGTTGTTATTTTTCTGATAAAAGTATAATTGATCAGTATTATAAAGAAGGAAGAAAACTTATTTTCGTTATGGGGCATATGGGGAACTTTGAACTAGGTGATGCTGAAATTTCCACCAACTCTAACTACCAACTTTATTCAGTTTTTAAACCTTTATCTAATAAATATTTTGATCGTCTAATCAAGAAAAAAAGAATTCGTTTTGGGAGTAAAGTTATTGCAATGAATGATACTTTTAGAACAATGGTTAGACTAAAAGATAATAATGAAATAAATGCAACTCTTTTTATTGCAGATCAAACCCCTCAAAAAAACAATGCTTATTGGACCACCTTTCTAAATCAAGAAACACCTATTTTCTGGGGAACAGAGATCATTGCTAAAAAACTTAACTACCCAGTTATATACATTAGTATGAAACAAACTAAACGTGGGCATTATAAAATTACACCTGAGTTATTATGTGATAATCCATCTAAAACTAATAAAGGTGATATATCTGAAATGCACACCAAGCGATTAGAACAAAACATAAAAGAACAACCTGAAATATGGTTATGGTCCCACAGAAGATGGAAGCATCAGAATCCTAATAAATAATACACTTTAAACCTTTTTGATAAATTTAGGTCTAAACTTAAGAATTCAAAAAAAGCACTACTATGAAACTTAGAATAATTGGATTATCTCTAATACTAATTAATATCAGCTGTTCAAAAGAAAGCATTGAAACAACCGATTCAAACGAAACAACAAATTCTACAACTACTTCAGACTGCACATCAGATCAAGTTATAGATAATTCTAGGGGAGCCTGTAATGTAACATTAACCTTCACGCCATCTTACAACGAATCAATTTCAGGCACAACGAGAACAATTACCTCTAATAGTATTCCCAACCATAAAGTTGGTCTATTTGGTGGAGGACAAGGTTCTCTTAACCCTAATGCAATATCGCAACAATCAGAAACTTATAACATTACTACATCACCAAATGTTGCAAGTACCTTAACTCCTCTACTATCTACCTCAGGAGTAGGTCCTTCAGCAGGACCACAATATTCTTTTGGAGTTATATTAAATGGTGTAGAATTAGACCCAGTTGCCGCAGAGCCATTCCCACATGAAGGGATGATGAGCCCAAACGTAAATTGGGAATGGAATTTAGAAGCTTTAAATGTGAACTTAGGCTTAGATTGTAATAATGCTCATGTTCAACCTACTGGAAAATACCATTATCATGGATCTCCAATATTATATCTACAAAATTTAAACATCCCTACAAACCAAATGACATTAATTGGATATGCAGCGGATGGATTTCCCGTTTATTATAAGTATGCTTATTCTAGTGCTTCCGATATTAATTCTTCTATTATAAGTATGACATCCAGTTATAAATTAAAAACTGGAAACAGAGGTGGTGATGGCATTACCGCTCCATGTGATTCATATAATGGTGTTTATTCTAACGATTATGAATATGTTTCTGGTCAAGGAACATTAGATGAAGCTAATGGAAGAACAGGAGTAACTCCTGAATATCTTTCAGGAACTTATTACTACATAATTACTGATGAATTCCCTAGTATTCCTAGGTATTTTAAAGGAACACCTTCGTTAGATTTTAAAATTTAAAACTTTGAAATTTATCAATTTCATTTTTATATTTTTATTATTTTTTCAAATAGGATTAGCCCACGAGAGTAATAAAGCTTTTTTCAATATTTTACAAAAAGAAAAGATCATTACTATTGATGCTGAGTTTCCTTGGACTATTAGAAACGCATTAATAAAGTTTAACCCTAAACTTGAACAAGCCACAACTAAAAAAGAGTTTATCTCAACCCTTAAAGATTATCTTAATCTAAACTTGGTTTTAATCCAAAATAACGGGAAAAGATATGATATGATTAATGTTAAAGAGATGAAAAAAAACAATCATTCTCACCAAGTTAATTATATAATCACTTTTAAAGGAGAAGATTTACATCATTTAAATAACTCACTGTTATTCAATTTAGATAACAACCAAAAAAATTTTCATAAACTAGTTTATAACTCATCAGAATTAATGTTCACAACAAGTCTTAACAACCCGACTTTTAAATTGCCTAAAAATGATTCCTCAATATATTGGTGGAGCATTCTGCTCATCGCATTTTTAATGGGATTAATATATTACTTTAAAAAATAAACTTAATTCAATATTTCTTCCAATCCTTGATGGTAATCATGAAAAGTATTTAAATTGTTGTGCGAACCATTCTTAATGGTGAACAACTTAATATTTTTAGATAATGATGCTAAACGCTCACTAGAATTATAAGGAATCGTTCTATCTTCTGTCCCGTGAAACAGATAAACCTCCCCTTTAATTTTAGGCAAAAACTGATTTGTTTTAAACTGATAATGTAGTAAAAGTGAATTGGGTAAATAAGGGTAATGGAACTTTGCAACATCATAAAAATTATAATACGGAGTTTCTAAAATTAACTTAACAGGATGATTGTTATATGCTACATAACTAGCAATCCCAGTTCCTAAAGAGCTTCCATAAACAATAACATCTCGTTCCTTATAATCATAAAGAAGTTCTTTATAAATCAATGCTGCATCAGCATAAAGTGTTTTTTCTTTTTTTATGTTGCCAGTACTTTTTCCATAACCTCTGTAGTCATACATTAACACATCATATCCTTTACTTGTAAAGTCTATTGCTTTTAACCCCCACGATTCTAAATTACCGGCATTACCATGATGATAATAAACTACCCCTTTACTGTTCTCAACTTTAAATAGTATTGCGCTAATTTCATTTCCATCAGTTGTAATATATTTTTTCTCTTCAAAAGGGGTGTCAAAAACAAATTGATACTTTAACGAAAGTTTTTCTGGATGAAAAATTAATCGCTCTTGAAATATATATATTGCTATGCCCAAGCCAATTAAAATAGCTGGAAAAATAATGACAATATAAACAAAGAATTTAGGCAAGTTAAAAGAATGTTAATTTGGTTTAGTCTTTGCTATTAAATGGTAAATTTGAATTATATTAATATCAAAAATATGAAGAAATTCTTTCCAATTCTGTTAATTCTTTGCTTTTCTTTAGCTGGATATTCTCAAAACAAACCGTTTAAACTTAAAATGAAAATTAATGGAATGCAAGATTCAACTTGCTATCTATTAAATTATTATGGAAGTAAAATGTATTATAATGATACTGCTAAATTTAATACAGATGGTGTTGTTATTTTTAACAAAGATGAGCAACCTAAAGGCGGATTATACATTGTATATACTGGAGGAAAACGCCTTTTTGAAATAATCATTAATGGTGAAAATTCTATTGAACTAGAAACCGACACCTTAGATTATATAGGAAAAATGTCAGTGAAAAAATCAAAAGAAAATAAATTATTTTTTGATTACTTATCTTTTCTTTCTAAAAAACAACGAAGCTCTGTTCCTATGCGAAATAAGCTACAAGCAAAAAAAACCTCAGAAAAAGAAAAAACTGAAATCAATAAAAAGCTTGCCGATATTGGGATAGAGATAACTGAATACAGAGAAAATATTATTAAGAATAATAGCAATCTTTTTATTAGTGTTTTCTTTAAAACAATGAACGAGTCTCAAACACCAGACTTTGTAGAAATAAAAAATGATTCATTAAAAAGATTAATGAAATATGAATATTATAGAAATCATTTTTTCGATAATGTAGATTTTTTTGATGACAGAATTAACAACACTCCTCTTTACCACAATAAAATTGAAAAGTATTTTACAAGTGTTGCTTACCCTACTCCAGATTCAATAATAAAAGATATTGATATTGTTCTTAGTAAAGCTAAATCTAGTGACGAACTATTTAAATACACAACTTACTACTTACTTAGTCATTATGAAAAATCTAAAATAATGGGAATGGATGCAGTTTTTGCTCATGTGGGATTAAACTATTATACACATGAATTAGCTTTTTGGTCAGACTCAGCACAAATTGAAAAAATTCAAGACAAAGCAAGAAAACTTTCTCCACTATTATTAGGTAAACCTGCTATTAATCTTAGTTTATTAGATACTAGTGGAAATAAATGGGAGCAATTATACAATGTAAAAGCTAAATATACGGTACTTGTTTTTTGGGATCCAGATTGTGGACATTGTATTAAAGAATTACCAAAGCTATCTAGCGCTGTGGACTCTTTAAAAAAGACATTAGATATAAAAGTATATTCTGTTAGTTCAAACCATACTGAAGAATGGAAAAAATTTATACGAGATAACAAAATTGATTTTATAAATGTTGCTGTTCCTATGGAAGCTTATTCTGATCAAAATAAGGCAACTCAATTTATTATTGATGGACATACTGATTTAAAAAGTTTGAATTACAATAAAACTTATGATATCTTTAGTACACCTCAAATCTATCTTTTAGATAGTAAAAAGGTTATTGTAGGTAAAAAGTTAGACGCTGAACTACTCAAAAAAGTAGTTCAGAAAGAAGAAGCTAAATCAAAAAAGTAAGATGAAAAAATTAATACCTGCTTTCATCATTATTATTATTGGTATTACCATCGGATACTATATTAATGATAAACCTAAAGAACTAAAAGTTTACAATCCTATAGATTTAAACCCTCTACTTGTTGATGAATCACTCAGAAATGTTGATAAATTTCATAGGGTTGGTTCATTTAACTTAACTGACCAAGATGGCAATAAAGTAACCGAAAACAACTTTAAAGATAAAATTTATATCACCGATTTCTTTTTTGTTACCTGCCCTACTATTTGCCCAAAAATGACAAAACAAATGGATAGAGTTTATCATGAGTTTAAAACAAATAATAATATTGCTTTTCTTTCACACACAGTAATGCCAGAGGCTGATTCAGTTTCTGTTTTAAAAGAATATGCTGATGAGATTGGTGTGTCTTCAGATAAATGGAAATTTGTTACTGGAGATAGAAAACAGATTTACAACCTTGCTCGAAAAACGTACTTTGCAGCAGTTACAGAAGGCGATGGTGGCCCAAATGACTTTGTACACACTGAAAATTTTGTGTTGGTTGACAAAGAAAAAAAGTTAAGAGGTTTTTATGATGGAACATCAAAAAAGGATGTTGACAGACTAATTACAGATATTTATGCGTTATTAGAAAAGTATAAAGGTAAATAACAGAAAAAGGTATGCAGTACATAATAAAAGTAATTTCAATAATATTTATTGGTTTAATGTTGTTTTCGTGTGGAAACAAAATCAACCAAAACTCAATGTTTCAAGATCGTAATCATACCTCTAAAAAAAGAGGTATTTATGATGCTGGTATGAACAGACATGAGGCCTACAAAACTCCTCCTAGTGTTCAAACAAAAAAGGAATACGATAAACTTTCTAAATACGATACTAACCCTAAAAAAGCTGCAAAAAAACAACTTAAAGAGCTTAAAAAGAAAAAACTTGCATCTGCAAAAGCAAGAAACAAATACAATAAAAAACGTCACGTAAAAGTTAAAACAACTAAAGGAAAAACAAACGGAGGTACTTAGTAGTTAGTAGATAAAAAACTTTTTACTCTCAACTTTATAAACTTTTCACTTTCTCTTCTTCCTACTTCCTTTAATCGCTTCTTCTTCCCAAGGTTTTTCTGGCCATAGATGACGTTTGTATTGCATTCTTAAATCTTTACGAACATCAAAATAGGCATTATTCCAAAAACTCTTTAAATCCGATGTAATTTGAACTATTTTAAACCCTGGTGAAAGTAAATGCATCAATACATTTATTTTACCATTATTCACTTTTGGCGTTTCTGCCATTCCAAAACACTCCTGTAAACGTACAGCAAGAATAGGTTCTGTTCCGTTAAGGGTATATTGCAATTTAATTTTTGAACCACTTTTTACTTCTATTGTTTTAGGAGCATGTTTATTTAGTTTTTCTTGAAGGGAAGATTCTAAACTATATTGTAATACTTCTTTTAAATTAATCTTCCTAAAGTCATCAGGACTTTCAACATCATTTAGATAAGGGCCTAACCAATCTTCTGCATTTAACAATAGTACTTTTGTGCTAACATCAGGAAAACCATCTTCAGGATACCAAACTCGCATAGAAAGTACTCTGTTTTGCCATTGCTCCACATCCTCATCCCAATTTAACAAAGAGCTCCCCTCCTTTTTAACTACTCCAATAACAGCTTTAAAAATTAAATTCTCATCAGGATCTTTTAACGGTTTGCTCTGTAAAACGATGTTACCAATCCCCATATTTTCAGCTGCAATTAACCCGCCTTTTTTAGTATTCCAAGTAATTACCTCTTTGGTTTTAAGCAGTGGTCTTAAATCTTTCGGATTGATAGGTGCTGCCATAAATATTTTACCAACGCCATGTCTATCGTTAACATGAGCAACTGCCAACCAAGGTTCATTTGCCAAATCATCCCTATGTCCTGCAGCAGCAAGTTGTCCGTTTGCCATCTGAAATTGAGCGTTATTTCCAGGTCTGGCACAAGCAATACGTTCTGGATAAGCATTAGCCAATAATATTCCCGTTTCAAAATCGTCAAAAACAGAATTATCAACTTTCAACTTAAACATATTACGATACTGTGCCGCAATCTTCTCTATTCTAGCCAAACGTTTACTCCCTACTTTTTCTTTTCGAAACCTTCTTAAAGCTTCAATTCTTAAATTAATATCAATACCAGCTTCAGGTGATAATGGATCTCGTTCTTCTAATAATGGAGCAATATCAGTTGCTAAACCCAATTGATCTAACTCTTCTGCTTTAAGCAACATATGAGCAATTCTCGGATGAGTTGGCAAACGGTGTAATTGTTTACCATGCTCTGTTATTTTATCATTCTCTAAAGCATCTAACTCATGTAGTAATTTAGATGCTTTAGCAATATTTCCTTTGGGTGGTGGAGTAACCCAAGACAATTCTTCAGCATCAGCTATTCCCCATTGTGCCATATCTAATACTAATGAACTTAAATCAGCTTGCTCAATCTCTGGTTTACCGTGCGCATCTAATCGCGATTGTGTTGCCAATGTCCACATCCGATAACAAACACCCGCACTTAATCTTCCTGCCCTTCCCGCTCTTTGATCTGCCGAATCTTTAGAAATTTGAACAGTCTCTAATCTTGATAACCCGGTATTCGGGTTAAAACGAGCTGTTCGCTCAAAACCTGAATCAATTACTATTTTAACTCCTTCAATTGTTAAACTTGTTTCTGCAATATTGGTAGCCAAAACTACTTTACGCCTCCCTTCTTTATTGGGCATTATTGCTGCAAATTGCTTGTTTGGAGGTAATTGCCCATACAAAGGATGAATCATTATTCCTTTTAGAGAACGTTTTAAAATCTCCTCACACTTCTTTATCTCTCTTTGTCCTGGTAAAAAAACCAACACATCTCCTGCATGTTTATCGATTGCATTTTTTATGACTCTACTGGCTAATTCTGGCAACATTTTTACATCACTATCTCCAGCATAATTAATAGCTACAGGGTGTTGCCTTCCTAAACTCTCTACTATTGGAGCTTTTAACATCTTAGATAGTTCTGGCATATTCAACGTTGCTGACATAACTAAAATTCTTAAATCAGGTCTTAACACTTGCTGCGACTCTCTACACAAAGCCATTGCCACATCTGCATGAATACTTCGCTCATGAAACTCATCAAAAATCACCAAACCTACACCTTCCAATCCATTATCTTCATGAATCATTCTGGTTAAAATCCCTTCAGTTAAAACCTCAATTTTGGTTTGATCAGAAACCCTACTTTCAAAACGAATACGATACCCTACCGATTCTCCAACCTTCTCTCCAAGTAAATCAGCCATACGGTTAGCAATAGTTTTGGCTGCTAATCTTCTGGGTTCTAACATTAAAATTTTCTTGCCACTCAACCACAACTCTTCCATTAATGCTATAGGAACCAATGTACTTTTACCAGCACCAGGAGGTGCTTTTAAAATTAATGTTGAAGCATTATTTAGCTCTTCCTTAATTTTTGGAATTACATCTTTTACTGGTAAATCTATTTTGTTGTAATCGAAATTCAATCCTGATTCTTTGAATTAATAGAAAAACAAAATTATCATAATAATATTATTATCTCTACATTAGCTTAATCAAACATACCATCTACATATTCTTATTTCTAATCTCCTTTAATGGAATTGCTCAGTTCAGTAATGAGCAACAGTACCAAATAGATAGCTTGAATAAAATTATTACAAACCCTAATAGCCCTGACACCTCTTTGGCAGGTGCTTATGTTAGCTTGTCTGAAATACTTTATATTTCTAATTTAGATACACTAAAATCATTATGTGAAGAGGGTAGAAAAATAGCCGAAAAAGCGCTAAAAGCAAACACTAACGACAAAACGAAAAAAAGTTTGTTACACTCCCTTGGTAAGGCATTAAACAATATAGGTTATGTATACCAAACTGAAAGCCAACTTGATAAAGCTCTTAAATATCAAAAAAAGGGATTCGAAGTTCCCTCATTAACATTGGATACGTCTATAATTTACAGGGAAAAATTCAAAATGCATTAATCTACTATTCTAACTGTCTTATTTTAAGCGAAAAAGCTAAAGCTAAAGGAGATATTGCTATATGCCTTAATAACATTGCTAGAATATATCAAGGTCAAGAAAACTTCTTAGTAGCTCTCGAATATTTTGAAAAAAGCCTTCAAATTAGAAACGAAATAGGTGATAAAAGAAAAATCGCAGTTTGTCTTAATAATATTGGTTTACTTCATAGAGAACTTAATAATAATCAAGAAGCATTAAATTCCTTTAACAAAGCTATTAAATTACAAAAAGAAGTTGGTGATATGAAAAATTTAGCTAGTCACCTTAACAATATAGCTCTTGTTTATCAAGAAAACAAACAATTTAAAGAAAGCTTAAAACACAACCAAAAAAGCCTTCAAATTAGAATTGAAATCAATGATAAAGAAGGGGTCTCAAACTCTTTGAACAACATTGGTAAGTTGTATGAAAATCAAGGACTCGACTTTAAAGCATTTGATTATTTTAAGAAAAGTTTAGAAATCGCTCTAGAAATAGGGTGTCCATATTTAATTCAAGATGCTTCGGAAAATGCTAGTAATCTATATGAAAAACAAGGTAAATATTTAAAAGCTCTAGAAACATATAAGTTACACGTCAAAATGAAGGACAGCCTAAACAATGAATCCACTCAAAAATCATCGGCTCAACAACAAGCTAAATACGAATACGATAAACAAAAAGTACTTGATGATGCTGAGCATGACAAACTCTTAGCTATTGAGCAAGAAGAAAAAGAAAAACAACAAATTTTAGCAGCTGCTACTGCTAGTGGTTTAGGACTAGTTGTCATGTTCCTAATCTTTGTTTTTAATAGATTAAGGGTAACAAAAAAACAAAAACTAATTATAGAAGAACAAAAAGAAGTAGTTGAAGCTGCACATGAGGAATTGGAAGAAAAAAACCAAGAAATAATAGACTCTATTACTTATGCAAAGAGAATTCAATCAGCTATTCTACCTCCAGACAAAGTAATTAAAGAATATTTGCCAGAATCATTTATACTCTACAAACCAAAAGACATTGTTGCTGGAGATTTTTATTGGATGGAGTCGGTTGCTGGGAAAGTCTTATTTGCAGCAGCAGATTGTACTGGTCATGGAGTTCCGGGAGCAATGGTTTCAGTAGTTTGTAATAACGCTTTAAATCGTTCTGTTCGAGAGTATGGGTTATCTGATGTTGGTGCTGTTCTAGATAAAACAAGAGAAATAGTAGTTCAAGAATTTGAAAAATCTGATGAAGATGTTAAAGACGGAATGGACATAGCTATCTGCTCTTTAGAAGGAACCAAGTTACAGTATGCTGGAGCACATAATCCACTTTGGATTATCCGAAATGAAGAAGTAATAGAAACCAAAGCTAATAAACAACCTATTGGTCAGTTCGATAATTTAGAACCCTATACCACCCACTCTTTCAAATTAAAAGCCGGAGATACTATTTACATTTTCTCAGATGGCTATGTTGATCAGTTTGGTGGTGCAAAAGGAAAAAAGTTTAAAGCTAAAGCTTTTAGAGAGTTGTTGCTTTCTATCCAAGACAAAGCTATGGAAAACCAAAAAATAATCATAGATGAATCCTTTGAAAGTTGGAGAGGTGATTTAGAACAAATAGATGATATTTGTATTATTGGTGTGCGGGTTTAAACGTACCAATATAAAATAAGGTTCTCATTAAAACACATTCAATAAACGTTATAAAAAGCATAAATTTACAACTCTATGGCAAAAGTTGGAAAAAATAAAAATGCAAAGAACAAGGCAAAACATAATAAGTTATTGGCTCAAAAAATAAATAAAAAGAAAGACGAAAAAGACGCTAATAAAAAGCGTTTAAAAGAGATTATCTCAAAAGCAAAAGAGCAATAGAAATAGCCTCTTATTATCGAGGTAATTTCATCCGAAATCATTAACTTCGTGCTCAGAAAATCATAAAAAAAATATTGAATATGAAAGAAGTATATATCGTGTCAGCAGTAAGAACACCAATAGGAAGTTTTTTAGGAAGTTTATCTAGTGTTCCTGCTACAAAATTAGGCGCAGCAGCAATTAAAGGAGCTATCAGCAAAGCAAACATATCAGTTGATGTTGTTGATGAAGTGTTTATGGGTAATGTATTGCAAGCAAATGTTGGACAAGCACCAGCAAGGCAAGCTGCAATTTTTGCAGGATTAAACGTAAATGTTCCATGTACTACTATTAACAAAGTATGTGCTTCTGGAATGAAATCTATTGCTTTAGGTGCTGCTTCTATTATGGCTGGTGATAACGATTGTGTTGTTGTTGGAGGAATGGAAAACATGAGTCAAGTTCCACATTACATGAACGCAAGATCATCAACTAAACTAGGTGATGTAAAAATGGTAGATGGAATGGTTAAAGATGGTTTAACTGATGTTTACAACAGAGTTCATATGGGAGTTTGTGCTGAAAAATGTGCAACTGAAAAAAACATTACTAGAGAAGAACAAGATGCTTTTGCTATAGAGTCTTACAACAGATCTGCAGCAGCTTGGGATGCCGGAAAATTTAACGATGAAATTGTACCAGTTGAAGTACCTCAACGTAGAGGTGATGCAATAATAGTAGATAAAGATGAAGAATATACAGCTGTGAAAATGGAAAAGATTCCTGCTTTACGTCCTGTTTTTGATAAAGAGGGAACAGTTACTGCTGCAAATGCTTCAACATTAAATGATGGTGCTTCTGCACTTGTTTTAATGAGCAAAGAAAAAGTTGAAGAATTAGGATTAACTGCAATAGCAAAAGTTGTAAGTTATGCTGATGCTGCTCAAGTATCAGAATGGTTTACTACTGCACCATCTTTAGCTGTACCAAAAGCATTAAAGAAAGCTAATTTATCTATCGCTAATATTGATTACTGGGAATTAAACCAAGCATTTTCTGTTGTTGGCATTGCTAACACTAAAGAATTAGGTTTAGACCCTGCAAAAGTTGATGTAAATGGTGGAGCTGTTTCTTTAGGTCACCCATTAGGAAACTCTGGTTCTAGAATTATTGTTACACTGATTAACGTA
>Ga0206123_10002419_pt1 | contig 16319 bp, 14 predicted proteins | sample Helgoland_Spring_2_FD_160086 | JGI IMG/M metagenome (GOLD analysis project Ga0206123, IMG submission 160086) | Pelagic subsurface seawater microbial communities from Kabeltonne, Helgoland, North Sea - Helgoland_Spring_Bloom_20160316_1 | ecosystem: Environmental > Aquatic > Marine > Epipelagic ...
ATCATTTTGAGTTGCACCTGTGCCTGATATAACTTGGTGCCAAATGCCATCATGCTGCACATAATCCCCATTTGCATAGGAGCTTGCACCCCAGGTGCCTTTTACGGTGGAGTGCATTTGAAGAACTTGTGCATCACCTGGTGTAGCTGGATCTTCTTGGAAGACATGATCGCCGTAGTTATAGCTGAAAAGAGAGTTGAATTCCTCAAGTTTCCAGTCATATGCTGGTGTGTAAATTTCACCATCAGCAGCACTCTTTACATAATTGGGAGTATATCCATTTGATGCATTGCTTGCAATCGTATCGTGTAAGGCAGCAGCAGTGTTTTGGTACAAAGAGGGTTCAGCTAAGTTAATATTGGCACGAATGTACTCCGAAGTTGGTTTGCTTGGTAAACCGTTTTGGTTGGAGCTGTCTTTGCCGACATAATCAAAGTATTTTCCGTCTCCGATATAGAGCGATTCACCTGTAGCTGTATCTCTCGCAAATACATCAGCCAAAGTCATACCACGAGGAATATCAGCATTGGCTCGCAAGAAGAGATTGCTTCCTGGGGAAGACCAGTGAGCGGGAACTTTTATTACATCATCCTTTAAGTAAGACACAACATCGCCATCGGATGTGTACTTCATACTGTCGGGGTTATATTCGGAAGCAGCTGGATAAGACTCAGCAAATCCCAAACCTTCGCTATCCGCTAAACGGATCCATTGTGTTGTTGGAGATGCAGTGTCTTCAATGCGAACACCGGATTGTACATCGGTGAGAGCCATGAAGTAACCAGACTTGGCGTCTAATCCACCACCCATAAATACAACATCACCTTTGTCGTATGAACGAGAAGTTTTTCCTGGGCTTGCATCGGTAAGGCCACCATCACGGGTGAAATCACCAACAAGTTGACGGTACGATCCGTGGGAGCCGGAATTTAATTCCCCATCTGCGCCAAACTTGGATTTGAGGTTTTCAAAAAGACCTGTGCGTGAGAGCTCGATATGTTCTCCTAACCCGTCATCAGAAGTGATAATTTTTAGGGGGTTGTTATCTGGCTCATAGGTAGCAAATAAGGAAACCCCGTTAAATTTTTGTGATCTCAAGTTATTAAGCTCAACCTGAAGTTCGTGGAATTCATGGTTGTAAGTTTCTCGGTCCGCCGCATTTTTGGAGACATCGTTGAAAAAGCTTTTCAATTCTGCCATGCGGTCCAAGATCTCACCACCGATTTTCATCACGCTGTCCTGCATTTGTAAGAAAGATGTACCATTTTGGGTGTTCATCCTTGATGCCGCTGCACGTTTAAGGCTGCTTTGTAGTTTTAGACCTACAGCTAGTCCTCCTGCGTCGTCCGCAGGGGATACGATCCGCTTACCACTAGATAAGCGTTGCAAACTCTTCGATAGAAGATCGTTTGCACGTTTCATATTCAGCGCCGAATATGACGCTGCCATGTTTGAATTTATGACTATACTCACTTTGTTGTCCTCCTTGACTTGTGAAAGCGTCTTCCTTGACGCCTGACTGGGATTGTATGAAAGAATCTTGCGACTCTTGTTGTCGACCTCCTTGTCTTCAACGTTTTGGATAATCGTCAACCTCAGGAATTACTTTAGAAAAAAAAGTAAAATAAATTGAATAAAATTGAATTTAATTACCTAAAGTACTGATTATCAAGTGATAGAAAATTTAATAAAAATTGCATTTATTTTGTTTAAAATAGGATTGAAGGCAGAATCTTGAAGTGTAATGATCACCCTATGCCAAGTGTTTGGGTGGATAATGAGGAGGTTGTCTTTAAGGAGGGAATTCCTTTGGAGGCATCGAAGGTGTACGAACTCCTCATGGGCGTACTTGCTCAGGATGGTCGGGTTATTGTCGAATTTATTGTAGATGGAGTAGATACTCTGCGGGAAGGGAATACCCTGGAGTCTTTTACTAAAATCGAGGCTAGATCTCAGACCCATCATGAACTTACTCTACGACTGGTTATGGAAGCCAGTAAGCACATTATAAACTTGGATGAGGAAATGCAGGCATATGCCTGCAATATACTTAAAACTTCCTGGTCTGAGGTTTTTCAGCGGATGGATGAATTGATTACCAAAATCAAACCTTTTGCTGAGCTTTTCGATCACCTGATTCCATATGTGCAAACATATCAACCTCCATGGAAGGAGAAGTTTGAGGAGATTTCCAGTGAGCAGACCAAATCACTGGAAGGTATAATGGATAGCTTTGAGCAAGGAAGTCCTGCGTTGCTGTCAGATGAGCTTGTCCATCTTTTTTGCTCCACCTTCCGGCGAGGAACCCTTTTTTTTGCAGAAGAAATTATACCTTTTCTTAAAATTAAAATAACAGAAGGTGCAGTTCGATGAGTTCGGTTCGACTTCTCCCAGAAAATGAGATGGTGCTCCGGGCACGATTTCCTGTAGTGTATCAGCGTGTAATCGCCTCCAGTTCTGCTCATCCAATTGATTTCCTTTACGAGGCAAAAAAGTCTGGTGAGCAAGTGTTGAAAACGATACGCGGCGAGCACTCATTCCAAACTTACGGGAAGGGAGACCGTGAAAGCCTGCTAAAGCGATGGTTTGAGGGCTTGGAGATTGCACCGGAGTCATTTTACGCAATTTCTGGCTTTGGGGATGGCTCACACTTGGAGTATTTTCTTACCCATTCATCCAATGGGACTCTTTTTCTGGTCGCAGAAAAAGATCCAGCTTTTTTGAGGGAAACTTTATCGAGAATTGATTGCTCTAAGTTGTTGGCCAGCGACCGATTGATTTTGGGAGTTGGAGAGTTAGATGATGGCTTTTTTAAGGATATTCAAAATGCGGCCTTAAGTGCAATTCAGGATGTCAATATGGTCATGTTTTCCCCCCTGCATTCGGTTGATGAACAATATTATGACAGGATGCGGAACGAATTAATCCGCCAATACCTTGTCGTCCGCCCTTTAATAGAGGTAAACCTTCGCACAGCCCCCAAGATCCAAAGCAATACCTTCACTAATTTGCCCAGAATGGCATCTGCTCCCGACTTGGCTGAAATTGGGTCAGGTTTTGAGGAGATTCCTTTTGTTTTGGTAGGTGCCGGTCCTTCCTTGGATGAATCTATTCCCTTTCTTCGCTCCGTGCAGGATAAAGCCATAATCGTTACGAGTAATAGCCCCCTAAGGAAACTTGTTAACAATGGCATCCGTCCGCACTTGGTGGTAACCGCCGACCCCAATTCCCCCACATTTGAAGGTTTTGGCGGGGTAGATGTAAAGGGGCTTAGGTTAGCATGCCCCTACAGTGCTTACCCTGATATTGTGAATCTGTTTCCCGGTAAAATTTTCTCCTGGTGTACCTTTAACCCCATCGTGGATGTGCTAAAAAAGTTCCAAGGCAAGCCGTTGGGGTCAAAGATTATGGAGAAAGGTACAGTTTCGGGCTGCGTACTGGATATCTCTAGGTTGCTGGGTTGTAAAAAAGTTTTATTTGTGGGGCAGGATATGTGCATTCGGGATGATGGCAGATATTACACCGATGATTCTGCATACGCGGACCGCGGTGCCCACTATGCTGACACCTTGCAGGGTCATAAATTGCCCGGCAATACACAGGAAACTGTACTTGTGGAAGGTCGGCTTTTTGTGTACTTGAAGACTTTTGAGGAGTTTATTCGTGCTCAAAGCGGAGTAGAGTATCGAAACTTGGCTCGAACTGGGGTAAGGGTGGAGGGTGCCCCTTACCTAAGTTTAGAGGATGCACTCCATTGGGTAGGGGATTCCAGTAATAAATCATTTGATAGCCGTTTGGATCTACTTCTTGAGCAAAAAACAGCAGATACACCTTTGGGAGATGTCTTTAATTCATGTCGCAAGTATGTATCCGAAATCCTCCAGAGATCACTATCAACTGCAATTAAATCTGAATTACTTCCAAAGAAATATGCTGGAATGAATTATACTGAGAATAAGGTCATTACTCAACTAGTCAAGGATGCCACTGAGATTAACCAACTTGTTGACTCAAGAAAGGACCTTTGGGGCATTCTTTTTGAGGGTAAAACCAAAGGAGAAATTGTTAAGTACCGCCGTGCCATTAGAGACATTGATTCGCCTAACCAAAACTGGGCTATCATACAGAGAAATAAGGAGTATTTTTGGGCACTCTCGGAAGGAAGTCATTGGTTGCTTACGGAAATGAGCAAGCATGCTGAAATCGCTTAACTTTAAAATGCTGGCAGTAACGCTCGATTGATGGCATAAATATTGCTCTACGCAGGCGTGACCTTATCTCAACGCCATTCAAGTAACAAAACTTCTACCAGTGGTTGTATCCCGCAACCTTTTCGCAGGTAATGGGATCTGACCTACAGCTTACCGGGCTGGCCTCAGGCTTTGATTGGGCACCTGTGGTCGATCAATTGATCGAATTGGAAAGAATACCACAAAAGCGTTTACTGGCAGAGAAGCAGGAAAATGAAGAAAAACTCTCCGATCTTGATCTGCTTAAGAGTCAACTGGATGCCCTAAACACGGCCAGTAAGTCCCTTCAGAATGAGGATTTATTCAGGGCTCGTAAGGTGTCATCAAGGGGAGACAGTGGTGGTTTGTCTGCGAACGCAGATGCTGGAGCTATAACCGGAGACTTTGAAATTTTGGTGGAATCTCTTGCCACCAAGACGGAACTCTCATCCTCCAATCGAACCTCCCAGAAACTTGGGTCAGGGCTCGATCCAACCCAAAGCTTGAGTGACTTACCGCTGCAGACAGAAATTACTCTCGGTACATTTACGATCGAAGGCAGGACTTTTCATATAACCAACTTAAATACCACCCTTCAGGAGTTACTGGATGAGATTAATGCTCAAGTTACAGATATCGAGGGGGTAAACCCTGAGTCTGACTCTACTGCCGTCACCATGTCCTACGATTCTGTGTCCGATAAGATTACTATCGATTCAGGAGAAAAGCTTCCTAGTGAGGGTAGTAAATTACCAGTTTTGGGCTCTACAACTGACACTTCCAACTTCCTTAAGGCGATGCGTCTTTTAGGTCGAAATACAGACCTTGTTGATGCCGTAAAGCAGTCCGGTACTGGGGTTTCCATCTTTAACACTGGTGATGGTGCAAAAGCTTGGTTACATTCTACTGACAGAAACTCCTTGGTTTCTCCGGGGGACTCAAGGAGTTATGCAGAATTTAATGGTAAATTATACCAAAGGGTCTCCAAGGAAGCCCAATATGATGCAGGACAAGAATATGCAGTGGGTGACAAGGTTTACCACCAGGGGTTTTTATATGAAGCAACGGCTGCTATTGCTCACGACCAATGGGATGGGTCACAGCTTGCAATTGGCAATCGAGTGAGTAATGAAAATGCAAACTTTGAGCTTCTGGTAGACCTTGAAAGCATCAAGATTGATTTATTTAGTAGTGTTGACAGTGGAAGTCATGGTATCGATCAAACTGTAAATGCTGCGGGGACTACATCGGCAGATGCTTACAAAGCTGGTGATATCGTTAAAGCCAGTGATGGCTCTTTTTTCCGCTCTACTCAAGACCGACATATCACAGACAGCGTGGACTGGAGTAATTACTCATCTGCAACTGGGCATCCATCAGCGATTGCTTCTGAGGGATGGACTGGTGATATTCCTTCCGTTGGTTTTCTGCAGGGCAGGGCGTACGAACTTGCAAGTGAGACCTCTGCGACTGAGCACGGTGGTGCAACAGATACGACGCTTTATAATTCTGAAAGTGGTTGGGGGGAATCAACAAGCTTGGTCTTTGGTCAAGAGGGAATAGCGGGTGTCGAGGGTAATTACTACTTACCTAAGTCTGATGCATGGAATAATATACAGGATTTTACGGATACCAGTGACTATACATCAGGTGACATCATACTTTCTGGCGGACAGTTTCTTCGGGCGAATACAGATATTACCGCTGCCGCCTTTAATGCCGCAGAATGGGATGATGTTACCGCAGGCATAAATGACCTTGCTGACCTTGGTGGAGGAAACTTAGTCGATACTTTTTGGGAAAAGGCAGATCTTTCCATATCAAATTCAACTTATTGGACTGAGGTGGCCCATGCCAACAGCAGGAACGATTTTGATTCAAATTATTGGCAAGAGGTTGCTCCGGGAATGACTCGTTATGATGAGTCTGGAGCGGGGGCGACAATTTCCAGCACTGATTTTTCTCTTTGGGCAAACATTGCCTCGGTTGGTTCTTATCTGGGGGATAATCAAGCCGGTAATCGAGATGGTTTAGAAAATGGCTTCCCTGATGACAGTAACTTCTCTTATGATAGTTGGACGGGAAGTGCGAGTACGGGAGATTACATACTGCATGGTGGTAAAGTTTATGAGGCTGTTAGCCTAACAAGTAATGAACCAGGGACTGCAGGCAGTGAAAATGATTGGAATTTGGTAGCAGATCCCGCAACCATGGGCGCTGCGAGTATTACCGAGCAAGCAAACAAAAGCAGGTTTACAGACTCTGAGTTTTGGCAACGGTATGATGTACCGGAACCAGACGAAGAAAGCGGGCATTGGTCCGTTGTGCAGGAAGAGCAACTAACCAGCAGTCATGCCCTGGGAAGCCTTAATATGACAGTGTCTTTGGCAAGTTCCAACTTTAGTGATTCATTTACAGGACTCACTTCTGGGCTTGGAAACTTTTTTATCGGGGAAGGCGAGGGTGCCGTTCGTATTGATTACGATGTGAATAACGACACATTATCTGATTTAATAGATCGAGTTAACCGTTCAGAAGCCAATGTCGACATGTATTATGACCCCGTCAGTGATCGCTTTGTTCTTAAAAACAAAAAGACAGGGTCTGTGGGGATGGTTCTGCATGAATCCCCGAACTGGGATACGATTTCTTCTGCGAATGTAGGGGCAGGAAATATCCTAAGCTTGATGGGAATTGCGGCGCCAAGTTCAATTGACTCAGCTTATGATGCCAGCACTAATTACGTTAAGGGAGATTATGTAGAAGTTACTGACGGGACTGAGGTAACTTACTGGCAGGCACATATTGATGCACCCTTGGATCGTCCTTCTTCCCAGAGCCCTCAATGGAAGCAAGTCATTCTTGGTGTCGCCCGTTCATTTGAGGAGGAGTTAGGGGAAAATTCTGTGGTTCAAGTCAATGGAGGAGGTCGAATATACAGTACGGAAACTGAATTCTCTCAAGATGAGCATGGATATGAAGGGATTTCATTTGATGTAGCCAATGTGTCTATCGGTGGGAGTGCTCGTTTTGTTGTATCTAAAGATACAGGGGAGGCAAAGGCGGCAATCGACAAATTTATTGAAGAATTTAATGACGCCCAAGATTATATTGAGAGCTTGGTATCCATTACTAATGATGGAGGTAATGTTACCGCAGGTAGGTTTTCCAGTAATATGGAGATCAGTAGCTTGAGCGGGAAACTCCGGAAGCTTGCATTCGGCAGCTCCACTGCCCACTCTGAAAGTGCTACCACTACCGATGGATCTGATCTCATTATTAATGCAAATGACTCAGTAAATACTGAGATAAATGCCATTTCTACCCAGTTAAATCTGGATGCCACAGATGAAGGCTACATGATTAAAGTTCTCGATGACAATGGTAGTGGTGAAGCGGCTTTTTATGAATGGAATGGTACTGATTGGGAGGATAGTAGTCCTTCTTACAGCTCTTTCCGCTTTTCCAATCTTGGTTTAGATTTTGGTATCGGTTCGGATAACATAAAAGTTGAAAATTCTGCAATGCTATTACAAGCCTTGGAGGAACAACCCGAAAAGGTGCAGGCACTTTTTGCTGAAGTTCCAACTGCGGCAGCTTTTGACCTCAATACAAGCAGTGAGCGTGACTACCAAGGTTTGAGTTATGCAATTGATGATTTTATAACTTCTTTTTTAACGGGTGACGGAGATTCTGGTTATAAAGGAGCTTACACCACCCATATTGAGAGTATCAAGAGCCAGAACAACAGGATAGATGATCGAATTGAAGATCTGGAAACTTACCTAGAGCAACGTGAAGAGACTTTAAGGGAAGGTTTCATGCGTATGGAGGAGATGCAGTCTAAAACAAATACCCAGATGCAGACACTTCAAAATACCTTCAATAATAATAATAAAAAGTAATAGAGATGAAAATTTTTACCCTTTTCCTCACAATTATATTAATGGCTACATCCTGCAGGAAATTTGAAGAAGAAAAAGTAGTTGCTCGAGCAGAACCTTTTGTGCCTCAAAACCTGTATCCTATCGAGAGACTCCCTGCCTACATCAATCGGGTAGCCGTAATGCCATGCTATTACCCCGATCCAGATTCTACCCTTCTCTCTTTTGCAGATGATATATTCAACCAAGAACTTTCACAGGAAAGAATCTTTGAAACCGTACGCATACAACCATCTTTTCTAAAGCGTGCCTATGGTGAAGGGAGGATGTCCTCTTCTTCTACCTTGCCGGAAGGCTTTCTTAAGGCAGTCGAAGCAAACACCATGGCCAACGCCATCCTGTTTATCGACCTTAGTTCCTACAAACCCTACAAACCTATGTCACTATCTGTAAGAGCTAAACTTGTGGATATAAAATCTGGTGAATTCCATTGGGCCATTGATGAGACATTCGATACCGGGCATGCAAATGTAATTGTGGGAGCTTCAATTTTTCAAGAAAAAGCACAAGTGCGGGCACTCTCACAGAAAACCAGCGGAAGCGTCGTTCATTCTCCACGGTCCTTCACCAAATATATTGCATCCACTGTATTCTCTACACTCCCCATGAGATAACCTTATTTTGTTGCCTTTATAAGCATTCTGGCACATTTTTAGCTTAGATTTACTTTATGGATTCGATTCAAGGATATGACCACTCGCAGCCAAGGTTGCCTAGAAATGATATTTCTGGCAGTCCTGCTCGAGATCATAATCTGCCTTCCAGTCATCCAAAAGTTGTCAGCCAAGATCATGTTTCCCTAACCGACATGGGTGCGGTTGCGAAGAGGGCGGAGGCATCATCGCCCGATATTCGGCCCGATGCCATTGCGAGAGCCCAAGCCTTACTTGATGACCCCAATTGGCTTAACGATGAGGCTCTAGATGCTCTTGCCGAAAAGTTGATCGATACAAAAGACCTTTAATTCTACCCAACTTTAGCCGTGCAGTACGACAAAATAGCGAAATCATATAAGGCTCAGTCTGTAAAAACCGCCTCTCCAGGCAAGTTGGTACTGATGCTATTTGACGGTTACCTCAAGTTTTCAGCAACCGCAAAACGTGGGTTTGATGAGGAAGAATTGACCAAGAAAAATGAGCTTATCAATAACAACCTGATCAAAGCCCAAAATATTGTAACTGAACTGCAATCCTCTCTTGATATGTCTGTTCCGGGTGAATTGCCTGGTACCCTTTATCGTTTGTATGATTATGTCCTGCACCAACTCCAGCAGGCAAATCTTCAAAAGAAAGTGGTTCCGATTGAGGAAGCAGATAAGGTAATGGATGAGCTTCGCGATGCGTGGGCTGAAATGCTTGCCCAAAACCCTGAAGGTTCACAATCCACCGATCAAGGCTCAGGTTCGATTTCTCTTCAGGCTTAACTTGTGGGGTCACCTCATTTGAAAGCCGATTCTTTCAGTGAATTCTCTCTTGCTGTCGAAGCATATGAATCATTATTGCATGCTGAGACTCAAGCGATTGCCGCCAAACATTTAGATACGATAGAAGAGATCCTGGAAAAAAAGGATGATTCGCTCAATTTCTTAGTTTCTGCCAAAAAAAACTTGGAGGTTGATTACCAGCTAAATGAAGAATTGAATAATCAGGTAGCGCGGGTATTACAGCTGCAGCAAAGAAACACGAAGGCATTTAATAAGTTTTTCAGTGAAAGGTCCCGCAAGGAAAAAGGCTTAAAGGAAAAGTTGTCTTCGAGCGACCTTCGTCTAAAACGAACTTACCAATATCCGAGTTTGTAATGTAGGTTTCATGGGCATTGGTCTTGCAGATACTGTACCTGTGCTCTATTTTTTGACATCAAAATGACTTCTAAAAATCTTTTTCAAAAAGTTTGGGATGCACACGCTGTTGGTAAACTCGCCAATGGTCAGACTCAGTTGTTCGTCGGTCGCCACCTTATTCACGAAGTTACAAGCCCTCAGGCTTTTGGTATGTTACGTGAAAAAGGTCTCCCTGTTCGTTATCCAGAAAGAACTTTCGCGACGGTGGATCACATTGTTCCCACCAATGAGGCAAGCGAGCCCTACTCTGATGCACTAGCAGACGCAATGATTAAGGAATTACGGAAGAATTGTGAAGATACCGGTGTTACCTTTTTTGATGTAAGCTCAGGGAATCAGGGGATTGTCCATGTTGTCGGTCCAGAGCAAGGACTAACTCAACCCGGGATGACCATCGCCTGCGGAGACTCTCATACTTCGACGCATGGCGCTTTTGGGGCAATTGCGTTTGGTGTAGGAACTAGTCAGGTTCGTGACTTACTCGCGACTCAGACAATGGCCTTAAATCCCTTGAAGGTTAGGAGGATTGAGGTAAATGGAAAACTCGCACCCGGCGTGTATGCCAAAGATGTAATTTTACATATCATACGGACACTTGGCGTAAACGGAGGCACAGGTTTTGCTTATGAATATGCGGGTAATGTATTTGATGAATTCTCGATGGAAGAGAGGATGACTGCCTGCAATATGTCGATTGAAGGCGGTGCCCGCGTTGGTTATGTGAACCCGGATCAAAAAACATTTGAATACCTAAAAGGCAGGCCCTATGCACCGACGGGTCAGCAGTGGGACCTTGCGGTTGATCAATGGAAAAGCTTTTCATCTGACCAGGATTGTAAATATGATGATATTGTACTGATCGACGCATCAGAAATATCGCCTACTGTTACTTGGGGGATAAACCCTTCTCAGGCTATATCGATTGATGAATCGATTCCATCTCCTGATGGTGTAAGCTCGGCAGAAAAGGAAAGTATTGAGGAAGCCCTTGAATATATGAAGCTGGTTGGAGGGCAACCGATCAAAGGCACCCCCATTGATGTTGCATTTATCGGTTCATGCACAAACGGCAGGCTTTCCGACTTGGAGGAAGTTGCTTCGCTTATCAAAGGACATCGCGTCAAGGAGGGTATAAAAGCAATCGTAGTGCCTGGGTCTCAAATTGTAAGTAAGCTTGCTCAGGAAAAAGGATTGGACGAAGTTTTTACAGAAGCTGGATTTGAATGGAGAAATGCTGGTTGCTCCATGTGTCTGGCGATGAATCCAGATAAATTGATTGGCGATCAATTGTGTGCAAGCTCCAGTAACCGAAATTTCAAAGGCCGGCAGGGTAGCCCAACAGGTCGCACCATGCTCATGAGTCCAACCATGGTGGCCGCTGCAGCGATATCAGGAGAGATATCGGACTCCAGATTGGTATTTAATTCTTAATTGTTTTTATTATGGCACTTGCAAAAATTACAAGTATAGAGGGTCGAGGCATTCATGTTCCTGGGGATGATATTGACACGGACCGCATTATTCCGGCACGGTTCATGAAATGCGTAACTTTTGATGGTTTGGGAGAATACCTGTTTCACGATGTGAAATTCGACCAAGAGGGTAATCAAAAACAGCATGTATTAAATGACCCTGCCTTCAGGGATGCATCTATTCTCATTGCTGGATCGAACTTTGGATGCGGCAGCTCAAGGGAGCATGCTCCGCAATCTCTTTACCGTGCCGGTTTTCGTGGAGTAATTGCCGGGAATTTCGCTGAAATATTTTTCGGAAATTCGATCAATCTTGGAATGCCCTGCGTGTCTATGACGGTGGAGAATCGTGAGAAAATTATCAGACTCGTCGAAGTGGACCCAAAAATCGAAATTAAAATTGATATATTGGATTTGAATGTGGTGGCTGGTGACTTAATTCTGCCAATCGACATACGAGAAGATGCCAGGAATTCGCTTATTAACGGTGCATGGGATCCTTTAGAGGAATTAGTTAGTACAAGTTCTTCTGTCGAGGAAGTCGCTGGTAATCTTTTTTACAGGTAATCATTTTGTACCCTGTAAGCAGTAAGGTACTGGCTTTACTTGGGTTGCTTGCCCTCGGATTTCTTTCCAGCTGTATCCCCGAAGACCAAGTATCCCGCATTGTTCCGGAGAGTTTTTTAGAAGCACTTGAGATTGAAGGGTTTACTGTAACATCCTTACCTAAAGAGTCGGTGAATGAATTGGTTGCCAGTCAAATTCCAACTTATGAACTGGCCGGGTTGTTTGAGGTGGATAGCTTTAAATTTTCGCTGTACGATACCGCTGGGAAAGTAGATTTCAAAAATGCTGACGAAACTGGCCTTCATGCTATTTCCAATATAAATTTGCTTCTCTTATCTGAATCAGTTCCACCAAGGCATATCGAAGAACTCTTCCTGTCCCTGAGGTTACCACTGACCATTTATGATGCCGGTGTCTTTATTTACCCACTTGGGATTTGCCTATTTTTTGCAGTCTTTGTTCTAACGGAAAGAATTTTGTCTTTACGCAGGAGTAAAACCTTTCCGCGAAAAGTTGAAAAAGCGTTAAAGACGGGTGACTTCCCCAATAAGAAATGGAAGCAAAACTCAGCTTCGGAAAGAATCGTATGGGTTGCTTTGAACGAAAACCCATCGCCTGAATCTTTAAAAGCCTATACAGACCTCGAAATTTCTTCTATGGAGAGAGGATTATTTATCCTTGAGGTCGTAATTGCCGGTGCTCCGCTGATTGGATTGCTAGGTACCGTGACTGGCTTGGTTCAGGTTTTTTCCTCTATCCCCGATATCGCACAAGGCAAAGATGTTCTTGCGGAAGGTATAGGGCTTGCTCTCCTTACCACTATTTTAGGTCTCGCCATTGCTATACCCACGCTAATAGGACATGCTTATCTCGGTCGTGTAATTGATAAAAGAGTGACATCCTTACAATGGGTGACCTCGAGGATTAACGATGCGAGAAAACAGAAAGTTAGAGATTTTTAAAATGAGGCAAAGCCGAAGCAAAGCTAAAATTGATATCATTCCATTAGTGGATGTGCTCATGGTTTTGATCATATTTTTTTTAGTTACAATGCAATTTCAGGACTTGCGGGCACTCAATGTGCAATTACCTGAGATTAAAACAGCCGGATCTAATTTACTGGATGGTCAGCTAGCTATAAGTATTGATCGAGAAGGCAGTTTCGAGCTAAACGGTATGTCATCCACCAAAACAGAAATTCAAAAAGTGATGACTGAAGTATCAAGAATATCGCCGGAAACAAAAGTATTAATAGCAGCAGACGAAGATGTTCCGCTTAAATTTGTAACCGAGGTGGTCGACCTTTGCCGAATTTCTGGCCTCAGTGACTTTCGCTTGCAGTCAAGGTAGGATTAGAACTCGGGGAAAAACGGATTATATTGTTTTTCTTCCTTCACCGTGGTCAGGGGCCCATGACCGGGGCAAAGCACAGTGTCTTCCTGTAAGGTCATGATTTTTTTTCGATTGGTCTGTAAAGCATTAGCGTAGGATACCATACCCCCACCCATGGAACCTGCAAAAATTGCATCTCCAACAACTGCGATTTTTCTTTCCAGTCCATCCACGAGGTAGGTCATACCTCCTACTGAATGACCATGAGTGTGCAGTGCCTTTAGAGAAAGTGATCCGCAATTATATTTAAACCCCTCAGTTATCGGATTGCACCCTTCCAGTAATTCCGACTCATGGACAAATACTGCAGGGGTACCTGTTTTTTGAAGCAGTCGATCTAAGCAAGCAATATGATCCCTGTGGGTGTGAGTAAGAAATATAGCATCAACTTGTAAGTTGTTATATTCAAGAAATCCCAAAACTGGCTCAGCCAAAGGCCCAGTATCAAAAACCCAAGCTTTTTTAACCTTTTCGCACCAAACCACATAGGCGTTCACTAGCATTTCACCAAATGGAAGGTTGAACTGGTATAACGACTTTAGTTCTACAAGGGCAGGGGCCCATTCTTTAGCTGCCGCGATTAAAAGCTTTCGGCTGTCCAAGTTTAATAGAGAAGACATTGCATGTATGAGTTCGCGGTCTACCTCACCACTTAGGATGTTTTCGACTAGTGATTTTGCAACACCCAAGCGTTCGGCCATTCCATTCTTACCAACGCTAAGCCCCCGCATAGCTTTACCAAGAATATCCTCGTGAAAATCTTCCAGTTTGATCATGATTGTATATTTAATAGTCACGATGAACAACAACGCAAAGATTTCCGTTTATGTTTTGGCATTCAATGAAGAAGCCAAGATTGAAGATTGTATTAAAAGCGTTACTTGGGCAGATGAAATTGTAGTTATTGATTCCTTTAGTACAGATCGAACGGTTGAAATCTCAAAAGAACTCGGGGCCAAAGTGGTACAAGTAAAGTTTGAAGGTTTCGGTAAATTACGAATGGCTGGAATTGAGCACACTTCCCATGATTGGATATTCTCGATTGATTCTGATGAAAGGTGCACGCCTGAAGCACAGGAAGAAATTCTATCAACGATAGAGAACGAAAACTCAAAAGATATCTATTTTATGCCCCGGCGGAATATCTTTATGGGGAAAAAGATACGATTCTGCGGTTGGTACCCAAATTATCGACAACCCCAGTTATTTAGAAGAGGAAAAATGACTTATGAAGAAAAGGATCTTGTTCATGAAGATTATATTGTAAATGGTTCTATCGGACATCTTCAAAAGCCTATTTGGCAAATCCCATTTTTAAACATTTCAGAGATCATGCAAAAGATGGATCGCTATTCAGAACTTGGAGCGGACAAGTTAGCCAATAAAAAAAAGAAATGTCCCTCTTATTTAAATATTATCCTTCGAAGCATTTGGACTTTTATTCGAATTTACATCCTAAGATTAGGCATTCTCGATGGATGGCCAGGCTTTGTAATTGCATTCAGTAATATGGAAGGAACATTTTACCGATATACAAAATACAAGGAAAACTTAAGGTTATCAAAATTTAATGAGGAGGCGAATTAGTTGGAAGTAGTTCAAGTCGTAAAAAGGTTTGGCTTGTGCGGCGGAATGGAGGAATATGCTTACAGACTTACATGCGAGCTTTCTCGAATTGGAGTAAAAGTATATGTGGTCTGCGAGGAAAAGATTGACGAACCCGAACATGGCACAATAGAAATCGTTCAACTAGGAAAATCGTTGAGAAAGCCAAGATGGCTCTCTCACCTTATTTTTGCTAAAAAAGTTAGGAATTGGGTGATGATTAATATCGGACAAAATACAATAATCCATAGTCATGAGCGTATCAACTGCCACCAAGTTACAACCATCCATACAACATTGTATAACTTCCCGCCGAAGCGAAAGTTCCCAAGCCTTAGGAATTACTTAAACGAATATATCGAAAGCCGTGAGTTGAATTGTGCCAGTATTAGGAAAATTGTACCTGTATCTGCACTAATCGCCGATCAGATAACCGAAAAATACTCCAGTTCAAGAAACAAGCTTGCTCCTCCTATTCCTCCTGGAGTTTCTCCTTTGGATACGATTAAAAAGGAATACGATCCAGAAGTTCCGGTGATTGGATTCATGGGGAAAGAATGGAAAAGAAAAGGACTGCCCAAAGCAATTGAAACTTGGCGAGAACTTAGGAAAGAAAACCCCTCTGCTAAGCTCTGTTTAGCTGGCTTTTCAACAGATACAGATATTGGTCTAAAAGAGGAGGAGTTAAGTTCCGTTAAAATTCTTGGTCATGTAAGACGGAAAGAAACCTTTTTCGAGCAGATTGATATTTTGGTTCACCCAGCACAAAAAGAAGCATTTGGAATGGTGATTGCGGAAGCTTTGTCAATCGGTATACCCGTTCTTTGCTCAAGTGAGACGGGTGCATCTGAACTTTTAAATCCCTCAAAAAGTTCTCTCAGTTACGATGAACCAATAAGTGCATGGCATAATGAGTTGAAAAAAGAGTTATTACTACTTTGCAACAATTTTCAGCACGAAGCTAAGCTCAGTTCTTGGCGTAATGTAGCTGAAGACTATCGTTCGCTTTACCAACAAGTTTTTTATGGAACCTAAGCATAATAGAAACTGGCTGATTATTGCCCATTGTATGAATATGGACGGACAAGCAGCAAGTCATCATGTATCAGATAAGCTTCCTTGTCTTTCGTCAAAGGGTATCAGGCCAATTCTTTTAAGTGCTGCGTCGGGTAAAAAAGATAAGGAATTTGAACATCATCAGGTTTTTTCTCTTTTCCCATCCGGATTAAAGTTTGAAATGCGGCATTTTTTGAGAAACAGGCTAACCGAC
>Ga0206123_10002423_pt1 | contig 16304 bp, 13 predicted proteins | sample Helgoland_Spring_2_FD_160086 | JGI IMG/M metagenome (GOLD analysis project Ga0206123, IMG submission 160086) | Pelagic subsurface seawater microbial communities from Kabeltonne, Helgoland, North Sea - Helgoland_Spring_Bloom_20160316_1 | ecosystem: Environmental > Aquatic > Marine > Epipelagic ...
TAATTAATTCTATATAAAACAATTAGATAATTTATGGAACGACATAAAATGTTTAGTAGTCTACAATGCGACTCGTTTTAATTCTAAACATACTATCAAACTAACTATCGGGGGAACTATGTTTCGCAGGAAACAACTTAGTATTGCCATTCTTGGCGCAATGGCCAGCACCGCAGCTGTGGCAGAAATTGAAGAGGTTGTCGTAACTGCTACGAAACGAGCAGCCAGTACCCAGGACATCGCAGTGGCTGTGTCAGCTGTCGGTGAGCAGACTCTGGAAGACCTTGGGATTACCAACTTTGAGGATTATATGCTGCAGTTGCCCGGAGTTACTGCAGGGGGCAGTGGGCCAGGGCAAAACACCATTTACATTCGGGGTGTTGCTTCAACTACGCCGAATCTCACAACAGCCGGGGTTGCTGGTCTGGCACCCAATGTAGCCTTGTATCTTGACGAACAGCCGCTGTCCCAGCCAGGCAGGAATCTGGATGTTTATGCTGCGGATATGGCACGGATTGAGGTACTTTCCGGTCCCCAGGGAACACTCTTCGGTGCAAGCTCCCAGGCAGGGACGGTCCGACTCATCACCAATAAGCCTGATCCAAGTGAGCAATATGCCAGCGTGGATTTTGGTACCAGCTGGACCCAGAATGGTGAAATGAATAACAATGTAGAAGCCATGATCAATGTGCCTGTGAACGATCGCCTCACGGTTCGCGGTGTGGTCTATGTTGACCGGCAGGGTGGCTATATCGACAATGTGCCGGGCACTCAGGACGTCAGTGAAAGTGCGCGATTTCGGCCGGTTGGCACTCAAAGAGCCAATGGAGTACCCGTGAGCGCGGGACGAGCGGGCTTCCAATCGACCGCCGACCTCAGTAATGTGACTTTTTTGCCGGCTAACAACACAGCTCACGTTGAAGAAGACTTTAACGATACAACCTATGCCGGTTTTCGCATGAGCGCCCTCTATGAAGTTAACGATGACTGGAAATTAAGTTTTGGTCATTCCCAGCAAACCATTGAATCCGATGGCGTTTTCTTTGCGGACCCCGGATTGGATGATTTTGAGATCCAGCGATATTCCGAGGATTCAATAGAAGATAAATTTCACAACACCAACTGGGCAGTTGAAGGTCGGTTCGGCGAATTGGAGATGGTGTACACCGGAGCCTATACAGGTCGGGAAACTGATCAATTGGTAGACTATGCAGACTATATGTTTGTCGGTCAGTATTTACCCTACTACATCTGTGACGGGTCTGTGTCCTATCCAGGAGCAGGTGGGCCGACCGGTACATGCCAGGCACCTTTCCTCTATGTGAACAGCGCTACCGAGACTGAGGTAATGACCCATGAACTCCGTTTTTCAACGGATGCCACAAAACGGGTCAGAGCCACATTCGGCGGTTTTTACAGTGACCTGGAGTTGACAGAACTTAATGATTTCACTTATCCGGGCTCTACTCTGGTGGATGGGTACGGTGTCCAGACCGGTTTCTCCCCCAACTTTCCATTCCAGACGGGATATGTTTCAGACCCGGGTCCATTTCCAGCGGGGGTCATTTTCCGCAACGATATTAAACGGACAGACGTGCAGTTTGGCGCATTTGGTGAATTATATTTTGACCTGAGTGACCAGCTTTCATTAACCCTGGGTGCCAGATATTACAATATTGAAGTCGATTTTGAAGGTAGTGCAAATTCATCCTTCTGTAATCTTTTTCAACCAGATGCTAATGCGTTTGGTACTGATATAAGTGACCTGTACAACGGCGATGGTGAGTACACTTTCCGTGGTTCATGTACAACTGCAAATCACATCACCTATACCGCCGCAACTGTTGATGCGACAACCCCGGCAGCCGTTGTTGGTGCCCTTGCAGCACCCGATACCGCTGAAACGAGCGGTGTTATCGGTAAAGTTAGCTTGACCTGGACACCTTCAGACAATGTGCTTTTATATACAACCTGGTCGGAAGGTTTTCGCCCCGGGTTGCTCAACCGCCCTGGCGGTGCAACGAATGGCGCCGGTACATTTACCGTACCGTTTGAGTTGGATACGGACAATGTCACTAACTATGAACTCGGCTGGAAGGCAGACTTGTTTGATTACACGGTCCGTTTCAACGGTAGTTTGTTTTTCATTGACATAGAAAATTTGCAGACCACAATTTTTGATCCAAGCATTACTAATCTGTTTTTCTCCGACAATGCAGCAGACGCGGAGGTAACGGGTATTGAAGGTGATGTTATCTGGGCACCTGCCAGTATTAGCGGGCTCACCATTAACGGCGCATTTTCGATTCTTGATACAGAGATTACGAATGTGATTACGCCCACCAATGATGTTCGCCAGGGTGATGAATTGGCCTTTGCACCTGAATTTCAGGCAAATCTTCGTGCCAGATATGAATGGCCGCTGGAGTCAGGCATGACAGCCCATGTTATGCCTCATCTCACCTACTCGGCCGAGTCCTACAGCGATATTATTACGATTAATCGCGATGTGGTTGATAGCTGGGTCATGTTAGGTTTAACGGCGGGAGTAACTGCTGACGAATGGGGAGTCGAGTTATTCATCGATAATCTCTCAAATGAAAAGGCAGAGCTCTCCAGGAGTTTCGTCTATGACAAGGAGCGAGTGTCTTACGCCCGCCCCAGAACCATAGGGTTAAGAGTTAGCTACGACCTGTAGTATGCGTGTAGTATGCTGAACGCCACGATGTCAGCACCGTTTCGTTCTACGAAGCGGTGCTGATAAATTTCGCTGGAACAAGACTTATGGCGGTGACCGACAGCATTCAGCATCAAATCCAATCAGGCGAGTTCACGTCCGCGTTGGACTCGCTCGGTGATGCAATAAAAGTTGATCCAGAGAATACAGAGCTGCTGTATATGGCAGCTGTGTGTCATCGATATCTCAAAAATTACAAGCTGGCGCTGGCAGATCTTGAAAAATTACAACAGCTCTCCCCTGAAAATGGTCGTGCCTTTCAGGAACAAGGGCATGTTTACCGTGACCAGGGGTTGCCGGACAGAGCGCTTGAGTCCTACGGGCTCGCCTGTCGCTTTAATCCCGCGCTTTTGGCGAGTTGGCAAGCCAGGTTAAAAATTCTCATTAGTACCAGACAGCAGGGCGAAGCTGAAATTGTCCACGCTCAGTTGGCATACCTCTCTGCATTGCCCCGTCCCTTAATTGCCGTGACGGACCTCTTGTCTGAAGGTAAATTGTTAAAAGCCGAGGAGCTCTGTCGAAAATTTCTTCAAAAAGTACCGCATCATATTGAAGCCATGCGGCTGCTTGCGGATATTGGTATCAGGCTAGGTGTCATGGATGATGCCGAGTTCCTGCTGGAGAGTGCAGTTGCGCTTGACCCGGGGCATGTACAGGCGCGCATAGACTACATTCAAGTCCTCCGGAAACGTCAAAAATTTCAGTTAGCGCTGTCCGAGGCAAAAGCGCTGCTCAAGACGGCACCAGATAATCTCCAGTTCAGGTCATTATATGCCATCGAAAGCATGCAGACAGGGGACTATGTCGAGGCCCTGGATCAGTTCGAACAGATACTTCAAAAATTACCCGGTGACACTGTTACTTTAACTTCCAGAGGGCACGCGCTGAAAACAATTGGGCGCTTTGATGATGCGGTCGAAAGCTATCGTAGCGCGCTGAAGAGTCAGCCTGGGCATGGTGACGCCTGGTACTCTCTGGCCAACCTCAAGACTTACCGGTTCCGTGAGGCTGAAGTCCTTGAGATGCAGCAGCAGCTAGAGACGAGTCGACTGCCTTATCAGGATCGGGTTTTCCTGAATTTTGCCCTGGGCAAAGCATTTGAGGACGAGTCAAATTTTGAACTTGCGTTCAGTTACCTGAAAGCCGGGAATTATCTTAAGAAAATCCAGAGCAGGTATAGTGCAGAACAAATGCACAATGAGTTTGAGGCTCAAAAACTCGTTTGTAATATTGAGTTACTCAGTCGAAGGCATGAAGCGGGTTTCGGCTCCCCAGAGCCAATTTTTGTCGTTGGATTGCCGCGGGCAGGATCAACGTTGATTGAACAGATCCTGTCTTCCCATAGCCAGGTCGATGGCACCCTTGAACTACCAAACATTTTGTCACTAACCCATCGGCTCAGGCGTGGGGATACAGCAGACAACAAGCGTCATTATCCGGAGAATCTTGGAGATCTTTCGAGCGATAAGTTAAAAGAATTTGGCGAACGCTACATTAAAGATACCGCCATTCACCGTCAGGGGGCCCCCCGATTTATTGATAAGATGCCGAATAACTTCCGGCATATTGGTTTGATCAAGTTAATTTTGCCGAACGCTAAAATCATTGACGCCCGGCGTAATCCGATGGCTTGCTGTTTTAGTGGCTTCAGGCAGTTGTTTGCAGAAGGGCAGGAGTTTACCTACACCCTTGAGGACATAGGTCACTACTACCGCGACTATGTAGATTTGATGGACCACTGGCATCAAGTCCTGCCGGGAGAAATTCTGACGGTTCAACACGAGGACGTGGTGGATGACCTCGAAGGCTCAGTCAGGCGTTTACTGGATTATTGTGAACTGGCATTTGAGCCTGCCTGTGTTAACTATCATGAGACAGAACGAAGCATCAGAACCCCGAGTTCTGAACAGGTCAGGCAACCAATATTCCGCAGCGGTCTGGATGCCTGGCAGCAATTTGAACCCTGGCTGGATCCGCTTAAGAATGCATTGGGTGAAGACCTCAGAAAACAATATGACATTCGCTGATTCGGGTTAGAATCAATGCCTGAAAACTGGAATGTGATATGAAAGACTACGACGATATATTAGTTGCGCTGCGTCGAATAACGCGAGCGATTGACCTGCAGTCAAAGCGGTTACAGAAGATGACAGGGCTGACGACTTCCCAGATACTCGTGCTTGAGGCAATTGACAAATTAGGCCATCCTTCTCCGAGCGCAATCGCCAGAGAAATTGTCCTGTCCCAGGCAACAGTGACCAACATACTTGATCGGCTTGAAAAACATGAGCTGGTTAAACGGGCCAGGTCCAGTGATGATAAACGCCATGTCAGGATTAATCTGACACCAAAGGGTGAAGCCGCGGTGTCAGATGCCCCGGAGTTACTTCAGGCGGGTTTTTTAAAGGAGTACCGTGATCTGCCAGATTGGCAGCGTCATATGTTGATCGCAGCCCTGCAGAATATTGCTTATATGATGGATGCAGAGGAACTGGATGCTTCTCCGATTCTTACGACCGGAGAACTTCACAATCCTGGCTGATCACATTGATATTCCGGGGAGGATTATGTTGCCAGCTAATCAGTATTTAAGTGGAAGGTGAATCCAGATATGAATGAGATTGTTGTCCCCAATAGTGATTGGTCTGCACCCTTGCTTGAGGAACTGATTCAGTTCTCAGCAGAACAGGGGACTGTTCAGCTCGCCGCAACTTACGCGGGTGTTCCGCTGATAAGCGCCATCAGCGATCCCCGGCCTGTCGATATATTCGCTGTTCAAAAAGGCATACTCTCCCTGCTTATCGGGATAGCAGAAGAAAAGTATCTGCTTGAGACCTGTGATGCCATCAACCACCATCTCGACCCTGAATGGACAGAGCTATCACCCTGGCACGAGGCAAGTGTCACCATAGAGACCTTGTTGGCAATGACCACAGGGATGGACGAGCAATTAAAGCCATTAGGGGAGGTCGGCAGCACATGGCGCTACAATAATACGGCATATAACTATCTTAAAAAAATATTATGCCTGCACACGGGGCTCAGTCTCAATGAGTTGAGCCGCCAATGGTTGTTCGAGCCGCTGGGCATGATCCAGACCACATGGGAAGATCGGGACCAGAAGCTACCTGACGGCACGCCGTTGACTGGTTTACAATCGACTGCTGACGACTTACTGAAGGTAGGTCAGCTAGTGCTTGCCCAGGGCCTTTGGAATGATTCACAGTTAGTGCCAAAACATTATATTGAGCAGATGTCTTTGGCTGCTTCCAGAGACAATCCTGCCTGGGGGTTCTGTTGGTGGAATAATAATTCCAGCCAGTTTATGTTACCCGGGAAAGACAAGATCTACCCGGGTGCTATTGTTCCGACTGCCCCGGCAGACCTGTTGTCAGTCAGGGGAGCCTTCGGTAACCTGTTGTATGTCTTACCCAGTTATTCGCTTGTGGTTGCAAGAACCCGGACTGTCGATAAGGGTAAAAGTGCAGGTGATTTTGAATCTGAATTTTGGCGACGATTGATGCTTTCCAGGACTGCTTGAATTCTGCCAGGCAATCAAGCCAGCGTGTTTCAGTTTCAGGTCTGGACCTTTAATTCGGCAATTACAGATTTAACAGTTTCAGACGATAGCCCCGGCGCAAGGAATGCTGTGCGATCAACTAGATCGCCATATCTGCGTTTGAATTCCTCTGCTATCTTGTCGGGTTCTGCAACAATCGCAAAGGTGTTAAGAATTTCATCATTAATCAGTCCCGCCATTTCATCTGTACGGTGCTGGCGCATAAGCCGATTAAGCTCTCCCTGAACTTCCCCCCAACCGTGTAGCTCCAACACCTGACGATAACCCGGTGTCGACCCGTAAAATGCAATTCGGTCCCTGACCTGATTAATCGCAACAGCCATGGCCTCCTCACTTTCACCGGTTGCAATCATCGGGGCGAAGTCGATAGCAAATTCTTCCTCCGATAGACCAGATTTTTTTCGGCCTTCGATGATTGCTGGCAAATTTACCTCGCGAATGTATTGCTCGGTTGAGAATGGGTGCATGATAAGTCCGTCCGCGGTCTCAGCGGCTACTTTTGTCATCAAGGGACCTGTAGCAGAGAGGAAAATTTTGGGTCTGCCAAATTCTGTATTTGTGGGTTGAAATGTTTTCGGCATCAATGTGTGCCGATAGTATTCCCCCTCAAAGTCCAGGGCTTCTCCTTCATACCAGCAGTCAAATATGGCATGCATGGCAGCAATGAATTCACGCATCTGCCTCGGCGCCTTGTACCAGGGCATACCAAATCTTTTCACGACATGGGGTTGGACCTGGGTGCCGAGACCCAGAATAAACCGCCCGCCGCTAAACGCATTAAGGTCGTGTGCAAGGTGCGCCATCGACATAGGGTTGCGTGCGAATGCCACAGCGACGGAGGTCATTAAATCTATGTCCTGGGAGTATTCTGCGGCAAGGGTCAACGAGAGGAATGGATCATGGGTTAATTCTGCTACCCTGGCGCCGTCATAGCCGTTCGCCTGAAGCTTTATGATCTCTTGTTTCACATTGCTGAGGTTTGGGCTTATAGCGCTATCAATTTTCATTTAGTTATCCTTCAGGACTCGTTCAGTGATTGGTGCAGATGATACTATGGGAATCATTTTTGCAGCGAGTCAACATGACACAAATATCCCTTCTGGATCTGGCGCCTATTAAACAGGGTAGCAATGCCAGAGAAGCATTACACAATTCCCTGGATCTGGCTCAGCACGCCGAAAAATTTGGTTACAACCGATTTTGGGTGGCCGAGCATCACAATATGAAAGGCATAGCGAGCGCCGCAACGTCAGTGGTCATAGGCTATATCGCCAACGGAACCAACACAATCCGGGTTGGCTCCGGTGGCATTATGTTGCCGAATCATTCTCCTCTGGTGATTGCTGAACAATTTGGTACATTAGCTTCGCTTTATCCCGATAGAATTGATCTCGGACTGGGTCGGGCACCAGGCACTGACCAGATTACCTCACATGCGTTACGAAGAACCTTGCAGGGGAGTGCAGAAGATTTCCCTCGCGATGTCCTTGAATTACAACAATACCTTGCAGATCCTCAACCGGGACAACAAGTGACAGCTGTGCCCGGTGCTGGTACGCACGTACCCCTGTGGATTTTAGGTTCAAGTCTTTTTGGTGCGCAGCTGGCAGCCATGTTAGGTTTACCCTTTGCATTTGCCTCGCACTTTGCACCGGGTCAAATGCTGGAAGCGATTGAAATATATCGAGAACGATTTACACCTTCTGTGCAGTTGGAAAAGCCTTACCTGATGATGGGTTTTAACGTCTGTGCAGGAGAGACGAATGACGAGGCAGATTATCTTCGCTCATCTTCTTTACAATCTTTCCTTAATTTGCGCCGGGGAAGACCCAGCCAACTTCCACCACCAATCAAGGACTTTGAGCAGTCGATGACCGCTGAGGACAAAACACTCTTGTCTCAAATGAGCCGGTGTTCAGCCGTTGGTGACCACAAAAAAATTCAGGCAGGAATCTCGGAGTTCATCAACCTGACCGGGGCCGATGAATTGATTCTGACCAGCTCTATCTATGATCACGATAAACGCGTGCGAGCATTTGAAATTGCGGCTTCAGCCGCAGTAAATTTGTAGACTTATTATTAATTGAAGCCGGACAAAGAGAAGCTTTTTATGAACGACAACATGATCGCCGTAATTGGGGCGGGCACTATGGGGCGCGGAATTGCGCAATTAGCCGCAGAATCAGGATTTGATGTACAGATGGTAGATGTAAGCCCGGATGCGCTTGAGGCGGGCGTTGCCCATATTAGCAAAACCCTCGACCGTGCGGTTGGTCGAGACAAGATTACACAAGAGGTCGCTTTGGCGACGCTGGGACGGCTGACCACAGCGACGGACTTTGCCAATCTTAAGCAGGCGCGACTCATTATTGAAGCTGCTTCGGAAAACCCGGTGATCAAACAGAAAATTTTTAATGAACTGAATGACACTGCAGGAGCAGAAACAATTCTTGCGTCAAATACGTCTTCTATTTCTCTCACCGAAATAGCTGCGGGAAGTGGTAGAGCTGAAAAAGTAATCGGCATGCACTTTTTTAATCCTGCACCTGTCATGTCCCTGGTCGAGATTATTCGCGCACTGCAGACATCGGATGAGACATTTGCGACAACAAAAGCAATCGCTTTACAACTTGGAAAAACGCCGGTTGAGGTGACTGACTCGCCGGGATTTGTTGTTAATCGAATGCTGGTGCCCATGATAAACGAAGCAATATTTGTCTATTCCGAGGGAGTAGCAACGGTTGATGATATCGATGCAGCAATGAAACTTGGCGCAAATCACCCGATGGGTCCACTGGCCCTTGCAGATTTGATTGGGCTTGATATCTGTCTTTCGGTGATGGAAGTGCTTTATCAGGAGTTTTCAGATTCAAAGTATCGACCCTGCCCATTGTTGAAGAAGATGGTGGCAGCGGGTTATCTGGGACGTAAATCCGGACGTGGCTTTCACTCCTATGCTTAACAATTTCACCCTGGCCTGTTCGGCAACTGATTGATTATGGTGAGCAATTTAAGATTTGCCTGTTAACGGGAAGGTGTTTGAAAATAATCTACCCAGTCATAGTAGTTTGTGACGATACCCTGTAAGCTCCCCGACCGCTGCTTATGTTGCGGTGCACACTGATAGATTTCCATGCCAACGTTGCACATTTTTACTTTACTCTCCTTTAACTTTATAAAAAGACTCGATATATGACCTTTGCCAGTTTGGGGTTATCCGCCCCAATATTAGAAGCTGTAACTGCTCACGGATACGAAACACCATCTCCCATCCAACTTAAAGCAATCCCCGCGGTAATGGCGGGCAGGGATGTGATGGCGGCGGCACAAACAGGTACGGGCAAAACGACCGGGTTTGTCTTGCCCATTCTGGAGAAGTTGTCACAGGGTCAGCGAGCCAGTGCAAACCAGGTACGTGCTCTGGTGGTGACACCGACCAGGGAACTGGCGGCACAGGTGGGTGAAAGCGTCGTTACCTATGGTAGGAATTTGCCGCTCACCTCAACCGTAGTGTTTGGCGGCGTCAAAATCAACCCGCAGATGATGAAGCTTCGTCGAGGTGTTGATATTCTCGTTGCAACCCCCGGCAGGCTGTTGGACCTCTATAATCAGCGAGCAGTCCGGTTTGATGAGCTTGAAGTGCTGGTGCTCGATGAAGCAGACCGAATGCTCGACATGGGGTTCATCCATGATATCCGAAAGATTTTGGCACTGTTGCCAGAAAATCGCCAAAATCTGATGTTCTCGGCGACATTCTCGGATGATATTCGTCGACTGGCAAAAGGGATGATCAATAATCCAGTGGAGATCTCTGTCTCACCGCGTAACACCGCTGCTCCCACGGTAAGACAATGTATCTATCCCGTCGATAAGAAACAGAAGACCGCACTATTGACCCAATTGATTCTCGACAATAAATGGGAACAGGTGCTTGTGTTTTCACGTACCAAACACGGGGCTAACAAGTTAACCAAGCAGTTAGAGCAAAAAGGAATTAATGCAGCCGCGATCCACGGCAATAAAGGGCAGGGTGCCCGGACCAAGGCACTTGCAGACTTTAAAAAAGGTGCTGTCAGGGTGCTTGTGGCAACAGATATCGCCGCCAGGGGTCTGGATATTGAACAGCTCCCGCATGTGGTTAATTTTGACTTGCCCAATGTGCCGGAAGATTATGTACATCGGATCGGTCGTACCGGTCGAGCCGGTTCAACAGGAGAAGCTGTTTCACTTGTGAGCGCCGACGAATTTAAACAATTGAGTGATATTGAGCGCCTGATCCAGAAGCTTCTGCCCCGGGAAATTGTGGACGGTTTTGATCCAGTGCACGTGTTGCCTGAATCGAGACTTGATAACAGACCGATTAGGTCGAAAAAGCCGAAACAACTAAAACCGGAACATCATGATGGGCAGAGATCGGGTGAAAATGCCCGGGGTCACAGTCCTGTACGTGGCGATGCACCAACCGGCCGTGGCCGCCGTACTCGAAGCGGGAGTCGCAGTGCTGGTGGACCTCGAAGCTCCGGGGCACAGCCTGCAAGCCGCCAAAGTTCAACCTCCGGCGGTCGAAAATCTGGTTCACCGGGTAATCGGGACGGAAACCAAAAGAATGCCAACCCATCAAGAAGCCCTCAGCCAGTTAACGGAAACCGCTAGTTTCCCCACCCTGCCAGCTTCAACATTAATGTTTGCGTGATGTGTGTTTTATGAATCGTATTGCGATTTTTGTAGATGTTCAAAATATCTATTACACGACTCAGCAAGCATTTGGTCGGCAATTCAACTATCGGGCATTGTGGAAGTTAGTTGCAGCGGGAGGAGAAATTGTTTCCGCTACCGCCTATGCCATTCATCGTGGTGATGAAAAACAGCTAAAGTTTCAGAACGCACTTAAACACATCGGCTTTACAGTTCGGCTGAAACCCTATATTCAGCGGAGTGACGGCTCTGCCAAAGGCGACTGGGATGTTGGCATCGCAATTGATGTTATGGATACTGCACGCTCTGTTGATACTGTTGTGTTGCTCTCGGGAGATGGTGATTTTGATTTGCTGCTTGAAAAAATCAAACGCAGCTATGGGGTAACAGCAGAGGTGTATGGCGTCAGTACGTTAACTGCGAATTCCCTCATTGATTCAGCCAGCCTTTTCCACCCAATCGAAGAGTCGCTTTTGCTCTAGTCCCCCAGGGTGTTTGTCGTGTAATCTTGAATTCACAATTCGTGGAAATCGGGAAAATTGGTTATGTCTCTGGAATGGAATAGTTGGTCTGGTCGACAGCGTCACAAGGCGCTGGGACTTGAAACTCCCGGGTCCGAAGCTGAGATAATTGCGCTATTGGATCGCGCTGGCGATCAGGGAAAAGTTGTCCGGGCAATTGGCTCGGCCCATTCATTTGTTCCCTTCTGGACTGATGATTACCTGGTTTCTCTTGATAATTACAGGGGTTTGATCTCGAGTAATCCGGAAAAGGATGAGGCAACTTTTCGCGCAGGGACCAAACTACATGAACTCGGTGAGCCCCTCTGGGAACTTGGCCTTTCGATGGAGAATATGGGTGATATTGATCGCCAGTCAATTGCCGGGGCTATTAGCACAGGCACTCATGGTACCGGTGCTTCCTTCCAGAATATCCCCAGTCAGGTAAGTGCGCTAAAGCTGATAACTGCGGCGGGTGAGATCCTCCATCTTGACCAGGACTCAACACCTGAATATTTGCAGGCGGCCCGCGTTTCCATGGGGACCCTGGGTTTGATTACCGAAGTTACTTTAAAGGGTGTGCCTGCCTATTTTCTCCACGAGCGTAACTGGTTAGCCAGTATCGAGGAATGTTCAGAGCAGCGGGAAGCGCTCATTGCGACAAACCGGAACTGGGAATTCTTCTGGTTACCCGAGACGGATCGGTGTGCCATGAAAAGTCTGAATGTGACGAGTGAAACCAGGACTTACAAACCGTCGAAGTGGGAGGCCGTTGGTCCCAGCTATCACATTATCCCCTCCACCAGGAATGAGAAATTTAACGAAATGGAATTCTCTGTCCCGGAGGAACTTGGCTGGACCTGTTTTCTCGCCATTCGGGCCATGATGAAAGCAGATTTTCCTGAAGTCACCTGGCCGGTAGAGTATCGAACGCTCAAGGCTGACAGCATCTTGATTAGTTCTGCATCGGGAAGAGACTCGGTCACAATTTCTGTCCATCAGGATGCTGCTATCGATCCGGCGCCCTTATTTGACGCAGCAGAAGCAATTTTCCGGCTGCATCAGGGTCGACCACACTGGGGTAAAGTCCATAGCTTTGAGGCAGCAGAGCTATCAGATTCGATTGCTGGTTTCGATCGGTTCTGTGAGATTCGAGAAAGCCTGGACCCCGAGGGTCGGTTCTTGAATTCTTTCCTCGGCAAGATCTTCGGAGTACGTTGATTTTATTCAATAAATTGAATGGGGCAGCTTCATATCCGCGTGTATTTCAAAGTGTATGTGGTAGAGTAGTCCCACTTTTTTACGGTCTTGAATTGGAGATATTGCCCAGTGTTTGAATTGGTTCAGGCGGGTGGTTGGCTGATGGTGCCAATCCTCTTGTGCTCTGTTATATCGGCTGCCATCTGTGTCGAACGCTTCTGGACGCTACGAGCGACCCAAATTGTCCCCAAGAATCTGCTCGCGCAGGTTTGGAGCTGGATTCGTAGCAATGAAATGGACAATAAGAAACTCCGCGAGTTGCGCAGTGGATCTCCACTGGGGCAGATTCTTGCTGCAGGTATCAGCAATCACAAGCGCGGTCGTGAACAGATGAAAGAAAGTATCGAGGAGGTTGCGGGTCATGTTGTGCATGAGATGGAGCGATACCTGAACACCCTGGGTACCGTCGCAGCAATTACCCCCTTGCTAGGATTGTTGGGTACAGTCATTGGTATGATAAAGGTTTTTACCGCAATCAAATTGGAAGGTACGGGAAATGCAGCTGTGCTGGCTGGTGGTATCTCAGAGGCGTTGATAACAACGGCGGCCGGATTGTCGGTCGCTATCCCGAGTTTGTTTTTTTCCCGATTTTTCCACCGTCGAGTGGACGAACTTGTCATCACAATGGAGCAGGAAGCCCTGAAGCTGGTTGAGGTGCTGAATACGGACAGATCAGGTTCTGAAAAAAGCGAGTCCAGAATTCAAAAACCCGAAATTGTAAAATAAGAAAAGAGTCGGTCAAATTGAAATTCGCCAGACGATCCAGAAGTGACGTAGAAGTAAATCTGACACCATTAATTGATGTTGTTTTTCTATTGCTCATTTTTTTTATGGTTTCCACAACCTTTACCAAAGAGAGTCAACTATCAATCGATCTGCCCGAGGCTTCGGGTGAACCGATAAGCCGCAGCGAAAAAACGCTGGAAATTTCGATTACCCGATCTGGAGAGTTTGCAATCAACGAAGTGGCGTTGGTTAACAACCAACTTAAAACACTGATCAGTGCACTACAGAAAGTGAGCGCCGGAGATAGCACCCTGCCGCTTATTATTACGGCCGATTCGGCTACGCCCCATCAAGCTGTAGTGACAGCAATGGATGCAGCAGGTCAGTTAGGATTCAGCCACCTTAGCATTACAACCAAGAATGCCAGTGAGCAGCACTAGTCCCCAATCGAAGCCTCATTCTAATTCGAGCGCTGATGCGCCGGTTGGAGAGGAGACGGGTCGCGAAAATTTTGCCGATATTGCTGTAAACCCCAATGACAGTTCCGATGTGCAGGTTTATGGTCGGTTGCTTAAGTATGTCAGTATTTACTGGGCAGCTTTCTTGCTCAGCATGTTCGGGTTTATCATTCACTCGGTCGCGAATGTGGGCTTCGTTCAGCTTATCGCCTATATTATCGATTTCCTGGAAGGTCGAAATGTTGTTCCGGACAGTTTTGCTGGTTCCCTGATTCGAGAACACTTCGGTGAACCCGAGACCCTGAACAGAACCTTGATTCCCATATTCATTGTCCTGGTTGTATTCGGTCGAGGGCTAGGAACCTTCATCGGTAACTACTTCATCACCTATATTGGAACAAATCTGGTCCACACACTCAGATGTGAACTGTTTGAACATTTACTAAAACTTCCCAGTCGTTTCTATGACAAGAGCGCACTGGGCCATTTGGTTGCGAAGGTTACCTTTCACGTTACCCAGGTAACTGGCGCAGCGACAGATGCTGTGCGAGTAGTTATCCGGGAAGGTTTCACCGTCATAGGCTACATGGCTTATCTGTTTTACCTGAACTGGAAACTTACCCTGATCTTCATCATTGTGGCCCCGTTTATTGGTTTTATTGTCAATTTTGCAGGGAAAAGATTTCGAAAAATCAGTGGCAGAATTCAGGATTCGATGGGTGATGTGACCCACGTTGCGTCTGAAGCCGTACAGGGTTATCGGGTCGTTAGAACTTTTGGCGGAACTGACTATGAACGCGAACGATTTAACCACGTTAGTCAGGATAATCGCCGTCAGTCCATGAAGATGGTTGTCACCCAGTCTATTGCAACCCCGGTGATACAGCTTGTGGTTTCGATAGCACTGGCCTGTCTGGTCTGGTTGGTGCTGGACCCGAATCTTATCGATTCCATGGATGGTAGCGGTAACATCATTGCTTTCATTACCGCAGGTGGATTACTCGCCAAACCCATACGCCAGTTATCTGAAGTTAATTCGACAATTCAAAAAGGCCTGGCGGCGGCAGAAGATATATTTAGTCTGTTTGATGAATCTTTGGAACCGGATACAGGAACTCGAGTACTGGAGAATGTTGAGGGTAAGCTGGAATTTCGCGGCGTCTCTTTTTCCTATGACGGTACGTCCAGGCCAAAGCCACAGTCCGAGAATCCCGGGGACAACCCGGACACCACGACAGAAAAAGGCGATCTGGTGCTGGATAACATCAGCTTCACGGTCAACCCGGGTGAAACAGTTGCGTTGGTGGGGAGGTCAGGTAGCGGCAAGAGTACACTGGCAAGTTTGATCCCGAGGTTTTACACGCCCAATTCCGGTCAGATCCTGCTCGATGGGGTCCCTATTGATGAGATTCAGCTGGATAACCTCAGGCAGCACCTCTCACTTGTTACCCAGAGCGTGACACTTTTCAACGATACCGTTAAACGAAATATTGCCTACGGTGACCTGGTTTCCGAGAATAGTGACAATATTATTGAAGCAGCCAGGAAAGCTTATGCCTGGGAATTTATCAGCGAGCTTGATAGCGGACTCGATACAATCGTTGGTGATGACGGGGTGCTACTTTCAGGTGGTCAGCGACAACGATTGGCAATCGCAAGGGCATTTCTGAAAAATTCACCTGTGCTTATTCTTGATGAGGCTACCTCGGCGCTTGATTCCGAGTCTGAGCGAAAGATCCAATCGGCACTTGAAGCCGTTTCCAAAGATCGCACAACCGTCATTATCGCGCACCGGCTATCGACGATCGAAAAAGCAGACAGAATTCTGGTACTTGACCAGGGGAAAATTGTTGAGCAGGGTACACATGAAGAATTGCTATCCCAGGGGCACTATTATGCTTCATTACATAATGTAAAGGGTGAGGACGTACGAACACCTAGGGTGCAAGATACTGATAAAGCTCTGGAACTTACACCGGTGGCGACACCGAGCGAATCAGGTTCCTGGTTGACTGGAGATTTTAATCCACTGGTCAAAGGCTGGTATAACGATTCGATGTGGGTCAAATCACTAATTCCCCTGTCATTTATTTTTCGAACGCTTGCGAGGTTACGAAAATTTCGGATTCAGAGTTCAGCTGCAAAACACTGGCTTGCACCCGTGCCGATAATAATCGTTGGCAATATCAATGTTGGGGGAACAGGAAAATCTCCCTTGGTACTCTGGTTAGCCAGGCTATTAACTGCGGAAGGATACAAGCCGGGGATTGTTAGTCGCGGCTATGGCGGTTCCGCCACCTCCTATCCACTCGAAGTAACGGGATTAACTGACCCTGCTCTGTCCGGCG
>Ga0206123_10002427_pt1 | contig 16291 bp, 11 predicted proteins | sample Helgoland_Spring_2_FD_160086 | JGI IMG/M metagenome (GOLD analysis project Ga0206123, IMG submission 160086) | Pelagic subsurface seawater microbial communities from Kabeltonne, Helgoland, North Sea - Helgoland_Spring_Bloom_20160316_1 | ecosystem: Environmental > Aquatic > Marine > Epipelagic ...
GGTTTTGGATTACCTATGATCCTTGCTATAATAATTTATGTTATCTATTTTTTTGTAAACACATTTGGCAGAAACCTTGCCGAAGAAAGTTCTCTTTCAGCTTTTGTAGGTTCATGGGTTTCAAGTATAATTATGGTTCCTTTTGCTTATTTTCTAACAAGAAGAGCATCAAAAGGAATGGGATTATTTAATATTGATGTATTTTTACATCCATTAACAAAATTCATAAAAAAGGCCAAACCTTCTGAATAAAGAAACAAATGAATACAACAAATATAAGCTCCAAAAAAATAGAATTGAATACGATTAAAGAGGCTATTCAAGACATTAAAAACGGAAAAATTATCATTGTAGTAGACGATGAAAACAGAGAAAATGAAGGTGATTTCTTAGCCGCTGCAGAGATGGTAACTCCAGATATGATCAATTTTATGGCCACTCATGGCCGTGGTTTAATTTGTGCCCCCCTAACTGAATTACGGTGTAAAGAATTAGAATTAGGAATGATGGTTTCAAATAATACTGATCCCATGGAAACTGCTTTTACTGTATCTGTTGATTTGAGAGGAAAAGGTGTAACTACAGGTATTTCTGCTTCAGATAGATCAGCAACTGTAAAAGCATTAATAGATAATGATACAAAATCTTTTGACTTAGCAAGGCCTGGGCATATATTTCCGTTAAAAGCAAAAGAAGGTGGAGTATTGAGAAGAACTGGCCATACTGAAGCTGCTATAGACTTTGCACGTTTAGCAAATCTAAAACCTGCTGGATTAATTGTTGAAATAATGAACGAGGATGGTACTATGGCTCGTTTACCTCAATTAATAGATGTTGCAAAAAAATTTGATATAAAAATTGTATCCATAGAAGACTTAGTTGCCTATAGAATGGAACATGATTCTTTAATTGAAAAAAAAGAGGATTATACTATAAAAACTAGGTTTGGAGATTTTCGTTTAAGAGCCTACCAGCAAACAACAAACAATCAAATTCATATAGCGCTAACCAAAGGCGTTTGGAATACTGATGAGGTAGTCTTAACTAGGGTTAACTCAACCTTAATAAATAATGATATTCTAGGCACTCTAACTAACAATGCGGATAAGAAACTCGATCAAATGTTTCAAACCATTAATGAAAGTGGTAAAGGCGCTATTTTATTTATAAATCAGCAAAATCAGTCTCAAAACTTATTGAATCGTTTACACATTCTTAAAGAAAATCAAGCTAACGGAGTAATGAAAGCACCAATGATGGCTATGGACAATAAAGATTTTGGAATTGGAGCGCAGATTTTACACGATCTTAACATTAGTAAAATTAAACTAATGACAAACACACAGCAGACTAAGCGCGTTGGAATGATTGGATATGGTCTTGAAATTATAGATTACGTTACTTATTAAAGACAATTATTTTAAAATTGAATTAATCGGAATATCCATCGGTTTTTTATCCTTTTCAAACCATTTACCAGGTAAACTTCCTTTTAAAGTAATGCTTTCATCAACTACTTCCAACCAACTACCTTCACGTAAACCTAGAACAGGTGTGTGATTAAAAAAATGATATTCTTTAATCCTAGTCTCCCTAGTCTCCCCCATGTGTTTAGAGCCTTTAACTGGCTCTATATAATGAGCATTAATATTAAATGGAATAATTCCAAGTGTTAAAAAACTTGGAGGATATACGATAGGCATATCATTTGTGTTCATCATGGAAATTCCGCAAATATTACTTCCAGCACTGGTCCCCAAATATGGAGTTCCATTATTTAAAACCTCAGAAAGAATTGAAAAAAGGTTTTGTTTATACAATTGATTAACTAATTCAAAAGTATTACCCCCACCAGTAAAAACAGCCTCAGCTTTTTTTAGGGCTTCGACAGGAGATTCAAACTCATGGATTCCAGTTACATCAATTCCAATTGTATTAAAAAAATGAGCAACTCTTGAAGTATACTCATCATAAGAAATTCCACTTGGCCTAGCATAAGGAATAAAAACTAATGAAGAGACCCCCTCGAAAAAAGAAATTAATGTTGGTGATAAATATTCTAAAAAATCACTTCCATGAATTGTAGATGAGCTTGCGATAAGAAGTTTCTTCATAAGTTTTCAAAAATACATAATGCATTTGTTAATTAACAAAATATTATTGGATTCTATATAAAAATTTAGAATTCGAATATATATCTTGTAAATTATAAATTATTAGGAGTGAATAAGAAATTAATTTTAATGGTATTATTAATCAGTTCCTCTCAGCTATTCGCACAGAAAAGTAATGTATTTCTGAAGGGAATGGTAAGAGATTCATTAAATTTAATTAAAGATGTTCACGTTATAAATCTAAATACATTAAAAGGAACATACTCTAATGATTATGGACAATATAGGATTACCGTTTCCTTAGGTGATACCTTAGAATTCACTTCAGTACAATTTGAAACTATTAAAAAAATTATAACTGATAGAATATTTTTCAGTAAAAAATTAAACCTAATTTTAAAGAATAAGAACTACGTTTTAAACGAAGTAACCGTAAAAAAGCATGATTTAATTGGTGATTTAAGAATAGATCGAAAAAAAGTTCCTAAAGACACTATAGCTATCAAGGGTAAAAAGTTAAGTAACATTATTGACAATATCTCTAAAAAATCTCAAAAGGGTATTTTAAACAAACCAAACATAAAACACAGTGAGCTTGCGAAAACAAGTATGAAGAATACAGATCCCTCAAGAGCTTTTAATGGGGCTAATTTGGTGGGTATTGTTAATGGTTTATTTAGCTTAATTCCAAAAAAGAAGAAAAACAAATTATCAAAAAAAGAATCAAATGAGCTTTTGAAAAATAAAATATTAACCGATTTTGGAAATAGTTTTTTTGAAGAACTAAATATAAAAAATAATCAAATTACTAAATTCTTAGAATACTGTATGCAATTTAATGTTGAGAAATTATATGAAGAAAATAAAAGACTTGATCTCATTAAATTATTGGAAGATGAAAGCATTAATTTTTTAATTGAATTAAAACAAAAGTAGTTTTACCATAAAAAAATTATATTGTATTTTTATAGTGTAACAATACTTTCTATTTTGAAGACTAAAATATCTCTTTTTATTTTAATTATTTTTAGCAGTACCCTACTCGCCCAAAAAAATAAATTTTGGCTTTATGGAAAGCTTAAAGATTCTAGTAGTGTTGTTAAAAATGCGAATATTGTTAATTTAAAAACCAATATAGGAACTTTTTCAAATGATTTTGGAGACTATAAAATTGTTGTTTCTGTTGGAGATACTTTAAAATTTTCTTCTGTGCAACACAAAACTATATATCGTATCGTTAATAATTTTGTCTACAGATCTGAAATTTTAGATGTTTTTATGATAAGCTCTACATATGAATTAGATGAAGTAGTGCTCAGAAGAAATGATTTAGATGGTTTTTTATCTCTCGACTTAAAAAAAACTCCAGAGGATAGAAGAGCTGAAGCATTAAAAAATACTATGAATTTTTCGAGAGTAAATATGAATATCATCTACAATGGTGACTACATAGATCAAAGAGTAAAACCACCGATGAATAATGTTGATCCTATAGCTATGTTTGCTGGAGCTGGTGGTGGAGTATCAATCCCTTTCAAATATTCAGAAAAGCTTTGGGCTTTAAGAAGAGACTTCGATTTTAGAGAAAAATTTCCTGAAATGTTAATAAGCGAATTTGGAGAAACTTTTTTTGAAAATGATCTTAAAATTCCAACTGAAAAATATTACAGTTTTCTAGAATATTGCAACCCGCTGGGAATAGAAAATTTATTCAAAGAAAATAGAAAAATAGAATTGATTAACGTGCTAAAAAAAGAGAGTATTACTTATTTACTTCTCATCAATAAAAAAGAAGATTAAGTTTAATTCCATTATTTACTGTTGTTAATGAAAAAAATTGCGATCCTCTTTTTACTATTCACACTAGCCTTTTCATCTCATAAATATTACTTGAGCCTAACTCAAATTGAGTACAACAAGGATCAAGATAGTTTAGAGGTGATTATTAATGTATTCATGGATGACATTGAATTCGCAATTAATAAAGAGTATAGTGTCGACTTAAGACTTACTACCAAACAAGAGTTAGAAGATGTTGATTCTTATTTCCAGAAGTATCTGAGAAAAAATTTAAGGTTTTTAGTTAATAAAGAACTTGTGAATTACAACTTTATTGGAAAAGAATATGAAGGAGATTTGGTCTATTTTTATTTGGAAGTTAACGTTAGTGATAGTCCAGTATCTCTTGAAGTATATAACACGATTCTTGTTACCTATTTTGAACAACAACAAAATATTATAAAATTTAAGAATGGTTCTGATAGGCAAAGTAAAATTTTATCAAAAAACACAAATAAAGCTTTGTTAAAATTTTAATAAAAACTTTAATTTATTTACTCTAGTTTATTAATTTCAACAAAAATTTTAAAAAAATAGTATCATATGAAAAAAATAGTATCTCTAGCTTTTAGTTTTTTATTTGTTATGACTGCTACAATTGCTCAAAATTCAGGTAAAAAACAAATCAAAGGGCACACAGACCAAAATAAGTTTAGGCAACTCAAAGATGTATTACCCACCCCTAACAATAGAAGAACTGCTTCAGGAGCTCCTGGCTTTGAGTATACTCAACAAAAGGTTGATTATAAAATGGATATTGTTTTGGATGAGAAAACAAATAGAATTTTTGGTAACGAATCTATTACTTACAAAAATAATTCTAAAGATTATTTAGAGTATTTATGGGTTCAATTAGATCAAAATATGAGATCACCAGATTCTAAAACACCACTAGCAAACTCAGAAAAATTAGGTAACACTCCCTACAATGGACCAAAAACGTTCATAAAAAATAACATTTTAAAACCTGCAGATTTTGGATTCAAAATTGAAGAAGTGAACAATGTAAATGGGAACCAGCTCTCCTACACTGTAAATAGGACCATGATGAGAATTAACTTACCTCAACCTCTTACTCCCGGTGGAACTTTTCAATTTAATATTAAATGGAATTATTTAATAAATAATTCGGTTACAGATGGAGGAAGGTCTGGATTTGAATTATTTGAAGATGGAAACAAAAACTACACTATTGCTCAATTTTTTCCAAGATTAGCTGTTTATGACAATGTTGAAGGTTGGCAAAACATGCAATTTTGGGGAAGAAGTGAATGGGCATTAGAATTTGGAGATTATGATGTAAAGATAACTGTTCCCGCAGATCATATAGTTGATGCAACAGGTGAATTATTAAACGAAAAGAAAGTATTATCAAAAGAACAATTAAAGCGTTTTGAAAAAGCAAAAACTTCATTCATAGATCCTGTTTTTATTGTTACTCAAGAAGAAGCTGAAATAGCGGAAAAAGAAAGATCTAAGAAAACTAAAACTTGGCATTTTAATGCAAAAAACGTTCGTGATTTTGCATTTGCTTCTTCAAGAAAATATATTTGGGATGCGATGGCTGTAAACATAAATGGTAAAACTGTAATGGCTGTTTCATTGTATCCAAAAGAAGGTAACCCTCTTTGGGAGGAACACTCAACTAGAGTTGTTGCTAACACCTTAGAGGAATATTCTAAAATGACTTTTGATTATCCATACAGTAAAGCTATCTCTGTTCATGCAGACAGACAAGGTATGGAATATCCAATGATTTGTTTTAATTATGGGAGGCCTAACCCAGATGGTTCATATTCTGAAAGAACCAAAAGAGGAATGATTGGGGTTATTACTCACGAAGTAGGTCATAATTTTTTTCCAATGATTGTCAATTCAGATGAACGACAATGGACATGGATGGATGAAGGTATTAATTCATTTGTTGAAATTTTAGCTGAATTAGATTATGATCCAAACTTTATTACAGGGAATCTTCCTAAAGATATCGTGGGCTATATGAGTATTAATCAGAATAATCTTTCACCTATAATGTCACAAGGTGATTATGTTAAAAATTTTGGTCCAAATGCTTACACCAAACCTGCTGCTGGACTTTATATGCTAAGGCAAACTATTATGGGTCCAGAGTTATTTGACTACGCTTTTAGAACATATTCTCAAAGATGGATGTTTAAGCACCCTAGCCCAGCTGATTTTTTTAGAACCATGGAAGATGCGTCTGCTATGGATTTAGATTGGTTTTGGAGAGGTTGGTTTTATACTACAGATTATAATGATATAGCCTTAAAAGAAGTTAAAAAGTTCTACTTGACAGATCAACCTACAGATGAAGCTAAAAAAATGGCAAAAAGATATAGTATGGATCTTGCCGATTATGAGGGGAAACTTGTGTATTTCAAAGAGGAACAAAAAGGTGCTGTGAATGATGGCTTAATTGCATCAGAAATACCCTTAATAAAAGACCATATAGCTTCAATGTCAGATGAAGAAAAATCATTACTAAAAGAAATTCCAAATTACTTTTATGAGGTAACTTTCGAAAAACCAGGCGGCTTAGTAATGCCCTTAATTGTTGAGTTAGAATATAATGATGGTACGAAAGAACGTCATAATTATCCTGCACAAATTTGGAGATATAACGACAATGAGGTTTCTAAAGTTTTTAAAACCACCAAAGAGATAAAAAAAATCACTATTGATCCAGATCTTGAAACGGCTGATATAGACACCTCAAATAATAGTTGGCCTAAAAAAGATAATTCTAAGTTTGATAAATTTAGAAAAAAATTAAAAGGATAATATCTCATTAATAAATTTTCACTTTAAAATATTTTGACAATGAATAAATTTAAATCTTTAATGCTTTCAATACTGTTTGTGTCACCAATGATACAAGCCCAAGAAAGGACCACAGAAACACAAAAGGGACATATTAACCAAAATAAGTTTAGACAACTTAAAGATGTGTTAGCAACGCCAAATAACCAACATACTGCATCTGGTGCTCCTGGAATAAACTACAGCCAACAAAAAGTAGATTATGAAATGAGTATTGTTCTAGACGATGACAATCAAAAAATTACGGGTAACGAAACCATTACCTACCATAATAATTCTGATGACACGTTAAAATACCTGTGGGTTCAATTAGATCAAAATGTTAGAGCAAAGGATTCAAAAACTCCAGACATTACTCCGAGTAGTAAAATTCCAGAAAAATTAAACAAGCGTTGGTATAATGCTATGTTTAGTAAACCTTTTGATGGTGGATTTAATATCATGAGTGTTAAAAACATTGATGGTAGTGATTTATCTCATACAATCAATCAAACCATGATGCGTATCAATTTAGAAAAACCTCTGGCATCAGGTGAAAAATTTGAGTTTAAGATATCTTGGTGGTACAACATAAATAATCACAGAATAAACAGAGGAAGATCAGGCTATGAACATTTTTCAAAAGATGGAAATAACAATTATGTTATTGCTCAGTTTTATCCAAGATTGTGTGTTTATGATAATGTTGAAGGATGGCAAAATGATCAATTTTGGGGTCGAAGTGAATTTGCTTTAGAATTTGGTGATTTTACGGTAGATATTACAGTACCATCAGATCATATCATGCAAGCTACGGGAATTCTAAAAAACGAAAAAGAAGTACTAAGCAAAAAGCAACAAAAACGTTTACAAGAAGCAAAAATAACTTATGATAAACCTGTGCTAATTCACACTCAAGAAGAAGCCATATCTGCTGAAAAAAAACGATCAAACAAAACAAAAACTTGGAGATATTACGCTGAAAATGTTCGAGACTATGCATTTGCTACTTCAAGAAAATTTATTTGGGATGGAATGGCTGTTGATATCAATGGAAGGTCAGTAATGGCTTATTCTTTATATTCTAAAGAAGCCAATCCATTATATGGAGACCACTCTACTTTAGCTACTGCCCAAACTTTAAAAACCTATTCAAAATATACTTTTGACTACCCATACCATAAAGCAGTTTCTGTTGATGGTCAAATGGGAATGGAATATCCACAAATGGCTTTTAATCCTGGAAGACCAGATCTACCAGATGGAGGGTATTCAGATCGAATGAAATACTTAATGATTAAAGTTACTATTCATGAGGTAGGACATAATTTCTTTCCAATGATTGTAAATTCTGATGAACGTCAATGGACATGGATGGATGAAGGATTGAATTCCTATGTAGAAATGTTAGCTGAATTAGATTACGATCCAAACTTCCCATTAAGAAGAGGACTGCCAAAAAACATCGTGTCTTATATGGATGGTGATCAATCTAGAATTGCACCTATTATGTCTAAAGGTGATAATGTATATAGTTTTGGTAATAATGCCTATGGTAAGCCAGCAACAGCACTTTGGATTCTTCGTGAAACCATTATGGGACCAGAATTATTTGATCATGCTTTCAAGACCTATTCTCAAAGATGGATGTTTAAACACCCAACACCTGCAGACTTTTTCAGATCTATGGAAGATGCGTCCGCGATGGACTTAGATTGGTTTTGGAGAGGATGGTTTTATTCAACCGATGTTACTGATATAGGAATCAAAGGTGTTAAAAAGTTTATTAAAGAAGATGCTGAAAAAGAAGTGAATTTCATTGAGGACACTTCAGAAGGGTTAACTTTTTCCTCAGAAAACGCCAAAAAGGCAAATTCAAACTTCTTTTATGAAATTACATTTGATAAGCCTGGAGGATTAGTTATGCCAATTATTGCGGAATATACATACAAAGACGGAACTAAAGAAAGAAAAGTATATCCTGCTCAAATTTGGAGGTATAATGACAAGGAAATAACCAAAGTGGTAAAATCAGATAAAGAGATTGTGAATATAACCATAGATCCTGATTTAGAGACTGCAGATGTAGATACATCCAACAACAGTTTCCCAACGAAGCAAGATTCTAAGTTTGATAAATTCAAAAACAAAATAAAAGGTTAGTATTCAACTCATTAACAATAAAAAAACCACGATATCCATCGTGGTTTTTTTATTCTATTTAAAGATGGGTTTTAATTAACTAGCTTTAGTTTTTCGCAACATTAGCCATAGGCCTATTAAAATTAACGGGATACTCAAAACTTGACCCGTATTTAAACTAAAAATCCAATCTTCTCTACCATCTACTTGAGCTTCTTTAAAAAATTCAATAAAAAATCTGGCAGACCATAAACCTATCATAAAGACACCAAATAAAAACCCTGTCTTTTCCTTTTTATCTGATTTCCAATAAAATTTCCACAAAATATAAAACAAGATTAAATAACATAAAGCCTCATAAAGTTGTGTTGGATGTCTGGGTAACATTTCAGCATCAGAGTTTTTAAAAATAACACCAAAATTAGACCCTGTAGGTTTTCCATAAATTTCTGAATTGAAAAAATTTCCAATTCTAACAAAAGCAGCACCCAAAGCACAAACTATTGACATTCTATCTAAAATAAAAAGTAGTGATTTGTTTAGGTGTTTTCTACTATACCAATACATGGCTAAAATAATAGCTATAGCTGCACCATGACTGGCAAAACCTGTATATCCAGTGAATTTCCATCCTTCTATTAAGCCAAATATTGCTGTCTCTCCTGCTGCACGTTTAATGGGTAAAATAATTTCAAGAAGGTTATTTTTATAATAATCCCAAGAGTAAAAAAACACCTCACCAAATCTCATCCCTACAAGCATAGCTATAAAAGTATACATGAAAAGAGTATCTAGTTTTTCTAGGTGTATATTCTCTCTTATATAAATTTTCTTCATTAAACGAAGCCCCATAATAAAAGCTGCAACAAACATTAAACTATACCAACGTATAATAAAAAAACCTAAATCTATTCCTAAAGAAGGATCCCAAGTAATTGATAAAAAATTCATATTTAATTTTATTTATTTATTTCTAACTATTTTTTTAGAAATTATTATTTATTTTTTTTATTTGGCACTGGATCATAACCACTTCCACCCCATGGATGACAACTGAAGATTCGCTTTAAAGATAACCAAAGGCCAACGATTACTCCTCTCTTTTTTAAGGCTTCAATTGTATATTGCGAACAACTAGGTTCATATCTACAACTAGAGGGTGTATATGGTGAAATAGCTAGTTGATAAAACCTAACTAATAACACTAATGGATAAATAAGTATACTTCTTAGTTTCAAAAATTAACTTTATTTAATTTTCATTTTATAATTACTAAAATCAACTTATTGAATAAGTTGTTCCTTCTCTCCCATCTTTTAGTTGAATTCCAATAGCTAATAATTCGTCTCTAATTTGGTCAGATAAGTCCCAGTCCTTATTTTCTCTGGCTTCTTTTCTTAACTTTATTAATAATGATACAACACCATCAATTTTTCCAGAAGATTGATCTTTTACGTCATTAAGTAAACCAAGTACATCAAAAACGAAAGCATTCATAGTGGTCACAAAATCAACAAGATCATTTGAAGTAATTGATGCTTTCCCTTCTTTAATCTGATTGATGAACTTTACACCTTCAAAAAGGTGTGATATTAATACAGGTGTATTAAAATCATCATTCATAGCAGCATAACACTTTTCTTTCCATTGAGAAATGTCTACTGATGAGGATTTTTGTGAAGATAAACTTACTAAACTAGTCATCGCCTCCATCAGTTTTAAATATCCTTTTTCTGAGGCCTCCAAAGCATCACTAGAAAAATCTAAAATACTCCTATAGTTAGCTTGCATATTAAAAAAACGAACAACACTAGATGAAAATGCTTTACTTAAAATTTTATTTTCTCCCGTTAAAATTTCATCTGGTAATATAAAATTACCAGTAGATTTTGCCATCTTTTGCCCATTTAATAATAGCATGTTTGTATGCATCCAGTAATTAACTGGATCATGGCCAGAACAGGTTTTAGATTGTGCAATTTCACACTCATGATGTGGAAATTTTAAATCCAACCCACCTCCGTGAATGTCAAACTTGTCACCTAAATATTTAGAACTCATCACAGAACATTCTAAATGCCAACCTGGGAAACCCTCCGACCAAGGTGAGGGCCATCGCATAATATGACGTTCATCAGCTTTTTTCCATAAAGCAAAATCTTGTGGATTTTTTTTATCAGATTGGCCATCAAGTACTCTAGTGTTGTGAATGGCATCTTCTATTTTTCTACCAGATAAAATTCCGTAATGATTATTTTTATTGTAAGCTATAACATCAAAATATACTGAACCATTAACTTCATATCCTAGACCTTTATCTATGATCTCTTTAATCATTTCTATCTGTTCAACAATATGACCAGTGGCAGTTGGTTCTATACTTGGTGAAAGAAAGTTGTATTTTTTTAACACATCATGAAAATCAACAGTGTAACGCTGAACAACTTCCATGGGTTCAATTTCTTCTAAACGTGCTTTTTTTGCAATTCTATCTTCACCTTCGTCTGCATCATTTTCCAAATGACCAGCATCAGTAATGTTTCTTACATATCTTACTTTATACCCTAAGTGTAAAAAGTAACGAAAAGCAACATCAAAAAACATAAAAGTTCTTAAATTTCCGAGATGTGCATTACTATAAACTGTTGGACCACAGACATACATGCCTATATGACCATCATGGACAGGTTTAAAAGCTTCTTTCGTTTTAGAAAGCGAATTGTATATTTTTAATTGATTCTCTTTGTAGAGTTTCATATAAAGTATCCTTTTAGGGTCTAAAGATAGGCACTTTATAAAGAATATAGAAATTCAAACGATCAAGAAATCAGGTTATGATTTGTTTTTTTTATTCAAATGAGTGTTGTTAGAACTAACAATAAAAATTGCTTTTTAAAATTGATGCCTTTTGCATTAATTTTATTTATAAATTTACTTTTAAATTATGTCATCTATTATGGCTAAAAAACAATCTTTTACATCACTTCAAAAAGAGGGGCTTTCTAATTTGAAAACAACTAGTATAACTTCAGCTAACATCATAAAATCAAATAGAAGCAAGAGCCCATCTATCAAAAAATTTGTATCTGAAATTTTAGCGGGAAATATTAGTTATCTCAGTAGAGCCATCACACTAATAGAAAGCACTAATAAAAAACATCAAAAAAAAGCAAATACTATATTAGAACAATGCCTTCCTTTTGCAAATAATTCTGTAAGAATTGGAATAACTGGGGTTCCTGGTGTTGGAAAAAGTACCTTTATAGAGGTGTTAGGAAAGCATTTAACAGGTAATCATAAAAAAGTAGCAGTATTAGCGGTAGACCCAAGTAGTTCGATAAATAAAGGCAGTATTTTAGGAGATAAAACTAGAATGGAAGAATTGGTTAATGATAAAAATGCATTTATTAGGCCTTCTCCATCTGGATCTTCTTTGGGGGGTGTAGCTCAAAAAACAAGAGAAAGTATTATTCTTTGTGAAGCTGCTGGCTTTGACACCATTATTATTGAAACTGTGGGTGTTGGACAAAGTGAAACTATGGTTCATTCTATGGTTGACTTTTTTTTACTTCTCAAAATTGCTGGTGCTGGAGATGAATTGCAAGGGTTAAAAAGAGGCATAATTGAAATGGCTGATGCTATTGTTATAAATAAATCTGATGGGGAAAATATTAAAAATACACGCATTGCAAAAATAGAATTTAGTAGAGCGCTACATTTATACCCTCCCAAAGAAAGTGGGTGGCAGCCAAAAGTTCTAACTGCTAGTGCACTAGAAAATACTGGTATCGATATTATTTCAAAGATGATAGATCAATATATCAATTTAACAAAAAAACAAGGTTTATTCAATACTAAAAGAGATAATCAGAATACTTTCTGGCTAAAAACAACAATAGAAGACAGCTTATATCATTCGTTTTTTAATAATAAAAATATATCTGCTGACTTACGACAAGAAATTGAACTTTTAAAGAATAGCAAAACAACCCCTTTTAATGCCGCAAAAAAATTATTGAAAAAATATCATGGAGAAACTTAAACAACATAAATTTCTTTTACCTGTAACTATACTCCTATTGAGTATTTTAAATATTATTCAAGGTAGTTATACTGAGTTATTACCCGATGAAGCCTATTATTGGGTGTACAGCCAGGATATGAATTGGGGATTTTTTGACCACCCTCCTTTTGTTGCTGTTTGGGTTACTATCAGTAATTTTTTATTTACGGATGAACTCGGTGTTCGATTTTTTTCTGCTATATCGTTTAGCTTGATGCTATATTTGGTTTGGTTTACAATTGATCATCCCTCAAAAAATAAATATTCTTGGTTGTTTTTATTGTTATTTCTCTCTACTGCTTTATTGAATGTTTATGGTTTTATTACAACTCCAGATACCCCTTTATTATTCTTTTTTGCTTTATTTCTTTGGTCGTACAAACTTTATTTAAACAAAAAAAGCACACTTGTTTATTTTGTATTATCTATTGCTATCACTGGGATGATGTACAGTAAATACCAAGGGGTTTTAGTCATATTTTTTATCTTCTTATCCAATTGGAAATTAGTAAAAGATTATAAAATTTGGTTGGTTTGCTTTGGTGCTTTGATTTTATATATGCCTCATATTTATTGGCAATATATAAATGATTTTCCTTCAATTAGATATCATTTATATGAAAGAGCATCTGTAGCTACTTATAAATTTGAATATACCCTCATGCATATTGTTAATGCAATTGCTATTTTAGGATTTACATTTATAATTATTTATAAAGCATTTTTTAAAGGAATAAAAAGTAATGATATTTTTCATAGAGGCTTAAATTCTATTGTTTTAGGGTTTTTCTTTTTCTTTTTAGTATCATCATTTAGAGGTCATGTTCAAGCACAATGGATTGCCCCAATAATGCTACCCTTAATTTTAATAACTTTTAACTACTTAATTGAACATAAAAAAAACCTGAAACTTTTCTCCTATTTGGCATTGACCAATATTGTTATAATTTTATTTGTAAGAATTTGTATAGCAAATGAAGGAATTATCCCAGTTAAACTAGACTTTCATGGAAATAAGCAATGGACTTTGGAGGTTAAGAGACTCACTAAAAATTCTGAAAAGCTATTTGTTAATAGTTTTCAAAATGCTTCTATTTATTGGTTTTATACCAAAGAGAAATCACATTATCAAAAGAATTACTTGGGTCGAAAAAACCAATATGGATTTATACTTGGTAATGATGTTTTTTCATCAGATTCAATTGCTTACATCACAAGGATTTCAAAGGAGTATTCTGAAATAAAAATGAAAAGTTCAGGTAAAGACTCTATTTTCATCTCTTTCTTAAAGGATTACAAACCTTTATTTGATCTTGAAATTAACTTTGAAAATTCAACTAACATTGAATTTAATACCTCTATGATTAAATCTTATACTATTATAATTAACAACCCATATACTTTTGATATTAATACAAAAGATATAGAAGTTCAAATTGCTTTTCAAAATAAAAAAGGAAATGAAAAATATAGCATTCCTACTAAGATAAATTCTACAACAATTAAAGCCCTAAGTAAACAAACGCTCTCTCTTGAGTTAGAAGGTTCATTAATAAAAGACATTCAGGAGTATCCTATCGTAGGTATTGGTATTAAAACTAGCCAGAATATGGATTTAGTAAAAGTAAGCTCACTAAACAAATTCAAAATTGTTGATTAATTAAACCATTTTTTTAAATTTGTCAATAAAATTTTTATGATTAGAAAACTTCCAAATTACATTAAATATATATTTATTAATGTTGGGCTTTTATTTGTATTTCTCTTTACTTTTAGACTTATATTCTTTTTTTATGTAGCTGATTTTGATTCAGCTTCTCAAAAAGATATCATTACAGCTTTCAGTTATGGTATTCGTTTTGATTTAAAATTAGCTATTCTTAGTTACTTTCCGCTTTCTATTCTAATCCTATCTGTAAACTACTTTTTCTTTGAGAAAATAATTTTTAGAAAAATTTCTATAATCTATCATAGTATTATTTATTTAACGCTAACACTATTTTATTTAACTGATATTGGATATTATAGTTATTTATTCACTCGACTAGATGCTACTTCACTTCGCTTTTTATCTAACTTTAAGATATCTGCACAACTATTAATAGAGACATATCCAATTTTTAAAGGAGGTATTGGTTTAATTATTTTATTTCTATTGGTGCGTTTTACTGGTCTTAAGTTATTTGATAAAATGGTTTACACTTCAGTACCTTATATTTCTAAAAAGGTAAAAGCAATTTATTTTTTATGTACATTTTTGTTACTTTCTTTCGGAGTATATGGAAGCATCACTCATTATCCCCTTAGGTGGAGTGAAGCCTTTTTTTCAAAAAATAATACTATAAATCAATTTTCATTAAACCCAGTTTTAAACTTTTTCGATAGTTTTGCTTTCAGAAATGATGGTGCAGATATTGAAACTACTAAGGCATACTTTCCTGTAATTGCATCCTATTTGAACATTCCTAAAGATTCACTATCATTTGAAAGAAAAATCACTTTTGACAGTATACATGAAAAGAAACCTAATCTTGTTATTGTAATGTTAGAATCTGTGGGGGTTGTTGGTCTAGGAAGTCAAGGAAATACAGCGAAAGCTACTCCTTATATAGATTCAATTATTAATAAAAGCGCTTATTTTGAAAATTTTTATGTACATAAGCCTGGAACAGCTGCAAGTGTTTTTTCTAGTATTACTGGGCTTGCAGATGTAGACAACCAAAAGACTGCATCTAGAAACTTAAGAGCAATAGATCAAAAAATTATATTTGACCAGTTTACTGGTTATAATAAATTATATTTTCTTGGTGGAAGTGCCAATTGGGCAAATATTAGAGGTGTTTTTCAATCTAACATCAATGACTTAAAAATTTATGAGGAAGGAAGTTACGTTATTGAAGATAGAGCAGATGTTTGGGGAATAGATGATTATGATCTTTTTAAAGAATCTGATAAGGTTTTTAGAGAACTTCATGCCTCAAATGAACCCTTTGTAGCCTATGTTCAGACAGCTACAAATCATAGGCCTTTTTCGGTTCCTGAAAATAAAGAAACTTTTCGCCCACTTACTGAGAAAGATATTGATGAAGTCACGCTTAAAAAATCTGGTTTTATTTCTTTGGCTCAGCTTAATGCTTTGCGTTATTTAGATTTTAATGTGCATGTATTTTTAAGAAGAGCAAAAGAGTCTGGATATTATGAGAATACTGTTTTTGCTTTTTTTGGAGATCATAATACTTCTATGAATAAAACTGAAGCATTTAAAAAAGAATTTGATTTGGGAATACAGGTGCATCATGTCCCTTTATTTATT
>Ga0206123_10002432_pt1 | contig 16269 bp, 16 predicted proteins | sample Helgoland_Spring_2_FD_160086 | JGI IMG/M metagenome (GOLD analysis project Ga0206123, IMG submission 160086) | Pelagic subsurface seawater microbial communities from Kabeltonne, Helgoland, North Sea - Helgoland_Spring_Bloom_20160316_1 | ecosystem: Environmental > Aquatic > Marine > Epipelagic ...
GGTAACCCTGGAGGCAAGCCAACGAACGTAAGTACGTTTGCAAAGAGGAAGAAACGTGGCAGCAAAAAGAAAAAGCGTTAAAAAGAAGGACTCTAGAGTTAAGAGAGCTGGTGTATCAGGCTTTAACAAGCCAAAGCGCACTCCAGGTCATCCCAAAAAATCACACATAGTTGTAGCAAAAGTAGGTACAAAAATTAAGACAATTCGTTTCGGTCAGCAAGGCGCTAAAACGGCGGGAAAACCTAAAGCTGGAGAATCCGAAGCGATGAGAAAGAAACGAGCAAGCTTCAAAGCTCGTCACGCAAAAAACATAGCCAAAGGCAAGATGTCCGCAGCATATTGGGCAGATAAGGTAAAATGGTAATGAGTGAGCATCATCCAGCAGATGTAAACGGTGACGGTGTAGTTACAGACGAAGAGCTAGCAATGCATTTAGAGTTCAAACGAAAGAAGCTAGAAGACGAAGATGCTCAGCGCGATGCGATGCGAAAAATGACATGGTTTGCTTTGTTCGGAATGCTACTATATCCTTTTGGTATTTTTTGTACTAGTCTTTTTGGGTTAGAAAGTGCAGCAAATATTATTGGAGATATTGCACCCACATACTTTGTAGCTATTGCTGCTTTGGTAAGTGCTTTCTTTGGAGCTAATGCTTATAGTGGAAAACAATGAAACTACTAAGATTTCAAGCAGTAGAACGTGTAAATAGTCTTTTTGTTTACGAGTTCGATAAAGTACAATACAATGCGGTAGATTACTGGCGTGTATTAGATGTGGACTCAGAAAAAGATGAAGGTGACTGTGAAGACTATGCTCTTACAGTTGCCTGGCTACTAGCAGGTTGTAGTCGTATTAAGTTTTTGACAATGTTATTTACTGGTAAGTTTAAAATTTGTTATGTTACTGTAAACGGCGGCGGACATGCTATTTTAGAACATGAAGGCTTTTATGTAGATAATTGGAAAAGAGCCTGGTGTCTAAAATCAGATTATGAAAGAGATTACGCAAAGTACGACTGGAAGTATCAATATGCTTACAGTCCCTTTAGAGTTATTATTAATTTAATAAAAGGTAAATTCTGGAAGAAATAAGATGGAAAAGCTTAATATCAGTACGGAAACACAGGATATTCTTATATTTGTAGAGGAGTACAAAAAAAGTATTCGTCACGAAGAGCCCGATGAAGAAGAAAATCTAAAAGAAATAGATTACTGCAGACGGTATAGTAAAACGAGATCAATGGGACAAGATTAAAATGGCGATTCAAATAAGCCGACAGGACATAATATCAGACTATCTATTAGATTATGTTCAAGAAGATAGATATCTCAAATTACAAGTAGAGCCTTACATGGAATTATTGGGAGTTAATCCTCTACCTTCACAGGTAGCTATTATAAATGCAATTAATAATCCAAAGTATCGCTTTGTGTGTGCAGCTCTGTCCAGAAGACAGGGAAAGACTTACATTGCTAATATCATAGGACAATTAGTTTCATTAGTTCCTGGCTCTAATATTTTAATCATGTCTCCAAACTACTCTCTTTCACAAATTTCTTTCGATCTTCAAAGAAACTTAATTAAGCATTTCGACTTAGAAGTAACCAAAGATAATGCCAAAGACAAAGTAATTGAATTATCAAACGGTTCTACAGTACGTATGGGATCTGTCAATCAAGTAGACTCTTGTGTAGGTAGATCTTATGATTTAATTATTTTTGACGAAGCAGCACTTGCAGACGGTAAAGATGCTTTTAATGTAGCATTAAGACCTACACTAGATAAGGGTAATTCAAAAGCAATTTTTATTTCTACTCCACGAGGACGAAACAACTGGTTTTCAGAATTTTTTGATAGAGGATTTACTGATGATTTTCCAGAATGGATTTCGATTAAAGCAACTTATAAAGACAATCCACGAATATCTGACTCCGACATTGAAGAAGCTAGAAAGTCTATGTCAGAAGCTGAGTTTAAACAAGAATATGAAGCTGACTTTAATATCTATGAAGGCCAAGTTTGGAACTTTGATCATGAAAAATGCGTTATTAACTGTGACGGAATGGAAACTCACCAAATGGATATTTTTGCTGGTCTGGACGTGGGCTACAGAGATCCTACTGCATTTTGTGTCATCGCCTATGACTGGGACGAGCAAAAATACTACCTACTAGATGAGTACTTAGATGCAGAAAAAACAACCGAACATCACGCGCATGAAATACAAAGGCTTGTGGATAAGTGGGATATTGATTATATTTATATTGACTCTGCTGCTCAGCAAACTCGATTTGACTTTGCACAAAATTATGATCTTAGCACCATCAACGCTAAAAAATCCGTACTTGATGGAATTGCACATGTAGCAGGTATAGTTGATAATGATAGTCTTCTTGTAAATCAAACATGTTTAGAAAGCATGATGGCATTAGACCAGTATCAATGGGATCCTAATCCAAACTTAGCTCGAGAAAAGCCTAGGCACAATAGAGCCTCTCATATGGCGGATGCTCTACGGTACGCATTATATTCGTTTGAAACAAGCAACAGCGGGTTTTAACGATACCTTGTCAAAAATAGTATTTGACATAACACCTCAAATTGGATATACTTTCGGTAATACAAAATGGATTTGAAAAGAGACATAGTAAAATACATAAGAGATAAAGCAAAGAATAAGTATGAAAAAGGCACTGAGTGTTATATTTGTGGAGAAAAATCCCAATTAGACTTTCACCATTTTTACACCTTAAGCCCTTTAGTTCACACTTATGTTAAGAAAAATAGGTTGTTACCTGAAAATGTCTTATCCTTTAGAGATGAATTCATAGAGAAACACTGGGCAGAGTTATATGAGCATACAGTTACCTTGTGTCATGCGCATCATTTGCAACTACATAAAGTCTATGGCAGAAATCCTGGGCTAGGTACCGCAAAGAAGCAAGAAAATTGGGTAGAGATTCAAAGAGAAAAACATGGCATGGTATGATAAAATATTAGGACGAAACGCCGTAGATTTAGAAGAAAAGCTAAATCCTGCGCAGTCATACTTTGATCATAAAACAGAATCGTCAAGAGAGTTTACTTTTCGTTATGAAAAGGCATATGAAGACCTTGAAATTGTAAACAGAGGGGTAAACCTTATTGTAGACGATACTGCTGAGATCCCTATCTCAGTAGGACCTCAAATTCAGAATTTAGCGAGTGTAGTAAAAGGAATAAAGAGATCGCGAGTCTCTTTACTTCTGAATAAAGAACCAAATCCTTTTCAAGATATTAGTACTTTTAGACGTAATCTTGTTACGGATTTCTTGCTAGATGGTAATATATTTATCTACTTCGATGGAGTACATTTATATCACTTGCCCTCTAGTAAGATGGTTATTCATGCAAGCGATACTACTTACATAGAAAAATTTACTTTTAACGAAAGAATTGACTATAAACCTAGTGAAATCATACACATTAAAGACAACTCTTTTTACTCCATTTATAGAGGTATTTCACGATTGAAACCCGCTCTTCGTACTATGATTCTTATGAAGCGCATGAGAGACTTTCAAGATAACTTTTTTAAAAATGGAGCTGTCCCCGGGCTAGTACTTAAAAGCCCTAATACGTTATCAGAAAAAATTAAAGAAAGAATGTTACAGTCTTGGAGCATTCGATATAAGCCAGACGCAGGCGGAAGACGCCCACTTATTCTTGATGGTGGAATAGAGATTGATTCGTTTGCAAACGTAAATTTTAAAGAATTAGATTTCCAGAGTGCAATTTCAGAAAATGAAAAGATTATACTGAAAGCACTAGGTATACCCCCAATTATGTTGGACTCTGGAAACAACGCAAATATTCGTCCAAACATGCGAATGTACTACTTAGAGACCGTTCTGCCTATTGTTCGTAAAATGAACTTTGCACTTGAAAGGTTTTTTGGTTTTGACTTAAAAGAAGATGTTACAGATATTCCCGCTCTTCAGCCGGAGCTAAGAGATCAATCACAGTACTATACTTCATTAGTAAATGCTGGGGTTATTACTCCGAACGAGGCGAGAAACCATTTAGGGTTTGATCCAGTAAAAGGTTATGATGATCTTCGAGTTCCTGCAAACATTGCAGGAAGCGCAGCAAACCCAGATGAAGGCGGCAGACCAGTAGAAGGAGATGATACCGATGGCTAGATTACGAGTAAGAAACCAGATTTTACAAGAGATTGCTATGTTTATGCTTGAGAAAGGAAAAGTTCTTGAAAAGCATGACTATGATCAGTGTGGAAATAAAGTTCCTATTCGTTCGGGTATGGCTCTTAACCATTTTGGTAGTTGGTCAAGACTACTTCAGACACTTGAAGGAAGTCTTCCCGATATATGGGCAGAGATTAAGAAGGCAGAGAATCCTCCACCTTCTCCCCCTAAGCCCAAACCTAAAGCTGCTCCAAAGCCAAAGCCTGCTCCAGCAGTACTGAGCAAAGACGAGAAATAATATGGAAAAAATATTTAATCTAACGTCTACTTTCAAATCTTTACCTTCCGAGGATGGAAGTGTAATGATTCGTGGTATGGCAAGTACGTCTGATTTTGATCGTGCAGGAGATTCTATCTCCCATGAAGCATGGGCAAAAGGTGGACTAAAGAATTTTGAAAAGAATCCTATTATTCTTTTCAATCACGACTATGATCGACCGATTGGTCGAGCTACAGGCCTTAAAATAACAGAGAATGGCCTGGAGTTAGAAGCAAAGATTAGCAAGTCTGCACCTGCTAATGTTTGTGAACTAGTTAAAGAAGGTATCCTTGGGGCTTTTTCTGTTGGTTTCCGAGTCAAGGATGCTGATTATATTACGGAAACTGACGGACTAAAGATTAAGGACGCTGAATTGTTTGAAGTATCGGTTGTATCCGTTCCTTGCAATCAAGCAGCCACTTTCTCTCTGGCGAAGTCTTTTGACTCACTAGCTGAGTACGAAGAATTCAAAAAAACTTTCATAAATAGTGTCGAACTAGCCGAGCCGTCTCTGGCTAAGGATGAAAAATCATTACTAGCTAGTGACGCACCGGATGGGGCTATTGCCCAAAAGGAGACTAATATGTCGGAAGGAATTAATACTCCCGAAGTCGACTTGGAAGCTTTTGCTAAGAAGGTAGCAGAGGAAACTGCTGCAAAGATTGCAATGAAGCAAGCCGAGCAAAAAGCAGCTGAAGTAAAAGCTGTACAAGAAGCCGAAGAAAAAGCCGCTGCAGACGCAGCCGCTAAAGCTCTTCAGGCAGAAGAAGTAAAATCAGCAATTCAAACTGGTGTTGAATCAGGAGCTGAAAAACTACTTAGCGATATGCAAGAAAAGCTTTCTGCTAAAGAAGCTGACATGGGTGAAATTCTCGCTCAGTATAAGAAGGATCTTGAAGAGAAGTCTGAAGAGATTCAGAAGATGCGTGAATCTAAGAGAGTATTTGCAGATCGTGCTGAACAGTCTGATATCACTAAGTGGGGTCAAGATTTCTTAAATGCTCACATGTTGGGTGTTATGACTCAGAAAGGTTGGAATACTGACTTTGCACAAAACGTTCAGCAAAAAGCTGGTATTGACTATGCAACTAATGCTGGTGATATTGACCAAGAAGTTTCTCGTTTGATCGAGAAAGAAATCATGAACGAATTGAAAGTCGCTCGTTTGTTTCGTGAGATCCCTGTAAACGGTAAGTCTACAGTTCTTCCTATCCAGGTAGATGTTGACCCAGCTTCATGGGCAACTAACGCTACTAGCGGTAACTTGGAAAATCGTGGCGCATCAAATGCTACTTACCAGCCTAAGCAAGTTATCTTGAATGCTTATCGTTTGATCTCAAGCACATTCATGGATAACGAAGTTGATGAGCAAACTCTTATTAACTTAATGCCTATGTTGGTTGAAGGTGTAGCACGTGCACACGGTCGAGCAGTAGAATCCGCTTTCCTTTTGGGTAACGGTACTATTTCTGGTCTTGACGGACACGGTTCAGCTTCCGCTATTACTCACGACATCTCCGGTAACGGAGCAGCAGGTGTATCATTCAATACTATGACTGGTGCTGACTTGTTGAATGCACGTAAGGAAATGGGTAAGTACGGCTTGAATCCTTCTGATGTTACTTTTATCGTCAGCCAAAACATGTACTATGATTTGTTAAGCGATTCAGCTTTCCAAAGCTTAGACGAAGTTGGTACTGAACTCGCTATTAAAGTAACGGGTACTGTCGGAGCTGTTTTCGGTTCTCCAGTAATCGTTTCTGAAGAGTTCGCTGCTGAAGGTGCTGGCGTACCAGTAGCATTCGCAGTATACGCACGAAACTACGTAGCTCCACGACTCCGCGGTGTAACCGTCGAGCAGGATTACGAAGTTATGAATCAGCGTCGTGTAATCGTTGCCACCCAGTCTCTGGGCTTCAACGAAATCGTCGCAGGTGCAGGCACAGATCAGCCTTGTATCAAAATCGATTCAGTAGCTTAATAATAGCTAGCAACCGAGGGGAAGGGTTTCCTTCCCCAAGGTTTTTATTAATGGACTTATGGCAAATTTAATTACATTAGCAGAATATAAAGAGTCAGAAGGAATTGCATCTCCTAAAGAGGATTTGCGATTGAATTCATTGATTCCGTCTGTGAGTCAATTAGTAAAAACCTATTGTGGTAATAGCTTAGTCGATCATTTCTCAAGTAATAAAACAGAAACATTTAATATTACTTGGAATACGCATGCAGTACAATTGACAGAAACACCTGTCAACTCCATTGTAAGTGTAAAAGAAAGATCTTCATACGATTCTTCTTATGAGACATTAACTACAACAGATCATGAGTATTATTTTGATTATAATACTGATAGTATATTACGAACCACCGGCGGAGGTGGCTATAATTTTTGGCCAAAAGGACCTGCAGCCGTAGAAGTAGTTTATACAGCAGGATATGCAACTTGTCCCGATGACTTAAAATTAGCAGTAATTGATTTAATTACTTACTACTTAAAAGACGAGCATAAAGAGCGCAGAACTTTAGGCGGAGCCAGTATACAAAACCAAAGTTCTACTAGTCAAAGAAATAATGTGGCTTTTCCAGATCACATTAAGCGAGTCTTAGACTTATATAAAAACTTTTAATGGCTACTAAAGACCTAAAAGTATTTTTACAGAAGATTGAAAAAGATCTTCGCCGTACTTCAGAGGAGTACAGAAAACAAGTTTCTGACGTAAAAGTGCATACTTTTTACTTATCAAAACAAGGACTACAGGATCATATTGCATATCAGTTAGCTGTGGATGCAGTTACGATTTCAAAAAGAGATCTAGAAAAACTTTCTGGAGATTTTTACAATGCGCTAAAAAACGCTTTTATGGGTACTCTTGAGAACGTAGAAATCTTTGATAGAAAGGGAAATAGTACGGAATTTTTTATAACATTCAGAAGCAAGTCAAGGGTCCGGGGCCCTTTGCCGACTTTAGACGCTAGAAAAACTTTTGATTCTATAAAGTACATTTATCATACTCCCAGAATGGAGTTTTTAAATAAATTAGAGGTGTACTATAAAAACAGTAAACAAAAATTATATAGAAGTAATTTTTTAGATTTAGGGCATGCGAACGATTCGGCAGTAGTTAAACAGCGGGTTCAAGATTTATTACAGTTTGGAGAAGTACCAAAACGTCTATCAAAGATACCCGAAGTAGAGACTGTTTTAAGGCTAAAAAAAGATGATGATAAAGACACTATAGCTGTAAGTCTAGAGTCAGCATCAGCCAACAGAAATCAAGGACGAACGGAAGAAAGAAACTTTAAAATAGAAGTACAGAAAGATATACGAAAGGCTATTGAAAAATTAGATACACTACGACAGACAGGCTCTGATAATGCTATTACTCGAACTCGAAAAAGAACTATAAAAAAGATAGTTGAGCCTTTTTCTAAAATTAAAGGGGTAACTACAAAGCTTGAGAATATTAAAGTTAATAAGTCTTCAAAGTCGCCGGTAGAGTTACCTATAAAAACAAAAGTAACAAATGTAGCCTCAAAAGGAATGAAACGAGCTAGCTCAATTCCTAAAGGTAAGCAAACTAAGGGAAGACAATCTACCGTTAATATTAGTACTTTAATTGGTATATTAAATGCAAAACTGCCAGATACTGTAGCAGGAAATATGGGGTCTCCACGACTCGAGAATAGAACAGGAAGATTCGCAAATAGTGTAAGAGTATTAGATGTTACTCAAACAAGAGCAGGTTTTCCCAGCATAGGTTATACTTATCAGAGACAACCTTATGGAGTCTTTGAAGCAACAAGCGGATCTCGGTTTAGTAGCTCTGATAGAGATCCTAGAACTCTTATTGATGCTTCTATTAGAGAAATCGCAGCTCAGTACGCTTTAGGAAGACTGTATACTAGGAGAGTATAATGGTAGCAAGAGTATATACGTCTAGAAGAGCAAATATTTTAAATGCTTTAACAGAGAAGTTAAAAACAATAGACGGCTCTGGAGCCATGCTAACAGACGTAGCAAATAACGTTCACCCTTTTCTAAAGTTTTGGGATGAAGTAGATGAGTTTCCTGCTCTGCACTTAAATGCAGGTAGCGAAACAAGAGAATATCAAGGTGGCGGGTACAAAGATCGTTTTTTATCAATAACAATACGTTGTTATGTTAATGAAGAAAATGCTCAAGACGCACTCAATGCCTTAATGGAAGATGTTGAAACAGTAATTGAAGAGAACTCGAATTTACAGTATTCGGATACTCAAAATAATCTGTTCAACGTTCAACAGATCACTGTAGTTAGTATAGATACTGATGAAGGTGTATTAGAACCTCTCGGAGTTGGAGAAATTTTAGTAGAGGTTCGTTATTAGAAAATTCTGGCACGAACAGATGTTCACGTCCAAGTCTTTTCAAGGAACATAGGAGAAAACTATGGCACAACAACTATATTTTAGTCGCGACTCGAAAATGTACATCGAGTTTGATGGTTATGTATGGGAAGTACCTGTTTTGGACGGATTCAGTTTCTCTCAGGCTACTAACTCAAGTGAGATTACTCTGGCAGAGATGGAATCTGCGGGAGGCGTATCACGACGTGGACGAAGAGCATTTAATGATTCTTTGGCTCCAGGTGAGTGGTCTTTTTCAACATACGTACGACCTTTTAAAGCTGCAGGTGGCACTACTTATAGTGATGCAAATGCAGGACGTGCAGATGATACTGCACAAGTTCACGCAGTAGAAGAGCTGCTCTGGGCATTAATGGCAGGCGCAAAAAACTACTCTGGTAGTGATTTTGATTTTGATGATGCAGCAAGCAGTCCTGTAGCAACAACTACTCCGGGAACTGCAAGTATGCCTATTAGTTTCGCAGGATCTAATAGTTCTACTTTAGGCACCGCTAATGTTTACTTTGTATTAGGTGACGCAAATCGTAAGATTATGAAGTTAAAAGATGTAACTGTAAATGAAGCCTCTCTTGATTTTGATATCGATGGTATTGCTACTATCGCTTGGTCGGGAAATGCTGCTGAAGTTGTAGACTTTACGGGAAGCACCCATCAAGATAATACTTTGCCTATTCATACAGATACCACAGCAGATAGTACTGTTATAGCTATTGGTGATGTATGGTTAGACAATAATGATGGCTCTCGTTTGTATGTAATGACTAATGTTACTAACGGTAACGAAGCAGCAACTCCTTATATTAATGAGGGTACTGCAGATACTGATAACTTTATTCGTAACCGATTAACTCAGTTGACTATTACCCCCACAGATCAAGATCCAGATGCTGACGGTAGTGATGAACTTCAGGCATCTTACAGTGTAACTCTTACTGGAGGAAATATTACAGTTTCTAACAATATTAGCTACATTACTCCAGAAGAACTTGGTATTGTAAACGTGCCCATTGGCCACGTTACAGGTACCCGTGCCATTTCTGGCTCGTTCACCTGTTATCTAACAGAGGACACTACAACTGTTAATGCTTCTGCAGATTTCTTTAACGATTTGCGTAGTATTACTTCAGTTGTAACTAACTCATTCGCTCTTGTTTTCAAGATCGGCGGAGCTACTGGTAATCCACGATTAGAGGTGTCTATGCCTACTTGTCATATTGAAGTACCTACTCACTCCATTGAGGATGTAATTTCGTTAGAAAGCAATTTTATGGCTTTGCCCTCTACAATTGATAACACAAACGAAGTAAGTATTACTTATCACGCAGCCTAATGTAAAGTGTGTTAAGTTTATAAAAAGGGGCTCCGGCCCCTTTTTTATTTCACCTGTCAAAAATAGTTCTTGACTTTTCTTCTTCCGTGAACTATACTATACATTAGTAAAAGTGAGAGCTGCCTCTCTTTAGAGAAAAACACATGCCAAGCTATAATTTTAAAAGAGAAGCCGAAGTATTTATAGTAGCCGGAGGTTTAAGGTATAGGTTAGACGTACAAAATATTACTTTTAGCCAAACATTTACCGAAGAAAGTTATCCGGTTAGAACTTTGCATGCTCAAAATAATACTTTTGAAGGAAGTGTTATTAATAAAGCAAATAAAGCAAATTTTTCTTTTACTATATCAGCTATCACTGAGGCTGATTTTACAATTGTAACAGACAGACTATTAGATTATTCGTCTTTTACTTTATTTGTTAAAACTTCATCAGATACGTTTAGACTTGATACAGCTGTAATTACAAATGGGAGTTTCGGAATTGAGAAATCTCGACCCCTGAGTATACAGATTCAAGGAGAAGCGTCAAAACTGACAAGAGGACAAACATTAACAGGTACACTTCAAAACAGAAGTGCAACAATGTCTTATACAATACCTAAGCTAGATATTATTTTAAATAATAACGCATTAAATGACATTGTTGGAGTATCATTTGAGTTACAGAATGAAATTTCTTGGACTCCTTATACAACCGTAAATAATGCTCTTTCAGTAACAAGTGCTGCAAATACAATGTATCCTAGCAGTTTTACTCTCTCCAAAAGAATACTTTCCGGCTCGATTACTCAATATCTCACTGACTCCAATGTGAGCAATACATTGCAGTGGGATGATAACGCAAACTTAACTATTAATGCTGGAAACGGATTATCCGCCTCTAACTTTAGAGGTTTTAAATTTGGCCCAGCAGTTTGTAGTTTTACTAATCGAGTAGGGGCTGGATCAGTTTATACTCAAAACTATGATTGGAGGCTAATAGAGAATGTCTCTGATTTATCCACAAAACTTAACTATGTAACTGACTGAGGAGGTCAATAAATGGAACTAAAAAAATTAATGGTGGATACGAAATCCGTATGGATGGACTTTCCCGGACTAGAGGGATTTTCAGTAGAAGTAGCTAATCTCTCTAGAAAAGAGCTAACAGGCTTACGGAAGCGTTGCACAACAAATAAATTTGATCGTAGAACAAGACAGATTAATGAACAATTAGATGAAGATAAGTTTATAACAGAATTTGCACGAGCTGTTATTAAAAACTGGAAGGGATTAACTTTAGCAAATCTAGAAACTTTACTTTTAATTGATACTGCAGATAAAGATCCTTCTATAGAACTCGAGTATTCAGAAGATAACGCAGAACAACTTGTTAGTAACTCAACAGAATTTGATACTTGGCTCAACGAGGTAGTCTTTGACTTGGATAACTTTCGTACAGAGCCAGAAAGACGAAGCCCTAAAAAGGCTCGAAAGGATGTTTCAGAATCTTGATACTGGTATGACCCGTGAGAAATATCTCACTATGATGCAGCAGCTTGGGCAAGAACCTAAAAATAGTGAAATACCTCCAGACTGGGAAGATCTTCCAGAAGATATAGTAATAGCTATTAATATATTTAATGTTTTAGGAGATAGAGTATACCCTGAAATAGGTTATGTAGGCAAAGATTATACGAATTTACCTATTTGTATGTCTTTGTATTCAATTTCAGACAAAGAATTTTTTCTAGATGTGCTGACGTGGCTTGAAGCAAGAGCTATCAAAAAAGCTTCCGAACAACTTAAACGGGAGTATGATAAGCTAAAGAGAAATAAAAGTGGCTAATAATGAAGTTAAACTAACAATTAAGGTTGACGATAACGGGACCTTAAGTGTAGTTGCAAAAGAGTCCAAAAAAGCTGCGAAAGAAACAGAAAAGCTGCAGCGCGCAACAGAAAAAACTAATAAAGCTAGAGGGAAGTTCAACAAAGGAGAGAAAGGCGTAGCCCAAGCGGGCATGAACACTACAAAGTCTTTTTCTAAAATGCGTGATGCAATGGGAGGCTCTTCTGGCCTTGTAGGTGCTTACGCAACTTTAGCTGCTAACGTATTCGCTCTTACCGCTGCTTTTGGAGTTTTACAAAGGGCTGCCGAATTTACTCAGCTAACTCAAAGTGTTGAGTTTTTTGGTAATGCAGCAGGCCGAAATTTAAACAGTGTAGTTGATAGGCTTAAAGAAGTTACTAATGAAGCACTAAGCACAGAAAATGCCTTAAGAAGTACAGCATTAGCAGTATCCTCGGGTTTCAGAACAGATCAAATCGAAGAACTAGCTATAGTAGCAGATGGAGCTTCTAAAGCACTGGGAAGAGACTTAAATGACGCTTTTGATCGTTTAGTTAGAGGTGCCGCGAAGCTAGAGCCTGAAATTTTAGACGAATTAGGTATTATGGTTCGTCTTGATGATGCTGCTCAGTCTTACGCTGAAACTTTAGGAAAATCTGTAGCTCAACTTACAGCTTTTGAGAAAAGACAGGCCTTTCTTAATGCAACTCTTGAAGCAGGTCAAAAACAGTTTGGAGGATTAAGAGATAGTGTAGATACTAACCCATATAACCAACTTGCCGCTTCGATGAATAATTTAGCAAAGTCGGGAATAACTATTATCAATGAGTTTTTAAGACCTTTAATAGATTTCCTTGCAAGCAATCAAGAAGCTCTTACCGGGGCTCTACTTTTATTCGGATCTACTATATCTAGAACTATGTTGCCCGCCCTGGCCGATCAAGCAGCTCTTGCTGGGCAGGGGGCTGCCGCAATGAGAGACAATGCTTCTGCAAACTTAGCCTCCTTAGAGGCCACAAAGTCAGGAGCCAAAGGATATAATACTTTTATAGCAGGTCTAAAGGATGGAACAAAAAGCTTAGACGATGCCGCAGAAGGACATAAAGGATTAGACAATGCTATTAGAGCGCACAGAGGCCAGCAGACTAGATTAGGAGAAGAAACAGCTAAAAATACTGCTAAGCACGAAATACAAAGATCTGCCATCTCCTCTTTAGAGGCTAAAAAAGCAGACCTAACAAAAGCCACAATGCTAGGAACTAAAGCCACTGCATATAATACAGCAGCCAATTCTTTAAATGCTTTGTCAGCAGGACAGCTTAGGTTAGCTTTTTCAGGTGCTATTTCGGCTATAACCGGATTCCATGCCTCTTTAGTAGGTGCTCAAGTAGGTGCTTCAGGATTCCAGTTTAGCTTGGCTCTTTTGAGAACAGGTATATTTGCTACTGTTTTAAGTTTGAGATTTTTAGCAACAGCTTTTTTCGCACTGTTAGGCCCTATAGGGTTACTGCTGAGTATTGCCCCTATGCTATATAGCTGGTTTAAAAATAAATTTTTCCCAGAGGATGAAACAAAAAAGAAGTTTGAAAAAGTAAGGGAAGGCTTAGCTATAATAACACGAGCAGAAAAACAATATAGAGAGCAAAACTTAAGCGGCTTATCAGCTAGAGAAGCAGGATTTAAAGCAGCTCTTGGAGTGCAGTACGAAGTCTCGTTAGCGATTCAAACAAGCATGACAGAAGAGAAAAAGCTTCAAAAAACTAAGTTTGATTCTATTAAGCTACAAAGACAAGAAATACAAAACTTAATAGCTATTAAGCAGGCACGTATTGACGAAATAAGGGCAAAAAAAGCAAACAATACAGAGACTATGCAAGAAAGGCATGAACTTTTTAGTTTAGTAAAAGGTGTAAGTAGTTTAGAGTCACAGTATAGAGACACTGGATCGGCTTTAGCATCAACTTTTAAAGAATTAAGAGGTGTAGGTCCAGAAAGCTTAGCCACTATTAAAGATGCAGCAGGAAAGCTAAAAAATTCTCCTGAGCTATCTCAGTTCATGTCTCCCGCTATTAAAAACTTAGACATGTGGATTTCTCATATTGAATCTGGAAAGTATAATACTCAACAGTTTGAGGAGTTTATTTCACAACTCGGAGTTGACGCAGAAAAAGGTACTGCTTTTTTACAGGGATTAGGCGGTGCTGTAGGCAATTTAAGATCTGAACAGGCAAAACTTGCAAATAAAGCTGCTACTCCTTATGATAATATTTTAAAAGCAGCTAAGGGAGTTTTAACTGAGTTTACTAATTTAGAAGAGGTAACTCCTGAAATACGAAAAAGATTGGAAGAGCTTGGTATTGAAGCAAGTAAGGAAGGCTTTAAAAAAGCTTTCGGAGGCGATACTGAAGAAGCAGTAACCAATTATGTAACAACTTTAGAGTCTGCGATTGAGGTTTTAAGGTCTTTTCCTGCCGAGCTTCAGAAAAATAAGATAGCTCAACAACAAATTAATAAAGTATCAGGCTTAAGTACTGCAGCATTAAAAGAATCTTTTAAAATTCAGCAAGACGGATTTAATTTAAGACAAGAGGAGATTAATGCACAACGAGTTGCAATTGTATCAAGTTACTCTGACGAAAACGGTCTTGTTAACGAGCAGGGGCAGCTTTTATTGGACAATCAGATGATACGACAAGCCCAGCTTAATCTTGAAGAAAGTATGGTCACTGAAGGAACTAAAAAACAAGAGATAATTATTCAAGAAGCCGCCGCAGAGCAAAAAGTTTTAAGTCTTTTAAATCAAAAAAATGACGCAGTAAAGGAAGGCCTATCTTTAAGACAAAAAATAGCAGAGACAGAATTAAAAATTCAAAATATTGAGGGCCCTGATAGAAAAAGCGCCCTAACTCCTCAGCAGGAGCTACAGTTATTTAATACCTTTAGAGCGGAAAGAGAAAAGGCCGCTGATGATGAACTAGAAAATAGAAAGAAAATAATAAAGGTTGAAACTGTTATAAACAAAGCAAAACTATTGCTAATTAGAGAACAGTTAAAGGCTTTAGGTAAATTAGACGATACAACAGCAGCAAACATTGATAGCTCTATTGCAAGCCTGGGGGATATTGAAGAACAAAGTATAGATAATGCTAAAAAGCAGCATAAATTAACTAAGGATTTAATAAAGTTAGAAGGAAAAGAAAGAAAACAAGCTATATTAGATGCTTTTCTCGGAGGAATAGAAGGGTCTAAGCCTGCTTTTCAAAGTTTAATCGATAACATGACTTTTGGAGAAGACGGCTCGGTAAAGGACAATCCTCTTAAAAATATCTTAGAAGATGGGACCGCACGAGAAAAATTAGAAGTTTTTAAGGGATATGTAGGAGAATTTGTAGAAACACTAAAAACTTTAGGGCCCGAAGGAGAGTTTATAGCAACTCTTGCAACAGCCTCGTTCGAAATAGCAGATTCGTGGATTACTGTAGGAGAAACCTTTCAAAAAACCTCTGACAAAGCTTTAAGATTTGGAGCAGTTGCAAAAGCCATTGGACAAAGTATAGGTCAAATTAATAGCGTGATGCAAGCAGGATATTCTAAAAATATTGCTAAAATTGACGAACAATTACAAGCAGAAAAGAAAAGAGACGGAAAATCAACAGAGTCCGTAGCTCGCATGGCTAAACTAGAGAAGAGAAAAGAAGCTGTACAAAGAAAAGCTTTTGAAACAAATAAGAAAATGTTGATGGCTCAAACTATTGCAAATACTGCGGCAGGTATAGCTTCAATATTGCCTCTTATGGTACCTCCAACTACAGGTATTGCTACCGCATTAATGGCAGTAGTAGGGGCCATGGGTGCAGCTCAACTTGCTGTAATTGCAGGAACCTCTTTTCAAGGTGGAGGAGGCTCTGCTAGCACAGCCACTCCTTCTGTTATATCAGCAGGAAAGAGAGATAGTAGTGTAGATCTAGCTAAGTCTTCCGGTGGAGCAGGTGAGCTTGGCTACTTACGAGGTGAGTCAGGCACTGGAGGTCCAGAAAACTTTAAGAGAGGATTCGCGGGTGTGAAGTACAGAGCAGAAGGAGGAAATGCAGGAATCGTAGTAGGCGAGCAAGGACCAGAACTATTCGTTCCCGAAACTCCAGGAAGAGTTGTCGCGAATGATGATGTTGGCGGTGGCGGAATGCAGAATGTAAACT
>Ga0206123_10002438_pt1 | contig 16235 bp, 13 predicted proteins | sample Helgoland_Spring_2_FD_160086 | JGI IMG/M metagenome (GOLD analysis project Ga0206123, IMG submission 160086) | Pelagic subsurface seawater microbial communities from Kabeltonne, Helgoland, North Sea - Helgoland_Spring_Bloom_20160316_1 | ecosystem: Environmental > Aquatic > Marine > Epipelagic ...
CAATCAGGATCATCGCGCCGGAATACGAAGAGATTCTCTGGTCACAGTCGCTTCGCGGTGGTTCCGAGATGTCAGAGTCGACCCCCCTTAAATTTCGGGACTTATGGAATGTCATCGACCCGGTATGTATCCAAAGTGGCGGCCGTGACACCTGGGAAGCCAATGTGGGCTCCATCAATATCAAGCTGCCAAGAACGATGCACTACCCGGATAGCGCCCATTCATGGCAGGACTCATTTTGGAGCACCGCTGTCATTATTGATGATCGTGTGCTGTTCACTTCAGATACCCGGTTTGATCCGGAGTTTTTACAATCGTTTGATGATGAATTTAATTTCGATTTCATTTTTCATGATTGTCAGCTGTTTACCGGTGGTGTGCATTCCTCCCTACAGGAACTGGTCACCCTTTCTCCGGAACTCAAACAAAAAACCCTGTTGATGCATTATGGTGATTCATGGCGTGAGTTTGAGGCCCAGGGATTAGACGCCGGCTTTCACTCCTGGGTCAAGCAGGGCCATAACTATTCATTTAGCTGAAACTTTACTGCTCTTTTCTGATCTGTAATTTGTCCAGTACATTGACTGCCAGCCAGGCTTCCTCCGGGCTGGATTCTGCATTTTGTAAAAATTTGATGAGTATGATTTACTCTCCTTCACTTTTTCCACCCTAATTTCAAAAAGCTAAGGAGAACAACATGGGTTTATTAGACGGTAAAGTCGCCATCGTAACCGGGGCAGGCGGAGGTCTCGGCGAGGCACACGCTATGCTCCTCGCCAAAGAGGGCGCATCAGTCGTCGTCAACGATCTCGGAGGTTCCCGCGACGGCAGTGGCGAAGGTCAAAATATGGCTGACGCGGTTGTTGACAAGATTAAAGCCGCAGGCGGAAAAGCTGTTGCCAACTACGGTAATGTCACCAGTGAAGAGGACGTCAGTGCCTTAATTAAAACCGCTGTCGACGAATTTGGAAAACTCGATTTCCTCATTGCAAACGCAGGTATTCTGCGGGATAAATCCTTCAAAAATATGACCAATGATATGTGGGATATCGTGATAAATGTTCACCTGCGAGGCACCTATCTATGTGTTAAGGCTGCCTACGACCAAATGCTGGCTCAGGGCCACGGTGGCAGTATCGTCGTCACCAGTTCCACCTCCGGACTCCTTGGCAACTTTGGCCAATCAAACTATGGAGCTGCCAAGGCGGGTATTGCGGGACTTGCCCGTTGTCTATTCCAGGAAGGTTTGAAATATGGCATTCGCGTTAATATTCTCGCTCCTGCGGCGTATTCCAGGATGACTTCTGACATATTCCCCGAGGGTCAGAATATGGAAGAGTTGTTATCACCTGCCAAGGTGTCTCCGGTTGTCGTCTGGCTAGGATCAGACCAGGCAAAAGATGTCACCGGTAGGACATTCCTTGTGCAGGGAAATTCTGTCACCCTGCTTTCATGGCAATCCCATTCAATCGCCACAAAAGGGAACGGTGAAGAACCCTGGTCAGTGGCAGAAATGGGTGAAGCTGTGCTTGAAAATTTCGAGCGCTGGCCAAAAGGACCACAACCAACACCCAGGGAATTCTAATATTTAGCTTCTCTGGAATCACAAAAAGGCAACTTCGGTTGCCTTTTTTGTGATCCCGGTTTTTCTATCAGGGTTTATCCAACTCTTATCCGCCCACAAAACCATGACCCGTTACCCCGGGTGAATCGTCTGTCGCGATTCGGCCAGATTAAAAAATCAAATTTGGCAACTTAGAATAGAATATATTTCTTGACAGTTATATTTCCAGATAGATATATTATTGATCATGGACACATTTCAAGCGCTTGTTGAGCCTAATCGAAGACTTTTGCTGGAATCTCTCAGGCAACAGCCCTGTACCGTCAATATGTTGGTGGATGTCGTCGATTTAAGCCAACCCGCGGTCTCAAAACACCTCAAAGTCCTGAAGTCAGCAAACCTCGTGATCGTTCGGCAGGACGGGCAAAAACGCTGGTATGAGCTAAATGCTGAGCCGATGAATGAGGTGGAAAAATTTCTGGCACCTTATCGGCAATTCTATTGCGAGAAACTGGACAGCCTGGAGCAACACCTTGAACAAATGGAAGAAACAAGGGAGTAGGCCAAAATGAAACAGCCAGCGGACAAACCCAATACCTCATTGGAGCGAAATCGATTTGGCATTTTTGGTACCACAGAGGACGGCAGAAAGTTAATCAAATACACCAGGGAACTTAAACACTCCCCGGAAAAGGTCTGGCGCGCAATAACAGAAACAAGTGAACTGACTGCCTGGTTCCCGGAGTTGAAACTGGAAAAATTGCTGGGTGGTGACGCCATTCTTGATTTCTCTGACGGGGAATGTCCGCCGGCAGAAAGTAACCCGGAAGATGTCGACTACTGCACAGTAACAGAATTTGACCCGCCCCGTTTGCTTGAATATCGAGGCCCTACCGAAGAACATCGCTGGGAAATTAACCCCTCTGACGATGGCTGTATTCTGGTGTTCATCACCACTTTGCCCCATGGCCAACGTATTCAAAACAGCGTGGCCTGTGGCTGGCACTACAAAATCGATGCCATGGAGTGGTCCCTGAATGGCAAAAACTTTGAGCTTGAAGCATTCGCCGGCCCGACGCTCACCCGCCTATATTTCGAGTATCGGACAATTTACGGGCCGGAGGATGGAGCCAGCTAAGTCTTATCCAGGGTCAGCTACCTGGCATTACTCTACTACCCGCGAGAATGTGTAGTCAGGATCAGCACCCAGTACCCGCCGGACTACACCCCTTAGCCTGGGATTTTGCACATATGCCGAGCCGGTTTCAGCAAGGGGTAATATGGGTACATCTTCAATGATCATTTTCTGTAGTTTGTCTGCCGCATCCATTCTCGTTTTTGCATCGCTGGAACTCACCAGAACCGAAAGCCAACGATCGTACTCGGGGTTACTATAGCCCCCGGCGTTGTTTGCGTTATAGGAAGCCAACAGATCCGCATAAGTGACAATATCATCAAAGTCCGGATACCAACTTGCCAACGAAATATCAAAGTCACCGCGCTGAACCTTAACCAGAAATTGTTTGAACGTTTGTTGATCAACTTTAACATTCAGGCCAAGCGCCTGTTTAAGCCGCCCCTGGATAAATTCTGCGATCCTTGCACCTGTCGGTGAGGTTGTACTTAATATTGTAACCGCAGGAATTTTATCAACACCCAATGCCTGCCTGACCTCCTCCACCAGTTGCCTGGCCTTTTCAACATCGATGTTTACAGGCTCAACTGGATACTCCTCGGTAAACTTCCCATCAACTCCGTTAAGCCAACGGGGAAAAAAAGAATAAGCCGGTTTGTAGCCTGGTATCCCAATCACTTTGTTCACAAATTCATCGGGATCAATCACCAATCTAATCGCTTGCCTGAGTTTCCTGTTTCCCGTAATTGTCTCGGCTCTGGTATTAAACCGAATATAAGCCATGCCACCAGAAACAAATGACTTCATTCGCAATTGCTGACTCGCCGCATCTGCGACTGTGTCTGCGCCTAGTCTGGCCAGGGCTATTCGACCATCCCGAAACAGGTTCAGGCGAGTTCTGTTATCCGCTGTTATGTATCCCACGTGCAGTTCACTTAGATGAATTTCATCTTTATTCCAATAGTCCTCATTCTTGACCATGGTCATCTCGGCATCGTGTGTCCATTTCGACAATTTGAAAGCTCCGTTATAAAGCAGGTTCTGTACATCAGCACCATAATGTTTCCCTTGAGCCTTATAGAACGAAGCATTGATTGGATAAAAAGCTGTATGATTCATCACAGCAACGCAATAACCACAGGGCCGCTCAAGTTCGACCATCAAAGTAAAATCATCTAATGCCGTCACTCCAAGTGCAGAGAGCGGTAATTCGCCGGCCTGGATCTTTTTTGCATTTTTAATCGGATCCATGATTGAGCCATAAGGTGAGGCTACTTCCGGGTTATTCATCTGCTGCCAGCTAAATACGAAATCATGGGCTGTGACCAGTGAACCATCACTCCAATGTGCATTCTTGCGCAGATTGAAACGGATAGAGTCTTCCTGTTGGACCCAATCCGTGGCGATTCCCGGTACCAGTCGACCTCTTTTGTCATAGCGAACCAGGCCCTCATTGACATGGCCCAGCACGAACGCACTAACCAGGTCGTTAGTTTGCAAGCTGTTTAGGTTGGGTGGTTCCTGCGTCAGGGCAATCGTAATGGATTGACGTTCAGCATCCACGGCAGCAGGAGCAGCATTGAAGCTGACCGCCAGCGATATCAGGAGTAGCAGAAATCTCATAAAGTATCCTTAACAGGAGAAACAGGGAATTGTGCCATGGTAGAACCTGATTTACAGGCTATTTGTCGGTTCCGGGCCAATTTTGGGGTAGATTCTCCTGGCTAGAAATTCGTGATAACGTTTCGGTTGCCTACTATAATTTTTCAGGGGAAGCCTAATGGCCGATCTGCTTGCACTCTCCACGGCAATAATCGATGGAACCAGAACAACGGATGAGATTGGTCCAATTAATCGAATCAACTTCCAGCTATCTGAACTCAACGATAGGGTTGCAATGGTTGAAGCATTTTCACATTGCGTGCTATTCAACACTGACGATGGCCTGGTGGCCTTTGATACCAGCAGCGTCAATGGCGCTGAACGCGTTATCAACGCAATTCGCGGGTGGAAAAAAGATCGATTTAATTCATTGATTTACACCCATGGTCACCTCGATCATGTTGGCGGCTGTGGGCACTTTATAGCCGATGCCGCCAGCAACAAACAAGAGCGGCCTAACGTCATCGGCCACGAAAACGTGTCCCGACGTTTTGATCGCTATAATCTTACCAGCGGATATAACACTGTCATCAACCAGCGACAGTTTGGACAATTTGCTCGCCGGGGTTACGAGATGTTGGAAGGCGACGATTTCCTCCCCAAAGGCTCTGCCAAACCCGATGTCACCTACGCAGACAAAATGCACTTGTCCATCGGTGGTATGGAGATCGAACTTAACCATGCCAAAGGCGAAACCGACGATCACACATGGGCGTGGATACCAAAACACGAGGCGATCTGTGCAGGGGACTTTTTCATTTGGTGTTTCCCCAACGCTGGCAACCCACAAAAAGTGCAGAGATATCCAGCTGAATGGGCTACAGCCATGCGGGATATGGCGGCCCAGGGTGCAGAGTTGTTTCTGCCAGCCCATGGACTTCCCATTGAAGGCAAAGACAGGATTTGCGGTGTGCTCACCGAAGTCGCCGAATCACTTGAGTTTTTGGTCAGCGAGACAATTCAACGGATGAACGAAGGTGCGCGCCTGGACGAAATTATTCATGAAATAAAAATCGATCCCTCCATCCTGGAAAAACCCTACCTGAAACCCACCTACGATGAGCCTGAGTTTATTATCCGTAATATATGGCGAATGTATGGTGGCTGGTATGACGGCAACCCATCCAGACTGAAACCCGCACCGGATGGGGCACTGGCACAGGAACTGGCAACCCTGGCCGGGGGAGCGACCAGGTTGGCTGAACGAGCAAATGAGTTAATCCACACAAATCCACGAGTTGCATGCCACCTGGTGGAAATGGCAACCCAGGCTGACCCGAAAAACATTGATATTCATGCTATCCGTGCCGAGATATACCAGCAAAGGCGCAACACAGAAACATCTTTAATGTCCAAAGGGATATTTGGTGCCGCCGCCTCCGAGTCCAGACATATTCTCGATAATTAAGGAGCATCAATCATGCGACTGGAAAGCTACCTGCAACGAATCGGCTACACAGGACCATTAGCGGTTAACCTTGAAACCCTAAATAGCATTCATCGACACCATCTCATGTCGATCCCTTATGAAAACCTGGATGTACAGCTAAACTGTCCTTTGACGACGGATGTAGCTGAAGCTTTCGACAAGATCGTCAACAAAGGTCGTGGCGGTTGGTGTTATGAAATGAATGGGGTACTTGGCTGGGCATTAGCTGAAATAGGGTTTGATATCCGGCGGGTTAGCGGTGGCGTTAACCGTCGCGAACGCGGCGATGGCGTCATGGGCTCACATCTGGTTTTACTGGCAACCCTGGACAAGCCCTATATTGTTGACGCAGGTTTCGGGGATGGTTTTCTCAACCCCATCCCATTAAAGGAAGGTAAGATATCTGAACGTGGGTTCGAGTTTAAACTGGAAAAACTTGCCGATGGTTACTGGCGACTCCACAACCATCAGTATGGTGGCGCGCCTGATTTTGATTTTAATACAAAAACGGCAGATGAAGCTGAACTGGGTCAACTCTGCCAGGTTCTACAGTCATTTGAACAATCTCCTTTTGTCACCTGGCTGATTGCGCAGAGATTTACCCAGGATGGTTATGAGATTCAGGTGGGGCAAACTTCAAAAACCATCACCGCAAAGGAGGTAATAACCCGGACGGTGCAGAGTCTCGACGAGTTACAAACACGATTGAGAGATATATTTGGGTTAGATGTACCGGATGTCGCAAGGCTATGGCCGACAATCAGGGAACGCCACCAACAATTGATCGGGGATAAGTGATTGTCATGAGCTTTAGGAACTATGAAGTGCCAGCGCGCGATACAGTCGAAGATTTTTATCGGATGAATCATCAGAGACAAACTGTGGAGTTTGTGAATCAACAGCACAAGCGCTTTGTCAGTTGCCCTGAAAAGACAAGAACAATGACCTGGCTCGAAGCGCTGGACTATCTCGATACACTGGTTGATGATTCCGACCCGGACACAGATCTCTCGCAACTCCAGCATCTATTGCAAACCGCAGAAGCTATTCGCGCCGATGGTCACGAAGACTGGTTTGTGCTCACCGGGTTTATCCATGATCTCGGAAAAATTCTCTGCCTCTCGGGCCAGCCACAATGGGCGGTTGTTGGGGACACCTTCCCGGTAGGCTGTAGATATAGTGAAAAGATTGTCTACCATAGCTTTTTTAAGCACAATCCCGATGCCAAAAATCCCGTTTACCAGACTGAAGCTGGAATCTATGAGCCGGGTTGTGGACTACGCAATATTCGGCTTTCCTGGGGACACGATGAATATCTTTATCATTGCATCAAAGACTATTTGCCGGAACCTGCGCAATACATGATTCGGTATCACTCCTTCTACGCCTGGCATCAAGCGGGTGCCTACGACCATCTGTGCGACGACCATGATCGCAAAATGCTCTCCTGGGTACAGAAATTTAATCCCTATGATTTATATTCAAAAGCAGACCAGGCGGTAAAATGGGACCAGCTTCGTCCCTATTACCTTGACCTGATCGAGAAATATTTACCCCACAAAATTCAATGGCCGGTTTAGCGTTCTGCTGCCGCCAGCACCAGCGCACGGGAGATACAATCAATCGGATCTGTAAGATGATAGACGTGCTCAGACGGTTCAATATTGTCAAGAAACATCTGGTAAACCCACGCATGCCGAAGTGCAGCAATCGGTTCAATTAGCGTGCTGGCTATATCAAGTTTTGCATCAGGGTAATACTGTTGCCATTGTTCACACCAGTGCATTTTCAACCCGGGTCGCAGTGGAGCTTCAACCCGGTCAAGCAAGCCAGGAAAATCCAGCAACGGATGCCCGACAAAACAATCTCCCCAATCCAAAATCCTGAGTTGGCTACCCTCCCCACGCCAATTACCCGGATGAAAATCACCATGAACCAGGGTGTATGGAATTCCGCTATTATCCAAAGCAGCCATTCTTCCCGGTAGTCCGCTGAGAAGTGATTGCAACCTTAGTTGTTCATCGGAATTAAAGGCATCCAGGTTTCTATTAACAACTTCCTTGAGCTTTGGAAACATGGCACTGGTTCGCCAATCCTGAAGTCCAAGCTCAACCAGCTCTTCAGCATGGTCAACCTGTTGGCCCTGGAGTTTCACAAGATGGGTAATCATGACCTGCATCTGATCAACCCTGGCGTCGTAGAGATCGACCCCCGAAATGTTTTCCATCAAAAATCGATTCCCGCTCGCACCCACCAGCGTTGGCAATCTGGAATCATCAAGTTGCTCAATCACTTTTGGTTCATGTGTAAAGAACGCAGGTACAACCTTTAACCAATAGCATTTGTGTTCTGTATCCAGACGCCAGATACTGGAAAGGTTCCAGGTTCTAATTTGCTGTTTTGAACAAACAATTTCACCATGCTTTTGCAGCAGCTCAGTTGCCCATTCAAGATCAGCTGCAGGACCACCAACTGCGGCGTATGCTAACCGCTTGCTTGAGTCGGGCAGCGCTGTGTTACTCGCATGCAGGATGATCCCATCCAGTTTTGTCTCATCAGATATCTCGGCCAGATAGGTAGCCAGGCAGGTCGAACCCTCTACCCTGGTCGTAATTAGGCGCAGAATCGTGACTTCAAGTTTAAAATGATCCGCCACGCCAGTAACAATTTCGGCAACCTCCTGCAACCAGGGAGTTGCAACCGCAAAGGTATCCAGTTCTCCAACAACTTCACCTGACGATTTCACGAGAACCAGTCTCACCACCCGATCAGGAACTTGATCACTCATCACCGGTCACCCCGACCAATTGCTGAAAACATCCTTAGGACCATCGATCAAACCGCATGATCTCCTCGACAGGCTTACGGGTGACGGGTCCAAACTTCCCCATTGGGTATCCAACTGGAATCAGACATAGCGCTGCCATTGTCTCCGGCAAATTTAACACCTCTCTGACTTTGTCCTGATCATTTAATGCCAATGTGGTTGGCGCGGCACCTAGTCCCATAGCCCGGGCTGCTAATAAAAGGTTCTGAATACCAGGCCAGATAGAACCACCACCCCGTTGTGCCATGGCACTATCTACTTTTTGTCCATACTCCATACAGGCAATTACCAACGCTGGTATTTCATGCAAGTGTTCCATCTGCCAGATCACGGCATTCAGCATGCGCTTGCGCTTCTCTTCCGATTGATGCGGAAGACTTGTCGGCCTGGTCGCCTGCGGACCGATATAAGCTTCAACTCCCTCGCGGTTTAGATCCGCCAACTGCTGTTTGACCCCGGCAGCTCTCACAACTATCCAGCGACCATTTTGCATGTTGGAACCGGAGGGCGCCTGATTAGCTGCATCAATCAGCTTTTTTAGATATTCTTCCGGCACCTCTTTCGTATCCAGTTTTCGCATCGCACGACAATTATAGATGGCATCAAATAAAGACATATTTTCCGGTTGTGTTGTGGACATCGCATTTACTCCAAAAAATGACAAATAAAGTATTGTTCTACTGACAATGATGATAGATGTAACAAAGACGGCGCAAAGACTCAACATCAGACTTTAATGCCGGACTATAATCGAGCAGGTTCAACAACGAATTAGTGAGCAACCTACCATGAAAGAAATGACCATCGACGGACTTACATTTCGTGATTTGGATCACGATGGTGTTTTGTCACCCTATGAAGATCATCGACTTACCGCTGATGTCCGGGCAAAAGACCTGGTGACAAGAATGACTTTATCAGAAAAAGTCGGTGTCATGATGCACGGCACCGCAAAAACAGAGGGTCCACTCGGGCAGCTTGGTGTCGGCAAGGCCTATCATCAGGAGGCTAATCATGCACTTATTGTTGACCGGGGGATCAATCATTTAATCACTCGTCTGGATGCGGACGCAAAAACCTTTGCCGAGCAAAACAACACCCTGCAGTTCCTCGCCGCGCAAACAAGGCTCGGTATTCCGCTTACGCTCAGTACCGACCCTCGCCACCATTTTCAACATGTCACCGGCGCGAGTTCCCGGGCTATCGGGTTTTCCCAATGGCCGGAAACAACAGGTCTGGCAGCCATTGGCAGCACAGACCTTGTCCGGGAATTTGCCGAAATTGCCAGAAGTGAATACCGTGCGGTCGGTATCCACATGGCGCTATCACCCCAGGCAGATATTGCAACCGAATCCCGTTGGCCCCGAATTTCAGGCACATTTGGTGAAGACCCCGGTCTCGCACGCAAACTTGTTGCGGCATACATCCAGGGTATGCAGTCAGGTACAACAGGGCTGAATAAAAACAGCGTTTCCTGTGTAGTTAAGCACTGGGTAGGCTATGGCGCGGCGCAAGAGGGATTTGATGGTCACAATGCCTATGGTCGTTATTCCCAGCTTTCTGAGGCTTCCCTGCGTCTGCACATAGAACCCTTTTTAGGCGCCTTTGAGTACAAGGTTGCCGGGGTTATGCCGACCTATACGATACTGAAGGATTTGATACGAAAAGGTAAATTACTGGAACAGGTTGCCGGCGGCTTCTCGTCTGAACTCATCGAAGGTTTACTCCGCAAAGAACAGAGCTTTCAAGGATTTGTGTTATCTGACTGGGCAATCTTTAAGAATGCTGGAGACCAGACTGTCAACCCAACCAGCATGCAGACACCCAATGATATCGGCATGCCCTGGGGTGTCGAATCTTTAACCCGAGCACAAAGATTTGCGAAGGCAATCAATGCGGGGTGCGACCAATTAGGTGGCGAAGAAGAGACCGAAATACTGATCAGCATTGTCGAGCAGGGGTACATCGAAACCGCGAGAATCGACCAGGCAGTCTACCGAATGTTAATACCCAAATTTGAGCAGGGACTATTTGAAAACCCCCTGGTGGATGTGCATACCGCAGCGGCGGCGGTGGGTTCAGCTCCAGCCATCAAGGCTGGCCGTAACGCTCAAAAAAGATCAATAATCTGTCTCAAGAAGCCTTCCCACGTCAATCACGATATGAAGGTCTTCCTGGAGAATTTTGAATCTGATTCGACGATCAACCAACATCACGAGGAAGATGCCGAAATCGCGATAATTCGTCTCTCGACTCCGCACCAGACGCTTCACCCAAATTTTTTCTTCGGTAGCCGCCAACAGGAAGGTGACAACGATTTCAAAGACGACGATGCCGATACAATCAGGCTAAAAGAGCTATCCCGTAAAATGCCAACTATTGCAGTTATTCAAATGAGTCGGCCAGCAATTGTCACCAATATCATTAATGAACTGGACGGACTCTATGTTGATCTGGGGGTTGCCGATGACCTAATGCTGGAGGCAATCACACAAAACCAGGACACCCCCGGTAGACTGCCCTTTGAACTCCCGGGTTCACTTGAATCTGTCAAATCCCGAAGGCCCGATATACCTTGTAACAGTGAAAACCCCCTGTTCCGGATTCGTTCCAACTACAAGGGAGATTGAATTTGAAGGTCTGCCCCTGGTTTAACCCCACTCGTTGACCCAGATCAAACCAAAATCCGTGCAGGGACGTGAAAAAACGGTATATTTGTAGCGAATAAATTTAACTTTTGAGCAATTGCAGGTAAAAAATCAATGACTGAACATTTCGATGTACTAATCGTCGGCGCTGGTATCTCCGGCGTCGGTGCCGGCTACCATCTACAGACCCAATGTCCTGAAAAATCTTTTGCAATTCTGGAAGGACTGGATTCCTTTGGTGGCACCTGGTGGATGCATCGCTACCCTGGTGTACGATCAGATAGTGACCTTTATACTTTTGGCTATCGATTTAAACCCTGGACCGGTACTCCCATCGCAACCGCTGAAGAAATTCTGAAGTATATGGAGGAAGTGATTAAGGACAATGATCTCGATCGTCACATCCGCTACAACCAGTGGATAGAATCCTCCAGTTGGTCCAGCGAAGATAAATGCTGGACCGTGACGGGCAAACACAGTGAAACCGGCGAACCAGTGTCGTTGACCTGTAACTTTCTCTGGATGTGTCAGGGCTATTACAAACATGCCGAAGGCTATACCCCCGAATGGGAAGGAATGGAGGACTACCAGGGACAGATTATCCACCCACAAACCTGGCCGGAAGATCTGGCATATAAAGATAAAAAGGTGTTAGTCATCGGGTCCGGTGCAACAACTGCGACAGTGGTGCCGGCCATAGCTGCGGATTGTGAACACATCACGGTATTACAGCGATCACCTACCTATTTTATTCCCGGTAGAAATGTCAATGATACCGCTGAGCTCCTGCGCAAACTTGATATCAAGGAAGAGTGGATACACGAGATTGTTCGCAAGGAAATCCTGTTTAACCAGGATGAATTTACCCGGAGGGCACAGGAAGAACCTGAAGTTGTCAGGGCGGAACTACTTGAGGGTGTCAAAGCCTTCTTGCCTGATGATTATGACATGACTCATTTCACCCCCAGTTATCGCCCATGGCAACAACGTATTGCATTTGTACCTGATGGTGACATATTCAAAGGTATAAGCGCTGGCAAAGCAGATATGGTCACCGACGAGATAGACCATTTTTCCGAAAAAGGTGTGGTAACAAAATCAGGTCAGGAAATTGAAGCAGACCTCATTATCACAGCAACCGGTTTTAATCTGTGTGTGCTGGGAGATATTGATTTTTCTGTTGACGGTAAGAAAGTCGATTTTGCTGATAGTGTCACCTACCGTGGCATGATGTTCACTGGCGTACCAAATATGGCGTGGGTATTTGGATATTTCCGGGCCAGTTGGACCTTGCGGGTTGACCTTGTCAGCGATTTTGTTTGTCGATTATTAAACCACATGGACGAGAAAGGCGTGAAGTCTGTGGTACCAACTCTCGGCCAGGGTGAACACAATATGCCGAGACTGGATTGGATCGACGAGGATAACTTTAACCCCAACTATCTGAAACGTTCAATGCACCTGATGCCAAAAAGTGGTGACAAACCCGAGTGGCGACACTCCCAGGATTATTGGCGAGAAAAAGAAGAAATTCCTCAAATAGATCTGGACGGCAAAGAGTTTAAGTACGCCTAGCAAAGCGGATGTGCCCGAACCGGGGTTCACTCCGGTTTTGGGCGTTTATCTGGATTGAGTTCGTTCGAGTACAACTCGCTTACGGCTGTCACTATTTGTATTTAACCGCTAAATGGGCAGATCTCATGGTTTGCAGGTTTGATTAGGGTATTGATCACCGATTCTGCAGGAAATGTTCAATCGGCCATTTCAAATCCAGGTGGGATATTAGTGATTCGATGCAGTACTGAACGTCACTGTGTTGACTCCGGATTACCACTCCTGGCCCGCAAAAATAACTGACAAAAATCTAAAAATTCACCAACACTGGCAGCACAAGACGAGGATGTCAGTTAGGCTGTACACTTAATTAGACAATCGGTAATACACCATGCCTGTGAAAATATTGAATGTGTCTGTGATGGCTGTGTTTTGCACATTATTCACACCAGCTGCGTTTTCGGAACGTATCGAAGAAACCAGACTATCTGAAACTGTTAGAGTTTTGGCTTCAGATGAATTTGAAGGTCGGGCTCCTGGCACCGCTGGCGAAAGGAAGACCGTGGCTTACCTGATCGATCAGTTCAAAACCCTTGGCCAGCAACCTGCCGGTGAAAATGGTAGCTGGACACAAGCAGTACCGCTCATTCACACAAAGTTGGCAAACACGTTTACAGCGAATTTTAGTATTGCCGATAATCCGTGGCATTTGAAACAGGGTGTTGATGTTGAATTGAGCAGCATCTCAACTCTGGAGCACAACCAGATAAATGATGCCCCGGTAATCTTCGTCGGTTTTGGTGCCAGTGCACCGGAACGCAACTGGGACGACTACGGGGATATTGACCTGACTGGAAAAGTAGCGGTATTTTTGGTTAACGATCCGGATTTTGCTGCAGCACCATCAGAGCCGGTTGCGGGTCTTTTCGGCAATAAACGTATGACCTATTACGGTCGTTGGACCTATAAATTTGAGGAAGCAGCAAGGCGCGGCGCCGTAGCCGCGATCGTTATTCATGAAGATAAAGCTGCCGGTTATGGCTGGCAAGTTGCATCATCTTCACCGGGCGAGAACTATGCAATTGCACACACGGATGCAGATCAAAAGACCTTGCAATTACAGGGCTGGCTGCATAATGACGCTGCTGCTCGACTCTTTCGCGCTGCGGGCCTCAATTTGGACGAACAACGTCGACTCTCCAGACTGCCAGAATTTGAGGCGGTTGAACTGAAAGGCATCAAGTTTAACGCTGATCTCCATGTGAATGTTGAAAGAATTCAGAGCCAAAATGTATTGGCACAAATCGCAGGAAGCAGCCAACAGGATGAAGTCATCATGGTTTCGTCACATTGGGATGCTTACGGTATTGGCGAACCCGATAAACAGGGCCGAACTGTTAGACCTGGGGCCAATGACGATGCATTGGGTACCGCGGGTGTCTTAGAACTGGCACGGGTATTGAAAGCAGAACCGACGCCAGCCCGGAGTATTGTATTCGCTGTTTGGACAGCAGAAGAAAGTGGACTCCTCGGTTCCGCCGCCTATGCTCAAAATCCAGTATTTCCCTTAGCCAAAACAGCCGCAAACTTCACCCTGGACATTTTACAAACTGCCGGTTTGGCAAGAGATGTCATACTGGTTGGTGAGGGTCAAAGTGAACTGGAGGCTGATCTGGTCAACGCCGCTGCACGGCAAGGTCGATCGCTGACACCGGAAAGTCTGCCGGAAAATGGGCTGTTTTTCCGTGCGGACCATTTCTCCATGGCGCGGAAGGGTGTACCGGTTTTATTGTTAATGGGAATTGCAGGTGGTGCCGACTTGATCGATGGCGGGCGCAAAGCGGGTGAACAATGGATTTCTGATTACATCAACCACTGTTACCACCAGACCTGTGATGCCTGGTCAGCGGATCTGGACTTGAGTGGTGCAGCCCAGGACATCGAATTATTTCAAATGATAATTCAGGATCTGAGTAACTCAGCACGTTGGCCAGAATGGCGAGACGGCTCTGAATTCAAAGCTATTCGTGACATGAGCAAATCCAGTAGGAGTAAAAACGATCATAACTGACGCTAACTGAATTTTTTGTTTGGATCAGGCAAGTTAGCCATCAGACAGCCTAACAATCCTTCCTGATGCAGTATCCGAATATTTTCAAAGCCACAGTCCGTTAAAAGTTGAGTGTGCACTTCCACCGGAAATCGCCGCGGTGCCGCCGGATCATCCTGGGGCATGGGCAGGATGAAATCTGCGTTCAGCACCAGGCCTCCCGGTTTCAGGACCTGCGCAATCTGTTGATAGGTCTGGGTCAACGCATCCAGGCCACCAAAATCATGGATTGACTGTAGCGAATAGACAGCATCAAAATGATTTTCATTGCCGCTTGCCCATGGAACGCACAGATCCTGGGAAACAAAAGAAATGTGAAAAGCAGATAACCTGGACTGGCAATAGGTCAATAATGACTGATTTATATCCATCGCCACCATTTTTGAACGGGTTAAACTTGCGGCCAGCTCTGCTAATAACTCTCCATCACCAAGCCCAAGCTCCAGAATCTGAGTGTCCGATTTCCCCTGCAGTCGTTCGACGAGCTTATCTCTGATAATTTGTTTAAAAGCGATTCGCTCCGGCCAACGTTGATCCAGATCTTTGCGCCATAATTCGGGAGTCCTGAAATCTGAAACTGCCATCTGTTTATCTGCCTATCATTTTATTTGGTTTGGGACATTTCAAAAAAGTTTTAGAGCAATCAATTCACCGGGATGGCCCTCGCCTCCGACGGGTATCACCAGATACTGTTCCCCTTGTACGGCATAGGTCATTGGCAAACCAGTCTGGCGGGCGGGTAGTTCATACTCCCACAAAATTTCACCGTTCAGCTTGTCATGGGCACGAAATTTTGTTCCGCCGCCCTCAGCAGCATAGAGTCCGGAACCTTCTCCGGCAAACAACAATGCACCAGTAACCAGCAACCCCACACGTTCATCATGACCTGTCCGCGGCAAATTGACCCCTGCCAGCTTTGGATGGTTTGCGATGGAATCTGGTGTATCAGCATTCGCAATTTGCCAGACATGATCCCCTGTATTCATATCAATCGCCGTAATTGTACCGAACGGTGGTTTCGTCAGTGGTAGCCCAAATGGACCTTCAAACTTCTCGCGGACAGCAACAAAATCCATACTGGAACGCTCACTTTTACCCAGTGCAACCGGATAGGGATAAGTTGAAGCTGAAACATACAAAAAACCGGTTTTGCGATCAACAACAGCACCTTGCCAATTAGCACCGCCGACCGCGCTCGGACGCAACAGTGTGCCTTTGTTGTAATCGGTTAGTACGGTCGGTGGGGTATAAAGTGGCCCCAGGGTGTAGTTGCGGGCAATTTTTTTCGCCTCTGCATAAATCTCCG
>Ga0206123_10002439_pt1 | contig 16233 bp, 13 predicted proteins | sample Helgoland_Spring_2_FD_160086 | JGI IMG/M metagenome (GOLD analysis project Ga0206123, IMG submission 160086) | Pelagic subsurface seawater microbial communities from Kabeltonne, Helgoland, North Sea - Helgoland_Spring_Bloom_20160316_1 | ecosystem: Environmental > Aquatic > Marine > Epipelagic ...
CCGGATCGGCCCAAAGCGGATTTGGTGGCCGCCATGGCCGAGGCGGCGGAAACGCTGCCGGGCAACAAGTACGAGTTCACTCAGCCGATTCAGATGCGTTTCAATGAGCTGATCGCCGGGGTGCGCGCTGATTTGGCGGTGCGCTTTTACGGCGATGATCTGGCTCAACTGGAAGCGCTGGGTGAGCAGGCGGTATCGGTGATCAACAGGGTGCCCGGCGCCGCCGACGCCCGTCTGCAGCCGCTCTCAGGCTTGCCGGTGCTCACCGTGACACCGGACCGGGAAGCATTGGGCCGCTACGGTCTTAATGCCTCCACCGTACAGCGGACGGTACGTGTCGCGGTGGGCGGCGAGACCTTGGGTACCGTATACCAGGGTGACAGCCGCTTCCCGTTGCGTTTGCGCTTGCCGGCGGAGAACGTGGCGGATCTGGACACCCTGAAGCGGCTTCCGATAGCGGTGCCCGGAGGTCATGACCCCGGCTATGTGCCGCTGGAAGAAGTGGCGGAGGTGGCGTTGACGCCGGGGCCTAACCAAATCGATCGCGAGAACGGCAAGCGTAATGCCATTGTATCCGCCAACGTGCGGGGCCGGGACCTGGGCTCATTTGTCGAGGATGTGCGGACGGCGGTTCGTGAGGAGATTGATCTGCCCACCGGTTATTGGGTGGACTATGGCGGTACCTTTGAGCAGCTGCAGTCCGCCTCCCGGCGTTTGGCCATCGTGGTGCCGCTTTCGCTATTGCTAATCTTCGCGTTGTTGTATGGGGCGTTCGGCAGCGCTCGCGATGCGCTGATTATTTTTACCGCCATTCCCCTGTCGCTGACCGGGGGTGTGCTGGCCCTGTGGGCGCGCGACATCTCCCTGTCGATCTCCGCCGGGGTCGGGTTTATTGCCCTGTCCGGTATTGCCGTGCTCAACGGCGTGGTGATGCTGTCTCATATCAAGGATCTGATGGCGGAGGGCATGCCATTGCGGGACGCGGTGCGTGAGGGCGCGCTGCGCCGCCTGCGACCAGTGCTGATGACTGCTTTGGTAGCGGGGCTTGGTTTCGTGCCGATGGCCTTCAACACCGGCATCGGCTCGGAAGTGCAGCGTCCTCTGGCCACCGTTGTGGTTGGAGGGATCGTCACCGCTACCCTGCTTACCCTGGTGGTATTGCCGGCACTGTACAGTCGGTTTGGCCGTAAAACGGTTGCACTGGTTTCACCTGGATCTTAATCCGAAACAGGGCGCCGTCGTTTGGGGCGCCCTGTGAGTATGAGATGGGTAGGAGTTGCTATGCCTCTGTTCGTTAAGTATTTGATTACCGCCTTGCTGGTAGTCGTGGTCTCGGAAATCGCCCGCCACAGCGGAAGGTTAGGGGCCTTGGTTGCGGCCTTGCCGTTGGTCACGGTATTGACGCTGATCTGGTTGCATGTGGAAGGCGCGCCCCGGGACAAGATTGTGGACCACGCGTGGTACACCTTCTGGTATGTGCTGCCAACGCTGCCCATGTTTCTGCTGTTTCCCGTCATGATGGCGCGTTGGGGCTTTTGGCCGGCCCTGTCCTGCAGTGCGCTGTTAACGCTGGTGTGTTTCCTGGTACTGGTGGTAACCATGAAGCGTTTTGGTATGGAGTTACTGTAAAGATTTGGCGAATGCAGAGGAAGGACAGAACGCATACCACCAATATTGACGATGAATTACTGGCCATGCCTGTGCGTCGCCGGTGCCGATCGAGGACCAGTCCGAAGTCTTCTTCTTGATCGGGCTTGACCCTGTAGTGGCTACAGGTATTGGAATGTGCGGAAACGGATCGAAGGAGCCGGCCAGTGCACACCCATCACCATCATGACCATGCTCACCCGCACGGCGCGCCAAAGGATTTCGGGCGCGCCTTCGTGATCGCCATCACCCTGAACCTGGGGTTCACGGCGGTGGAATTCGTGTACGGCTTCCTCGCCCAATCCTCGGCATTGATGGCCGACGCCGGGCATAACCTGTCCGATGTGCTGGGCCTGGTGCTGGCCTGGGGCGGGGCGATGCTGGCGCGCAAAGCGCCGGACAGCCGCTTTACCTTCGGGCTGCGCGGCAGCTCGATTCTGGCGGCGCTGGCCAACGCCATGTTCCTGCTGATCGCCTGCGGCGCCATCGGCTGGGACGCCATCCGGCGGCTCGCCGATCCGCCGGAAGTGGCGTCGGTGACCGTTATGGTGGTAGCGGGCATCGGTGTTCTGATCAACCTGGCGTCGGCCTGGTTATTCGCCAAGGGCAGCAAGGGCGATTTGAATATCCGCGGTGCTTTCCTGCATCTGGCCGCCGACGCGGCGGTGTCGGTGGGCGTGGTGCTGGCCGGTCTGGCGATACTCTATACCGGCTGGAACTGGCTCGACCCGGTGACCAGTCTGCTGATCACCGTGGTCATCGTGATCGGCACTTGGGGCCTGCTGCGCGAATCCCTGAAGCTGGTGCTGAACGCGGTGCCCGCGAACATCGATCTTCCCGAGGTGGACGCCTGGTTACGTGACCAGCCGGGCGTCACCGGCATTCATGACCTGCACATCTGGGGCATGAGCACCACGGAGAGCGCGTTGACGGTCCATCTGGTGATGCCGGACGGCTTCCCCGGCGACGCCTACCTGGACCGGGTGGCGGACGGGCTGCAACACCGTTTCAGCATTGCCCACAGCACCCTGCAGGTGGAGCGGGGCGATAACGCCCACTTCTGCGTGCTGCACGCGCCGAACGACGGCCAAACCGATTGACCACCGAACCGCACGGAGACTGGCATGGCATGTTGCGAACCGGAACTGGATAAGCAGGCGCCCGTCGCCTACCGAAACGCGCTGATCGCGGTGCTGGCGATCAACCTGGTGATGTTCGGCGTCGAGGCGGCGGTGGGCCTGTTTTCAGGATCCCGGGCACTGCGCGCCGACGCGCTGGATTTCCTGGGTGACGCCGCTACCTACGGCATCACCCTTTGGGCGCTGGGGCAATCCCTGACCTGGCGATTTCGCGCCGCCCGTATCAAGGGCTTCTCGCTGCTGCTGCTGGGGTTGCTGGTGCTGGCGGACAGCTTGGTAAGCCTGATAACCGGGGCCGCGCCCCCCGGGGTGATGATGTCCGGCATCGGCGCCTTGGCGCTGGTGGCCAACCTCACCAGCCTGATGCTGCTGGTACGCTACCGCCAGGGTGACGCCAATATCCGCTCCGCCTGGCTGTGCACGCGCAATGATGTGCTCGCCAATATATCGGTGATCGTCGCCGGCCTGCTGGTGCTGGCCAGCGGCAGCCACTGGCCGGACGTGCTGGTGGCGATGGCGATTGCCGGTTTGTTCTGCCATAGCGCGGTGTCCATTCTGCGCCAGGCCAATGCCGAACAGAGGGCCGGGCAACGTGACGGGCCGGGCCCCGGTGGTGACGGCTGCGGCCCGGCGCGTTAGTCTGCCCGGCATTTCCGCTCCAACGGCATCGTCATGAGTTTTAAAAACGAAGACCTGATCGCTGTCTGCCAGCGCACCATGCCTTTCGGTAAGTACCAGGGCCGGCCCCTGATCGACCTGCCGGAATCCTACCTGCTGTGGTTCGCGGATCGCGGCTTTCCCCGTGGCGAACTGGGCCGCCTGATGGCTCTGGCGATGATCCTCAGCGTGGAAAACCTCAAGCATCTGGTGACGCCGTTCCGCGACTAACGGCCAGCGTGCACCGTGCTTGCCGGTTTGGCGCATATTCTTTGCATCTTTTGCCGGTACCGTTGAGGTCGACGCATTTCTTCTTGGACAGGCTATTCGGGCAGGGTCATGACACGCTGGATCAAACGTCATTTGCTAATCGTTGCGCTGGTGGTGCTGGCCGTGCTGGCCGCCTCCTGGTGGTGGCTGTCGGGTAACGGCGGCACGGCCGGGCAGTGGCAGACCGCCCGGGCCCAACCCGCCGACATTGAAGACCTGGTGACCGCCCTGGGCACGCTGGAGCCCTACGATTACGTGGACGTGGGCGCCCAGGTGTCCGGCCAGCTGGAAAAGCTGCACGTGGACCTCGGAGACAAAGTCGAAAAAGACCAGCTGCTGGCGGAGATCGACGCCTCGGTGCAGGAATCCCGGGTGCAGGCGGGTCTGGCGGAGCTGGACGCCTTGCGCGCGCAACTGGAGCAACAGCGCGCCGAACTGGAACTGGCGCAATTGCAGTTCAACCGCCAGGAGCGGCTGCGCCAGGCCGACGCCACCAGTGACGACGCCTGGCAGACCGCCAAGGCGACGCTGGCCACCACGCGCGCCCAGATCAAAGTGCTGCAGGCGCAGATCGACCAGACCCAGTCCGGCCTGGATGGCGATCAGGCGACCCTCGGCTACGCCAAAATCTACGCCCCCCGCGACGGCACCGTGGTGACCCTGGACGCCCGCGAAGGACAAACCCTCAACGCCAACCAGACCGCGCCGATCCTGATGCGCATCGCCGACCTCGCCACCATGACCGTGTCCACGGAAGTCTCCGAGGCGGACGTGGACCGTCTTGAAATCGGCATGCCGGTGTATTTCTCCACCCTGGGCAACAGCGGCGTGCGTTACGACAGCACGCTGCGCCAGGTGCTGCCGACCCCGGAAGTGGTCAACAATGTGGTGCTCTACACCGCCGAGTTCGATGTGGCCAACCCGGGCAACGCCTTGATGTCCGGCATGACCGCGCAGGTCTTCTTCGTGGTGGAAGCCGCCCAGGGCGCGCTGAGCGTGCCCGCCTCGGCGGTGAAGAACGGCGCCGGCGGTCAGTACGTGGAAGTGCCCGCCGGCAAAGGCCGTCTGGAAAAACGGCCGGTGAAAACCGGGGTCACCGACCGGGTGCGCGTGCAGATCACCGACGGGCTCGTCGAAGGCGACACCGTGGTGATCGGCAAGGTGCAGGCGCACACCGAGGAAGAGCCGCGCCGCCGGGGCCTGTTCTAATGGCACATCAGTCGCCGCGGGCGCCCTTGATTGAGCTGCGCGACATCCGCAAGCGCTTCCCCGGCGGCGACCAGGACGTGGAGGTGCTGCACGGCATTTCGCTGACCATCGAGGCCGGCGAATGCGTGGCCATCATGGGCAGCTCAGGTTCCGGCAAATCCACGCTGATGCACTTGCTCGGCTGCCTGGATCGGGCCAGCGATGGACAGTATCGCTTCGCCGGTCAGGATGTGAACGCCATGAACCACGAGGAACTGGCCTGGCTGCGTCGGGAGATGTTCGGTTTTGTTTTTCAGAGCTATCACCTGATCGGTACCGCCAGTGCCTGGGAGAACGTGGCGTTGCCGGCCATCTACGCCGGGTTGCCCCGTGACGAACGGAAAAGCCGCGCGCAGGCCTTGCTCACCGAATTGGGCCTGGGCGAGCGTCTTGATCATCGTCCCAATCAGTTGTCCGGCGGGCAGCAGCAGCGGGTATCCATCGCCCGGGCGCTGATGAACGGCGGCCGCGTGATTCTCGCCGACGAACCCACCGGTGCCCTGGACAGCCAAAGCGGCGAGGCGGTGATGGCCCATCTCACCGGCCTGGCGGACCGTGGCCACACGGTGATCCTGATCACCCATGACCCGGAAGTGGCGGCGCACGCGGATCGCGTTATCGAACTGCACGACGGCGAGGTGCTGTCCGATACACGCCGTCGGCCCAGCCGGGCCACCGCGCACACTCCGGCGTCGCTGGCGCCGCCGGCGGAATCCGGTCTGCCGGAGCCCGGCGAAATTCCCGAAGCGGTGACCATGGCGTTGCGTTCATTGCGCGCTAACTGGCTGCGTACCCTGCTGACATTGCTCGGCATCGTGATCGGCGTGGGCGCCGTGGTGGTGATGCTGGCGATCGGCCAGGGCGCCAAGCAGGACGTGGTCGCGCGAATCGGTGACATGGGGACCAACTTATTGGTGATCCGCCCGGATCGGGGCCAGCAGCGTTCCGCCGACGGTGTGGTGGCGACGCTGGTGCCCGCCGATGCGCAAGCGCTGGAAAGCCTGCCCAACGTGCGCGCGGCGGTACCGGAGATTTCCGGCTCCGCCACCGCCCGGGCCCTGGGCCGCGACGTCAGCACCTCGGTGAAAGCGGTGTCTTCGCAATACCCGTCGCTGCGTGATTGGGAGCGGTCCGCCGGGATTTTCTTCAATCAGAGCGACGAGGCCCGCTACGCGCCGGTGGCGGTGATCGGCGAAACCGTGCGTGGCAAGCTGTTTCCGAACACCGACCCACTGGGTCAGTTCGTGCTGCTCAACAGCATTCCCTTCCAGGTGATCGGCGTGATGAGCGAGCAGGGCGCCACCAACTGGGGCGACGACCAGGACGATGTGGTCTTCGTCCCGCTGTCCACCGGTACCTTGCGCCTGTTCGGCCAGAACTATCTGCGTTCGATCACTCTGGCGGTGGACGACATGACCGCCATCGACGCCACCGAGCAGGCGGCGGTGGATCTGTTGGTGGAACGTCACGGCACCGAGGACGTGCGGGTATTCAACATGGCGTCGTTGCTGGACATGATTTCCGACACTCAAAACACCCTGACCATGCTGTTGGGGTCGATCGCGGGGATTTCCCTGCTGGTGGGCGGCATCGGTGTAATGAACATCATGCTGGTGAGTGTCACCGAACGCATTCATGAAATCGGTATCCGCATGGCCACGGGCGCCCGGCAGCGTAATATTCTCCAGCAGTTTCTCACCGAGGCGGTGGTGGTGTCGGCCCTGGGCGGCATCATCGGCGTGCTCGGCGGTGTCGCCGTGGGGGTGTTGTTGAAGCTGGTCGGGCTGCCGATTCTGTTTTCCGCCACCGTCGCCCTGGCCGCTTTTCTGTGCGCGGCGGTGATCGGTCTGGTATTCGGTTTCGCGCCGGCGCTGAAGGCCTCGCGACTCAACCCGGTGGAGGCCCTCAGCAATGAATAAGCGTCGCCAGGCACATCAATGCAGGGGCGGTGGGCGATTTGCGGGCGTCGTTATCGGCGTGATGTTGTTGGCCGGGTGCGCGATGCAGTCGGGGTTGGAGGCGCCGGAGGTGGAAGCGCCGGCGCAGTGGGAGAACCAGCTCGCCGACAGCCGGGCGGCGGTGGAGACTCCGGCCTGGTGGCAGGGCTTCGACAGCGACGAACTGAATCAGTTAGTGGCGGCGGCGTTATCGGACAACACCGACCTGCAAGCCGCCGCGGCCCGGGTATTGCAAGCTCAAGGCCAGTTGCGGCAGACCGGCGCGTCTTTGTTCCCCAGCTTGTCTCTGGACGGCAGCGGCGCCCGTTCCGGTACGGTCGGCGCCGGTAACAGCGACAGCTACCGGGTGAACGCCAACGCCAGCTATGAAATCGACTTGTGGGGGCGGTTGCGCAATGATCGCGCCGCCGCGCAGGCGACTTTGGAGGCCAGCCGGTTCAGCCGCGATACGGTGCGTCTGACGGTGCTCTCCAGTGTCGCCACCACCTACCTGCAGGCGCGCTATCTGGAAGACCGGCTGGACCTCGCGGAAGAAACCCTGGCGTTGTCGGAGCGGGTGCTGGAACTGGTGGAGGCCAAGGTGCGCTACGGGGCCGTGTCGCCCCAGGATCTGGCTCAGCAGCGCACCCTGGTGGCCAATCAACGGGCGCTGCTGCCGGACCTGCGCCAGCAGGCACGGGAAACCCGCTACGCTTTGGCGGTGTTGGTCGGGGAATCGCCCCAGGGTTTCATGCTGCGCGGAGGCGACCTGGATTCGCTGGCGGTGCCGGAGATTCAGGCCAACCTGCCGGCCCAGGTGCTCGCCCAGCGCCCTGATGTGGGCCAGGCTCTGGCTACGCTGATGGCAGCGGATTACGGCGTGGCGGTGGCCAAGGCCGATTACTGGCCGAGCCTGTCGCTGACCGGCAGTGCCGGTTACGCCAGCGGTTCGTTGGCCGATTTACTGGACGGCGACCTGCTGTACAGCCTGGCCGCCAGTCTCGGCCAGACTCTGTTCGACGGCGGCCGGCTGAGCGGCCGCGAGACCAGCGCCCGGGCGCTTTGGCTGGAACGCGTGGCCAGCTACCGCGGCACGCTACTTACCGCTTTGTCCGAAGTCGATCAGAGTCTCGGTGTGGTGGATGCGTTGCAGGCACAGACCGTGCATCGGAGCGAAGCCCTGAAGCAGGCCCGCCGGGCCTTCGAGCTGGCGGAAATCCGCTACCGGGAGGGCGACACCGAACTGACCTCGGTACTGGACGCTCAGACCAGCCTTAACAGCGCACGTCAGAACCGGCTCGACCTGCAACGCGATGTGTTGCAGGCCCGCGTTACGCTCTACCGCGTGCTCGGCCAGGGGCTGGCCGCGCCGGCACCCTGACGGTTGCTGTATCCTCGGTAGCCATGTCCGTACCGCTCGTCTATCACCCGTCCTACAGTTTTCCGTTCCCCGGCCGGCACCGTTTTCCGATGGAAAAATTCCGGCTGCTGCATGAGTGGTTGCGCGAGACCGGCGTCGCCGGCCCGGCGAATCTGTATCGTCCCGGTCGGGCTCGCCCGGCGTTGTTGTCGTTGGCCCACTGCCCGGACTACCTGGACCGTTTTCTCGGCAACCGTCTCGGTGAACGTGAAGCGAAACGCATGGGGCTGCCCTGGAGCGAAGCGCTGGCCCGGCGCACCTGCATCGCGCCGATGGGCACCTTGCTCACCGCCCAGCTTGCGCTCAAGCACGGCATCGCCTGCCACCTGGCCGGCGGCACCCATCACGCCCATTACGATTTCGGGTCCGGTTTCTGCATCCTTAATGATCTCGCCGTCACCGCGCGGGCCTTGCGCGCCGGCGGTATCGTCAAACGGGTGCTGATCTTTGACTGTGATGTGCATCAAGGCGACGGCACCGCCGCCATTCTCGACGGCGATCCGGATCTGTTTACCTGCTCGATCCATTGCCAGAAGAATTTCCCCACCCGAAAAACCCGTAGCGACCTTGACGTGGGCTTGCCGGTGGGCCTGGAAGATGACGACTACCTGGCGACGGTGTCCGACACGCTGACGGCGTTGCTGGATCGGGTGCGCCCGGACCTGGTGCTGTACGATGCGGGGGTGGACGTGTTCGCCGACGATCCCCTCGGGCGGCTCGCTGTCAGTCTGCCCGGGCTGGCCGAGCGCGAGCGCCGGGTGTTGGCGCTGTGCCGTGAGCGGGGCGTGCCGGTGGCGACGGTGATCGGCGGCGGCTACGACGACGACCGGCCGGCGCTGGCCCGGCGCCATGCCCTGGTCGTGGAAGCGGCCCACCAATTATGGAGGCAGTAATGAGCAAAGCTCTGTTGATCATGGCCCATGGCAGCCGCGCGGAAGCCGCCAACGACGAGTTCCGGCTGCTGGTGGAGCAGGTGGCCGAGCAAAGCCACGACTATGTGGCGGTGCTGCCCTGCTTTCTGGAACTGGCGCGGCCATCGCTGATGGAAGCGCTGCAGCAGCTTGAGCATCAGCCGGTGGAAACGGTGCACGTTTATCCGTTGTTCTTTAACAGCGGCAAGCATGTGTCCCGGGACATTCCCGAGCAGGTAGACGAAGCCCGCCAGCGCCATCCGCATCTGAGCATTGAATTGCTGGAATACTTCGGCAACGCCGGCGGCCTGGTGGCGCTGGTGCGCGACCACATCGCCGCCCAGGGTTAGAACGTCCTGGCGATGATCAGTCCGCCCCACAGCAGATTCCGGTCGGCGGGGCCGTCGCGCACTTCCGACGTGTGTCCGCGTAGCACATAGCTGAGCCGCCAACCGCCGGTGAACGACTGGGTATAGCCCAGCCAGGCCTCCAGCATCATGTGGTTCAGCTCGTCAGCGTGATAGGTTACTTCGCTGTCGCGGAACTGGCCCTGAAGAAAGGCGTTGTAGGCCCGTGCCACCACGGCGGCGCCACCCCACAGATAACTTTCCGCGCGCGCCGGGCCGCCGTTGCCGCGCGCCGCGCCGTCGCCATAGCTGGCCAGCTCCGGGTTGGACCGCCACCAGGGATCGGCGATGCGCCCGCCTCGGAAACTCAGGCTCCAGCGTGCTTCGGTAAGATACCCGGCGGACCCTTGCACGGTGCTCTTCACTTCCAGATTGGGTGAGGAAATAGCCAGGTATTTTTGCCGCGCCACGGTGTAGCGGGCGGTGGGTTCGCCGCCCTCGCTGACCTGATGCTTCCAGCCCTCCGCGTGTTCGCTGCCGATCACCTTATGCACCGCGTTCTGGCCGTTGCCGACGATGGCCAGGCCGAGCGCGCCCAGGGTCAGGCTGCTGTGCCAGGCGACGTTTTCGAGCCGGTCGATTTGCACCCGGGATTGCGACAGGTAAATCAGGCTGGCGTAGGGGCGGTCATCGTGAATCGGCGTCGACAGTGCCTTGTTTTCAGGGGTGAAGCCGAACAGGCCGAACTCGATGCTGTGGCCGTCGAGACGTTCCGGCGCACGGCCGTCGACACCGAACAAGCCGTCCAGTGCGCCGAGCACCGGATTCAGTGAGTACCTGGCGTCGCGGGCATCGCTGCCGGTGTAGGAAACGCTGAGACCATAGGTGTAGTCCTGGTCGCGGTGGCTGGGCACCAGGGCGTCGTTGTCGAACGCGAACGACCAGCTTGCCTTCTCCGGCTCGCGGCGCGGATCGGTCCGGGGCTGGCGCGGCGTCCGTTCTTCCCGTTCCAGCAACGCCAGTTGCAGGCCGTCGCCGGAGCGCCCGGCGGAGTCGCCGGGGTGCACCGGGCGGGTTTGCGCCAGGGCGGAGGAGGTCGCGCCGAGACCGATCAGGAGAGCGGCCGTCAGCAGGCCGGTTTTGCGGGCAAGTTCCCACCATGGGGAGGCGTGCTTGGGTACCGCGTTCATTTTTCCGTTCCACAGAAATGTCGCCGATTGGGGGCGCTACCCTAAGAGCGCGGCCGCTGTTGGCGGTAGGTGGAAACTAGCCGTTTCTTGCCCGTTTCTGCGGAACGGATTTTTCTGATTCATCGTGCGTTATTGGGAGCGCGTGTCGTGCCCTCTAGCGGGAGGCGCCTCGCCGGCACAGCGGCGCGCCCCGGATGGAGGAACGGCCTTTCAGCGCAGTTGATAGGTGAGTGACGCCATGACGCTGCGTTCGGCCCCGAAGTAGCAGTAGTTCAGCGAATAGCAGGACGCCACGTATTCCTTGTCGAGCAGGTTGTTGGCATTGATCCGTGCCCTCAACCCGCGCACGCCCAGGTGGCTGAAATCGTAGCCCAGGGTGGCGTCCATCAGCGTATAGGACGGCACGTTCAGGGTGTTGGCCCGGTCCGCTTCGATACCGGACAGGTAGCGCACGCCCAGCCCCACATCCAGGCCGCTCAGCGCGCCGCCGTCGAAGCGGTAATTGCCCCAGGCGGTGGCCTGGTTGCGCGGTGCCTGATTGACGCGGTTGCCTTCGATGTCTTCCTCCGCTTCCACGTATTCAATGTCGGTGTAAGTGTAGCTGGCCTGCACGCGAAGCTGGTCGGTAAGCTGAGTTTGGGCGTCCACTTCCACGCCGCGTGAGCGGACTTCGCCAACCGGCACATACACCGCCGCCTGGGGTTCGCGGATCGCCAGGTTTTCCTGATCAATATGGAAAAGAGACAGCGTGTACAGACCCCGGCCCCGGCGCGGCTGATACTTCAGGCCGGTTTCATACTGGGTGCCTTCGGTGGGTTCCAACGGATCGCCGTCGGCGTCGGTATAAACGCTGGGGTTGAACGACTCGGAATAGCTCACGTAGGGAGCCAGACCGTTGTCCATCCTGTACAGCGCGCCGGCGCGGCCACTGAACTGATCGCGGTCCTGGCTGGAGCGTGCGCCGGTGTCGGTATTCACATTGGCGGTGCGTACCCAGTCCTGGCGACCGCCCAGTGAGAAGCGCCAGTTGTTCCAGGCTATTTGATCCTGGATATACACACCGGTCTGGATCAGCTTGCGCTCGTGCAGCACCGGGTCGGTGATCGCCAGCGGGCCGGCGCCGTATTGCGGATCGAACGCATCGATGGACGGGAAGCTGCCGGAATTCCAGGCCGCGTCCACGTCGCGGTGCTGATAGTCGACCCCTGTCAGCAAGGTGTGGCGCACGGCACCGGTGTTGAACACCCCTTTCAATTGGTTATCCACGGTGTAGGCGTCCAGTTGCTCGTCGGCGCCGGAATAGAACCGGCTGAGTTGATCGGAATTACCCACCCAGGCAAAGCTGTACACCTGCTGGAGTGCCACGTCGCTGGTCAGATAGCGGAAGTTCTGTTGGACGCTCCAGTTGTCGCTAAAGAAATGCCGCAACTGATAGCCGACCATTTTTTCCGTGCGGGAAAACTTTTCGTAAGCCGGTTCGCCTTCAAAAAAATGGTTGGAGATGTAGCGGCCGTTGCGCGAGTAAATCGTGCCCTCGGCGGGCACGCCGCTGTGGCTGCCGCCCTCCGGGTCGTCCTGAAAGTACGCCATCAGGTCCAGGGTGGTGTCGTCACCAAGATCCAGCGTCAGCGAGGGCATAATCGCCCGGCGTTCATGTTCCAGGTGATCGAACTGGGTGTCGCCCTGGTCGGTCAGGCCCACCACCCGATAGGCGGCGCCGTCGCCGAGTGGTCCGGCGAAGTCGAAGCCGACGCTGCGGTAGTTGTTATTGCCGGCGCTGAACGTCACCTCCTGGCGGGTCTCGAACAGCGGCTTCTTGCTGGTCAGATTAACCAGCCCGCCCGGGGAAGCACGACCATAGAGTACCGAGGTCGGTCCTTTGACGATTTCCACCCGTTCCAGGAAATAAGGGTCGATCTGCATGGAACTGAAGGTGCCGCCGTCGCCCATGGCCTTGAGGCCGTCCAGATAAATGTTGTCGATGCTGTCGTCGGAAAAACCGCGCAGTACCACATAGTCGTAGCGCTGGGAGGCGCCGATCTGCTCGGTGAACACACCGGGGGTATAGCGCAGCGCCTGCTGTACCGTTTCGGAGCCTTGCTCCTCCACTTGTTCGCGGCGTACCACGGCAATGGATTGCGGTGTTTCCAGGGTCGGCGTGTCGACCTTGGTGGCCACTTCGGCGGACACCGCCACCGGGGCCAGCGCGCCACCGGTGCGCGGGGCCGGTTCCAGGGTAATGCTGCCGTCTTCGTTACGGCGGTGGCGCAAGCCGCTGCCGACCAATAAGCGGTTCAACGCTTGGGCGGTGGAATAGTCGCCGGCCAGTGCCGGGCTGCGCTTGCCGCGGGTCATGTCGGCGTTATAAATCAACTGGGCGCCGGTGACTTCGGCCAGTTCCGCCAGGGCGTTGTCCAGGGGCTGCGCGGCGATCTCCAGCGTCGCCGCCCGGGCGCCGGCGAGCAGCGTCAAGCCGGCGAACAGCACGGCGGCGCGCAGGGTTTGATTGATCATAGGGTGTGGTCCTCTCCAGTTCGGATGCAAATACAAACCATTTGCGATCATTCGTGCTGGAAGACGAAGCGGGCGACGGTTTCTGAACCAGGAAACCGTGAAAATCCTAATAAACAATCACCACACCGGGCAGGCGCCGCACGGTGAGTGGCAGGGTCTGGGCCAGGGCGCTGAGCACGCTACCCGCGTCAGCGGTGCTGAAGGTGCCGCTCAGTCGCCGTTCACCCAGCCGGCGGTTGAGCAGAATCAACCGGTCCGGGTGGTGCGGCGCCAGCTCCCGGAGGATCTCGTTGAGCGGCTGATCGCGAAACACCAGTCGGCCTTCCAGCCAGGCCAGCGTTCGCGCCACGTCCACGCGGGCGGTGTCGCCCAGGCGGCCCTGGCGCCAACGCACTTGTTCGCCGGCCCCGAGAGTGACCCGGCGCCGCTCACCGCTGGCGATAACCCGGCCTTCTGCCACCGTCAGACGCACCGCTTCGGCGCTCTCCTTGCGCACCTCGAAACGGGTGCCGGTGACACGCACCCGTGCCTTGCCGGCGTTCACCAGGAACGGACGGTGCGGATCCTTGGCGACTTGGAAGTAGGCGCGTCCGCGCAGCAACGTCACCTGCCGCCGGTTGTCGGTGAGGGTGAGATTGATGGCGCTGTCGCCGCCCAGAATGACGCGGCTGCCGTCGGCCAGATTGAGGGTGCGCTGCTCACCGGCGTGGGTACGCTGATCCGCGCCCCATACCCGCCATGGTAACTGGGCGGCACCGGTCACCATCAGTAACAGCATCGCCGCCGCGAGCCAGGCCCGGCAGTGGCTCAGGGCGCGGGTGATGTATTTCCCCGCCATTCGCTCGGAGACGCCCAGCCGACCGCCGATTTCGCGCTGGGTCAGGCCCTCCAGCCGGTTCCAGAGCAGCGCCTGGCGGATATGCTCCGGCAACTCGGTGAGCGCCGCCTGAACGCCGGCCAGGTCCTGGGCGCTGCTGGCGGCGGCTTCCGGGGTTGGCGAGCCGCTTTCCAGACGCAGATCGGGATCGTGAAGTGTGACGGTGGCGGGTCGTGCGCGCTGTTGGCGCAGGTGGTCGATCATCAGGTTGCGGGCGATGCGAAACAGAAAGGCACGGGGGTTGGTCAGCGGTGCGGCCAGGGCGCTGTTGTGCATGCTCTCCATGCGCCGCAGGCGCAGGTAGACTTCCTGACACAGGTCAGCGGCCAAGTCCGGAGAGCCGAGGTGGCGGTTTAAGTAGCCTCTCAGTTCCCTGGCGTGTTGTTGAAACAGGTCATCGGCGCGCATGTGGGTCGCCCGCTTAAGCGATATTGATAATGATTCGTGATTGCGATTGAGGCGATTATGCCACCACCGGGCCCGCCGGCGCCAGGGCGGGCTTGGTCGGGCGGGGTGGTTCGGCGGGGACGGCGCGCGGGTTAGCGTGGGGCGCGGTAGGCGCGGCTACGATGGCCTGGCTTGCTGAACACCCACTGCCACAATTGAATGTTGCGCGCCCGGAAGGCGCCGGCGCACAGATTCAGGTAGTAGCGCCACATACGGTAGAAGTGCGGGTCGTAGCGGTGCTCGATGGTTGGCCAGTGGGTCTGGAAGTTGACGTCCCAGGCTTTCAGGGTACGGGCGTAATCGGGACCGAAGTTGTGCAGGTCTTCGACCACGAAGCCGGGTTCGGCGGCACGGGCGATCTGCTTGACCGACGGCAGCTCGCCGTTGGGGAAAATATACTTGTTGATCCAGGGGTCGTGGTGGTTGCTGCTGTGATTGTCACCGATGGTATGCAGCAGCATCAGGCCACGGTCCTTGAGCAGGCTGAGCGCCGTGTCCATGAAGGTGCGGTAGTTGCGGCGGCCGACGTGTTCAAACATGCCGACTGACACCACCCGGTCGTAACGTCCGGATACCGCCCGGTAATCCTGCAGCAGAATTTCCACCGGCAGACCCGCGCAGCGTTCGCGGGCCAGGCGTGCCTGCTCGCTGGATACCGTGACACCCTGGGCGCGAACTCCATAATGCCGGGTGGCGTATTCCAGCAGGCTGCCCCAGCCGCAGCCGATATCCAGCAACGTCATGCCCGGTTCCAATTCCAGCTTGCGGCAGATCAAATCCAACTTGGCGAGCTGTGCCTGGTGCAGCGTGTCCGCTTCTTTCCAGTAGCCGCAACTGTAGGCCATGGTGTCGTCGAGCATCAGCTCGAAAAGCTGATTGTCCAGGTCGTAGTGTTTTTCCGCCACCTGCCGGGAGCGGCGCAGACTTTGCCGGTTGCGAAGGGTATGCGCGATGACTTGCAGAGCGAGCATCCAGCGGTTTTTGCTCAGGCCGTCGCCGCCGGCGCGCAGCATGCGGAAAGCGAACTCGTCCAGAGCGTCGCAGTCCCACCAGCCGTCCATGTAGGATTCGCCGAGCCCCAGGGAGCGTTGCGTGGCGATGCGTGCCAGGGTGTCGGGGTGATGGATCTGCATGTCCCAGGGGCGCCGGCCATTGATCTGGATATCCGCGTTGGCGAGCACCTCTCTGATCATGGTCTCGATAGAGCCGGACCCGGCGTGGGCCGTGTGCTCATCGTGACCGTCTCGACTTCGTGAACCAAGCATACAGAGACTCCTTGTTCGGACATGGAAGACTGCATGGTTGTCACGGGCTACAGCGTCGCTGCCCCGACAATCAAAATCATTCTTTGACGCTTGGCTCACGGACGCAAGCGGCAAAGTGAGCCGGACCCACGCAAATCGCGTGATAAGCCGCATTTTTACAATATTATTCAGAAGCTTCGGCGCTGGTAAGCGGCGGTATGGAAGCGTTCTATTAATGTTATTTGCTGCCGCTATGCCGGCGGCGGGGGCGAGAAAGTCCACTGGGTCGAGATGTTGTTGACTTTTTAGGAGCTTGAGCCTATTCTCCGCAGCGACTTTGAATGATTTTCACGGGCAGATGTAACGAAAATGTTTGGTAGACGGA
>Ga0206123_10002440_pt1 | contig 16231 bp, 11 predicted proteins | sample Helgoland_Spring_2_FD_160086 | JGI IMG/M metagenome (GOLD analysis project Ga0206123, IMG submission 160086) | Pelagic subsurface seawater microbial communities from Kabeltonne, Helgoland, North Sea - Helgoland_Spring_Bloom_20160316_1 | ecosystem: Environmental > Aquatic > Marine > Epipelagic ...
CATCACCACAAACCCATGCAAGTGCTGTGTTCCATGCCCAAACAGCGACAGGGAAATTAAATGCCGATATGATCCCAACAATACCTAGTGAGTGCCACTGCTCTCTCATCACATGACCTGCACGTTCAGAGGGAATTGTCTGGCCATTTAATTGTCTTGACAATCCTACAGCAAAATCACAGATATCTATCATCTCTTGTACCTCACCATATCCCTCTTGTAGTGATTTCCCCATTTCATAAGAAACAAGTTTTCCAAGTGGTTTTTTTAGCTCTCGTAATTTGTTACCAAATTGACGTACAATCTCCCCTCTTAGCGGGGCTGGCATGGCCCTAAAGGATACAAATGCTTCTTGAGAAGTTTCAATAACCTTCTGGTATTCTTCTTTGGTGGTTGTGGTAACCTTACCAATTAAGGCGCCATCTACCGGAGAATAGGAAGCAATTTCCGCCCCTCCTGGATACCAGGAGTTTCCTGTTGAGGTTCCTTGATTTACGGCTTTAAGCCCTAGTTGTTTTAACGCCTGGTCCATACCAAAGTCTTTTGCTACTGTTGACATAAAATGTATTTTTTAATCTCTATCTAGTAGAGGGTTGTTTTTCTAATTTGGTTTTTTTAGCTGCTCAAGTTTTTTACAACACCCATAGAAGTTAAAGCTATTGGAGTGAAGCGCGAAGATACGATATTGCTTACGTTCACAAAAGCATTTAAAAGGTAACAACAAGGCTATAAAAATACCAGTGGCAAGCCCCTAGTTTGTGAAACGACTATCTACATCCATTACAGTGTTACAACTGTTACAAGTTCTTAATTGTTCACTGGTATAAAAATCTTTAAAATGCTTAAAAAAGTCTACCTCTACGTCATTTAAGGGAAAGTACACTTCGTGTAATTTTTCATTGCAAGATTCACAAAACCACAGTAAGCCATCATTTACGTTTAATTTTTTTCTTTTGCGCTCAATCACCAGGCCAATAGAGTTTTTGCCGCGTACAGGAGAGTGGGGCACTTTGGCCGGGTGCAAATACATGTCTCCAGGGCCAAGCTCCATGGTTTTTTTAACACCATCTTCTTGAATATGAACTTGAATATTGCCCTCGAGTTGGTAAAACAATTCTTCTGTTTCATTGTAATGATAGTCTTTACGTGCATTAGGACCCCCTACAATCATGACAATATAATCACCCGCTTCTTTGTATAGGTTTTTATTTCCAACGGGCGGCTTTAGAAGGGCTCTATTGTCTTTAACCCACTGATTTAAATTAAACGGTTTTTGAATTGCCATGGCGATACTTTTTTGTTACACCATAAAAATACATAAAAAAACTCCAACATATAGCTTTGGGGCAGCTATAGGTTGGAGTCTCAAACAATAAATAAGTAGGTTTTAGTTTTTGTAAAATAGTTGAGTGAAATAATAGGTTCCGTTAGCATTTGGTATGATGCCAAAACCAGAGTGTGTGTAATCTCCCTCTATGTTTCTTTTGTGTGTTGGGCTATTTAACCAGGCCCTTACAACACTTTGTCCATCCTGGTATCCAAAGGCTACGTTTTCTCCAACTCTTTGTGCACCTTGATAGGTATGTGCTTGCTGGCGATAGTGGAAATTGTCATGGTTCATGTTTTCAATATCAATCATATACTTTGTATGTTCTACAGCATAAGCTGAGGCATATTGCTGATCTATCTCAATAGGGTTGAGCCCAATAGAGCTTCTGTGTTGATTTATATGGTATGTAATTTGTTCTGCCAATTTCCAATTTGTTTCTTTTGCAAGATTTAGGTCAATGGTGTAATCTTCAATTATTTCTGGGACCACCTCTTCTGTGGTACAGGAAGTAAATGTTAGCAAAAACACCATAGCAAGCAGGCTAAGTTTTAATGGTTTCATAATTTGGGGTCATCAAATTTGGGGCATGATGATGATTCAAATATAAAACTTTTTATAATAAAAAAACACTTTATCTGATATTTTGTGCATTTAATCGATTTTATTAATGTTTTTTTGAAAGACCTACACTGCCAATAAACCTCTTAACCCCTACAAACAATAGGTTTGTTGTAAAAAATTCAAAAATCATAAAAACCCGAAATTTTTATATTTTTTATGCAATTCATCGTTATTTTTATGCATTTTATCGTGTTTTTTAGACAAAAAAACAACTTAAAACGTCAATTACTACCTCCTCAAATAAAAAAATCGATGAAATGCATCATTTTTTATTTACTATTTTAATCTATATGATCAACAATCTAACAGGAAAGTAAATAAGATGCTTATTTTAGTAGCATGAGAATTACATTTTTTGGTCTTCTTATTGTGTTATTTATTTCTTGCACGCCGTCACATAACCAAATCCTGGTGTTAAATGGCAATGATTGGCAATTTGAAGAATTAGACTCTCAACATTGGCAGTTGGCTCAAGTGCCTGGGAGTGTCCAATCTGATTTGCTGCGATTGGGAGAAATCCCTGATCCTTTTATAGCAAACAATCAAGACAGCCTTCAATGGGTGTCTGAAAAAGATTGGAGGTATACAAAGGCCTTTTCCGTTTCACCTTCACAACTAAAGACAAAGCAACATATATTAAAATTTGATGGCTTAGATACTTATGCAAAAGTGGTTTTAAATGGGCATGTTATCTTACAAACTAACAATGCATTTAGTCCTTATCAGGTTGATGTAACAAAAATTTTAAAACTCCAAAACACCCTAGAAGTAACACTGTTTAGTCCAGATACTATAGAGGCTAAGGCTGCTTTAAAATTAGGCTACACACTTCCCGAGGGCCCAAGAGTGTTTTCTCGAAAACCGCAATTTCAATACGGTTGGGATTGGGCCCCAAAGATTAAAACCATGGGTATTTGGCGTGATGTATCATTGGTATCCTATAGTATAGCTAGGCTTGAGGATGTGTATATCAAAACCCAAGAAATAAACACTTCCCGGGCATTGGTAGAGGCAAACATTCAAATGATGTCTTTTAAATCAGATAACCGCTGTGTTGTAGAGGTTATAAATAACACCACTGGAAAAACACACTCCAAACCCATAACACTACAAAGGGGTCTCAATACCCATAGCATCCCTTTTTCTATTGATAACCCAAAACGCTGGTGGACACACAATCTTGGAACTCCTTTTCTGTATAATTTTACCATACACCTAAAAAAAGAGGGTACAATTCTAGAAACGGTTCACAAAAAAATAGGCCTTAGAACCATACAGCTTGTTACAGAAAAAGACACCCTTGGAGAACGGTTTTATTTTAAACTCAACGGGAAACCTATTTACATGAAAGGGGCAAATTACATTCCACAGAACATATTTCTCTCACAGGTGCAGCCCAAGGAGCGTGAAAAATTACTCAATGATGCACTCAAGGCAAACATGAACATGCTCCGAGTGTGGGGCGGGGGTGTGTATGAAGATGATTTGTTTTATGATTTATGTGATGAAAAAGGAATCTTAGTTTGGCAAGATTTTATGTTTGCTTGCGCGATGTACCCTGGAGACAACTCATTTCTAACCAATGTTAAAAACGAGGCCGTAGCCAACGTAAAAAGACTAAGGCAACACCCAAGTATAGCACTTTACTGTGGCAATAACGAAAACAGCGAAGGTTGGCACAGGTGGGGCTGGCAAGCAGATAAAACCCAAGCTCAAAAAGAAGCTATCTGGAACAGTTACCAAGCAGTGTTTAATGGCATTTTACCCAAAGTTGTAGATAGTTTACACACTGATGTTTCTTATTGGGAGAGTTCTCCTAAGTTTGGTAGAGGAGACAAACGATATCAGTTTGAGGGAGATGCTCATGATTGGTGGGTCTGGCACGATGGGTACCCCTTTGAACATTTTGAGCAGGAAGTACCTAGATTTATGAGTGAATTTGGATTTCAGTCATTTCCAGGATATCAGGCAATAAAGTATTTCACCCAAGAGGATAGTTTAGATCTTTCACATCCAAGTTTTGAGAGCCATCAAAAGCATTCAAGAGGTTTTGCGATCATTGAGCAGTACATGAAAAGAGATTTTCCAGTGCCAACAAACCCTGAAGATTATATATACGTGAGTCAACTCTTGCAGGCCTATGGGATCACCAAAGGAATCAAAGCACACCGCGCAGCAAAGCCATACAATATGGGGAGTTTGTATTGGCAATTAAATGATTGCTGGCCAGCTGTTTCTTGGTCAAGTATTGACGGGTTAGGAAATTGGAAAGCACTTCACTATAAGGTAAAACAGGCATTCGAGAATAGAATCATTATACCTTTTGAGCAAAACAACATATTGAAAATTAAAGTAGTAGATGATGGCCCTGAAACACTAGAGGCACCCATGCAGGTTTTATTTTATGATTTTAATGGAAACATCCTGTATCAAACACCTACAAGATCTGTACGCACTTTTAATGAAAAAAATCAAGTAGTGTATCAAGTAGATTTAAGAGAACTTGACTTTGATCCAAAACAAACCTTCGCAAAAGTTGTATTTGGTGACCTACACCAGATATATTACTTTGAAAAACCTAAAGACCTCCTCCTTGGGGAAGATGGTTTTGATATGAAAACCAAAATAGGTGTTCATGGAATTGAAATTTCACTCAAGGCCACAACACTGCAAAAAAATGTATTTTTATATACAGATGTCCCAGGACATTTTACAGACAACTTTTTTGATTTGTTACCTGGCCAGGAAAAAAACATCACTTTTGTAACCAGCTCACCGCAAAATACCATTTTACATCACAAGACCCTAAATGCACTACAAAACTAATCCAATCCGTTTATATAGCCCATGGTTACTCCTGCTAGTATTGTTTGTGCTATCCAGTGGTTGCACCCCTAGAAAAGGCAAACAACTTATGGCTTATGATGCAACGATTATTCCAGCCCCTGAGCTACTAGAAATGCGTAGTGGTCACTTCATCTTAACCAATAACAGTACCCTTTTTGCAATTCCAGAATTTAAAACAGCAGCAAATTTTTTAAAAGCATACCTTTTAAATGGCACTGGAATTTCGATTGATTCTGCCCCACAAGCTGCTGCAAGTATTGTAATGGTAAAAGACACTTTGTTGCAAAAAGAGGGGTATACTCTTAGTATTTCTAAACAGCAAATTACTATTAAAGCCTCAGACGGCGCAGGCGCTTTTTATGCAGTTCAGAGTTTACGCCAGATACTTCCTCCAGAGTTAGAACTAGCAAACCCCTCTTTGATTGATACCATATCTATTGCTTGTATGGAGATTAAAGACGCTCCAAGGTTTTCATACCGTGGGATGCATCTTGACGTTTCTCGCCATTTCTTCCCCAAAGAATTTATCAAACAATACATTACTTGGCTGGCAGCATTAAAATTTAACACCTTTCATTGGCACCTAACTGATGACCAAGGATGGCGTATTGAAATAAAAAAATACCCAGAGCTTACCCGCAAAGGTGCTTACAGGAAAGAAACATTAATTGGTCATTATAACGACACCCCGCAACGCTTTGATGGTAAACCCTATGGAGGTTTTTACACCCAACAAGAGGTTAAAGAAATTATTGCCTTTGCTAAAGCGCATCATGTAACCATAATTCCAGAAATTGAACTCCCTGGTCATGCGCAGGCTGCTATTTCTGCCTACCCCTCTTTGAGCTGTACAGCTCAAGAAATTCCTGTGGCCACAAAATGGGGTGTGTTTGAAAATATTTATTGCCCAAAGCCAGAGACTTTTACTTTTCTTAAAAATGTACTGGATGAGGTTATTGAGTTGTTTCCTGGCACCTATATCCATATTGGTGGTGACGAAGCGCCTAAATCTCGATGGGATGAGTGTACACATTGTCAGCAACTTATCAATCAAATGGGATTAGAAGACTCCCATGGTTTACAAAGCTATTTTATAACAGAAATAGAAAAACATATAAATGCCAGGGGTAAGAAAATGATAGGATGGGATGAAATTTTAGAGGGCGGACTAGCCCCAAATGCAACGGTCATGTCTTGGCGAGGAACCCAAGGAGCCATTGCTGCCGCAAACCAAGGACATGATGTAATTTTAACGCCAAGCTCACACGCTTATTTTGATTACTACCAAGCTGCCCACCAGGAAGAACCTACAGCCATTGGTGGATACCTGCCATTAAAAAAGGTGTTTGGTTTTAACCCTGTTCCCAAAGCGTTGCAACAAACAGATGCCGCACTACACGTACTGGGTGCTCAAGGGAATGTTTGGACAGAGTACATGGCTACCCAGGATCAAGTAGCATATATGGTATTCCCTAGAATTTTTGCAATGAGTGAGGTTGTTTGGAGTGGCCCTACCAAAAATTTAGAAACAGATTATGATGATTTTTTAGTCAGGCTGGAGCCCAATTTAAAGCGGCTAGATCTCAAACAAATAAACTACGGCAATCACCTTTATGATTTAGAAGGAGATGTTGTCAAAAATCAAGGCAAGGTTATTTACAACCTTACTACCCCAACCCAGGGGAAAGAAATTAAGTACAGCATTAATGGTGGCAAGCAAGAGGTCTATACCCAAGGGCTTCACATATCAAAAGACGCCATTATAAATGCCCAGCTTTTCAAAGACAACCTTGCCCTTGGACGAGCTTTTTCAGATACCATATATTACCACAAAGCAATCAATGCCTCTGTTGTTGTAAATGTGGCGCCCCATCCTGCCTATGGTGCTGGAGGAACCGATGCACTTATTAATGGAGTCTTGGGAAGTAATACGCGTTTTGCAGACAAACAATGGCTAGGTTTTTGGGGTGATGATTTGCAGATTACCATCACTTTTGCAAAACCCACAAAAATTTCAAAAATAAGCACCCGTTTTTATAAGGCAAATGGGCAGTGGTTGTATGCACCAAAAACCCTTGAAATCCAAACAGATTTTGGGACCCTGCCAATGGTTAAATTACCTGCTACAGATCAACCAATTTTGGATGTAAATCTCAAGGCAGAGGGCATTACTTCTTTTATTAAAATTTTGGTTCCTAGCTTCGGGGTTATCCCAGATGGTTTGCAGGGTGCCGGCAATAAAGCTTGGACCTTTATTGACGAGATTGTGGTAGAGTAATTACCGCTTATGCACAATTGTAGAGGATGCTTGGTCTAGACACATCACGGTTAAATCTGCAATATTTACATGAGAGGGTCTTGTAACAGCAAAGTAGATAATTTCAGCAATATCCTGAGGCTGCAAAGGCGTGAAGTTTTCATAAACCTTTTCTGCCCGCTTGGTATCTCCTTTAAAACGAATCTCACTAAACTCTGTCTGTACGAGTCCTGGATGTATGGCCCCAACTTTAATACCTTTTCCATTAAGATCTAGACGCATGCCCTGATTAATAGCATCTACTGCATGTTTGCTAGCACAATACACATTGCCATTAGGGTATACTTCTTTTCCTGCCGTAGATCCAATATTGATAATATGCCCAGCGGCTTTTGCAAGCATTTGCGGTATGATCGCCTTAGAGACATACAACAGTCCTTTTACATTGATATCAATCATAGCGTCCCAATCATCAATAGATCCAGAATCAATGCTATCAAGCCCATGAGCATTTCCAGCATTATTGATTAAAATATCAACCTCATTAAACCCTTCAGGTAAATTGACAAGCAATTTTTCTACGAGTGTTTTATCACGTACATCAAAACAAAGTGTATGTACCTTTGTGAATAAGGACAATTCGTTTGCGATAGCCTCAAGGCGCTCTTGGCGTCTTCCACACAAAATTAAATGAATATCATTTTTAGCAAATAGGGTAGCTGTTGCACGTCCAATACCAGAGGTGGCACCTGTAATAAGAGCAGTTTTTTTCATGAGTGGGTGTAAAATTAAAACAATCCCCTAATCTATTGGTAAAAAATTATCCAATTAGGAGAGGATATTTTAGCAATTAATAATTACAAATGTACGTGCTAAAAGTGATAAAAAACAGTCTTAAAATTTTATTAACAAACTTGACTCCAAGGCTTAGTTGTCTTAATTTAGCCCCAATAAAAATAATTGAAATTTAGCGTAACTTGTGAGTTTAAATTTCGTCTTTAGTATTGAGTAGTTGTACTACTTTACACAACAACACCAATACTATTTAAAACCCATTGAGGTAAAATAATAAATCTAAGAACAGAAAACAGGATTATGGAACAAACAGCATCGCCTACAGATATTGGCGCATTGAATGATAAAATTGAGAAAGAAAGCGCTTTTGTAGATATTCTCACTTTGGAAATGAACAAAGTAATCGTGGGCCAAAAACACATGATTGAACGATTGCTTATTGGACTTTTGGGCCAAGGCCACATTTTATTAGAGGGAGTGCCTGGTTTGGCAAAAACACTAGCCATTAATACGCTGTCTAAGGCTGTAAAAGGTAGTTTTAGCAGAGTGCAATTTACTCCAGATCTGTTGCCTGCAGATGTAGTAGGAACCCTCATATACAATATGAAGGAGAACGATTTTAGCATTAAAAAGGGACCTATCTTTGCCAATTTTGTCTTGGCCGACGAAATCAATAGGGCACCTGCAAAAGTGCAATCGGCTCTTTTGGAGGCCATGCAAGAGAAGCAAGTCACTATTGGTGATACGACCTTTGGATTAGACAAACCATTTTTGGTAATGGCTACCCAAAACCCTATTGAGCAGGAGGGTACTTATCCTCTGCCCGAGGCTCAAGTAGACCGATTTATGCTAAAAACAGTGATTAAATATCCAACCCTAGAAGATGAGCAATTAATTATTCGCCAAAACTTAAGGGGTGGGTCAGAGAAAATAAATCCAGTAGTAACTGTCGCTCAAATTTTGCGCGCACAAGAGGTCGTAAGAGAAGTTTATATGGATGAAAAAATAGAAAAATACATATTAGATATCATTTTCGCCACGCGTACACCTGAACAATATAAACTCGCAGAGCTCAGACCACTGATAAGCAATGGCGCTTCTCCTCGTGGAAGTATCAACCTTGCCGCTGCTGCAAAATGCTACGCTTTTATTAAACGAAGGGGCTATGTAGTTCCTGAAGATGTTCGGGCTGTGGTTCATGATGTACTTCGTCACAGAATAGGGATAACCTATGAGGCAGAGGCAGAAAACATCACTACAGAAGACATCATCAACAAGATTGTAAACGTCATTGAGGTACCCTAGCTGATATGTAAAAACAACTTGTAAAAAAAGGTTTATTCTTCTTGGGACTTTTGTCTTGGAAAAGTCAATTACACGTTCTCTTCAATACTATGGATACAAAAGAACTCTTAAAAAAAGTACGAAAAATAGAAATTAAAACACGTCGTTTAAGCGACCATGTTTTTGGTGGAGAGTACCACAGTACTTTTAAAGGTCGCGGAATGACCTTTAGTGAAGTACGCCAATACCAGTATGGTGATGATGTGCGAAACATAGATTGGAATGTAACGGCACGCTACAACCAGCCACACATCAAGGTGTTTGAGGAAGAGAGAGAACTTACATTAATGCTTATGGCAGATATTAGTGGTTCTGAGTTTTTTGGCACCCATGCCCAGTTTAAAAACCAAATTATTACTGAAATTATAGCTACACTTGCTTTTTCTGCCATGCAGAACAATGATAAGGTAGGCATCCTACTATTCACAGATCAAATAGAGTTATTTGTACCCCCAAAAAAAGGCAAATCACACGTTTTAAGAATCATCAGAGAACTACTTGAGTTTACACCCAGCAGTAAAAAAACAGATCTCAGTCAAGCGCTTAAGTACCTTAGCAATGTCATCAAGAAAAAAGCCATTGTATTTGTGCTTTCAGATTTTATGACACAAGGGTATAAAGACACCCTTAAAATTGTTGCCCGCAAACATGATGTAACGGGTATACGGGTCTTTGATCGCAGAGAACAAGCCATGCCTAATTTAGGGATGGTACAAATGCTTGATCAAGAAACTGGAGAGTCCATCCTAGTCCATACCGCCTCCAAAGGTGTACGCAAGCAATATGCTGCATACCATAAACAAGGGGTAGCTTATTATGAAGATGCTTTTGCTAAAAGTGGCGCTGGTGCAATAGCTTGTAGGGTGGATGAAAGTTACGTGAAAAAATTATTGGGATATTTCAAAACAAGATAACACCATTGCTAAAAACACATAACATATCAATCAAAATAAGTAAACTAGCAGCGGCAGGGCTTCTATGTTTTATTTCTTTTTGTGTAACGGCTCAGGTTCGCACTAAGGTAGATACAACTTCTATTAGAATTGGGGAGGAGCTTCGTATATCATTTGAAATTCAGGCAGACTCTATAGATCTTGTTGTTTTTCCTGACCAACAAACCTTTATGCCTTTAGAGGTGATAGAAAGCTATGCTACAGACACTACCTACAGCAATTCAAAAATCAAGTATAGAAAACAATATGGGCTTACCCAGTTTGATTCTGGCAGGTATACCATCCCTAGGCAAAAAATAATATTTAACAACACGTTTTTTCTCTCAGACAGTATCAATGTTCAAGTGCGTGATGTAGTGGTTGACACCACCAAACAAAAAATGTTTGATATAAAATCTTCAATGGCAGTAGCAAAGGCTCCATTTAAAGTTCCCACCGGTATCTATTGGCTCATTCTATTGGCGGGTGTCATTGTACTAGTGTGGTATTTTTTAAGACGGAAAAAGAAAAAAGAGCAGGCTAAAAAACAGTTACCTGCTTATCAAGAGGCTTTGGTGGCTTTACAGGAGCTAGATAGTTCATCCTATTTGATACAAAATAATGCCAAAGAGTACTATTCGTTGTTGACAGAAATTGTGAAAAGATATCTAGACAGAGAAGTAGATAACGCAGCTCTAGAGAGTACCACCCAGGAGCTTATAGAACGCTTAAACACATTAAAAAAATCAGGAAATTTTGATTTTAAAACTCAAGATATCAAGCGCTTAGATACTATTTTGAAAAGAGCAGATTTAGTCAAGTTTGCTAAAATGCAACAAGGTTCTGGACAAGCTCAAGCAGATAGGGCAACCATAGAAGAAGTTATAAGCAATACCCAGCAGGCTATACCAGAACCGACACAGGAAGAATTAATGAGAGACACCCTGTATCAACAGGCATTGAAAAGAAAGAAATTACGTAAAAAAATAGTAGTAGCAGCATCCAGCCTTGGTGTTGCTTTATTGATTAGTACTGTCGTTTTTTCTAGCCTCTATGGTATTGGAACATTAAAAGAGACAGTTTTTGGAAATTCATTGAAAGACACATTAGATGGGCGCTGGTTTAAAAGTCAGTACGGTGCCCCTGGGCTTATTGTAACTACTCCAGAGATATTGGTAAGACAGCTACCCAAAAACATCAATGATAGTACCTCTGTCTCAACAAGCGTGAGTAGGTTTACCTCTGGTGCCATAGGAGAGGATCTGTATGTTTCTCTGTCCATTACAAAAATAGCACAACAGTCTTCCTCTGAGGACCAGCAAATAGCTGTTGCAACTGGAATAGAAAATACCCTTGAGACATTAGAGAATGCAGGGGCATTAAATTTGGTAGCAAAACAAGAAGCCTTCTCCTCTGAGGAGGGATTAAAAGGGGTAAAGGCCTATGGAGATTTTAATTTAAAATTACCAAACGGAGCTATTTCTAAGGAGAAAATGAGTTATGAGATATTACTGTTTGATCAGCAAAATACATTACAGATGGTCACTGTTGTTTTTCAACGAGACAAAGAGTATGCCAACCAAATAAAGGAAAGAATCATTAACTCAATAGAAGTGCCAGTTTCACCACAAGCCCAAAACAAAACACAATCACAAGATGCTCAATAATTTTGAATTTGTTAACCCAGAGTTATTCTGGTTGCTGATACTACTTCCAGTGGTTGGGCTTTGGTATTTTTTAAAGCGGAACAAACAAATACCAAGCCTGAGTGTCTCGAGTATTCAGGGCTTTAAAACCTCAAAGAATTGGCTTGCCAGACTAAGGCCTTTACTTTTTTTGCTTCGCTTGTTAACCCTTGCAGCAATTATTGTAGCGATGGCTAGGCCAAGAACTGTTAGCCAAACCACAAGAACTGTTAGCAATAAAGGGATAGATATTGTGATGGCTATTGATGTTTCGGCAAGTATGTTAGCTCGAGATTTGAAACCCAATAGGTTAAAAGCTCTAAAAAATGTTGCTGCAGGCTTTATCAAAGATCGTATAACAGATCGTATAGGTCTTGTAGAATATGCTGGAGAGAGTTATACCAAAACTCCACTAACTAGTGATAAAAGTATTGTACTAGCTTCTTTAAAAAGTATTGAGTATAACACCATAATTGAAGGCGGAACAGCTATTGGCTCTGGTCTTGCAACTGCAGTAAATAGATTAAAGGAGAGCCGCGCAAAAAGTAAGGTGATCATACTCTTGACAGATGGTGTAAACAATACAGGGTTTATTGACCCTAAGATTGCAAGTGAACTTGCCAAAGAATTTGAAATAAAAGTATATACCATTGGTTTGGGTAGTAATGGGATGGCTCAAAGCCCAATTGGTATTAGGGCAGATGGGAGTTTTCAATATGGCATGCAACAAGTAGAAATTGATGAAACCCTTCTGAAGGAAATTGCAAAGACAACAGGAGGCAAATATTTTAGAGCCACAAGTAATACCAAACTAGAAGAAATTTACACAGAGATTAACGCCCTAGAGAAAACAGATATAGAAGAATTTAAATACACAAATTACACCGAGCTTTACAGACCTTGGGCACTTTGGGCCTTGGCGTTATTTTTGCTTGAACTCTTGTTACGTTTCACTCTATTTAGAAGTTTTATATAAAGTATGTACCAATTACAACAACCTGATTATTTTTATTTGCTCTTTGCCCTACCGGTAGTTGTGCTGGTTTATCTGTTGGTATTATTTTGGAAAAAAAGAGCCCAGCGTAGTTTTGCAAATTCTTCATTACTTGATATTTTAAGCCCAAGTCAATCTGTATTTAAAGGCACTGTAAAGCTTATATTGGCTTTGTTAGCCTTAGCATGCTTGAGCTTTGCTCTGGTAAACCCAAAAATTGGCACCAAACTCGAGACGGTAAAAAGAGAGGGTGTTGATGTTGTATTTGCCTTGGACGTATCAACAAGTATGCTCGCAGAAGATATAGCACCCAACCGTCTGGAAAAATCAAAACAGTTGGTGCGTCAAATAATCAATACCCTGGCCGGAGATAGAATTGGAATTATAGGCTATGCTGGCAGTGCATTCCCGCAGGTTCCAATAACTACAGATTTTTCATCTGCACGTCTTTTTCTATCAGGAATGAATACTAATATGGTAAGCTCTCAAGGTACTGCCATGACCCAGGCAATAGCCTTGGCAGAGACCTATTACAATGATACCGAACAAAACAATAGAGTTTTGTTTTTAATTAGTGATGGTGAAGATCATCAAGGAGACTACGCCAGTATAGCTGCACAGGCCAATGAAAAAGGCATAAAAATCTATACCATAGGGATAGGAACTTCATCTGGAGCTAAGATACCTATAAAGCGAGACGGCGTGATACAGTCATACAAAACAGATCAAGACAATCAGGTGGTTATTACCAAACTCAATAAGGAGACATTGCAAGAAATTGCCAAGGCCGCCAATGGAGTGTATTTGGATGGTACTGACACAAAAGAACTTGTAGCAAAAGTACAGAACCTACTGGCTGGGATGGATAAAAAGGAGTTTGACGCAAAGCAATTTTCTGATTTTAAAGATCAGTTTCAATGGTTTTTGGCAGGTGCTTTATTATTTTTATTGCTCGATGTACTTCTTTTAGAACGCAAAACAAAATGGATTAATAATCTTAATTTGTTTAACCAACAAAAAACAGATTTGTAATGCTTTATAATTTAAAAAATAGAGACCACACACCTATTGGTATAAACACTATTGAGCCGGGGATAAAAAAAACCTTGTTTTATGTGGTTGTATTGTGCAGCATTATACAAATGAGCTCACAGACTAAGATCTCTGAGGCCTCAAAAGAAGATGCCATTCAGGCTGCATTGCATTTGAGCCAGGGGGCGCTTGCCATAGAAAACAATGAATTTATTAAAGGCGAAGTTGCCTACAGAAAAGCTATTTCCATTGAAGAAGATAAGGCAACAGGAAGTTATAATTTGGGGAATGCATATTATAAAAATAGTAAAAACCAGGAAGCGTTAAGTAGGTTTGTTGGGGCAGCCAAAGTAGCAAACACAAAATCACAACGCCACAAAGCGTTTCATAATCTTGGAAATGCACTGATGAATCAAAAAGAATATTCTGGTGCAGTTGAGGCTTATAAAAATGCTCTAAGAAACAATCCTGCTGATGACAAAACTCGTTACAACTTAGCCCTTGCCAAAGAGTTGTTAGAAAAAAATCCCCCGCAAGAGAGTGAGGATGATAAAGAGCAGGACAATCAAGAGCAACAAGACAAGCAAGACGAAAAAGACAAACAAGATAAAAAAGATAACCAGCAAGATCAAGATCAAGAAAAAGATCCTCAAAACAACCAAGATTCAGAGGATGATAAAGGGGATCAGAAGGATGACAAGAAGTCTCCACAAAAACCTGAAGATGAGAAAGACAAACAAGACCCTCAAGAAAATCAAACCTCTGATGGCAAGCTGTCTCCTCAACAGGTAAAAAACCTACTGGAATCTATGAACAACCAAGAAAAGAAAGTTCAGGACAAAATCAATGCAAAAAAACAAAAGGGTGTTAAGATAAAATCTGAAAAAGATTGGTAAAATGAACAGACAAAAACACATATGGGTTTTTATTTTTGTTGTGTTATTTGCCTTCGCATCACAAGCACAAGTTACCTTTCAAACAAAGGTAAGTCGCAAAAAGCTGGGTATTAACGAGCGAGTTCGGGTAGATTTTGTAATGAATGCAGATGGCGATGATTTTAATCCACCAAGTTTTGAAGGGTTTAGGGTTGTAGGAGGTCCTAACCAATCTATTAGCAATTCTTACATTAACAGAAAACGCACCTATTCTAAAACCTATTCTTATTTTTTATCGCCCCTAAAACAAGGGAATTTACGTATTGGTGCTGCTTCAATTACTGTTTCTGGAACAACCTATACTACAGGCGATGTAACCCTACAAATTACTTCTGCTGTACAAACACCATCAGATGGTACAGGAACAAATCCTGAGGTCATAGCTTCACAAAATGTACATTTGGTAGCAGAAATCTCCAACACTACACCTTATCTAAATGAGCGTACAACTATTGTATATAAGTTATATGTATCCAATAACGTGAGTATTACCAGTCAGTGGCGTGAAATAAACTCTCCACGGTATGCTGATTTTTGGAGTAAAAATATTGACACTCAAAAACTAAATTTGTTTGAAGGAAAATACCAAGGAGAAGATTATAGGTATGTTATTTTAAAAACCACGGTATTGTATCCTCAAAAAACGGGCCCCCTAAAAATTGAACCCCTAACCTTAGATGTCCCCATAGATGTTCCCGGGAAAAGACGCAATATCTTTGGAAGAACCCTTACAACAAGAGTTAATAAAACTATTTCAGCAGGTGAGAGTACGATTGTTGTAAAACCGCTACCACTAGAGGGCCGTCCAGAAAACTTTACTGGGGCAGTGGGAGATTTCACCTTTAGTGTAAAGCCAAGCAAAAAAGTCTTAGAGGTAGACCAAGCCCTCACATTAGACCTCTTAGTTTCAGGCAAAGGAAATCTGAACACACTTTCTGTGCCTGATCTGAAACTACCAAACACTTTGGAGGTATATGAGCCACAGCGCAAAGAAAATATTCGGACAAGACCCTCAGGGATTAGTGGTACTATTTCTCAGCGTTATACAGTGGTGCCACAAAATAAAGGCAAATACCCCATCAGCCCCGTCTCTTTCTCTTTTTTCAACCCAGAGAGTCAAAGCTATAAAGAGGTTTTCTCTGAGCAAATTGTCTTAAGGGTTACAGCAGGATCTAGCCCAAAGCAAGACCCAGCTTTAGCAAAAAATCAAACACCAAAAACACAATCTATTACTCTCCAGCAGCGTTTTAGATATATAAAATTGAATACAGATTTAAAACCAAGTGCTGCCAGTCCCTTTTTTAAATCCAGGGTATTTTGGGCTTTATTTCTAAGCCCTCTGTGCCTTTTACCATTCATTATTTTAATTGGAAGGAAGCAAAGAAGCCTCCGTGGAGATGTACAAGGGCTTAAATTACGTAAGGCCAATAAAATGGCGCGTAAATATTTGGCAGAGGCA
>Ga0206123_10002442_pt1 | contig 16222 bp, 11 predicted proteins | sample Helgoland_Spring_2_FD_160086 | JGI IMG/M metagenome (GOLD analysis project Ga0206123, IMG submission 160086) | Pelagic subsurface seawater microbial communities from Kabeltonne, Helgoland, North Sea - Helgoland_Spring_Bloom_20160316_1 | ecosystem: Environmental > Aquatic > Marine > Epipelagic ...
TAACAATGTATGGATGAGCCATGCAGATCAAGTATCTAAGATGCCAAAAAATTTTAAAATTATTGCATCTTCAAAAAATTCAAAATTAGCAATAATTGAAAATACTAAAGATAATTATTATGGTGTACAGTTTCACCCTGAAGTAACCCATACTTTTAAGGGTAAAATCTTATTACGTAATTTTGTTTTTTATATATGTAAAATCAAAAAAAACTGGTCTTCAAAAGATCAAAAATTAGAATTAATCAGAGCCATAAAGAAACAAGTAGGTAACAATAAAGTAATTTGTGGTCTATCGGGTGGAGTGGACAGTAGTGTTGTTGCTCAATTATTGAGTAAAGCTATTGGAAAAAACCTTACCTGTATATTTGTTAATAATGGTCTTTTAAGAAAAAATGAGGAAAAACAAGTAGTCAAAACATTTAAAAAAAAATTAAAAATAAATTTAGTTTATGTCAATGCAGAAAAAGAATTTATTAATAGATTAACTAACACTTCTGATCCTGAAAAAAAAAGAAAAATTATTGGAAATTTATTTATTAAAATATTTGAAAGATATGCAAAAAAAATAAAGAATGTAAAGTTTCTTGCTCAAGGTACTCTTTATCCTGATTTAATAGAAAGTAAGTCGGTTACAGGAAGTCAGACATCAAAAATTAAATCCCATCATAATGTAGGAGGTTTACCAAAAAGAATGAAATTAGAATTAGTTGAACCATTGAAATTTCTTTTTAAAGATGAAGTTAGAAAACTTGGGTTAGAACTAAATTTATCAAAAGATATAATATCTAGACATCCATTTCCAGGTCCTGGTTTAGCAATAAGAATGCCAGGAAATATAACTAGAGAAAAAATTACCATTTTAAAAGAAGCGGACTATTATTTCATCAAGGCTTTAAAAGATTACGGTTTATATGATAAAATTTGGCAAGCTTACGCCGCTTTATTACCAGTAAAAACGGTTGGTGTAATGGGAGATAACCGAACTTATGAACATATTTGTTTATTAAGAGCAATTACATCAGAAGATGGAATGACTGCAGATTTTTTTGATTTTCCAAAAGGCTTTATGCAAGCAATCTCCAATCAAATTATTAATAATATTAGGGGCATAAATAGAGTGGTTTATGACGTAACATCAAAACCACCAAGTACCATTGAATTAGAGTAACTTTGCTATAAAATATTAAATTATGAAATATCTTTAATATTAGTTACAGTCTTAGATCAAGTATAGAAACCAGAAAAAAAAATGAATAAAAAAATTATAGATTTTATAAAAAAAAAAAATAAATCTAAAATTATAAGCCTTACCGCTTATTCAAAGAATATCGCATCTATTATAGATAAACATTGTGATCTTATTTTAGTAGGAGACTCTCTTGGATCAGTTCTTTACAATTTTTCTTCTACAAAAAAAGTTACACTTGATATGATGATTGAACATTCCAAAAGTGTAAGACAGGGTGTTAAAAAAAGCTTATTAGTAGTAGATATGCCTCATAACACTTATAGAAATTCACGAGAAGCTCTTAACAATGCTAAGAAAATAATATCAAAAACTAAGTGTGATGCTGTAAAATTAGAGGGTGGAAAAAAAGTTGCTCAAATAATAAAAACACTGGTTAAAAATAAGATACCGGTAATGGGACACTTGGGAGTTTTGCCTCAATCTGCAAAAAGTTTTAAATTTAAGGGAAAGAAGTTAACTGAAAGAGCACAAATTTTAAAAGATTCAAAAATTTTAGAAGAGGCCGGTGTTTTTTCGATGGTTTTAGAATGCATTGAAAGTTCTCTTGCAAAAGAAGTTACAAAATCAATAAATATTCCAACTATTGGAATTGGTGCTTCTGTAAATTGTGATGGTCAGGTATTGGTTACTGATGATTTGTTAGGACTTAATTCAATCAATGTTAGGTTTATTAAAAAATACATTAATTTAAAAAAAATTATTAATAAAGCTACAATATCTTTTAAAAATGATGTTAAAAATAAAAAATTTCCAAAAATGAAACACTCTTATTAAAATGAATTTTACAAAAGAAGAATATAAAAATAGATTAAAAAAAGTTCAAAAAATGATGCAAGATAATGGCATCGAATTGTTAATTTCACAAGATCCATCAAACATGAATTATCTAACAGGCTACGATGCCTGGTCATTTTATTATGCCCAGTGCGTAATAATACATGTTAATGCAGATGAACCATTATGCTTTGTTAGAGACCAAGATGCAGGTGGCGCATATATCAAAACTTATTTAAAAGATGAAAATATTATAAAGTATGGTGAAAAATATATCCATAATTGGCCACTTCATCCCTATGATGCTTTAACTGATATTATTAAAGAAAGAAAATGGGAAAAACTTTCCATTGGTGTTGAAATGGATAGTCATTATTTCACTGCTTACTGTTATGAAAAAATTAAAACAGGTTTACCTAATGCTAAAATTTTAGATTGCAAAAGATTAGTCAATTGGGCAAGAGTTGTAAAATCAGATTCAGAAATTGATTATATGAAAGCTGCATCAAAGATAGTTCAAACTGGAATGCAAAAAGCTTTTGAGGTAATTAATCCAGGACTTAGACAATGTGATGCTGTTTCTGAAATACAAGCTGCGCTTATAAAAGGAACTCCTGAATTTGGGGGTGATTATGCATCTATTGTTCCAATGCTTCCAACAGGAAAAGGTACGTCAGCCTCACATTTAACATGGACGCAAGATAAATTTGTTGAAGGTGAAGCAACAATTGTTGAAATTGCAGGATCCCATAAAAAATATCATTGCCCAATGGCTAGAACAGTATTACTTGGAAAACCTGACCAGCTTAAAATTGATACAATGAAAAAAACTAATGAGGCTCTTCAAGCAGGAATAGATGCTATTAAACCTGGGAAAACTGCAGATGATGTGGCTCAGGCATTTTGGAAGGTTCTTGATAAGTACGGCATAGAAAAAACCTCGCGTACTGGATATTCTATTGGAATTGGTTACCCACCTGATTGGGGTGAACATACTCTAAATATATCTAAAGGGGATATGACAATTTTAGAACCAAACGTAACATTCCACATGATTGCTGTAATGCAATTTGGAAACTGGGGTGTGGAAGCATCTGAAGCTATTAGAGTTACAGAGAAGGGTAGTGAATTATTTTATAATTTTTCAAGAGACTTACATATTAAATGACCAATAAAGGGCTTGATTAATATCTCCACAAATGTTTTAAATATCTCGTATGTCAAAAAATAGTGAATTCGTAAAATTTGATAATGTCGATAAAAGCTACGATGGAAAAGTCTTAGTTGTTAAGGGATTAAACCTAGATATTCAAGAAGGTGAATTTGTAACTATGTTAGGACCCTCAGGTTCGGGTAAAACAACATGTTTAATGATGTTGGCTGGTTTTGAAACTCCAACTCATGGTGAAATTTATTTAGATAATAATGTTATTTCAAACATTCCACCTCATAAAAGAGGAATTGGAATGGTGTTCCAAAACTATGCTTTGTTTCCTCATATGACAGTTTATGAGAATTTAGCATTTCCATTAAGAGTTAGAAAAATTCCAAAAGATGAAGCTGATAAAAAAATTGACAAAGCTTTATCAATGGTATCGCTTCAAGGTTTTGAAGCTAGAATGCCAATGCAATTATCTGGTGGACAACAACAAAGGGTAGCAGTGGCTAGATCACTTGTGTTTGATCCAAAGCTTGTTTTAATGGATGAACCACTAGGTGCATTAGATAAAAATTTAAGAGAAAGCATGCAATATGAAATAAAACATATTCATGAAAGTATTGGTGTAACAGTTGTGTATGTTACTCATGACCAAACTGAAGCATTAACAATGTCAAATAGAATTGCAGTATTTAATGATGGGAAAGTTCAACAACTTTCAAGTCCTGATGATCTTTATGAAAAACCAGTTAATTCTTTTGTAGCAGAATTTATCGGTGAGAATAACACGTTTAATGGAACAGTGAACGATGTGTCCGGAAACACTTGTAAGATTAAATTAAATAATGGAACTGAAATTTTAGCCAATCCTATTTCTGTAAAAGCTAAAGGTGAAAAAACTACTGTATCTTTAAGACCAGAAAGAGCTTTAATTAATCCAAAAGATAAAATGGACAATAATCATAAAGGAAAAATTAAAGAAGTAATTTACCATGGAGATCACACTAGATTGAGAATGGACATACTAGGTAATGAACAATTTATTTTAAAAATTCCAAATAGCTCATCAAACCTAGATATCAAACTTGGAAATGAAATAAATGTTGGCTGGAATGCTATTGATAGTAGAGCTTTAGACCCTAAATAAAAAATAAAGCCTTCATAATTTCTACTCAATCTTTATAATATTCTTACATAAATAAAGGTAAAAAACCCAGATTCAGCTGTTGACTCATCATTCTGATCTTGTTTTACTTAATTTTTAAAAAAAACGTTTAAACGGAGGATAAATGAAAAAACTAAGTAAACTATTATTAGCCTTATCATTTGTACTTTCTATTACTACTTCGGCATTTGCAGTTACTGTAGTGTCATGGGGTGGAGCTTATACAGAAAGTCAAAAATTAGGCTATGGAGATCCAACAGCTAAAAAGCTTGGAATACCTGTTAACTGGGTAGACTACACTGGTGGATTATCAGAGATCAAAGCACAAAAAGAAGCTGGAAAAATCACTTGGGACATCATTGATGTGTACGCAAAAGACACTATCATTGGCTGTGACGAAGGTATTTTTGTTGAATTCGATTTCGACAAAGACTTCGCTCCTGCTCCAGATGGAACACCAGCAAGTAAAGACTTTTTCACAGGCATGCCTTCTAAGTGTGCAGTTGGAAACATTCTTTACTCTTGGAACTTTGCTTACAACAAGAACAATGTAAAAGGTACTCCAAAATCAGCGAAAGACTTTTTTAATACTAAAAAGTTTCCTGGCAAAAGAGCTATCTACAAAGGTGCAATGTCTAACTTAGAATTAGCTTTAGCTGGCACTGGAACAAAAGCTGGTAAAGGTGGTGATAAGATTTACAAATCACTTGAAAAAGGTGGAGTTGATAAAGCAATTGCTGCTATTAAAAAACTTTGCCAAGATCCAAATGGCGGATGTGTATTCTGGAATGCTGGAGCTCAGCCACCAGAACTATTAGCTAATGGTGAAGTTGTTATGGCTACTGGTTGGAATGGTAGATTCTTTAATGCTCAAATGGAAGGAACTCCAATTGTGCAAGTATGGGATTCACAAATTCTTGACTATGAGTATTTCGCTATGGTTAAAGGTGGACCTAACGATGCTAACGGTAAAGCTATGAAAGTTCTTAGAGAAATGACAAGTACTGAAGGTCTAGCAGGAAGTGCTAAGTATATTGCTTACGCTCCTTGGAGAAAATCTTCAATTGCTATCATGGAAGCAGGAGAGCCTTGGTTTAAAGATGGTAAAACTAACATGGTACCACATATGCCAACAGCACCTGCGAACACTAAATCATACATTCTTATGAACCCTGAGTTCTGGGCAGATAACCAGGATGAAATTGGTGAAAAATGGGAAGCTATGAAAGCTGGTCTGTAATTTAATTATAGATTAAACTTTTATTTTATTTAAAGGGCGGTTATTATGTAACCGCCCTTTTTTTATTATGAGCACAGAACAAATTTTATCATCTGATGGTGTACCTCTTGAGGTTAGTTTAAAAAAAGCCGAGAGAAGAAACAAGATAAGAGCATTAATGCTTGTGGGTCCTTTATTTTTATTTCTTTTAATTACTTACGTGTTTCCAATCGGCGATATGTTGTTTAGAAGCGTTGATGATAGAATGATTACAAGTAAGTTGCCGAATACCTTTGCAGCACTAGAACAGTGGGATGGTAAAGATTTACCAGATGAAAAAGTATATGAAGCATTTTACAAGGATTTTTATCCGCTAGCTATGGCTAAAGAAGCGGGAAAACTTTATCAAAGATTAAATTATGAAAAATCCGGTTTTAGTAGTGGATTAAAAAAAACAAATAGAAAAATTAAAAAATTTGAAGAAGGAAATTATAAAGAGCAGTTCATGGCAACTCACAAAATATGGAATGAAGTTGGATATTGGGTAGCCTTAAAAAATACAGCTCCCAAATGGTCCTATGCAAAGTATTTAAAAGGAATGGATTTAAAATTTGACGATAAAAGAAACATTGTTGAAGTAGCTGAAGATAGAAAAATACATAAAATTTTATGGTTAAGAACTATAAATGTAGCTTTTTGGGTGACAGTTTTTTGTTTTTGTTTAGCTTATCCAATTTCACATTTATTGGCTACATTGCCTATGAAATATAGTAACTTATTGATGATCTGTGTTTTACTTCCTTTCTGGACTTCATTATTAGTTAGAACTTCAAGCTGGATGGTATTACTTCAACAACAAGGCCCGATTAATGATTTAATTGTCTGGTTAGGTTTTGCTGCTAATGATAATAGGCCAGAACTAATGTATAATGTAATTGGAACTTTTGTTGCAATGACACAAATTCTTTTACCTTTTATGGTATTGCCGCTTTACAGTGTAATGAAAACGATTTCTCCAAGCTTAATGAGAGCAGGAAAATCATTGGGTGGCACACCTTTGACAGCATTTTTTAAAATTTATTTTCCATTAACTATGCCTGGAATTGGTGCGGGCTGTTTATTAGTATTTATTATTTCAATTGGTTACTACATTACTCCTGCTTTAGTGGGTGGTGCTAGTGGATCATTAATTAGTAATACAATTGCATATCATATGAAGAGTTCATTAGACTGGGCTTTTGCTTCTGCATTAGGCACAATGTTGTTGGTTGGAGTTTTAACAATTTATTGGATTTATAATAAGTTAGTTGGAATAGATAATATTAAACTAGGATAAACTATGGCTTTACCAAATTATACACCAATACATTACAGAATTTGGCACTACACATATTTAACTATTTGTGGATTAGTATTCTTCTTCTTAATCGCTCCATTATTTGTAATTCTACCACTTTCATTTAATGCTGAGCAATATATTCATTTTTCAGAAAAAATGTTGGCGCTAGACCCAGATGGTTTTTCTTTAAGATGGTATAAAGACATGATTTGGGGAACAAAAAATCCTTGGGGCTTAGCAACAAAAAATAGTTTAATTATTGCATTTTTTGCAACCATAGGATCAACGATCCTGGGAACTGTTGCTGCTCTTGGTTTAAGCAGTCGACATATGCCGTATAAAGCTGCATTTATGGCCTTGTTAATTTCACCGATGATCGTTCCATTAATTATTTCAGGAACAGCAATATTTTTCTTTATGGCAAAAGTAGGCTTGGCCGCAACACATACTGGAATTATTTTATCTCATATAATTTTAGGAACACCATTTGTTGTTATAACAGTTACAGCTACTTTAAGTGGTTTTGACCATAGTGTAACAAGAGCAGCCGCAAGTCTTGGAAGCAATCCTGTTAATACTTTTATGAAAGTGACATTACCTTTAATCACTCCAGGAGTTATCTCTGGTGCATTATTTGCGTTTGTAACATCATTTGATGAAGTGATAGTTGTTCTGTTTTTAGCTGGATTAGAAAATACAACTATTCCAATTCAGATGTGGGTTGGTTTAAGAGAGCAATTAAGTCCAACGATATTAGCTGTTGCAACATGTTTGATTATTATGTCAACTTTAATTCTTGTTAGCGCAGAACTTTTAAGAAGACGTTCTGAGAGACTAAGAGGAATTAACCGATAAGATATTTTCAAATTTCATGGATATTAAAAAAGTAGTTGTCATTGGTTCTGGAACAATGGGAAGTGGAATAGCTGCACATCTTTGCAATGCAAATATTCCTGTAACTTTATTAGATTTAAAGACAGAGATTAGTGAAAAAGCAAGAGATCGAATTCATAAATCAAAACCACCATTATTAATTGATAAATCTAAAATCAATAATATTAAAGTTGGAAATATATCAGATAATTTTGATGCAGTTAAAGATGCAGACTGGGTTGTTGAAGCAGTGGTTGAAAGAATTGATATTAAGCATCAAATTTATGAAAAAATATTCAAAGTAAGAAAAGATGGAGCAATAGTTTCTTCAAACACCTCATCAATTCCAATTAAGATATTATCTGAACATTTAACAAATATTGAAAAAAAAGATTTTTGTATTACCCACTTTTTTAATCCAGTTAGATATATGGGTCTTTTAGAGATAGTTAAAAATGAAAATAACGACCTAAATAAGATTAACCAATTAAAAAAATTCTGTGAAGTTGAATTAGGTAAAGGAGCTATAATTTGTAATGATACTCCAGGTTTTTTAGGAAATAGAGTTGGTGTTTATGCAATGCAAGTGGCGATGACTGAAGCTTTTAAAATGAAACTTTCAATAGAAGAAGCCGATGCAATTTTTGGAAGACCAATGGGTATTCCAAAAACAGGTGTATTTGGATTATATGATTTAATTGGAATTGATTTAATGGCCGATGTATTAAAAAGTTTTATTAAAGAATTGCCAAAATCTGATGAGTTTCACGAGGTAGCAAAAGAAATTCCATTGGTGAAAAAATTAATTGAAACAGGTTATACAGGTAGAAAAGGTAAGGGTGGTTTTTATAGAATGAATAAAACAGGATCTATCAAAGTCATGGAAGCAATCAATCTTGAAACTGGTGATTATTCAATTAGTAAAAAGATTGATATTAAAACAGACCAAGTAGATTTAAAGAGATTAATTAATAGAAAAGACAAATATGGAGATTATGCTTGGTCAGTTATATCTAAAATAATCAAATATGCATCCTCATTAGTTCCAAAAATTACCAAAGAATTTAATGATATTGATGAAGCAATGAGACTTGGTTTTAACTGGTCAAAAGGTCCATTTGAGATGCTTGATGAAATAGGAGTTAAAAATTTCTTTGATAAAATAGATGATTTTAAAGGAAATAACTTTTTAGAGGAGTTATCAAAAAATAAAAATGAAAATTTTTATGGTGAAAGGCAAAAGTACACAAATATTGAAACTTTAGGAAAAGTAAAAAAAACTGCCTCAAGTGTTGATGGAAATAATTCTGCAAAGATTTATAGATTTAATGATTATAATATTGTTGAATTTACAACTAAAGCTAATGCACTTGATTACGATTCGATGGATGCATTAAAGAAAGCAACCGATAAACCATTAATAATAATCAATGAAAGTATGCAATTTTCAGCTGGTGTTAATTTAACATACACAATGGAGTTTGCAGATAAAAGAGATTTCAAATCAATTGAAAAATTTATTAAATATTTCCAAGAAACTTGTAAACACCTAAAATATTCAAAATATCCAGTAATTTCAGCCCCATCAGGATTAACATTAGGTGGTGGTTTTGAGGTAATGGTTCAAAGTAACTTTGTAGCATCACATACCAATATTGTAGTCGGATTAGTTGAAACTATTGTAGGATTAATTCCAGCAGGTGGCGGATGTAAAGAAATGTTAGCTAGATGGCTTGATACAGATGAAGCTAAAAAAGATCCTAATTTTGCACCTTTAAAAGTGTTTGATATTATCGGTTACGGTAAAACCGCAACCTCACCTGTAGAGGCAGAACCAATGAAATATTTGATGCCAGAGGATAAAAAAATAATGAATAGAAACAGTTTATTTGAAGTCTCAAAAAAAATTATAATGGAGAACACAGACTTTAAAGCACCAGAAGAGCTTAAATTCAATCTTCCTGGAAAATCAGTATTGGAAGATATGAATAAAATTTTAGATAATCTTTATAATGAAAAAATAATCTTAGATCATGGAGTAATAGTTGCAAAAGAATTAGCGAATGTATTAAGTGGTGGTGACACTACAATAGATAAAACATTATCAGAGGATGATTTATTTAAATTAGAACTAGACGCATTTATGAAATTAATTGAAACAAAAGAAACTCAAGATAGAATCAAGCATACTCTATCTACTGGTAAACCTTTGGTAAATTAATTTTCTTTTGTTTGATTGTTTGCAGATAAACTATTTTCTTCTGAATCTTTTTCGTGCTTAAATGAATTTTCTCGTTCATTTAGTTTTTTTATCATTTCTTCTTCTTTTTTTCTTTGCTCCTCATCAAATCTTCTTTCCCATTCTTTAATTCTTGCATTTTCTTCTTCTATTCTTTTTTCTTCAGCAATTCTTGCATCATGAGCCTTTTGTTCTTCAATCTCTCTCAATCTAATTTCTTCTTCTTTCTTTTTAATTTCTATCTGTCTTTTTTTATATTCTTCATCTTTTTGTCTTAAGGCCCTTAACTCTTCAATTTCTTTTTTTTCTTTTAATCTAAATTCTTCTTCTTTTTTTCTCAATTCCTCAACTTCTTTAAGTTTTTGGATTTCAATTTCTCTTAATCTTTGAGCTTCAATATCCTTTATTCGCTCTGCAGCTTCTTTAAGTTTTTGTTCTTGATATTTTAATTTACGCTCCTCTTCATCCAGTCTACGTTGCTCTTCTAATTGTTTGGCAATTTGAATATCTTTTAGCCTCTGTTTTTCATCTCTTGCTATTCTTCTTTCCGTTTCTAATTTCTCTTTTTCAATATTTTTTATTTTTTCTTCTTCTTCTTTAATTTTTTGTCTTTCTAATCTTATTCTTTGTTTTTCTAAATATTCTAATCTTATTTTTTCTTCTTTTAATTTTAAATCATCTTCTCTGATTTTTTTTTCTTCTTCGTCCTTAATTCTTTGCGCTTCAGCTTGCACCCGCTGTTGTTCTAGTTTAATTTTTTGATTTTCAATAAGTTGTTGTTGTTTTTGAATTTTTATTCTCTGTTTTTCTTGATCAAGTATTCTTTTTTTTTCTTCTTTTTCTTTTAAATCTTGCTCCCTTTTGATTTGACGAGCCTCCTCTAATTTTTGTTTTTGTTGTTGAAGTTTTTCTTGTTTAGCTTGTTTTATTTTATTCTTTTTTAAAGTCTTAATTCTTTCTAATTCAGCTTTTCTTAATTTTTCTTTAAAATTAGTTAAAGTTTTGTTTATAGAAAATGATTTAATGATATTAAGTTTTTGAAAATTTAATTTTTTTATAGCAGCAATAGGCTCTTTCAGAATTTTACTATTACTTTTTTTAAGTATTTTAATTTTGTCTTCTATTGCATTTTTCACACATTATTTAACCAAAATTTAGAGGATAAAAAAAGACCATGATTGACTATAATGGGTTCAACTTATAGTTTATTTCTCAATTTAGCATTCTAAATGAGTTAATGAAATCAGGTCTCAATATATATTCTGAATGTCGTTGATATTTAATTTTCTTTAAAATTTCTAAACCATAAAGAACTTTTCCTACAGGTGTATATTCGCCCTCGAACAATGGTTCATCTTGCAGAATTATAAAAAATTGACTGTCTTCTGTATCATTCTTAAAAGTTCTTGCCAAACCCACACTTCCTTTTGTAAAGCTAAAATCATTATCTACTTCAGATCTAATAGTACCTAAGCCAGACTTGCCTGTTCCAATTTTACCATAATTAATTGAATTTTTTTTACCAAACTCTAAGTCACCTGCTTGGACTAATTTATCTTTTATCACTCTATGAAAAGCTACGTCATCATACAAGCCAGATTTTATTAACGTTTTAAATCTTTCAACACCTTTTGGAGACACATTTGGGTACAGCTCAATAATTACATTTCCACACGGCGCATTAAGAATTACTATGTTTTCTGGTTTTTCAAAATTGATATTTTCAGGATTATGATTTTTAACAAATAAACATTTATTTTTTATAATATAATAAGAACCTAGAGTAACTGAAGCCAAAATTATCAAAAATACAAATATTATTTTTTCAAATAACGTTGCTTTAATTTTTTTAATCATTTTACTGTTAAATCCACACTTGTTTAAAATTCTTCTGAAAATTTAAAATCTTTATAAATTTTTAATAGCCTATATTTTATAAATTCAACTTTATTTTTTAAAATATTGTCTGCATCATTAATTTCTTTTAATTTTTTTGGACTTAAAGTCATTATATGAGAAAATGTTTCTGCCATATCTTCAGAGGGTGTAGATTGAGAATATTCAGTAAAAAAACCATTTGTATTTGTATAAGTATTTAACCCAAGTTTTTTAGTGCAAGTAGAACAATCGGCATATTTAAAATTTTTATTATTAAATTTAACCCACTCATCTTCATTGAAAATTTCTTTAAAGCTATCATTGATTAAATGAAAAACCTCATGGTGAATTGTTCTTTTAAAATACTTTTCATTAAACTTGATGTCTAATATCAAAGTCTTCATAATGTTATCTGGTATCCCAGCAGTATTAATTCCAGAAATTGATAAATTTTCACACATAACTACGTATCTTAAGTTTATTTTTTTTAAAAAGTCTTTTGAGTATTTATTAAGGTTATAACTAATTAAATCAAATTTTTTGTTATAATCTTCTTTGGTAGAGTTCATGCATACAATATTTTTTTTAACTCCTAATCTAAACGAGCTTGAAGCGTATAAATATCTAAGCTGATTTTTTTTATCGATTTGATAAAGTTCTAAGTTAGGTATCTTAATCAGATTATAGATAGTATTTGCTTTTAATGGTGTAATAAAAAAAATTATTAATAAAATTACTTTAAATAGCTTCATAAATAGTAATATAGAAGATATTCCAAATTCAAAGAATGTGGTACATTTTATTTAGATGAAAAAAGAAAAAAATAAAAACCCTGTTCAGCCAGTTAGTGGAACTAAAGTACCAAGATTTGCCGGACCTTCCACCTTCGCAAGGCTGCCAGAATTAAGAGATGTCCAAGATTGTGATGTAGCTATCGTTGGAATACCTTTTGATGCTGGTACAAGTTATAGGCCTGGAGCCAGATTTGGACCAATGAGCATTAGACAGGCATCACGACATTTAAGAACTAATTATCACCCAAGTTATGATGTTGAGCCATTCAAAGTTCAGCAGGTAGCAGATGCTGGAGATATAACTTGTAATCCATTTAATATTGATGAGGCCATTAAACAAATAGAAGAAGGAGCGACAGAACTTTTAAAAAAAGTTGGTGGTATAATAAGTTTAGGTGGAGATCACACAATTGCACTTCCGCTTTTAAGAGCTATTAATAAAGAAAATAACGGACCAGTTGCACTAGTTCATTTTGATGCTCATTTAGATACTTGGGATACATATTTTGGAGCACCTTACACTCACGGAACACCATTTAGACGAGCTCGGGAAGAAAATTTATTTCTTGATGATGCATCTATGCATGTAGGGATCAGGGGTCCTCTTTATAGCAGAAATGATATTAAAAATGATGAAGAGTTTGGTTTTAAGATTATTCATTGTGATGATTTTCAAACACAAGGAACAGATAAAATTGCAGAAAGAATACGACAAAGAGTAGGAGATAATCCACTGTATCTTTCAATCGATATAGATGTTTTAGATCCAGCTTTTGCTCCAGGAACTGGAACACCTGAAATTGCAGGAATGACTACAAGAGAAATGGTTAATGTTATAAGAGGTTTGTCAGGTTTAAATTTAATATCTGCAGATGTAGTTGAAGTTTCACCAGCATATGATCATGCAGAAGTTACATCATTAGCTGCTGCAACAATTGTTTATGAGCTAACTAATTTATTTGCAAAAACTAAAAGATAAGGTACTTTTTAAAATGCTAGATAAACGAAATTTTTATATTAATGGAAAATGGGTTGCTCCAAAAAAACAAAATGATTTTAAAGTAATTGATCCCTCAACCGAAAAAGAATGTGCAGTAATATCTCTTGCGGGAGCTGAAGATGTGAATGAAGCAGTAAGTGCTGCAACAAAAGCTTTTCAAACTTGGGCGTTCTCTTCTAAGGAAGAAAGAATAAAATATTTAGAAGCACTATATGATGTTTATAAAAAAAGATGGAATGATATGGCGCAAGCTATTTCTCTTGAAATGGGAGCTCCTATTGATTTTTCAACGCAATTACAGGCTGGAACTGGAGCAAGCCATATCAAATCTTATATTAAAGTATTGAAAGAATATACATTTGAAGCAAAATTAGGAGAGCATGCCCTTAATAATAATATTTTACATGAGCCAAAAGGAGTTTGTGCATTAATCACACCATGGAATTGGCCAATGAATCAGGTTTGTTTAAAAGTAATCCCAGCCATTGCTGCTGGTTGTACAATGGTTCTTAAGCCTTCTGAAATAGCACCACTATCATCTATGATTTTAGCAGAAATGATCGATGAAATTAAATTACCAAAGGGTATATTTAATCTGGTTAATGGAGATGGAGCAGTTGCTGGTAATACATTAACAAGTCATCCTGATGTTAATATGATTTCATTTACAGGATCTACTAGAGCCGGTGCTTTAATTTCTGAAAATGCAGCAAAAGACTTTAAAAGAGTTAGTTTAGAGCTTGGAGGAAAAGGTGCGAATATTATATTTAAAGATGCTGATGCTGAAGCTGTTGAAAGAGGAGCGCTTAGATGTTTTAGAAATACAGGACAATCTTGTAATGCTCCAACAAGAATGTTGGTAGAAAAATCAATGTATGATGAAGCAGTTGAAAGAGTTAAGAATTTTGCTAATTCTATGAAAGTTGATGTTGCTAATAAAGAAGGGGATCACATAGGACCTGTAGTTTCAAAAACCCAATTTGATAAAATTCAATCATTAATCCAAGTTGGAATAGATGAAGGAGCCAAAGTAGTTGCTGGTGGATTAGGTAAACCTGAGGGTTTAAATAAAGGTTATTTTGTAAAACCTACAGCATTTGCAGATGTTAATAATCAAATGCAAATTGCAAGAACAGAAATATTTGGACCCGTGTTATGTATAATTCCTTTTGAGACAGAGGAAGAAGCAATTGCAATTGCAAATGACACACCCTATGGTTTATTAAATTTTATTCAAACTCAAGATCAAGAAAAAGCGAATAGAGTTGCTAGAAAATTAAGATCAGGAATGGTTGATATTAATGGAGCTGGTTTAGCACCAGATGCTCCATTTGGTGGTTATAAACATTCAGGCATTGGTCGTGAAGCTGGTAAATTAGGCCTAGAAGAGTATCTTGAGGTTAAAGTTGTTAGTGGTTGGAACGATTAATCCAATTTATGTTGCTGTTCATAATAGGTTTATTGCAATTCAATAAGCCCTATATTTATTAGTTAATTTTCTAAACTAGAAGTTGTATCGCTTTATACTTTACAGAACATAAATAATCCATAATGTCGCAGGCAGTGTTACCATAACTTTACAGTTAATAAGAGTAACAAAAATAAAAGGGAGAAATAATATGGGTAGATCGTCAAAACTCTACAACTCAGATTTAGCTCCAACTCCAAGCAATAAAAAAAATTGGGGATGGTTCGAAATCTTTAATGTCTGGGCTAATGATGTTCAAAGTTTATTTGGTTATACTTTGGCAGCATCTTTGTTTTTAGCGTCAGGACTAAATGGTTGGGCTGTATTTGCTGCATTAATTCTAGCAGGATTTTTTATAATGTGGCTAGTAAACTTATCAGGTAAACCAAGTGTAAAACATGGAATTCCATATCCAGTATTCGCTCGTGTTAGTATGGGTGTCTTTGGAGCAAACTTTCCAGCAATGGCCAGAGGTCTTGTTGCAATGTTTTGGTATGGAGCACAAACTTATGCAGCATCAACTGCTGTAGCACTTTTAATTACTGGAATAACAGGAATGGAAGGTGAAGTTATGTTTCTTGGTATGACAGGTGTAATGTGGGTTTCATTTATATTTGTTTCAGCATTTCAAGTTTATTTATTTTGGCAGGGTGTAGATCTTGTTAAAAAATTCTTAAACTTTGCTGGTCCTGCTGTCTATGCGGTAATGATACTATTAATGATTATTATCTGGGCTAAAGCTGGTGGAGGATTATTTTCGGAAGTTGGAAATATATTCTCTGGTGGTGAAAGAACAGGTGGCTTTGAAGGCTTAGGATCATTTGGAGCTTTCTTAGCAGTATTTTCAATTATGGTTGGATATTTTGCTGCAGTAGTTATCAATTTTGGTGACTTCGCTAGATTTGTTAAAAATGAAGATGAAATGAGAAAAGGTAACCTATGGGGATTAGTAGGTAACGTGATCTTATTCTCTTTTATTACTTTAATGATCACAGGTGGAACAATCGCAATTTTTGGTGAGTATGTTGCAAGTCCTACAGAGATGGTAGCTAAAGTAGATAA
>Ga0206123_10002443_pt1 | contig 16218 bp, 10 predicted proteins | sample Helgoland_Spring_2_FD_160086 | JGI IMG/M metagenome (GOLD analysis project Ga0206123, IMG submission 160086) | Pelagic subsurface seawater microbial communities from Kabeltonne, Helgoland, North Sea - Helgoland_Spring_Bloom_20160316_1 | ecosystem: Environmental > Aquatic > Marine > Epipelagic ...
CCTTTGAAGGCGGAAGTAGCAACGGAGCCGTCGTTTCCATTGACGCCACAGCGGCAGATGGAGAGGTGTCGACAGAAAGGGCTGCGCTGATTAAAAATAATAGTAAGCCAAGTGACGTGACCTTCAACAAGACTGATAAGGAGCACAACATAACTGCAGTCGCGGTTATTGGCAAGATGGTTACGGGTTGTGATGGCAATTCCAAGTCAGCGGATGAACTGGCCTCCTACACCGAAAACAATGTTCTCGCCCATTATGAGGTAATCGAACGGAGACACTTTGAAGACTTACTCAACGAGCATCGCTTACAGATGAGTGGCCTCACATTCGAAGAGACTCTGATCGAAAAAGGGTGCATTGAAAATGCGCAAGGCTATCTTTTTGTTGAATCTGGATGTCTCATGGGGGACGAAATGATTCAACTGAAATTGGTGCATTGTGAATCCTCAGACCTTGTTTGGTCATGCACTGGGGTCAATGCCACTGCTAAAGAGACATTGGACAAGGTGAGTGAGGAGCTGGAGAAGTAACTCAGGAAAGACAGCAGTTCGGCCTACACTCCCTCAAAATCCATGATTAAAGGCATGTGATCGCTATCCTCAAGCCAATCCTTTGATTCACCCACAGTCATAGATCTGAGGCGCTGGCCAAACCATTCACTGGCAAAGCAATAATCGATGTGAAATGGTTTATCCTCATTGTAAGTAAAGAACAATGTGGCTCGGCTTTCTTGACCTTGCTGTTCCGAAAAATGCTCGTGATACATACTCTTGATGCCATGTTCGTTTAACACTTTGACAGTATTCGAGTGATTTGACCTACGACCTTTGCGATCCCACTTTGAGCTACTATTGAAATCACCCGTGATAATGATTTTTTCTTGAGATAGAAGTTGACTGTAACTTGAAAGTGCTTTCCACATTCTAACACCGTAGTTACTATGACTATCTGGCTTCTGCGACCAAACAGCCCATAAAACAAATGACTCTCCTTCTCTCTGTAAACGCAGTGGAATGACAAAAGGAATGGGAGGGTTAGCCTCATCAAGAACCTCAAGTGTCCAGTTGTTAAAAGTCAAAATAGCAAGGCCCTTATTCTTGTTTTTCCCAACCCAATGAGCATCCCGAAAGTCAATCCCTTTTGAAGACAGCTTAGATGGAATTTCACATTCTGGTAGAACCAAAACATCTGGTTTCATCGCTAGGATCTTATCCGCTTTAGTGCGAAAGGATTGATGACAATTCCAGGCAATCAGTTTCATGATACTAAGTTAGAAAACCACGGTTCACTCCCTCTCCTGTTCATAAATGTAAGCACGCTGGTAAGCACACGGGCAACAAGAAGCCCCGCAATCCGAGGATATACGGGGCTTAGTGACATTTGTTGGCGGTCTGGACGAGACGAATTTCGGCTCACTCGCCACAAGTGAAGCGAATGTTCTCAGCTTGGATCAGCTGAGCACCCGCTGTCACATTTCCCTCCATGTCCAATTCGGCCTTGGTACGCCCATGAATGTTAATTACGCCAGTGATGACACCCGCAGTGGTAAATTGGCCCAGCAAAATTCGTTTGTCTTCAGGCGCAAGTGCTTGACGCTTGTCAGGAGTCACGAACCAAGCTCCATTATTGGTGGTCAACGTTTCTCCCGCTTCGAAATCAGTAAGGTCGATTAAAAAACCAGTCAGCGAATTCATGTAATTGTCTTCCAAGCCAATGGTAACCCATGAATCGTAGGCCAATGCCGCGTCATTTTGAATGTCAAAACGCTGCACTTCAGAGGCCAGCCCACTGCCCTTTGGGTGCTGATAAAACGGAGCCGTGGACTCGATGGTCAGCGGTTTTCCCTCTTCACCGAACACGGCATCAATCACGTCACCTTCGCTCTGCATGACTGCATAAATGCGATAAGTTTGAGCGCTTACGGCACCTCCGTTGTCAATCTCTTCGACATCAATCCGATCAAACTGAGTCCACGCCAAAACGGGTACAATCAGCGTCGCTACAAACAAACTCACTTGCTTCATCTCGTTAATTCTTTTCGGCAATCAGCCTATTTCACAATTCGATTACGACCCAAAATACGACTGGAATTCATAGAATTTGCACTGAAACCTGATGATCTTGGTACAAAGTACGTTAAAGTAATCTCGTGCGTGTGCGGGCTAAAGTAGCTCGCAGAGGTGCTCGTAATGTCATACGTATACGACAAGCCCACTGGACCATATTGGCCGCCAGCCCCCACAATTGCTGCGTCATTGGTACGGAATCCGAGCGCCAACCACGCCATGTCCATGAACCAACCACGGAGGTATACATCCAATTGCGCTGGGGTCCGTTCCGTCAGACGAACCATGCCCGATGGCTCGAGTCTGAACTCATTGGAAACTTGATAGCTATAGTGCCCCATGAATCGAAAATGCCGGAAATGATTGTTGTCGCCCCCCGATACAATTGATGACGATTGCAAACCTGTGGAGCTTTGCAGCAGATTGGGTATGGCAAATCCAAAAGCATACCCATCTCCAAACACCATCATTCCAAACTGCGCATCAAACGACAGACTTTGTTCCATTCCATACTGAAGGGCCGGGTCCTCCACATCCCAAACATCCAAATCATTGTCAAAGGACCATTGATTCGCCATCAAACTCAGTCCGAAAGAGACCGCATCGTAGTTGTTCAGATCGATGGTGTACGAGCCGGCGAGTTCTACTCCCGTTCGCTTGATTGCTCCGCCAGTGTCATCGCTGTATACGATGGCTCCTACCCCAACATTATTCGGCAATGCCGTGTGACCGCTGAGCGTCATCGTCTCTGGGGCGCCGTCAAAACCCGTCCACTGATTTCTGAAGGTCATGGTGATCGGTGTCTCTGGCAAGGTGCCTGCGATAGCTGGGTTGCTCAAAAATGAATTCGTCATGAACTGCGAACGTCGAAACAATTGCTGCGCCGTTGCCGAGCTTATTCCCAAGCCAAAGAAAACCAGAACAGCTGCCAAGGTGTTTAGAAATCGATTCATGGGTTCAGTATTTTAGGGTAACGGTTCCAGTGATGGGATCCTGTGAATCCGAAAATTCAATGACGTAGTAGTAATCAGCCATTGGCAAAGGAGCGTTGTTATAACGTCCGTCCCAACGGACATCATAACCAATGGAAGAGAATAGCTCTTGGCCCCATCGGTTATATACCTTGACTGTCGCCGTTGGGAAAAATTCCAATCCCCCTACAATCCACTCGTCGTTGTATCCATCGCCATTGGGTGTTATCGCTTCGGCAATAAAGAAGCATCCTATGGTTGGCTCAACCACGACGACGTCCGTCAAGGTGCAGCCCAAACTATCCGTCACCACCACGGAATAAGTGTCTTCAAAAAGCCCAGTGGCTGTCGCTGTTGTCTGAGCCAGTAGATCACTCCACAAGAATTCGACCGGCTGGTAACCGCCAACCAGAGAGGCGGTAGCGGTGCCATCTTGCTCGTTCCAACAGGTAACGGGAGAACTGAGCATATTTAAGATCATATCTGTCACCTCATCAGCAGCAACCACAAACGCTGTGTCTTCCACGCATCCTGTGGAATCGATTGCGGTGACATTGTATACTCCTTCATAGAGGTTGAACAGGTCGATGCCTTCTTGTGCGATTTCCCAAACAATGTCTCCGGTCCCTCCAATTGGGAATACATTCACGGCTCCATCGCTCATTCCAGTGCAGGTCACATTGGTGACATCAATCAACACTTCAATGGGGTCGGGCTCTAAGATTTCAAATTGTGTAGAATCCTCACACAAATTGCCATCGATCACATTGGCTGTATAAGGTCCCGCGCAAAGGGCGTTAAAATCAAAATCATCCGTCCCATTCAGTGTGAGAATTACCGCACCCGTTCCCCCTGAAAAGTCGACTACTGCCGATCCGTCGCAATCCCCGCCACAAACCACTTCTTCCAGCACCAACCATTCTACCATTAACGAATCGGGTTCAATGATTTCTGAATTGCCGACCATTGAACAACCGTTTTCATCTTCCACCATCACTTCGATGGGACCTGGAGCAAGGTTTTCGAGGGTATAAGGCAGTGATTCTTCCGCTGGCTCGATAAGTGACAGCGCTCCAGTCCCTCCGATGCCAGAAACAGAAAGCATCCCATCATCGAAAGAAGTACAAGAAACATCAAATGGTTCCAAAATCAATTGGATGGGGTCCGGCTCAATCAGCAGTTGCGGATCAGAACTCACAACACACCCCGCAGCGTCCAAAACACTCAAAACAAATGATCCTGCTCCTACATTGAAACAAGTGTCCTCAACAAAGCCCTCAGCTGGAGGGTCTACCTGAAACAGCAGGGCACCAGTCCCTCCCGAAGCATTTTCGACACAAAGGCTACCATTCGCCTCACCAAAACACGTCACATCCAGAATTGAAACATCAAATGAAATCAGCTCCGGCGAATTCACGACAAAGGTGTCCTGAACTACACATCCATTCAAGTCGGTCGCATTCGCCAAATAAACTCCTGCGCACAAGGCATCCAGTTCCCATTCCATCTCATCCTCATCCACTACCGAATAATCAAAATCACCTGTCCCACCAAATGCTTCAATGTCTGCAACCCCATCACATTCATCGGCACAAATCAAATCTGTGACTACAACCTCAACGGTCACGGGATCAGGCTCAACTAAGCTGACTTCAGCCGAAACAGAACACTCATTTGCATCGGTCACCACGAGAAGGTAATCCGCGGGTTGAACGTTGGTCAAATCAATCGAGACAAAATCAACTCCAGCGATATTCTCATTCAGTGCGGGCGACCCTGTAAGGACCAACTCCCCTGTCCCCCCGGACATGAAACCAGTGATGGCACCATCGTTGTAATCAAAACATGTGATGTCGCTCGCGGTAACTTCCAATTCGAGTGGCTCAATGCACGAAATCGTAATGCTCGTATCCACTTGGCAACCATTTTGATCTTCCACCTGAAACTCCCATTCTCCGTTGCCGTTGACGCAATCCAGTTCCAACCATTGGTAGTCTCCGTTCGGGGCCAGACCAGAGCCAACATTTTCAGCTGAGAAGGCCACGATATCAAGGGTACCCGTCCCGCCATCAAAGGTCAGTTGGACGGCTGCCGTCAAAGAGTCTGCACAAACATTATCCTCGAGCAACTCCCAAGATGCGAGCAATTCGAGCGGCTCCGTAAAGCCAAATGTATCTGAGGTATCACGGCAGGTATTGCCGTCGACAATGGCAACGTAATAGTCCCCCTCCTCAATGCCACTAAATGTCACGTTATCCACTTGACTCGCTACCAACGATTGATCGATGGCGTTGTAGAGCTCATAAGTGATTGGTTGAACTCCGTTGACCGCCACATCGACGACCGCCAAATCACCATAGCAATCAATGCCTTGCATCACCTCAATTTGCGCATCAGAGGTCAGGTAGTTTGCGCAAGGGTTAGGAACTTCTAACGGATTTCCTCCCTCCGCATTGGCATCAATGCAGTAATCCTGGATATCATCATTGTCCCCTTCAATGAAGACATTAAAGCAGGCACTTATTGAGAATCCACCGCAGGTAGTCACTTGAGCAATCTTAATCCTCAAATCTTCACCCGCCTCAACTGCGACATCCGGAAGCACAAAAAGGCTACCATCAACAACGGTCTCAGAGCACATTGCTGTCGACGTATAAGCAGGATTTCCAATCAAGCTCTGTTCTGTTGCGTTCATCCCAATGGTCCAGTACGAGTCGAACTCAATTTCTGGAAAAGAGGGAAAGAAAGCTGCGTTCTGGGCTCCACCGAGGAGAACGTCGCCAAATAAAGGATTGAAACAACCACATGGCGCATTGATGAACATCGGAGCCACATCGAACGCCTCAACGTCCGAATAAATGGCAATCAACTTATCGGTCTCATTCATGAAGTTTGCGTAAACCTCATAGGTGACATAGCCATAGAGATCCTCAAAAAGCAATGTACCAGCGGTCGTGGGATGAGGCTCCGTCGCCTCATAAAAGGCGGTATCCACCTCCCATGTGATGTCAATCAATTGCGCATGCAATTGAGCGGGCAGGAGGATCAGTGAGAAAAATCCCAACAAGAGGCAAAATTGCTTCGCGCGGATCTTTGCAGGACTCAATATATCTGTAGCAGGATATGGCATTTTCCAGGGGTTCGGGTGTCAGGGATAAGACGCATTTCAACTCAGGGACGTTGCACGGCTTTTTCCATTGAGAGCGCAAAATAACAGAAATCCGGCAGAAGTGGGATGGATTTCTCAAGTTGCAACCTGTGGGACCGGATGGACCAACGAATTGTCCGCGGTCTTTCGTGTTCAGGCGCCGCGCAGCTTGCTCACCTCTTTTTCAGTCAACAGGCGCCATTTCCCGGGCGCAGTGTCCAATTCGAGCGACATGACCCGAATACGTTTCAATCGAATCACGCGATGCCCCAGTGCTTCGCACATTCTTCGAATCTGGCGGTTCAACCCCTGAACCAAAATAATTCGGAATTGATTGGAGGACATTCGCGTCACCCTGCACGGCCGAGTAAACGTGTCAAGTATGGAAACCCCCGTGGACATGGTTTGGATAAACTCGTCATCAAATGGACGATTGAGGGTGACGATGTACTCTTTTTCATGGCCATTTCGTTCGCGCAATATGTGGTTCACAATGTCGCCGTCATCCGTCAACAGGATCAATCCTTCGCTCATTTTGTCCAAGCGTCCCACTGGAAAAATCCGAGTGGGGTATTTGACAAAATCAATGATGTTGTCTTTCTCACGCTTCGTGTCCGTTGTGCAAACGATCCCCACTGGCTTGTTCAGCGCGATGTAAACAGGTGCCGTCTCATCATTTTTTTTGACTTCAATCCCATTTACGGTCACCACATCCCCCGGCATCACCTTGGTTCCTGGCACCGATACCACGCCGTTGATTTTCACAGCGCCCTTCTCGATAAGCTTATCGGCTGCTCTCCTTGAGCAGTGGCCCACTTGCGTGAAATATTTGTTGATCCTCGTTCCTTCTGGTGCATCATTCATGGTGCGAAAATAACGCATGCAGGCAACGGAGGCTAAAATCCTACCTTTGCATTACCCTACTGGCTCGCAGATGACCTGCGCCATCAATGATATGGTCTACTGGAATGGAAAAAGACACCGTCTACACCCCTACGAATAAGGTTCGAATTGTAACCGCCGCAAGCCTCTTTGATGGGCACGATGCCGCCATCAACATCATGCGACGAATCATGCAACGCTCAGGATGCGAAGTGATTCACCTCGGCCATGATCGAAGCGTTGACGAGGTGGTCAATTGCGCCATTCAAGAGGATGCGCAGGCGATTGCCATGACTTCTTACCAAGGCGGACACATGGAGTACTTCAAATACATGAAGGACCTCTTGGACCAACGAAACGCCAGTCATATCAAGATTTTTGGTGGCGGAGGCGGCACCATTTTGCCGGAAGAAATAAAGGAATTGCACGGCTATGGCATTGAACGCATCTATCATCCAGACGATGGAAGGTCCATGGGACTGCAGGGCATGATCAATGATTTGATTGGGCGGTGTGACTTTCAGACGGTTGAAGGAGCAGCGTCGCTTCAAGAAGAATTCGAATCCATTGGAAAGCGCGATCACCGTGCCATTGCCCGCTGCATTACAGCAGCTGAGTTGGACCCATCGGGGTTCAGCGTCGCGTTCAGGTCGGCACACCCGGATTTGCCGCAGGTGCCCGTCTTAGGCATTACAGGAACCGGTGGAGCTGGGAAATCATCCATGGTGGATGAATTGGTGCGGCGTTTCCTCCATGCCTTTCCCGAAAAGTCCATCGGCCTCATCAGCGTTGACCCTTCAAAACGAAAGACAGGCGGTGCATTGCTTGGCGATCGCATTCGAATGAATGCCATTCACGATGATCGGGTGTACATGCGGTCACTCGCAACGCGCCAATCCAATCTCGCCCTGTCCAAACATGTTTCGGAGGGATTGGATGTCCTCCGAGCCAGCGGGTTTGACCTCATCGTCCTCGAGACAAGCGGAATCGGACAAAGTGACACTGAAATCATGGACCACAGTGATGTTTCGTTGTATGTCATGACCCCTGAATTTGGCGCAGCAACGCAACTGGAGAAAATCGATATGCTCGACTTCGCCGATGTTGTTGCCATCAATAAGTTTGACAAGCGCGGCGCCCTCGATGCGATCCGCGACGTGCGGAAACAATTCAAGCGTAACCACGATCTCTGGGAGGCCAAGGACGATGCATTGCCTATCGTCGGCACCATTGCATCTCAATTCAATGATCCTGGGACGAATCAACTCTTCGCGTCGCTCATGAAATGCTTGTCTGAGCGAGCAAACGCCCCGTTTGCTCTTCCGGATCCGGCCTCCGAGCAATCGAGCGAGAAACTCTTTGTCATTCCACCGAAACGGACGCGTTACCTCAGCGAAATTGCAGAGCAGGTCAGAGCGTACAATGCTTGGACCGAAGAACAAGCTAGAACAGCCGACCAATTGCAATCCTTGCAAGAAGCGCAGCGTCTCATCGCAGACAACGCCTCAGAAGCCCTGGACGAAAAGGCCAAAGAAGTCCGCATGGACTTGGATCCTAAAATTTTGGAGTGGCTCGAACATTGGCCGAAATTGAAGGCGCGCTATGAAGACGCTGTTTATACGTTTCAAGTGCGTGGAAAAGAAATCAAAATCGAAACGCATCAGGAGAGCCTCTCTCAATTGCAGATTCCCAAAATTGCAACGCCACGTATTTCGGGATGGGGAGACTTAACGCGTTGGTCGCTACAGGAAAATTTACCCGGGCACTTCCCCTATACGGCAGGCATCTACCCCTTCAAACGCGAGGGAGAAGATCCCGCCCGAATGTTTGCCGGTGAAGGAGGGCCGGAGCGCACCAACAAACGATTTCACTACGTTTCACAAGGCATACCTGCCAAGCGGCTATCCACTGCCTTCGATAGTGTAACGCTCTATGGTCGGGACCCGGATCGTCGGCCCGATATCTATGGAAAAGTTGGCAACAGCGGCGTGAGTGTCTGCTCGGTTGACGATGCCAAGAAACTCTACAGCGGATTTGATCTCTGCTCCCCTTCCACCAGCGTGTCGATGACCATCAATGGTCCTGCGCCCATCGTTTTGGCCTTTTTCCTGAATGCTGCAACCGATCAACGTTGTGAGCAATACATTCGGGAAAATGGCATGGAAGACGCCGTAGAAGAAGTCTTACGCGCCAAATGGGATGATCGGGGAATGCCGCGTCCTAAGTATGAGGGAGAACTTCCCGAAGGACACAATGGACTCGGTCTGCTGCTTCTGGGATGCACCGGAGACGAAGTCCTGCCTCCTGAGGTTTACACGCAAATGAAGGCCGAAGCCATGAGCCAAGTGCGTGGCACAGTCCAAGCGGATATCCTCAAGGAAGATCAAGCACAGAACACGTGCATATTTTCAACAGAATTTGCATTGCGCTTGATGGGGGATGTCCAAGAATCCTTCATCAATCGATCGGTTCGCAACTTCTATAGCGTTTCCATTAGCGGATACCACATCGCCGAAGCAGGTGCCAATCCAATTACGCAATTGGCGTTCACGTTGGCCAATGGGTTCACCTACGTAGAATACTACCTGAGCCGCGGCATGGAGCTGGATCAGTTCGGTCCCAATTTGAGTTTTTTCTTCTCCAATGGCATTGACCCTGAATACGCCGTCATTGGCCGGGTAGCGCGCCGCATTTGGGCCAAGGCCATGCGAGAGAAGTACAAGGCCAGCCCGCGGGCGCAGATGCTGAAGTACCACATTCAAACGTCGGGACGTTCGTTGCATGCGCAAGAAATTGACTTCAATGACATTCGAACAACCTTGCAAGCGCTCTATGCGATTTATGACAATTGCAATTCCCTGCACACCAATGCCTACGACGAAGCCATTACCACGCCAACGGAGCACAGTGTGCGGCGCGCCATGGCCATCCAATTGATCATCAATAAGGAGTTGGGCCTGACCAAAAATGAAAACCCATTGCAAGGGAGCTTCATCATCGAAGCCTTAACTGATCTGGTAGAAGAAGCGGTTATGACCGAGTTTGATCGCATCACAGAGCGCGGTGGAGTCATCGGTGCGATGGAAACAATGTACCAGCGTTCGCGCATTCAGGAAGAAAGTTTGCATTATGAAATGCTGAAGCATACCGGAGAGTTCCCCATCATCGGAGTCAATACCTTCCTGGCGAAAAACGGCAGCCCAACGCTCACACCCGGAGAAGTAATCCGGGCTGAATCCGCTGAAAAAGAAGGCCAGCTGATGCACGTACAAGCGATGCACAAGCGCTACGCCCAGGAGGCGAGCATCGCCATTGCCGGCATTCAGAAAGCAGCGGTGGACGGTGAAAATGTATTCGAGTCCCTGCTGGAAGCGGTGAAGACTTGCACCTTGGGCCAACTGAGTGAAGCGTTGTTCGAAGTTGGCGGCGCATACCGCAGAAATATGTGATGGAAACTTCCAAAGGAACCTCAGGTGTAGCCTGGATGCTCTTAGCAACTGTGCTCTATACAGCTGCAAATCTCTGTGTAAAAGCCCTCGCCCACCTTCCTACCCAAGAATTGGTCTTTCTTCGATCCATCGTATCGTTGCTCCTCACCGGAGTTTGGCTCAAATATTACGGTTACAGTTTGTTGGGAGTCAATCGGAAATGGCTCGTCGTTCGAGGTATCTTCGGCACAATTGGACTCGCCACCTTTTTTCACACCCTCCGTTATATTCCCATTGCGAGTGCCACTGTCATCCAATACCTCAGCCCCATTTTCACGGTACTTCTTGCCCGCTACTTCGACGGGCAACGTTCGATGCGCCCTGTGCAGTGGGCTTTTTTCGCGACCGCCTTCATCGGAGTTCTGATGGTGAAAGGCTTCGACGAACGCATCAATTGGTTGTATTTCAGCCTTGGCGTCATCAGTGCAATGGCCGCCGCTGTTGCCTACCTCGCCACCATGAAGTGCCGCGAGACGGACCATCCCGTGGGAGTTGTCATTTGGTTTCACCTTATCGCCGTTCCAGTGACGGGCTCATGGACAGCTTTCACTTGGGTCGCTCCCGTCGGCGTAGAATGGCTTTTAGCACTGGCAGTTGGTCTTCTGAGCGTAGTCGCTCAAGTGGCAATGACCTTTGCTTTGCACCGGGGAGAAGCCAGTGTCATCATGCCCTTCAAATACGTCGGTGCCATTCTCGCCTTCTTCTTTGGCTTGCTCCTTTTCGATGAACGACTCAGCGCTTTTGCCCTCGCTGGAATGGCACTTGTAATCGCTTCCGTCACAGCCAATACCCTCTTGAAACGAAGAGCCGCTCATCGGGAAATGACCGATGCCGCGAAGTAAATTAGCCTATCCTGCGCATTACAACCACTCGGGAAACCAAGAAAGCGACAGGAACATACCCGACGAGGTCGAGGATCAGCATCCATGAAGGCATAGGAATCATCATGGCATTGGCGATCCCACCCACGGTAAACCAAATTCCCATTGCCCAGCCCGGGAAAGTTGATTTGAAAACAGAAGCATTCTGAAGCCATTCGATTGAGACTGGCGCAAAGCGCATCGCCCAAAAGGCTCCTGCGGCGGTGCCCATCCAATGTGAAAACACAACAGACAATTTAGGACCAATTCCAATCGAATCCATAAATGCTTGAAGTGCCTCTGGGTCATCTTGGGGCATTTTGGACATCGCCGCTTCAGGAAATACAAAGCCAAAGAAGTGATGCGTCATCATCATACACACACTCCCGATGACAATGGCAACTATGTAACAACTGATCCACTTCAATACCTGCATCTTACCTTGGTTTGGTTAGTTCAATGGCGTCGTTCCAAATCGCCTCGTCATAAATCGATTGCAGCGCCTTTGTAATGGGACCTTTTTCGCCATTCCCAATCAAGCGTCCATCGATGGTTTTCACATGTGCCAGTCCCCCCATGGTCCCGGTAGTAAACACCTCATCCGCTGTATAAAATTCCGACAGGGAAATCCGGTCTTCTCGAACCTCATATCCTGCTTTTTTCGCTAGCTCTACAACCAAATTCCGTGTCAACCCCGGTAAGCATGCCACTGCGCTCGGAGTCATGACCACACCGGCCTTCATGGCAAATACATTCGTCGCGTTCGTTTCGGCAACGAATCCTTCCAAATCAAGCATAATCGCATCATCCGCCTGCGCAACGTTTGCCTCAATCTTTGCGAGAATATTATTGAGCAAGTTGTTGTGATGAATCTTTGAATCGAGCGTAGCAGGTGAATTGCGTCGCACCGATGACGAGACCAATACAATGCCCTCATCGCCGTACACAAAACCCTTGTATTCCGCCAGTACAATCAAAGTTGGGCCGAAAACATTGAGCCGTGGGTCCATGCCACTGGTGCTCTTCTTTCCTCTGGAAAGGGTGATCCGCGCATGCACTCCATCGGTCATGCCATTTGCCTCAAGCGTTTGGAAAATGGCCGAATAGATCGCCTCAGTTTCCGGAATTTCCGCAAATGCCAGGGCATGCGCTGATGCTCGAAGGCGGGCGACATGTTCGTGCAATTGCAGCGCCCGGCCTTGCCGAATTCGAAGTCCTTCCCAAACGGCATCTCCGCCTTGGACGACACTGTCCAAAACACTGACAGCGGCAGAATGGCGCGGTACTAAGCCATTGACCCATACCATCGTCTCTTCATTGCGCGGGTCGGGTTGGTTGTATTTGGCCATAAGCGTTGTGGAATTAGATCGTAATGTGTTCCTGCAATTTCCGAAAAAGCGGCTGAATTTCTGCGAGTAATTCCGGAAAATCAAGCGAAACGTCACCCGCTTCGGCATTGCGCGAAATAGGAGCTTCCCACCCCCTAGAGGCATGCACGCGCTGGTACCAATACTTTGCCCAAACTCCATCCTCGGATCGAGGCCCGGGCTTCCAGGTTAACATTTGATCCTCAAAAGGCACATTCAAAAATGCGCAGATTTTCCGCAGGCAGGCTTCGGGCTGGGCCACAAGTTGATCCGAATCAATGACGAAAAAAGGCCATTCCTTGTCAATGCACTTTTGAAGCCAGTCCCATTGATGCGAATAACATAGATCCATCGAAGAAGGCTGGTCAATATGTGCCCGAAAGGAACGTATGACCTTCTGCGGATCGCGAATGAGAAAGAGGTGATGATGCGATTCGAAGCTCGCATCATTCATTCCTTCCAAATGATTGGCCATGTGTTTCAGGAAAACGTGCGACCCATTGCTGTTCCAAGCTTGTTGAATGCTTTGAAAGTCCGTGTGCATGGTCCTGAGCGCCTCGTCGCGCGAAGGACGTTGCGATCCTGTCAACTTCAAGAAATGCGCAAACAAAGGCTCATCAATCACCTTGAAGTCAGATCGCTGCGCAAAGCTGTACATCAATGCCGTACTGCAGTTGCGTGGACCGGACCACAACGAGACCTTCATACGCTTAGCGCACTACGGAAACGCTACCGTTGATGCGGCGCGGTGCCAATTCGTGAACGGAGTGAACGTCCAGCATGAACATGTACATGCCGTCTCGCACGAAGTGCCCCCCCGATTGGTGCTCACCAACCCAAGGCTCTTCAGGATCAAAGGATTCAAAAACCACTTCGCCCCAGCGATTCATCACGACCAAGTGGTAGGACTCCGTCTTAAAGGCGTTTCCAACCGGCAAAAAGGCATCATTCAGCCCATCATTGTTCGGGCTGAATCCCGTCGGCACATAAATGGCAAAATCTACTGGTCTAAAATAGGCTACGATTTCTTCATAGTCTTCGACTTGAAGCGTAATGCTGGGTGCTTTGGGACCTGGATTGGGATTGGAATTGGTTACTTCCCAATGATCGAATTCCCAATACTCCACTGGCGCCGCTTCTGCATTCAATATGCCGTCCAATTCCAAGCCTCCAACCCACTCATTCGTAACGATGACTTCACCCCCTTCCAGCCGCACAGATCCTCTTTGCGCAGGTTCCACGCGCACGTTTAAGTCCACGTGCTCAATGACCTCGAAATTAGCTATCACGGTGGCTGCTTGCGTAATGGATATTCCTCCTTCTACGGCCACCGCTGAAGGAGTTACCGCTGTGCCGGTCGTCGTCCAACCCGTGAACACGTGCCATTCATCCAAGCCGATTGCCTCGACCGAATGGGCGCCATAGTCAAGAGTCTGGGTGGATGGATAACCATTCAACAACGCACCGTCCAGGACAATGTCCCCTGCTCCGGGTGGATTGACATCAAAAACAACCTCTTGCGGATCGGCATTGGCGGCAAAGTAGGCGACAATCGTTGCGTCTCCATTCAAGGTAAAGTTCAAATTTGGGTTGGTTGGATTCACGATGGAAACATCCCCGTCCAACACATCCCAGAACAAAAACAATTCCCCATATTCTTCCTGGGCTTCAAGTGCCATCGGAACACCCGCGAAATACGTCGCATCCAGCGGCATGTCGTACGGGCCAATGTCGACAGAATTGACCTCAATTTGGCCCAAACCGTCTATGATGATGGTCAGCGTGACCGACTCCACATCGTAACAGTCCTCAATACCGCCAATCAATGTTTCCGCGCAACGCTCATCGATGAAATCATGGATTTCTTGAACGTTTTCCTGCCAGGCGGCATAGTTTCCTTCCCAGCGTTCAATTTGGCGAGGCATTTCAGGATCGATGACTGCGATCATACTGTCGAGAACGGCGTGCATGTTGTCGCAGCTGAAGTGGGTGTTGCTCAAGTCTGCCCAGCGGTTGATGTAAGTTGCCCAAAACTCTTCGTTTTCGAGCAATGCATTGAACATGGGAATGTGGCCCTGACCGCCTGGGTTGTTAAGGGATTCAGGATTGCATGGATCCGCATCTGGACCTTGCGAAGGAATGCCCGTATAATTCGCGCCGTGTCCAAAGGTATTGTCCATGTCCCAGAGGGCGTATCTCCACTTTTTTCCTGATCCGTCGGGATGGCGGCCCCGCCACCAAGCTGTGTTCCAGTTGAGCCAGTCCGCACAAACCACAAACGAATTGAGCAAGACATAGTCAATCATACTCATGGTGTTGAATACGCTTTGCACGTATTCATAATTGGCATCCACCGTCATGTCTTCAGATGTGATGAAGTTCACGAGAGGTGCCCAATCATCATTGCTTCCATACTCGACCCATGTCCCCCCCCAAGTTTTCATGAAGTCCACAAAATGACGCGGTTGGTCATAGTATTCTGTGGTGAAGTCCAGGTCGTCAACTTTTTCACGGTACTCGTAAACACCCCAGTATTCGCCATTCAGGTAGAGGATGCAGCTTTCATTGGTTCGCTCATCGACCTTCAAGTCAGCCAAATGACTCAGGGTTTGCACGTAAGCATCCCGTATGTGGCCTCCTCCTGAATAAGGATAGTTGTCATTTGCCGCAGCCTTAAAGATGAGGCGCTGATACTCCTCTCGGTCTTTGACATGAAACAATTGCCCTGGAATGGCGTGGCTATGGCCCATTTGATCCCTTGTGATGTAATCGAACCCTTTCTGCGGGTATGCATTCGAATCGTTACCGTGTTCGTTCGAATCACCGCTCGCTTCGCACCAGTAAGTGCCGTCAGCATGAAAAAACTCCAAGTGACAAGGCTCATCGGGATTTCCACCTCCCCATCCGCCTGGCCATGCGCCATCTTCAATTCCGTCGCCTGAAGCGGAAACGATGACAATCGAATGGCTATCATCACCGGCGAAGTAGGTATTGGTATTGACGTGTGAATCGGCCAAGGTACCGGAAGCATCAAAAGCACGTGCGCGAACCACGGTCGTTTCGTCCACTGCGATAGGTCCCGTGTAGAGCGGATCATTTTCATCGGGCGCATAACCATTGGTGGTGTAGCGAATGTCGTAGCCTGCAGGAGCGGTTATGGTGACGTCCAGTCCCTCAGCATAGAAGCCTGACTCTTCCTGGAATTGTGGTGTCGGCGCGTAATCATCATACATGCCGGGATTGACCACATCGACATCCCCCCCGGGTGTTGGGTTGGTGCAAAGCTTCCATGTGCTCGTGCCGTCTACATTGCGGACCCAACTGTGATCGGCTTGGTTGGGAGTCCAATCCACTCCGAATGTATAGGATTCCAAAATATTGCCGTCAGCATCTGAGAAGACAATCGACTCCCCAATGGTTTGAGTCACTTTGAAAT
>Ga0206123_10002444_pt1 | contig 16218 bp, 20 predicted proteins | sample Helgoland_Spring_2_FD_160086 | JGI IMG/M metagenome (GOLD analysis project Ga0206123, IMG submission 160086) | Pelagic subsurface seawater microbial communities from Kabeltonne, Helgoland, North Sea - Helgoland_Spring_Bloom_20160316_1 | ecosystem: Environmental > Aquatic > Marine > Epipelagic ...
CGCCTCGATACCTCCCTTGCCACTCCGAGCCTTGGAAGCAGCAGGGGAGTTTAAAATGGAGCGCAATTCGCTATCGGAGAGACCATTCGGCGGAGTCAAACCAGATAAAACGAAAAGCGCTCGCAACCATTTACCCTCAGCATCACGAGGGTCTAAATTTTGTGCCATGGCTTCAAACGCTTCGTGGACATCGGCATTTGTACCAGCGTACAGAGTAGCCAATTCCACCAACGGAGTACCCGAATATTTATCCGGATCGCTCAAGGTAGTATTTGTTGCAATAATGTTGCCGTTGGAATCGCGGCGCTTGAAAGCGTCCGAAGCTTCTATTTTATCACGGAATTTGTCATAAAAATCTGTGAATCGAGCCCTGACAAACCCGTTAGTTGTGAATCCAAATATATTCATGGTAGCGTCACCGGGGATAAGTTTTGCGGGAGAACACCCCTGACTTGGCTGTTCTCGCAATCAATTAATAGGCAAGGGATATCAATACCTATCGTACGTGTTTTCGGGTCAACCCGGAATTGTATATCTTTTTCAACTTGCTGGCCGTTTTTATTCTCAGTCTCGAACCCCTCCACGCCGTCTAGGCCAAGTAAAATTCTTCGCAACACGCGGCGTGCAATAGGTATGATTGAATCGCGTCGTCTAGTAAAAGACCCCGAGAAAAACAAACCTTTGTAATCCCAGCCAGCCGCTCGGTTATACCAAACCGAGGCCTTGGGTAATCTCACCGCCACAGCAGCTGACTGCAAAACGATTTCAGCCCCGGCCCAAAATACCAAGTCGGTCTCGCCGTCAGGATGTTCACCCAGCATTAATTCTTGTTCTTCGTCCAATAGTAAATCAGAAATTTCTATCATGGTCGTGTCACCTCCCCTTCTTCACGTTCAATTGCACTAGCGCCGCCATGAATGGCGAGCAGTAATTCAACGATTTCCAGTAATTCAGCCCCGACAGCCTCAGTGGCTGCAGCCGCAGCCGCGCTTGTTGCAGCAGCTGTCGTTTGACCCAAAGCTGCGAACCCTACGGCTGCCCCAGCCCACCCGATACCATCGGCGAAAAACCCCTCGGCAGCTGCTGTAAATCCTGTTTCCAGAGTAGTCATTAAGCTGTTTTCTTGACCAATGACATCATATCCTGTGTTATTCAAAATCTGTTGCCAATCTTGGTGCTGCAAATGCACACCTTCTTCGTCTGAGATCGCTACCCGTAAATCATTAATCAAATTCCGCATTTCCATCCATTGATCGGACGGCTTAGACAGAAACTTAGGTTTAGCCCAAGCCATGGGCAAGAAGTATGCATCAGACCTATTACGAGTTCTAGTGTTATCAGGTTCAATATCTATTTCGCCTTCATCCCACCATTTATCGAAAGCGTGATCGGAATAAACCATCACACCTGTATCCCCCTTCACTGGTGGATTCCAGTTAGCATATTTTGATGTGGAATTGTATAAATACGGAACGTCTTCGATGATCACCGACGTTTGGAACAGCTCTTCACCCTCGGCTTCCAAGTATCTCCTTTGGTAAATAGGACGGGCGGATACGTAAGTCTCCTTACCGTCTTGTATAAACACCTCTTCGATTACAGCAGGGCGGACTTGAACGCGCTCAACCCCGTCGCCGAAAAGTATTTCTTGCCAGATTTCATGTTCGCGGTTTTGGCTCATTGGCCACCTCCGTCGGCAAATACGTTTCGGCTCTTCTTCACTTCACCCTCGATTACACGAGCGGTGATATCCATCCCGAATTTATTGCCCCCGAGTAATCTCCCGCCTGCTCGGATACTTTCTATCCGATAAAGCCCGTCAATTTCACGGGACAAACCTCTGCTAGGAGTAGTAATCAGTTCAAACACAAAACCGGGCTTCAATTCATGCAACATCATTGTGGTTATACGCACTCCGGTTTCAGTTGGTTGCGGTGCCCCAATTAATCCAGTTTCGGCAGTCAATTGAAGCACGGGATCGGGTACGATAGGCTCTGCTTTCGGCCAAACGTGTAACGTATTGTCCAGTATTGTCCAGTGACAATCGTATCTCCGACAAACGTCGTCCAGCTCCAGCCTGACGGGCCGATCCAAAACAGTGGCCCGAGGGTCGGGCGGTCCTTCTATACGAATCTCACCAATTTCCAGTCCAGTACCCTCTAGAATCCCGGCCAGTTCCTCCGTAATTGTGAGTGGATCATTTTCACCCGCTGGTAAAACTAAGTTGGCTTTTGCATATTTGAAGGAGTCGTCCCCGTCGCCAGCGAATATTGTAGTTTTGATCTCAACGTTGTTCTCGATGACACTAAACCCACGACGAGTTTTACCCGTAAACACCACGCCCAAGTATTCATCTTGTGCATTTTTGTAGCCCGATCGGATAGTTACTTCGAGACCTTCCTCTTGTATTTCTAATTGATTCTCAGGACTGAGGTTAATGATGGTTAATTCAGCCTCGTTTGGTGTTCGGGTCAGATTCATTTCCACAGAAAAATCGATATCAACTGGTTCGTCTATTTGACCCCCATTGTATTCAATAGAACCGCCTATAGTTAGCGGCCCGATTTGAGCTTCTATGAATCTGTTGAACATTAACATGGATTTGATTCCGCCGTTTGTTCCACGATTATACCCTGTCGCTCCTCCTTTGTCAAGAGTACGATAATTGCTCCTGCGGGATTAAACCTAAGTCTGTCATACCAATTGGTTGTTCTATCAGCCTTGTTTCGAACTACCCATAATTCTTGCCCAACCTCAGACAGATCATATCCGGAAAACAAATCGACATTAGGCAAGACTTTTTTACCAGCCATTCTAGGGCATCGTTCGTCATTCATCCAAACGGTTAGACTCCAATACCCAGTTATCGTGTTGAACATCCACCGCATCGTGAGTTCATTTCTACCAACTCGCACTTTGAATTGTTGGGACGGGTAGTTCCTAAGACTTAGTTTTCTCATAATCCGAAAGCTCCGAATAGTAGCGATTGATCGGAATTTGTGACATTAGTCCCGGCTCCGGTACTATTCTCTTGAGTACCTTCCACCGTCAAGCGGTCTTGCTCATCAGACACCCGTTCGTTATTTTGGTTCACTGGCCCTGATGCTGCTGATATCTCTGTCGTGGTCGCCAAAATTTTAACGGGTGTTCTGGCGAATCTCATTTCCTCTAGTTGAAGTAAGACCGAAATGCTCTGGCTTAAAGTTTTGGTTCGGGTTGGTTGAATTGATCTAATCGCCATATTTCGATGTTCGAATACGCCAGTTTGAATAGTGAGCAAGGCTTCGGGATCAACGGTTTGCTGACGCTTTAAATCAATAAGTTTTTCGTATAGCGCACTAGGTTTGGTAACATCCTCCACCGCTTGAGGCTGTTCGTTGATGTTGATTGTAGATACCGTCAATTGCAAAGTAAGAATTGTCGGCTTATCTCTGAATAAATCGTTAATAAAGGATTTATTGGGATCATCGACCGGAGACTTAGATAATTCACTGTCGTGTTTAGCTCTCTCGGCGATCACTATGTCGTAATCAACCCCTTGAAATAAATCACCGATTTCAGGTACCATTGCTAGTATTGGTTTAGCCATTATTGTGTAGAGCTCCCGCCGTTGGCATGAAGTATGTTATTTGAACGTTGATTCAAGCGGTCGTTAAAATCATCGGCTATTTGCGCCCCGTCCGCATTGGCGTCACCCACTACTATGGTGACGTCGCCTACATTGACGCTGTTTGTGTTGCGGATAGCGGAATCAACAGGAACAGTCGCCAGATTCAGGGAACTAGATAATAAATTATCAAACCCTGACCGGAAAAATTCTTTGATATCGCCACCTAACTGCTTAGCTCCATCCACACTACGATCAACTCGATCCCCCACGAAATTGCCAACCTTCTCTATTGCACCAAATACTGGAGAATTAACGATCAAATCGACCATCCCATTCCACCAGTCCACTATTGATTGAATGACTCCGCCAACCACATCACGAAATCCCTGAAATCCGGCACCTATTCGATCCAAGCCCGCTTTGATTACGGCCGCGGCGATATCATGAATATTGCTGGCTAATTGCAAGACTTTACCGCCCAAAATTTCTGCAGCTGCAGCTGATTTTGGGAATGTCTCCGAGAATGATGCCCAAATGCTGGATAACGCGTCCATAGCAACAGATTTCAAATCTGAAAACCATCCTCCTACTACACCCAATACGTCGAAATCCCTGAATTTATCTATCAGAGTACCGATAACCGATTCGCCGCCGCGAAAAAATGTCCACAAATCTTCAAGAATCAGTCCGAGGGCTATGACTTTAGCTGCTACCACCGCGAAAGGCGACAACAAAGCCAACAAAGCTATTCGCAGAATTTTGAAAACTTTAGATAAAGTCCGAATTGTTCCTATCAACTTCCGATTATTGCGGAAAAATGATAGGAACCTAACAAGATTGCCGCCTTTCGAAGCAATGTTCAAAAAGGCTATGGCTTGGGCCAATTTACCGAATAAAGTAAATAGCTTACCAAAAATTAAAAGGAAAGGAGCAGCTAACGCCAATAGTCCGGCCAAAGATACTGCCAACGCCAGAAATTTAGCTATTAAATCTTGGGTCCCGGGGGATAAATTGTTAAACGAAGTTAATAGGTTATTAACAACCTTGAGAAACGCCGTTTTGGCAGGTAGTAACGTTTTACCGATGTTGGCCGCTAAATTTTTATACTCAGCCCCGTTGATTCTCGCCAAATTCGCAGCATCGCCACTAGTGTTATTGAAATCTCCTTGAACTACTTCGGTTTGTTTTAGAAGTAACTGTAGACGTAAGAGTGTTTTTTCCTCTTGTGTCAGGGACGCTACTTTTTTGTCGATGCCTTTGGACAATAGAAAGGACTGTAGTGAAGCATCGGTAACATCCGCAGCATAGCGCCTGATGGCTTCTGTTTCCCCCCTGAGTGCTGCATTGATGGCATTTAGCGAGTCTTTTACATCAGTATTGTGCACCGATGCTAAGTCCGCCGCCCTTTTGGTCAATTCAATAGTGAGGTCTGTTACTTCACTAATAGGTATGCCCGTACGGGTCAGCAACGCGCCTGTGGCAGTCGATAATTGATTGTATTCGGAGGTCGCAAGTCCTACCGCCCGTGCGCTTCCAGCACTAAATTCTAAAATACTGGCAGCACCTTCCCCAAACACTACATTAACAGCGTTTACCGATTCTTCTAGATTACTAGCTTCCTCGGCTGCTTTATTGAGGAAAAATGCCCCTCCAGCAAAAAGAACTGCACTGGCGGCCGAGATTTTGGCCATCCTAGCCCCGAGCAACGACAAGTTATCCCCAGTCGCCAGTGCAGTATTTCCAATTGAGAATAAACCAGAATCAAAGCGACTAGCGACCGTGGCAGTAGTATCAAACTTGCGTTCAACACTATCTAACTCTTTGATCGCCTTGTCGGCTCGGGTAACGACTTCGATTATAAGTTCTAGTATTTTCATTCTCAATTACTGTTCTTAGATTTTTGTCTTTCTTGTTCCGCCTTAGCAACAAAATTATTATAGGCATTAGAGCCTTTTTTATACTCTAGCGCCGCCACCATTCGATCTAGGTCAACCAAGTCGTATACGTCATCTATCATCACATCCCGATAGTTAGCCATATCACCTAGTATTGGTCCCCACAATAGCGGGAATTGTTCAATATCGGGGGCCACTGATGTTAACGTGTTAACAGCCCCGTCAATTCTACCATAATCAATAAGTTGCGATAAAATTTTGTCGTCTCCGCAATTGGTTAGGTCGATCCTCCTACTTCTTTCAATATAGAATCTAAAAAATTTGCACTCACTACCCCCAGAGCTACTGGAATCTGCGCTGATAAATTGGCATCAAAGACCCTTTCATATACAATTGGCTCTTTGAGACTCATGAATTTCTCAGTAGTTTCGTCGTAGTGATCAGCCCACCCTATCAATTCATCCACTAATGGGTAAAGTCGATCAGGGTCTACGTTGGAAAAAGATTGAGTAACAGCCGTCACCACTATAGAACCCAACTCAAGTTTGTCAGACTCTTGTAGTGAGTCCATACCGCCTTGGGCAATTAGTTCACCAGCAGGGCCCTTCACGGCCTTAAAAATATCACCAATCACCGTAGTTAATGGCGCGGCACGCACCAACATGGCCGTTCTCTCTCTCGCCGTTTTGCGAACAAAACGAAATTTTTGTCCTGAAATCAAAGCAGTTTTGATTCGAGGATCGTTAGTGGATTGCAACTCCGGTAACCCGAAGTTGCTTATCGCTGTTGTTAATGTGTCGTTGCTCATAGAATCCCCCTATGTTTGCATTAATGTTAAATGACGCGAGCGTCAAAATTTCGGCGTGAGCCTTCGAATACTACTTCACGAAAGTTGGAAGCACGGTAACCATCGGCCACTTCTCCCATGTCTTTAATGAAGGCGCAATCTACGACATCAGTTTCGCCTGAACCTTTACTAACTGTGATCGGTGCATTGGTACCTTTACCAGCCAAGTATATCGCCATAAGAGCACCGTATGTTGGACTAGACTCATCCAATTTAACAGTGATAACAGCAGAATAGTCGTTGTCCGTGTGTAAAGTACCAAAGATACCATCAGCTGCCATTTCAAGATCACCGCCGTCTTCACGGAAACGAACGGAAACAGCGGTAGAGTCCTTGGCAAGGCCGTCGAAAACTCCGACTGGCCCCCAAGACACAATTACTTCAGCTAGGTTGTTTTTTCTAATATTGTTGCTCATATTAACCCCCTATGAGTTGCCAAATACTGGCGTTGGGTCTGCTAAAGCACATAGTGTGATTGGCAGAACGTGGACCGAACCTGCAGGGATAAAACAAACCTGCAACGGAGGAGCTACACGAGAAGAACGTCGAGAAGCAGAAACCGATTGATAACTGTCTGATCGTAATCCCCAACCTGCGCCACCCGGGCCAGTTCGAATATAATTAGCTTCTTCTGTGAATGCGCCCGCATCACGATTAAACCAACCCGCATTATACACCGTAGTCATGAATTCAGATACAGCATTCAGAATCAGAGTTCGACCCCTCGCATCTTCATAAGGAACGGAGCGTTGATCAGCCATTAGATTAGCGATGATTTGACGCAGACGACGCTGCATCCATAGCAATAGATGTTGTTCATCGATCCAGTGACCAGTGACTGTTTTACCCGGCCATTCGCCCGGATTACCATAGTCTTTCACATAGACGTTGGCATAGCCGTTATTGGCTGGGTTTAGACTACCGTCCGGGAACACACCAGTGACAGCTACTTTGGCTGACCCACTGATGTTATCCACCGGAATGCCAACCCATTGACCAGATTGCGGTTTATACGCCCATGTATACGGCGATTGAAATGACTCGAAATCAATCGCTGCCATATACAATGGCAACATGGCCTCGCGATACGGATGCCAATCTTCTGTTATGATAGGATCAGTGACCAAAGGATCACGACCATCATTAGGAATCTCGCGACATTTAGCCGGGATGTACTCAATAGCAGTGGTTTTGTAACCCAAAGCATTAAGACGGCCTTTTAAATTGGTATTATCAATAGGGTTCTCCAAGGCCACATCGTGCGATCCCGGTGCGAAAAATTTCACATTCGCAATAGCCCATGCCGCCGCTACATCAATGTCCAATGTATCTACAATTGGTGCTGGTGCTACCGGAGGAACCGCTGCTGCATCGCCTTTATCTTGCTTGGCGATGGTGAAAGGTAACCAACAAGGTTGACAAGCTTCAATTGCGTCCAATGCGTCAACTAAAGTTTCGCTGTTGCTCTTGTCCCAAAGACCAACATAAAAGAAGGATGCTAGCCCATTGCCTTGGTTTTCTTCAACTGCACGAGCGAATTTAACAACCTCGCCGTCGGCATCAAAGTGGAGTAGTGCATCAGCCACACCTGTGATTACCTGTGCACGCGCGCCATCCTGAATATTAGTGAATAAGTATGCATCACCAGTAGGATCAGCAACATTAGCCAATCCTTCCTCATCAGTGATAAACATCGCATTGTTGCACGCGCCATCTAGTTGCAGAGTTTGGTCCACCACCGAGATTGTCGTACTGTGACCAGTGCCTAAGCCCGGGTCGCATATTACTGGGCATTTCATATTTTATACCTCGTTTGACTCGTACGGCGCGTTATTAGCACGACCCCGAGATTAAATCCTTGGTTTCATCATTTATAATCAAAGGCTGCGCACCAAGTTCATCACAGAATTCGACTTCGATATCATCCGCCCCCGGAACTCTAATAGAGCCCGTGATGACGGTATCAACTGTTAGGTCGGCAATAGCACGTCGTTCATATCGGCTATTAACCTCGACCGGAATATTTGGCAAAAGTCTTAAAGGCTGATCAAAGTATTCTATACAATACTGCCTCAAGGCTTCCTGAAAAATTGGTAATTGCAATCGAGTCATCACACGTTTAAATACGTCCACTGCAGAACCGATAGGAGCTTGTATAACACTATTCTCCTGCCAAGCGGTTGCTCCTCCCGCGTCTCTGTACACCTCAAGGCGATATATGTACGTAGTGGGTACACTGGAGACTTGGCAAAAATCCCCACTAGGGGCTCTCTTATTTTCGATAGACGGTAACTGATCACCTTCTTCCATTCTCATAAAATGAACCGTACCGAATTGGCCATCCTTTTCGGTGAAATTCTCATCAACGTTGTCACGTGCACCATGTTCAAAAGCACGATGCCAATTAATGCCAGTAAGAGCGCGCAACCAAAATCTAATTATATCCACGTGGGCGTCCTCGTAATTAGGCACTCCCAATTCGTCACAATTTTTGGTAACCCAATCATGGGCGTCTGCCGCGTCTGCCGCTGGCAACCCATTAAAGACGTCGAATATTGATGTTAATTCAGCCATTACGCCTTCCACCCGTCATAGACATCATCTTGAATTCCCGGTGTTTCAACACGGTTTGGTAAACCACGTTGTGCATCACGTTCGTGCGAACGGTCTTTATATTTACGGGCGGTCACTTGATACACGCCACTTTCAGTATCTGTTTCTTCGTTACGAGCTTCATCCCACAACATAACCTCATCTACTTCCCAACGATACCCGTTGAGCAAAAATATCATAGCGTGGTTTGAGGATTGTTCCAATCCGTCTGAATCTGGGCCAACAATATTGAATGACCCAGTAGGAAACAAGTCTGGAAATTGTGCTGCAAAAACTTTGTTCTCAGGCTGATTAGCATCCACCACAAAAGTTCGAACGTTTTCTTGATGTTGAGCTTCAGCGCCGTCCATAGTATCACCTGCTCCGGGCCAACTAACCGCCCAAACCGGAACTACAGTTGCGGTACCCCTCTCGTGTCTGCCATCATCTGTCGTTGACGACCTTCCATTCCAGCTGCCCTCACGATTGAAAACTTCCACTGAAATGAGCCTAGCTAGATGGTGAACAGCCAGTCTAGAATTATCCGGATTTTGACCAATCGGAGGTTCAATTACGTCCGGCTGGCAATATACTCCAGATTCACGTAATTGATATGGCTGCGTGCGATTATCGGTCATTATGCGTCCGCCACGTAGTCAACTGATTGGCGCATTAGACCAGTATCAATCAAAGGTTGACTAGAACCTTTTTGGCTAATAGTGAATTCACTATTAGCCGCCCATGAACTAGCCGTAATGGCTTCTTGAATAAATCCTTGTAGCGATAGCCCTATGGCCTCACCAAATAATTGTGGTCTTTGAGCTCGAACCGACGCCAGATAACTATTGGCCGCACCACCTCGAATCCACGTTTGTCTCCAGCTAGCAGTGCCCTCCCCCATGAAATCACGGGCTGGGATCGGCGCAGATGGTCCACCGTATAAAACATTGCCGGGATTACCTAACGTCTGAATTAAAGCATTGTGAGCCACTGTCAAACCATCCTCATATTGGACTCCGCCTGTAGTTTCCTCAGGGAAGCCAACTTTAGTCACCAATCGACCGCGCAATCCGCCTCTGACTCTATCGATAGACCGTCTTACCGTTACGCTCACCGCCCCGCCCTCGGAGGATAATCATCGAAAAATCCCCAATCATCGGCCTTATCGGCCCGGCCCGATGGGCACCCCTCGCAATTACTATAAGTAGGGCTTAATCCTGCTAGACCAACAAGGCCAACCATCACTGGCGGTTTGCATTGATCTATTAATCTTTTGAGTCTTTTGGCTAAAGTAGGTGATTCGTTAGCTAATTCGCCTAAATCTGTAGGTTTTATGATTTCGTATTCACGGCTAACTGGCCCGGTGGTATCTTTCTTCACCACCGCTTTGATACCGCTGTCACCCGGAGCAGGAGCAGGTGGCGGTGTGCCCCCCGCAGTTGCAGCCTGTGGGTAACCTTCGGCATATAAAATTAGTGCCGTTTGCAATGCTACAGCAAACGGGAATGCATCAGGACAATACTCCTTCATACATTTTAGATCAGAACTGACTTGGGCTTCTAAAAGGGCATAAGACACAATTGGCTCAGGAACATCCACAAACGGAAGTCCCGGTAGTGTAACTATAAACCACGCGAAGTCCAAGTCATTCATGATTATTGACCTTCAGTTTTGGTATCCTTTTTAGCCGCCTTTTTGGGAGCTAAGTCTGGATATTTCTCGAAAAGGGTCTTTTTGGCTTTAGCAGTCCCAAGATATTTACCTTGGATAGCACAAACCAATGAACCGCCGTCGATATAAGCTTTGACCAAAGGTTGTTGGTTTAAACCAACTGCCACTGAATCAGCAACTTCAAGAGCTACACCGTGGTACACTGGACCATCCGTAGTTAAACGGATGGTCCCACCACGTACATTGTGGTATTGTGCCATGGTTATTTACCACCCGCGGTTTTGTCGGCCGCTTTTTTAGTAGTAGCTTTTTTAGTAGTAGCTTGCTTGGCGGTCTTACCTGCGTCGGTTAGGCCCTCAACCACCTGAGTCAATGCTTTGACTTGGGCTTCAAGAGATTTAACTTTAGCAGCATCAGCACCGCTTTCGACTGCTTCTTCCTCATCGATCGGGGCTTTAGTGATTCGCTTGACACGTCGCGCGATGTCACCTTCACGAGTAGCATGAATCTCTTCAAAACTCTCGATATCAGGAAAACGCAAAGTGCCCTCACGGACCATAGCCAAAACGACGGGATCAGATTCCAATTGCTTGGCAAATTCCTTAGTTACAGAAACTTCTGATTTACCCGGGCGTAGCTCTAAGCGTTTTACGCCAGCCGCGATTTGATAAGTTTTGCCCCCTCGTGTGACGGGGGCTTTTTGAGTAACCACACTTAGCGCAATGGTTGCTCGATCGTTATTAATAACTTTCATCTTGCTAAACTCCTAGGCTTACATGCCTGTGAAACGGTGGAAACGATTCTCACGTTTGATTCGAACGCTACCGTGTGCGCCCATCATGCCAATTTTGAACTTCGCACCGTGGTATTCAGGTGAGAGTTGCATAGTAGGCATCATTGGGAACTCAACAGTCTCACGATTTAGAACACCCGACATGGCAATTGGTGTATCACCAGCGCCAGCTGTATCAAAAGGTAAGAAAGGCGTAATCAAATTAGGATCAGCCCAAGGTAGAGCATCGAAATCATCAGCTAATTGTGACAAGAACGTGCGACCTTCAGGAGACGTTTGAATCGTACTGATATACGTATAACTAGAATCGGCCATCATAAAGATGTCAGGTGTTACATTATATAACGAACCTGTTCGTACTGCTTCCATAGCTAATTGAATATCGAAACGAATTTCTTGTGGAATCTTAGTATTCCATTGAGTCGCAGCACCTGCGCCCACTGGGAACACTTGCGTCGGAATATTCGGATGTAGCGCGAAACCGTAAATGCCGTGTAGAGGAGAACCAATAGCGATAGCGCTATCATTGAATTCGTCAATATCACGTAATTTCATGCGCATACGCTCAGACATCAAATCACGCCCTTCACGAGCAGCTTGCATTTGCTCCAAGATACCTACTTCAACACTACCCGCGTAGTATTTGTAGTGGTTTACGTCGTATTCACGATCAGAACCGCCTGAAGTTGGCCAATCATCGGTTTTATCCGAGATATATCGGATTTCGCCGCCGTAACTGCGATCGATACCGATCAAATCACCACGCTGGCCCGGCTGGATTTCAGCGATTAAACCGCGATCACGAAACATGTCCAAGAACCATAAAGGCTCACGATCTTCTTCATAGGTTTCACGGATTTCCCATGCTCGTGTTTCCAAAGCTTCACCAACTACTTGTGGGTCAAACTGATTGTGAAACACTTCAAGAGCATTAGGGTTAGTTAAGGCCTCATTAGCCCACTTACGATCTTCTGCCAAATCGAATTCCGCGTCTTCCGTGCGGTGCTGGCCGTTAAGGCGCTCCGCTACGTGGTTCGCGATATCGACTGGAGATTTAGAGTGTAAAATCTTCATTCAAATATCCTCTTATTTCTGAACGTTTAATGTTAAGACGAAAAGACCGCCCGCAGGACCCGGCACCATTACCGAACCGTGTACAAATGGTAAAGCGTTGCCGCCGTCATCGTCGTTGCGCAACGCGCCCAACAGTTGAATACCATCAGTAGTGCTCGTGGTTTCGACACGATAGAACAAATCATCGCCTTTTTCCATATCAGTCTCACAGTAACACCAAATGTTACCCTCATGCGCGACCGCTACTTGGCCGCATTCCACTTCTTGGTAGAATTTGTCCCCTAAGCCGAAAGGCTGGGCTAATCGACCTTGAGTTGAATGCGGTTTGTTATACTCCGTCCAAACACCGATACCCTCAACAATGAATTCACCGTTGACCGTAGGTAATGCAAAACCCGCAGTATCATAGTCAACACCGCCCGGTGTCAACAACGATGTGCCTAGGCGATCAGGTAAAGAAACTGTGTCCACTTTGGTGTAGAATCGATCACCTAGTGTGTGGCTACCAGACGCTGCGTTAGACGAACGACCTGCTACTAGCACTCGACCGTAAGGGGCCGGGCCGCCTTCAGGTAAATGAGAGTGTGCATCGTTGTCAGTACGGTCAAATAGTTTGCCCGGCTGGATTGCTGGTACGTTGTATCGATCTGCATATGATGCAGCTGAATAATTGAAAGCTCCCATGATTATGCTCCTTCAGTTTTAGTTTTAGCAGGGCGGCTAAAAAATTTGTCGTTAACCATACCCATAACACGGTCACGACCGCGATCGCTACGAACTTTGTGCCCGATTGTAGCTGGAGTAGAGTGAGATTGTTCCAATGCGCCGCTACCTTGCTTACGTGTTACAGTAGCTGCCACACCTCGGTAGGTCGCCATCAGGGCGTCAAAACTCGCGCCATCAGCGGCAAGGCCGTTGGAATATTCGTTCAAAGCAGTGCTCAAAACCGCAACAGCGTCATAAGCGCCGAATTTTAGCTCAACTTTAGAGCCCAAAGTCTTGATAGCTTCTGCCAAAGCTTCGTGTTGAACTAACAATTCATTTGCCTGTGCAACTGGATCAGCATTTTCGATTTGCTTTTCCAAAGCTGCCACTTGGCCGCGAACTGTTGCTAAATCAGTATTAGCATCGCCCAGTGCTTTGTGAGCGGTTTCGAGTTTCTCCGAATCTGCCCCCGCACCTTCATTTGCGGCCTTTAGTGCCGCTTGGATTTCCGCACCTAAGTCATCATTGACTTCGTGCTCAACCCCATTTAGTTTAATTTTCATAGTTTTAACCTCTATATGTTTCCACGGAGTTCCGTGGATATATTGGGATGACTGGCCGTGAGACAAACGAGCTTCTGGGCCCGCCCGTCCACGTTCGACCACTGCCAAATGGTTGAGATCAATGTCACGGAGGAAAAAGTGAGGATCACTATCCGTTGCCATATTCTCATTAACAACTGATTCATTAGCTCGGAATCCAATGGATACCTCAAGCTTTTTACCAGTCTCTATCTCTGACAGTAGGTCAGAAGATTCTAATACGAGTCGTGTATCCACGTACCCGTCAGTCCTCATTTTACCGCGCGCTAGAACTCGACCAACTGAGTCGTGGATATTGCGCGGTTTAATAAAGACATGTTCGTTTGTAACTGCTAACCCCTCGAATTGAGGTAAAAGTTTTCGTGTTTCAGATGTTTCTATCTCGCCACGAACGATATCGTTGAAATTTTGGATGTTGCCGCCAGCATCATTGATCCGTTGGATCAAATTAGTGGGCAGTTCAAACGCCATATATTCATAAACCCCAGAGCGCATTGTAGTAACGTTGAAAACGGCAGCACCGTCATCCTTTCGTACAATTTTGTTAAGGTCTAACTCACCGTCACCAGTTCCGACACGATGTTGAACATCAAAATGGTTCAGTTGTGCGGCCTTTTTAGCAGCCTTCTTTTTTGATCTTTTACTCATGAATTCACCACAAAAGTTGGGATTGCGACGCAACGGCATCTGATTGGTCCGCCCGGGGGTAAGCCACCTTCGGCATCGGTACTCTCACCGACACGAAATGTCCGGCCGTTAAGTGCGACATGGGAAACAGGGCTGGTACGAACTCTTTCGTCTTGAGCAGTCCGCCACACATATTCTTCAATGCCAAGGTCTTGAAACCGTCCTTGTTGAAGTGTGGAATGCAAAGAGCCAATTTCATTATTGGCAATAAGAGCAGCGCGATTGCGGCCTCGACCCTGAATGGAATTGATTTGTTCAATTAAAGGCTCTCCCCGTAGTTCAGGCCGAATCCATGCTTGTAATAATGCATCTTCAATAAGTAACTGTTGTTGATTTGTGACATCGCGTATCAAGCCCACATTTCGGGTAATTGTGCTCCTGATTATAGCATCAAATCTGCTTCGTGTCAATATTCGATTAGCATTTAAAACCCCCGCTCTTGTAGCACCGTCTATCAACCGCTCCCTTTGGTTTCTCTCAGTGCCTATGATAGCTCTTCGAATAGCTCGATTACCCGCACCCCTGCGTGAAATAATCACCACCCCTGCGCCATCTATTCCGTCTGCTAACCAAGTATTAGCTGAAGCCCTAAGGCGTGTTATCAAATTGGCTATCGAATTGCGGTTCAAACCATCGCCATCGCGAGCGAAATTGCGCGCTGCAGCATTTGTTCTGGACAAAAAAGCCACCACCGCCAAGCGGTATTCGGCCTCAATGTCCTCAGGCGGCTCTATTCTAACTTCCATTGTCGTCCGGTAGTGCTTGGATGTCCAACATCATGTTATCGATTTCATCTTGACTAAAATCATATGTACCTGAGGCCGCCAAATTTTGCATAATATGACCACGTACTAGTGGTAACCCGATATCAGTATAATGTTTGTCCCGTTCTGCTCGAATCTTTTCCAATTCAGCTATCTCTTTTTCCGTTGCTGGGTGCAAATCACCAAATTTCCACGGCAATGTAGCTACACCGCGATCACGAGCAACAACGGAATCCATGAATGCCAAAGTTTTCTGCAGACGCTTTTGTCGGTAGGCGTCAACAAGGTCATACCAATGTGATAACCCGCCTTCATCGTCCGAGGACATCCCGCTAGTTTGTTGGCCCAATGCTCTGGTCAGAGGCATCGGCCTTGCGGCCGCTAGCAATTCAACATACTGTTTGATGAGCTTATCTACCCCCGCTGCAGAATTGTTGGTGCCTAAGCGTTCCATGCCTTCAGTGCTTTTATCTAATGCTAGCGGGTGGTTGGCACTAGATGTGCTCATAATGGTTCTTAATCTACCATTTACATCATCTAACACTTGTTGTAATTTGACCGGATCACCCTCACACTCACGAATTCGTTCACCAAAATCAGCGTAGAAAACATCAATGGTAGATTTTAACAGAGCAGTTGCCCCCGATGATTGGCTCATGTTGGACCGCATCGCGTAATCGAACATGACATCGATACGACTCTCGCCGAAATAACCGCTACCATGCCTAGGTCGGTTATGCCTCATCGGTTTAGCACCGATTACTGGCATAGTCCACGAGGCGTGTAACAATACTTTTTTAGTCGGCATGAATGATCTGAACGAGCGAGCGTCCATTGACCCGTAATTGTTCTGCACAATCTCCCAAACTTCTGGATGATGTGATCGAGGGTCAGCGGGTCTGAACGCTGACCCAAATGTGTTGTGTTCCTTGACTTCACTAGAGGCATAAACTAACCAGCCACGGAGATTGTTACCGC
>Ga0206123_10002448_pt1 | contig 16206 bp, 15 predicted proteins | sample Helgoland_Spring_2_FD_160086 | JGI IMG/M metagenome (GOLD analysis project Ga0206123, IMG submission 160086) | Pelagic subsurface seawater microbial communities from Kabeltonne, Helgoland, North Sea - Helgoland_Spring_Bloom_20160316_1 | ecosystem: Environmental > Aquatic > Marine > Epipelagic ...
GTCTGGCGTTCAGTGATCACCATCGACGCAGCTTCGATATCATGTGCCAGTTCTTCGATAGCACTCATGGTTTCGCCTACAACCTCACGACCAAGCTTGGACTCCTTGTCTGCTTTCTCCGAGTCCGATGCAGAATTTTGCACACTATCAGTCACTTCCTGGACGTTGGAGGACATCTCCTGCATCGCAGAGAGAACCAACTCAATTTCATTTTCCTGGCCAATAATAGATTGATTGGTGACCGAGGACTGTGAACTCAACTCTGTTGCCGCGATCGAAAGCTCGTGAGCCGTGTCCCTAAAACGCACGATGATCCCCTGAATCTTCTCCACAAACGTGTTGAACCACAAAACCAGCTCCCCCAGTTCGTCGCTGGTATTTACCGAGAGCCTTCTCGTGAGATCACCCTCCCCTTCTGCGATGTCCCGTAGCGCAAAGACGACCTCATTGATTGGCGCGACGATATTTCGTTGAATCAACATGGCCAGCAGAAAGGAAAGTATTGCCACAACGGAACAAATGATAATGGTGACAAAGACATAATGGGCGACCGTTTCATCACGCTGATCGAAGTCCGTCAGGACAAAGATAGTGCCAACCTGTTTTCCTTCAGACACAATCCCCTGCACAACTGTAAAGCTCGCTTCAAGTAGCGTTACCTTTGGTTCCGGCGCACTTTTCGGCAAGTGCTTTGGCAGGTTATTGGAAGTCCCCATTGCCACATCATGTTGATGATCACCAGGCCAGCTATACCACACGAAGGCGTCACCATTTTTGTCGTAAATTGCAACATTGTGGATATGCGGATTTGCCTTAAGCGCGGTTAAGGTTCCAAACCCGGCACCACTATCACCCGTCGAAAGTGAGTCAATCGCATTCCCGCCAATAATTCGCGCAATCGTTTCCGATTCGGCAATCAGAGACCGCTCCAGCCTTCGGGTTTCAATCATCGCAAAAACCGCGATGGCCAACACAACTGATATGGTGCTGGTCAGTGTCACCCCGGCAATTATTTTCCATTTCAGGGGGATATTAATACTCGCTGTCATTTTCTGTTTGTCCTTTCCGGTTCATTACAACCGTCTGTTAGATTGCGCTCACACCATCGCGTTTCGATAGGAAGCTCAATGGGCAGGATTTCAGTGCTTGCCAGGATGAATTCAGCTGGCGCTGCCGGGTATTGGTGGCTTTACATTAAGATTAGTCGGTTTTTGCCCGGGTGCCGAAGATTGGAAACTGACCCACTTCTGGCGCAATACTCTCACTGCCAGGCTTTGATAGTCGTTGATGTTGTTCCCGCGGTTATTAAATAGTGTATTCTCGGAGCTTCATGATTGTTCCAGGGTCAGTGTCATCTCGGCTGTAATGGCTGGACCAGTACCTCTGCCACGATTGCAGACACGATTGCAAAAAGGTTTCAGTCAGTCGTTATAACCCAGCATAAGGAGAGCCCCATGGAGACTAGAACAGGAGCAGAAATCGTCGTCGACACCCTGGTCAGCGCAGGCGTCGAGCATGTATTCGGTATCGTCAGTATTCACAATATGCCGATTGTGGATGCTATTGGCAGACGCGATGGCATCACCATGGTGACAGCCAGAAACGAGCAAAGCGCCACTCACATGGCCGATGGTTATGCCCGGGCTAAAGGCGCTATTGGTGTGGCACTCGGCAGCACCGGCCCCGGCACAACTAACATGGTCACGGGCATCTACGAATCTGCTTATGCCTCGTCACGTTTGCTGGTCATTACCGGCCAGGCTGAGACTACCTTTTACGGTAAAGGTAAAGGTTATGTTCATGAAGCAGAAAATCAGAAGAAAATGCTTGAAACTGTTGCGAGAACCGTTGCTTCGCCTAAATATGTTGATGATATTGCACCCATGCTGGGAGATATTATCGACAGTATTTGTCACGGCCGACCTCAACCTGGCGCCATGGAAATCCCCATTGACCTTCAGTACGCCACAACGGAGACCGATATATCTGCGCTGACAATTAACACCCCAATTTCCCCGGATCCAGCTTTACTCAAACAGGCTTTGGAGACCATTGCAGGGGCTGGCAAGCGGGTTATCCTGGCCGGTGGCGGCATCAACACACCCAGTGCAGCGGCCGCCCTGGAAGAATTTGCAGCGCGTCTTGATGCACCTGTTATCACAACACCTAACGGCAAGGGAGCTATCAGGAGCGATCATCCGCTTCATCTCGGACCTGTCATGATGAGCAGGCCCGTTCTGGAAGCAGTCAACGAGGCAGACGTCTTAATCGCCATAGGCACACGCTTTCAGGCTGGTGTTGCCGGGAACCAGATTAAAATATCTTTGCCGACCCTGATTCATATTGATCTTGACCCGCGAAACATCGACCTCAATTTTAAGGCCAAGGTCGGTATTGTGGCTGATGCTACCAGCACTCTCAAAAAACTGGTCGATGCAGGAATTGATTCGGGTGACGCCCAGTATCGGGAAAAATTACAGGCATTGGCGCTAGAGGCACGGACACAAAACCGCGAGCGAATTGGCCCAGACCACGCCAGTGTGCTTGACGCCATTGCCGAATATATGACCCCTGATGCATGTTTTGTCAGGGATAATACAATTCCGGGATATCACTGGGGTAATGGATTGTTACCGATTAACAATCCCCGTGGGTATATCTACCCGACCTCCGGTGCCATAGGACCGGGCTTACCGCTTGGTATGGGCGTTGCGACTGCAACCGGGAAAAAAACCATTGTGATGCATGGCGACGGTGGATTCATGTTCCACGTTGGTGAACTGGCAACCGCCGTACAATATCAAATGCCCATCGTCGTCATTATCTTCAATGATAGCGGCTACGGCGTGCTAAGAGGGCTGCAGTTTCATCAGTTTGAAGGCCGAATTAATGAGACCGAACTACAAACCCCCGACTTTGTGCAGCTGGCGGAAAGCATGGGGGTCAAAGGGTTGCACGCGGACAATGCGACAGAACTGGGCACCCGATTGACAGAGGCAATGAGCATCTCCGGCCCCGTTCTCATCAACCTGAACGTCCACAACATGGTCCCGGTTAAAGGCGTCGTGACGGCACCTGGGAGATAGCCGTGACGGCTCCTGGAAGATAGTCGTGACGGCACCTGGGAGATAGCCGTGACGGCTCCTGGAAGATAACCGGGTTGTTACCCATCAGCCAGAGAATATTTTAGAGGAACAGGCATGAGCATCACTCTTACGCCAATTGAAAGTGGCAAAATGACAGCGGACAAAGGTGCACTCTGCGAGGGTGCAGAGGGAGATTCAACTTTCCCGGTATGCTGCTGGGTTGTTTCACATCCAAAAGGAACTGTACTTTTTGACACCGGCTTACACAAGGAATTAAACACTGACAAACGCCGTCTGGGCGCCAGTGCTGATGTCTTTGATATAGATCTCGCCGATGGAAAAGACCTGGTAGCGCTACTTTCAGATAAAGGGTTTTACGCTGACCGGATTGATTACATCGTGTTGAGTCACTTACACTTTGATCATTGCGGCGGCACCGCCCTAATTCCGAATGCCGAGATATTGATCCAGGAGCAAGAATGGCAATCCGGCTCAGATGAAAAGCTGATAGAACTCGGCGTCTACAACCCTGACGATTATAATCTGGGGCACCCGGTAAAACAGGTTAATGGTGTTTTCGACGTTTTCAATGATGGTACTGTTGTGTGTCTGCCCACCCCTGGACATACCGCTGGACATCAATCCCTTCGAATCGAACTAGCGAGCGGCCCCGTTGTTTTGACCTCTGACTGCGTTTACTGGCAGCAGATGCTGGAAGACATGCAGTTCCCGCCATTTGGTTTCGACCGGGAACAACAGCGTGAATCGATGCTCAACCTCATCAAACTCAGGAATGAAGGGTGCAAATTGATCTTCGGACATGACGCTGTTCAATGGGCACAACTGGAAAACAGAATATTGCGCTAACACCTGAAGCGAAATTGTGTCGGTTTGTCCCGCAGGACAAATTTTCATCTGTGTCAGGTGGTGCTAAATGACGTGACTCAAGTTTCCAGTAAAAATGTCACCGGTCCATCATTTAACAATTGAACTTTCATGTCAGCACCAAAAATACCGGTTTGAACCTTCGAACACTGATGCTCCGCACACTTCATCTCTGCCCGTAAGACAAATTTATCATAAAGCGTTTCTGCAAATTCCGGCGGTGCACTGGTGGAAAAAGAGGGTCTCAGTCCTTTTTTTGTATCAGCCGCAAGGGTGAACTGGGATACAATTAAAAGCTCGCCTTTGATGTCGGTCAAACTCAAATTCATATGACCAACAGCATCAGGAAAAATCCGATAAGCAAGAACTTTGTCCAGCAACTTTTCCAGTGCGGCCTCGTCGTCATTTTTCTGTATCGCCAACAACAGCAGCATGCCGCGGCCTACCTCACCCACCACAACATCATCAACAGTCACACTTGCATTGCTGACCCTTTGTATCAAGCCTTTCATATGCTGCTGGTACCAGAGGCTATCGAGCGTGTAAGTGAACTGCTAAACACCAAAATCGGATTCAAAGCGCAAAGCCATATCACGGGTTGCCCGAATTAGCGCATCAATCAACGCGTGCTCGGTCGCCGAGTGACCTGCTTCCCTGACCAAAAACACCTGGGAGATGGGCCATGCTTCGTGGAGTTCATGGGCACTTTGAACAGGACATAACATGTCGTATCGTCCATGGACAATGATACCGGGAATGTCATGCAGCGCTCCTGCATCCCGGAGGATCTGGCCAGGTTCAAGAAAGCAGTTATTTGAATAGTAGTGCACCCCAATTTTACAGCGTGCCATTGCCCGATGAGGGTCGGTCAGGTGTTTAACCAGCCTTGGGTTGGGATGCAAACTGGAACAATCTGCTTCCCAGCGAGACCATGCTTTTGCGGCCCCCATTCTCGCCAGCTCGTCAGTACCATTGATACGCTGGTCGTAGGCCGCCAAAAGATCATCTCGTTCACCGACAGAGACCGGTGCAACATAGTCTTCCCAGTGGTCCGGGTAAAACCTGCTCACCCCTTCCTGATATATCCAGCTAATTTCCCGCTCGGTACCCAGAAATATCCCCCTGAGAACCAGGGCCAGAACGCGCTCCGGATACATTTCAGCATAGACCAGACCCAGTGTTGATCCCCAACCACCCCCAAACAACATAATCTTGTCAATATCGAGGAAACTTCGGATTTTCTCGATATCCTGGACCAATGCCTGGGTGTTGTTGTTGGTAATTTCGCTATGGGGTTTGGATCGTCCCGCACCCCGTTGGTCAAATAGTATGATGCGATACTTTTCAGGGTTAAAAAAGCTGCGACTGTCGAACTCACAGCCGGAACCCGGCCCGGAATGCAGAAACAAAACGGGAATACCATCCGGTGTGCCACTTTCGTCAACATAGATCTCGTGCACATCGTCAACAGGAACCATATGACGAGTATAGGGTTTAATCTCCGGATATAGCGGTAGCATGTGGTTCCCTCAATTTAGATCATCAACATCAGAACGTCGTTCTTCTGCAGACAGTAGCTATCAAGAAAGTGCTGGTTTATGCCACTTTCTCCCGCCCTGCCCTTTTGCGTTCATTCTCGGTCAGAAATTTTTTCCGAATGCGAATTGACTTTGGCGTGACTTCTACCAACTCATCTTCGTCAATAAATTCGATTGCCTGTTCCAGTGTATGCCGGATCGGGGAATTTAGTACCACACTTTCATCTGTGCCCGATGCACGAACATTAGTTAACTGCTTACCTTTCAATGGATTCACCACAAGGTCATTTCCCCGTGAGTGCAAACCGACTACCTGACCTTCATAAACCTGCTGATTGGGGTCAAGAAACATTCGGCCCCTGGCCTGAAGATTGAATAGTGCAAATGCCAGGCATTTTCCGGTCACCATGGAAATCAGGACGCCATTTGTTCGGTTGATAATCTCCTTGCTCACAACATCACCGTAGCGCGAGAAAATGCTGGTCATAATACCGGTACCGGAGGTCATGGTCAGAAAATCAGACCGAAAACCAATCAGACCCCGGGTCGGTATCTCATACTCTATTCTAATTCGACCCTTACCATCGGGTAGCATATTACTCAGCACACCCTTTCTTTTGCCAAGGTCTTCCATCACCGAGCCTTGATGTATTTCTTCGATATCCAGCAGGACATTCTCGAATGGTTCCTGCGTTCGGCCATCAACTTCCTTAAAAATAACTTCCGGCCGGCCAACCGCGAGTTCAAAACCTTCCCGACGCATATTCTCAATTAAAATTGCCAGATGTAATTCACCACGGCCAGAGACTTTAAATCTATCTGCACTGTCCGTATCTTCAACTCGAAGCGCAACATTGTGAATTAACTCACGTTCCAGCCGTTCCCGAATATTTCGACTCGTCACAAACTTACCCTCTTGTCCTGCAAAAGGTGAAGTATTTACCTGGAAGGTCATCGAGATTGTTGGCTCATCAACTTCAAGTGCCGGTAAGGCTTCGACACAGTTCGGGTCACAAATCGTATCTGATATTTGTAATGCTTCGATACCCGTGATGCAAACAATATCTCCGGCATTCGCGGACTGAACTTCTATCCGCTCCAGGCCCTGATAACCCATTACCTGGAGAATCTTGCCTTTCCGCTCTTTCCCTTCCCGGGAAATAATGGCGACTTGCTGCCCTTTTTTAACGGTACCACGGGTGATTCTGCCTAAACCGATAACCCCCACATAACTGCTGTAGTCAAGGGCACTGATCTGCATTTGCAGTGGTGCTTCATAATCAACCGCAGGCGGTGGTACATGATCAAGGATGGTTTGCATCAAACAGCTCATATCGTCTTCGATGGCATCCATGGACAAGCCGGCGCGACCTTCAATAGCTGAGCCATAGATCACTGGAAAATCCAGTTGCTCATCGGTAGCCCCAAGCTGGTCAAATAGCTCAAAAACCTCATCGACGACCCAATCAGGTCGGGCGCCTTCACGATCTATCTTGTTTACCATCAGGATCGGATTCAGGCCATTTGCAAATGCTTTGCTGGTGACAAACCGGGTTTGAGGCATAGGGCCATCTACCGCATCAACAATAAGCAGGACAGAGTCCACCATTGAAAGAATACGCTCAACTTCACCGCCAAAATCAGCGTGACCCGGGGTATCAACGATATTAATCCGATGATCATGCCACTCAAGCGAAGTATTTTTGGCCAGGATAGTGATACCACGTTCCTTTTCGATGTCGTTTGAGTCCATCAACCGTTCACCGTCTTCTTCACCACGCTGAAGTGCCCCCGCTTGAACTAGCAGCTTATCAATCAATGTGGTTTTGCCATGGTCAACATGGGCTATTATGGCGATATTTCTAATGTTTTGAATCATGGTCACTCCAGACGAAGACGCGGCATTATACAGGTTGGTACGGATGATTAAAGTCCAGCCTTTCATCGTTAAATGGGTAAGCTATAGGTTACAATTCCCACCTTCACCAAATTTACTCTAATTAGCCCAATAAAATCACCATGACCAATCAACGTAAAGCTGTCTCCCTGATCTCCGGCGGACTGGATTCCATGCTGGCCACCCGTGCCATTCAGGACCAGGGAATCCATGTCGAAGGCATAAATTTCTATACCGGTTTCTGTGTCGAAGGGCACACCCACGCTATCCGCAGAAAGGACAAGGACAAGCAGAAACGCAACAATGCACTCTGGGTCGCGGAACAGCTTGGTATCAAATTACACATTATAGATGTCATCGAAGAGTATAAAGACGTACTTATCAATCCCAAACATGGCTATGGCCAGAATCTGAACCCCTGCCTTGATTGTAAAATTTTTATGGTCAACAAGGCCCAGGCCTGGGCCTGGATGGAAGAAAACAAGTTTGACTTTATTATCACCGGTGAGGTCATCGGACAAAGACCCAAGTCCCAGCGAAAGGCAACCATGCCTATTATAGCGCGTGAATCCGGGGCAGATGAGCGTTTATTGAGACCGCTGTGCGCAAAAAACCTGCCTCCCACCCTGCCAGAACTTGAAGGCTGGGTAGATCGGGAAAAACTTTACGGATTTAGTGGCCGAAATCGAAAGCCGCAGATGGAACTGGCGGCGAAATTCGGTTTTACGGAATATTCACAACCCGCCGGGGGCTGTTGTTTCCTCACGGACCAGAATTATTCCGACAAACTAAGCGACCTCTGGCGCGCACGTGGCAGCCAGAATTATGATCTGGATGACATCATGTTGTTAAAGGTGGGCAGGCATCTTCGGCCGAAGCCCCATTTCAAAATCATCGTTAGTCGGGAGGAAGGGGAAAACAACTATCTTTCCGGCTATAAGAACGAATACACATCGCTAACAACCGTCTCGCACAATGGTCCAATTGCACTCCTTGACGGCGACCTGACCACCGATTCCGCACAACAGGACATTGAACTCGCCGCCAGAATCGTGGCGAGATTCAGCCAGGGCAGAGATGCGGCAGAAGTCAGGGTACAAGTCAGACAGAAAGACGGCTCGGCGACCGAGATGACAGTGCCTCCGCTACCCTCGGAATCGATAACACCAGCCTGGTACATTTAGCACCATGACTGAGAAATCACCCGTAGCACATGAATTAAACGCCCGTCGGATGCTCTGCCCAATGCCGGTGATCAAGACCCAGGACAAAATAAAGACCTTGCTGCCGGGAGCCCTGTTGAAAGTTTATTGTACCGACCCGGGGGTTGAAGCAGATATTCCAGCCTGGTGCAGAATTAATGGCCACAAAGTCTTACATATAGAGAAACAAGCACTTGAAATTTGCTTGACCATCGAGGTAGGAAACCAATAAAATGCACTATTTTAGTGCGTTCGAAAACTGGTTGCACGAAAATGGTGCGCGTTTAAAGCCGCATGGTTCCCGCAAAGCCTTTAAAAACGCGGATTTATTATCATTTTATTATTCCTCAATGATGGCATATTCTTTGCTCCCTGAAATGCACCAGGATTAATCAGTTAAACCAATTGGAGAACAGGACACCATGTCACAGAAGACACTCAACCTAATAAAAGAAAGCGAAGCGAAGTGGGTAGATCTACGTTTCACCGACCCGCGTGGCAAAGAGCATCACGTAACTAATCACAAAGACTCGGTTGATGAGGACTTTTTTGAAGTCGGCGCCATGTTTGACGGTTCATCTATTGAAGGTTGGAAGTCAATTAATGAATCCGACATGATTCTGATGCCAGATGACGATAGCGCAGTAATTGACCCCTTCACTGAAGAAACAACTGTCAATCTTCGATGTAATATCGTTGAACCCAGTACCCTTCAAGGTTACGAAAGAGACCCACGCTCTCTGGGAATGCGGGCAGAAGCCTACCTGAAATCAACCGGAATCGGTGATACGGCATACTTCGGACCTGAGCCCGAGTTTTTTATATTTGATGAAGTAAAGTACAAGAACAATATGAGCGGGGCCATGTACGAAATCGGCTCGGAAGAAGCGGCGTGGATGAGCGGTAGTTCAATCGAAGGCGGCAATATGGGTCACAGACCCGGGGTCAAGGGCGGTTATTTCCCGGTTCCACCGGTTGACTCCTTGTACGATATTCGAAATTCAATGTGTTCAGCAATGGAAGCCATGGGCCTCAGCATTGACTTGCATCACCACGAAGTTGGTACCGCAGGACAATGTGAAATCGGCGTACCCTTTAACACCTTGACCCGCAAAGCGGCTGCAGTTCAGATCTACAAATATTGTGTCCTGAATGTCGCCCATGCCTACGGTAAGACTGCGACATTTATGCCCAAGCCACTGGTTGGCGATAATGGCAGCGGCATGCACCTGCACCAGTCGATCTGGAAGGAAGGGACTAACCTGTTCGCCGGTGACGGCTACGGTAATCTTTCGGAAATGGCACTGCACTATATTGGCGGTATCATCAAACACGCCAGGGCAATCAATGCATTCTCGAACGCCAGTACAAACTCTTACAAGCGATTGGTGCCTGGTTTTGAAGCCCCGTTGATGCTGGTCTATTCAGCGAGAAACCGGTCTGCTTCCATACGGATACCGTACGTACAAGGTGGCAGTGCCAAGGGAGTACGGGTAGAAGTACGCTTCGGCGATCCTACTGCTAACCCATACCTGATGTTCTCCGCCATGATGATGGCGGGACTTGACGGCATCAAGAACAAGATTGAGCCTGTAGGACCCCTCGACAAAGATCTCTATGACCTGCCTGCTGAAGAACTTTCCGGATTGCCTACTGTCTGTAGCTCTCTGGATCAGGCACTCGATTGTCTTGACAAGGACCGGGCATTTTTGAAAGAAGGTGATGTATTCACAGATTCTGTTATTGATGGTTATATCAACTTGAAAGCCGAAGAAGTCGAGCGCCTGAATTCAAGCACTCACCCGGTAGAGTTTGAGATGTATTACAGCGTCTGATTTACTTCCGGGGACCGCAATTTGGAAGTAATGCGGCACGGACTAAAAAACCCCTGATAATTAACTCGGGGGTTTTTTTTGCCCGGGTTAAATTATCGCACCAAATTAGTGCGGGCCTCGAGGTGGACTAATTTGGATGCGACCATTTAAAGGGCCCGCAGAGCTTATTTGGATTCTGGTGCGGATCTTGCAGACTAAACCTGAAAGAACCAAATTATTAAACAATTCAGAAATCAATGCCAAACACTAACCTACAACTACCAGACCAGACGCGATGAACAACAGATCTCCACAGCCATTCGATACCGCCCAACCCGGGGAAAACATGCTGAATGCACTTAACATTGCTGTGCTCTGCGTTGATCATGAACTCAAAATCACCTACATCAATCAGTCAGCAGAAAGTTTGCTTGATATTTCAGCGAGTCGAGCAGTCGGATTAGCCATCCCCGAACTGATTCTGAATTCTGAAGAAATTGAATCCCTATTATTTGATGCGATCCAGATCCAGCATCCCTACACGCAACGTCGTACATCTTTTAACTTGTCCAATGGCAGCAGTATTGCCATCGATTACACAGTGACCCCCTGGGAGCAGGACAATTGGCCCAGATTGATCATCGAACTTTATCCCCTTGACCGTTTCCTCCGAATAGACCGGGAAGAAGCATTCAGGAACCATCAGGAAGTGACACGCCAGATGGTGAGGGGGCTTGCCCACGAAATAAAAAACCCACTGGGTGGCATCAAAGGTGCCGCACAACTCCTGGCCCGCGAGCTTGGCACACCCGAACTACTGGAGTTCACCGACATTATCGTCTCGGAAACCGATCGACTGACATCCCTTGTTGACAGGTTATTAGGTCCAAATTCCCTACCGGTACCGAAGCCGACAAATATCCACCGATTGCTTGAGCGGGTCCGGACTCTCATTGAAATGGAATCCGGACCCACGCTTGAGATCATCCGTGACTATGACCCAAGTATCCCTGAAATAACCGTCGATCCTGAATTTCTAATCCAGGCATTCCTCAATATCACCCGAAATGCAGTACAAAGCCTGAATGAAATACAACCACTTGAATCAGGGTCACGGGCACAAGACTGGAAACCCGTGATCAAGTTGACCACCCGCACCCTCAGGCAGTATGCAATTGGTCAGCACGTCCACAGGGTGGCACTAAAAATAGATATTGAGGATAACGGTAGCGGTGTACCTGAGAATATTCGCAATCAACTTTTTTTTCCCATGATTACCGGGCGCTCGAACGGGACCGGGCTGGGCTTATCGATCGCGCATTCGATTATTAATCAACACGCAGGGGCAATCGAATTCGAAAGTCAGCCCGGACAAACTATCTTTTCAATTATTCTGCCATTGGAGCTAAACAATGAACCTGCAACCTGAAATCTGGATCGTCGATGATGAGCGCTCAATACGCTGGGTCCTGGAAAAAGCGCTGACCCAGGAAAACCTGTCGGTTCAAAGTTTCGACGATGGTGAACAATTATTGGCTGCCCTGTCACTTGCGCAGCCTGACGTTATTATCAGCGACATCCGCATGCCCGGCATCGACGGATTAACGCTGCTAGCCAGGGTCAAGGAGGATTTTCCAGCCATCCCGGTGATCATCATGACCGCACATTCAGACCTCGACAGCGCCGTCTCCTCAATCAGCGGTGGTGCCTACGAATATCTGCCAAAGCCTTTCGAGGTTGATGACGCAGCCACTCTGGTCAAGCGGGCCCTGCGGCACCGACAAGACCTCGAATCCGAAAGCTCCGAAAAACTTGAGCGCGAGGAAACACCTGAAATCATCGGAAAAGCCCCGGCCATGCAGGAAGTTTTCCGGGCTATCGGCCGTTTGTCAAAATCCAACGTGACCGTCTTAATCAACGGCCAGTCTGGAACAGGCAAAGAACTGGTTGCCCGCGCACTCCACAAACACAGTCCCCGGGCCAACAATACTTTTGTTGCACTGAACATGGCGGCTATCCCCGCGGACCTGGTGGAATCAGAACTCTTTGGCCATGAAAAAGGGGCTTTTACCGGCGCAAACGCACAGCGCAAAGGTCGATTTGAACAGGCTGACACCGGAACATTATTCCTCGATGAGATCGGCGATATGCCGGCTGAAACCCAAACCCGATTGCTAAGGGTCTTGTCTGACGGGGAATACTATCGCGTTGGCGGTCACGACCCCCTTAAAGCTGATGTTAGAATTATCGCTGCCACCCACCAGAATCTGGAATCACTGGTTGCACAAAACCGATTCCGCGAGGATTTGTTTCACCGATTGAATGTTATTCGAATTCATATCCCGGACCTCTGCGAGCGTAGGCAGGATATCCCCCTGTTGACGGAGCATTTTCTTAAACAAGCAGCACTCGAACTTAACGAAGATATCAAAATTCTAAAGCCCGAGACGCTCACCTACCTGGAGACATTACCCTGGCAAGGCAATGTTCGACAGCTCGAAAATTTCTGCCGATGGATTACTGTCATGGCAGCCGGGGTTGAGGTTTCAATAGAGGATTTACCGCAAGAATTGCAGCAGGCAGATAATCCCGACATTGTAGACACCAATTGGGAAAAAGCACTTGCGACATGGGCAAGAAATCGACTGGGTAAGGGTCGAGAGCAGGAATCTGGCCTGCTCAATGAAGCCTTACCCCAGTTCGAACGCATTATGATTCGCGCTGCACTGGAAAAAACCGGGGGTAGAAAACGTGATGCCTCACTGCTACTGGGTTGGGGAAGAAACACCCTGACCCGGAAGATGAGCGAACTAGGTCTCACAAGCTGATTGAATATCTACAACACTATAACGCAATCCTGACTTCCACCGTGCGCTCCGCCGCTATTTCTCCACTGCCACACTGCCCTACCGAAGTGAGGATATAGAATGTATCGGTATTCACAACCTGGGTGACACAAGACACGGTTGCCGAACATCGGTTCAGGGCGGCATCGGTAAAATTGAAAGTTCGACCGGTACAAGTTCCTCCACCCGCAGGTGGGATGGCACGATTGAGCCCAAGATGCGCGCCGCTCTCTGCAGCAAGAAACGCCTTCAGACCGGTAATCTCGTAACTGAAAGTGTCACTGTCACTCTGCAACATCCGTGACATCGCCACAGACATCAACGAAATGATCACGATGATAAATATCGCACCGACCAATCCAAGACCCCGTTGACGTTTATTAAGGCACATTACGTAATTGAACCTCGTGTTCCAACCGGATTGACTCACCTGATGCGGCAAATATCATATCCATTCTAACAATCGAATTCCGTGTCAGAGTGCTTCCGCTGACGTCAAAGGGCGACACTGAACTGGATAGCCCATTCGCCAATAGCGCACGGTCCGGTAGCGCTATCGGTAAATCATCAATGTCTGGCTGAACAGAAATCAGCCCATAATTCTGGTACCGGAACAGATTATCACCATCGATGCAGAAGCTGACCGGGTCTGCTACAAGATAATATCGGGACTGAGTCGAATAGCTACCGAACTGGTAGCTGGAGGCCAGAGTCACAATAATCTCATTGTTAACATTTGGCACACCAAGCGTTGCAGCAGGCGAGAGCATGCCCGCTGAAACATCATAAACCTGGTCTGAAAGCGGATAAACCGAAACCCGCCCGGTCTCTCCATCAAGCCCGGGATTCATTCTGGCGCTGATGAAAGACGAGGCGCTGGCGGAGACAGGCAGAGTGATATAAGTCCCCGCGGCATTAATGGGCAAAAATTCAAAACAGGTATTTGTTGCATTGACTCGAACACTATTTGGCAAGGCAGTCCTCAGTTCCCTGGTAACTCGCTCGATTGTCACTCTCGCAGCACTGCTAATTGCCTGACGGCCACTCATCTTGCTGTAGGACTCACTGCCACTTCGAATTATCTCGGTACCGGCGATGGATATAATTCCCATCAAGACGATAACTACCACCAGTTCAATCAATGTGAAGCCCGATTGGTCGTTAATCGGATTTGAGAGATGGGCGGAATAAATCGAGGACCCAACCATTAGTAGTTACCTTTGTAGGCACTAAACACCAGGGCGTTCCCGGTTGGGTGGGAGACAGTCACTGTAATCAATTTGGCGTCATAGGCGCCATCAAGACTGTAGGCGGCCTGTTCTGCAGCATCGACATAGGCAACCGATACCTGCACGCGGTAACCAATATAATTTGGGCGATCATTTCCCTCGGCATCTTTCGGCGGAGAATCATTTACCCCATCATAATCATCAACATCGTCAAACAGGGGTCTGGTTTCACCACCGTCGATACCAATACCAGTACATGCTGTACCACCTGGCTCACAAGCGGGTACACCTCCTATAGGCGTTGCCTCATCGAAACGTCTGGCCAGAATCTCTTCCATGTAGGCTTGTCCGAGCTCCACAACTTTTACCTGCCAGAATGAATCTGCACTCCTGGCTGTGGACAACGAGATGGCAAGCGCCAGACTCACAAGCGCTATTCCCATAATCACAATGGCCACAATCAACTCAATAAGGGTCGCACCATGAGGTTTTATTGCTGGCGGCGATCCGGTGGAACTAAACACAATTACCCGCATGGACAAATCCGACCGGGGAAATACACATCGCTTTTGGTGCGTCGGTACTGACTGAAATCGCGACCCCGATACTCGCACCCAGGGACGTGCCCCCAACAACCAGATTGGTCAGACTGCCCAGGGCATCGTAATTAATCACAAGATTATTCGTCGTTGATAGAAGGACGGGGCCAGAGACACCAGAGACAGAGATACTATTTCCGCTGGTATTATCAATTTGAAACAAGGTGGTGATGGTACCGGCATCATCTTCCATGACAGCTAATTCCCAGCTATCCCCAACTCGATCAATTTCCAGGGTGATGACATTTCCCGGCTTCGAAATTGCAACCCGTTGTGCAAGGCGCGCAACAGATGAAATGTCTGCGACGGTTGTTGTTGATGCAAATGCATCACCACTAAACCAACGACTGTAGCTGGTTACTGCCAATACACCGATCAACACGAGTACAGCAACAAGTTCTATCACCGTAAAACCGTAATTTGTACTTCTGAACTTCACGTATCACAACCTGGCCAGTGCATCAGGGCAACAATCGGCTATTGCCCCTAGGGCACCAGGCTCACATTGATGAATTATGGAAGTGTTGCAGTCGCTTGTGCTACATCACCGGTCGTTGATGTATAGGTCAATGTTGGTATTGTATCTCCGGAAGCGCTTAGACTGCCCGTATAGTAGTAGACACAATTTGGTGCGCTGACAACCGCGGCAAAGTCGGTGCCATTTCCAACGACAGCAGCTGCATTCGCGACCCCTGTAATGCTGGGCGCTCCAGTCTGGAGTACATTCTGAAACACAGCTACGCAGTCAGCAACAGTCGTGACGGTACTTGTGCCACCACTGTTATCAACAGTTCCGTAGGGGTAGCCAGAGGCATTCACCCTCAAACTGCCAAATTCAGTAATGGCCGAATCGGCGGCCGCTTCTCCCTCCGCAATCCATTGCGCACGGTATAATGCCATGCCGGACAACATGCCGCCTTGAACCCCACTTACAACCGATGCATGAGCTTCGTCCGTGACATCCATAAACCGGGGTAAAGCGGTTGCTGCCATAATGCCCAATAAAATGATCACTACGACCAATTCAATAATAGTAAAACCCGATTCTTGTTTTCTCATTTCGTAATAGCTCCTGAAAATTGGTGTAGGCATATCTCCTACTAAACCTAA
>Ga0206123_10002449_pt1 | contig 16200 bp, 14 predicted proteins | sample Helgoland_Spring_2_FD_160086 | JGI IMG/M metagenome (GOLD analysis project Ga0206123, IMG submission 160086) | Pelagic subsurface seawater microbial communities from Kabeltonne, Helgoland, North Sea - Helgoland_Spring_Bloom_20160316_1 | ecosystem: Environmental > Aquatic > Marine > Epipelagic ...
GTTGGTTTAATATAAAGCATTCCTGCAGATGTTAAACAATCTCCATTTGCAGCTCGTGTTACTGTATTGTTACTCAGCATATCACATAAAGAGAAAATTTCGGTAACATTAAAATTAATGTCTTTTATTTTTCGGGGATAAAATGTTTCAGCCTCAATTTCTATTTGAGTACCGTTTTTAAAATAAATTACGGTATCATTCTCAAACTTTTTCACCACTGTATATTTTAAACTATCCTTAGAGCTTGTTCCGGATATTGATGAACTGGAATTACCATTTTTACAGGAGGTAATTATTTCAACACATCTATTTTTCACCCTTTCTTTTGGAATAGAATTGGAAAACAACGGATTCGCCTCTCCTAAAAACCGAGTAGTAATTTTTAATTGATCAACTCCTTTAACTTGTATATATGCTGCCACCGCTTTAGCTCGTTTACCGGAAAGATATAAGTTGAGTTTCTCACTTCCTATGCTGTCAGCTCTACCTATTAAGGTAACCTCACATTCATTTTTCCTAATCACATCAACAAGACTATCTAACTGTGGCTTGTGGAATGTAGAAATGGAAGACTGGTTGGGTTGAAAAAAAATGATCTTTTTCGTTTGCTTTTGCCCCCAAACTGAAAAAGCAGAGAGCATAACCATTACCAATAAACCATTTCGCATAAAGATTGTTTTTAGATTAATACTTTATACTCAACGAAAATAAATGAAAATTATTGATTCTTAGCATTCTCTAAATTCAGAAGTAACTTACTTTGGTTGATGTATTTTATCTACCAATTCATCCAGTTTTTTCTTAGCAATAACTAAATCCAGTAATTGGTGAGCCAGTTTTTTATCCGTTGAGTTTAATCCCTCTAGCTCTTTCATTTTCTCAATTAAGTCTTGTTCCTGCAGTTGAATAAACTCATTTTGCTTCTTTACTTCTTCTCCATACACCAATAAATCAATACCAACATCTAAATAAGCTGCAATTTTTATTAAGGTAGAAATAGAAGCATTTGCGGTACTATTTTCTATCCTTCTGTATTGAGAAATAGAAATATCAGCTTTTTCAGCCAAATCTATTTGACTGATATTCTTCTTTTTTCTTAGTACACGGATGTTATTTCCTATGTTACCTAATAAAAGCTCTACACCTTCCATTACTCAAATTTAACTTTTATTACTCAAAAGTAGTTAAAAAGAGTTCAAATATAGTATATTTATACTCTAATGAGTTTTAACTTAAACATAGAATTTCAACAAAATAATTGTCTTCATTTTCTGAAACACGATAATTCAGAAAGCCATACAATTTTATACAGTTTCGTAGCTACTACGACCCACCCTACTCATTATTACAATTTTGGTTCGATTATGCCTGGAAGAAACAGTAATAGCGGAGATTACCGTTATGGATTTAACGGGCATGAGATGGATAATGAAGTAAAGAATATAACTGGCTCCCACCTGTCGTTTGGAGATCACGGATATGATCCTAGGTTGGGACGAAGATGGCAAATTGATCCAGTTACACCAAAATATCCAGGTTTAAGTCCATACGCTACTTTTGCTAATAGTCCAATAATGGTTTATGATCCAGATGGTTATGAGGGAATTGTTGTTTCTGGACAGCCAGGAGAACACGGCAATAAACAACACTTCCTAGCAAATGGATTGGCCAAAGCTAAAGCTGCTCAAGGAAGAACGAAAAATAAGGGTGAAACAGTTACTTGGATAATATACAATGATGGATCGGAAGCACATGGACATAGCCCTCAAATGCTTGTAGAGTATAAAGAAAAAGCAGCCTCTCTTGGAATTACTGTAATGGAGGTGAAAACAAGTAAAGAAATAGTTAATTATGTGAACAAGAAGAATGGAAACGATGATTCTCGGGGGAATGATAAAATATCGAGTTTTTATTACGTTGGTCATGCTACTCCTGGGGATTTAGATGTGGGTGGTGCTACACTTTTTGGCGGGTATATTGATGTTGATGAATTAAGTGGTGATGCTTTTCAAAGCGGGTGTTGGATAAATGTTGTAGGCGGCTGTCAAACTGCCGTTGACGGGAACTTGCCTTTTGAAGAAAGTGTTGTTGATGATTTTGTTGAAATATTAGATGATAAATCGACTATTAGCGGATCAAATGTTAAAGTTCAATATGATGGAGGTGTCCAGTCTGACGAGCAGATATTAAAAGAAAATAAAGGTAAGATAGTAACTAAAAAAGGGAGTAAAAAAAGTGGTGGGTAATAAAACATATAAAATTATTGGATCGGCATTAATCCTTGTTGTTGGAATTTATTTTCTAACTCAGAACCCTGTAGTGGTTGATCGAACATTGCAGAACAGAGAAAATATAAGTTTAAGCAAAGGGGATGTAATCAAACCATTTGAAAATTTTAATTTTGAGGAGGGGAGTTGGAAAGCATTTATTGTTACTTCTTCAGAAGATCAAGCCAAACTACCTAGAGAAGGTAAGGTGTTTTACTCGGAGGATATTTCAATCTTGAATAAGATAAAAAAAGAGTGGGTTTTTATTTATACTGGAGCGGACGTTGCGACTATTCAGAGTAAGTTTCTTTTATACAAAGATAATAGTTTAATCTTCTCTTCGAAAATTGCAATTGACAAAAACAATAATGGATTACAAAGTATTAATTATGGTTGGCTAAAGTCTAAAGATAGCGACAGCTTTATTTCAGACTGCATGCAATTCAAAAGAGGGTATTCACCGGTGTATTACTTTGATAACTAGAATCATACTAAGAACATATTAACAACAGAGGTACGGAGCAAAATAGGCTCGTTTGGTGAGTCATTTAAGAGTAAGCCTTACGACAATTTTGAATGGTTCGATGATCGCATATACTGCTCAGAACTCGTTTGGGTAAGTGTGCTGTTTCTTATTAAATAAAGAAAACGAAAGCCTCCGAGAAATCAGAGGCTTTTTTATGACATACTTTTTTGAATATCATATCTAAGAGAAAAAGACTTTAACAATTCTTTGCAATCGACTTACCATCTAGTTGTTTTCAATATAATAGGAATGCGTTAGTCCCTCCCTAATACTTCTTATGCAGATTATCCGTAATATCTTTTAGGTTTTTTTTAGCAGCAATCAAGTCTAAAAATTGAATAGCGAGTAACCGGTCTTCCTCAGAAAGTTGACTGATAATATTAATGCGTTCAATCAGCTCCTTGTCTTTTAAATCAACCTCAATACCATTAGGATCATCAGATCCGTAAACGATTTTATTAATATTAGTTCCTAATACTTCGGCTACCTTAATCAAGGTTTTTAAACTAGGCACAACTTTTCCTGTCTCCACTTTACCATATTGGCTCTGAGCCATATTCATAGCCTTAGCCACTTCGGCTTGGGTCATGTTTTTTTTAGACCGTTCAGCTCTTAAACGATCACCAATCTCACTGCATATTTTTTCTACTGCATCCACAACACAAAGATAGTTTTTATGGACGATTGTATCTACTCAAAAGAACTTAAAATAAATAATTACATCTTTTAAATATATTATATAAGAATTAAATATACTTTTGTGATTATTTATATATTAAGTTAGAATACAAATAGTTCATATAAGAATGAAAATACCGGAAATCAAACGAAATTTAACCCTTACAATGGTTTTAGACCATTATAAGCTGCAACCAGATAAAAGCAACCGGTTAAAATGTCCTTGGCATCCCGATAATAAACCCTCCTTACAGATTTACCCAAAGACAAGTACCTGGACATGCTTTAGCACCAACTGTAATGCCGGAAGTGGTGATGTGATTGATTTTATTATGAAATACGAAAATATTAGTAAATACGAAGCCATCCAAAAAGCTACGGCATTAGCAACTAATACCGCCATTGCAACTTCACCGGTTAAACAACAACCAACTGTTCAACCCGTTGAAACAAAAAAAGAACCTAATCAAGCTCCACTATTAGACAGAGTAGCTGCACTCAACAAAGCCTTTGATTACTTTAAATCTGGTATCAGAAGAAGGAGTCCACAAATCAAAGATTTTTTAGAAAAGAGAAGCTTAGATCTGAACCTATTACCTGAAATCGGCTACAACAGTGCCCAAATACACTTGCGTGAAAACAAAAAATACATTGATAGTTACCTGAATGTTCATTTGCTGACCAAAAACCCATCCGGAGGTTATCGAGTTTTTGGCAAACATTGCGTGATCTTTCCACTTAAAAACCAAGCAGGTCAAATCGTTAGTATGTATGGGCGGAGCATTTATGATGATGAAAATTCCCGACATTATTACTTGAAAAACACACAAGGATTATATCCTGCCTATCCCCCAAAGAATACTAAAAAACTGATTATTCCTGAGTGTATCATAGATGCAGCCACCTTATTACAATGCCCGAAAATAATCAAACAACACAATCTTTTGTCAGCCTATGGAACGAATCGCTTAACACAAGAACACATCGAATCCATCCAACAATTAAATCAATTAGAAGAAATCATTTTCTTTTTTGACGGTGATGATGCAGGTAGAAAAGCCGTAACCAAATACTCAGAAGAACTCCACTTTTTATTGCCCGAAGTAACCATCAGTCATGTTGATACTCCCGAAGAAGAAGACATCAATAGCCTATACACTACCTATGATGCAGAATGCTTAGAAACACTAATCAACGAAAGAAAAGTGATTTACAATGCTTCTACCAAAGAAGGCATCACTACCCAAGCCATTGAAGCTCCTAATGCTCCAGTATTAGACACCACTAACCACGAAGCCTTAACCTATGAAACCACCGAGCTGCACATTACCGTACTGGGAGGCATTAAAATAAGTGGGTTGGAACGAATGAAAGTAACCCTGAAAACACAAGTTAAAACCAGTCATTATATCCCATTACGACAACACTTAGATTTATACAACAACGATCAGCTCACTCGATTAATCAGAACCTTAAATGAACAATTTGATGTAAAAACCGAAACTGCCCGACAAACCCTGTTAGACTTAATCGAACAATTAGAAGCTTACCGAATCAATCGCATTAACCAAATGCAATCGGTTCAGGTAAAAAGTGCAGCCATTACTCCCAAAGAGCTGACCACTACTGAAAAGTACCTCTCCAATAAAAACTTGATGGAGCGTACCATTGAGGATTTAGGCAAAACAGGTATTGTTGGTGAAATCAATAACCGGATCATCATGTACCTGGTGTTTTTAAGCCGGATAACCGAAGAACCTTTACACATTATCAGCTTTGGAGCAAGCGGAACAGGAAAAACCCACCTGCAGGAAGGTATAGCTAAACTCATTCCTGACGAACATAAACTGGAAATGACTGCCATTAGTGGCAATGCCTTGTATTACCTTCAAAATGATGAAATCCGATACAAGGTATTGCTCATAGAAGACATGGACGGGGCACAAGATGTACTCTACCCTTTACGAGAGCTGCAAACCAAACAAAAAATTACCAAGCGGGTAAGTATTAAAGATACGCAGGGAAGATTAAAAACCATCCACGTTACTGTACGTGGTCCGGTATGTATTGCAGGGTGTACCACCAAGAGTAAAATCTATGAAGATAATGCTAATCGAAGCATCTTGATTTACATAGATGGAAGTGCCGAACAGGATGAACGGATCATGGTTTACCAACGAGCGGTGTCCGCTAGACAGATCAATAAAACAGAAGAAAAGCAGTACCAACAATTACTACGCAATGTTCAACGAGTACTCAAACCCATTAAGGTAGTAAATCCTTATGCCCCCGACCTGAAAATCCCATCCAACGTGTTTAAAAAACGAAGAAGCAATGGAATCTACTTACGGTTTATTGAAATCATCACGTTATACCATCAGTGTCAGCGGTCGGTAAGCACCGACAAGCAAACAGGAGAGCAATATATTACAACTACACTCGAAGACATTGCCTGGGCAAATAAATTATTGAAAGACATCCTGCTCCGCAAAGCAGACGAACTAGCCGACCCTACCCGAAACTTCTTTGAGCGATTAAAAAAGTGGTTACAGGACAATAAAAAAGAACAATTTAAAACTGCCGAACTAAGAGCAGAATTACAAGTAACCGCATCGAGCCTTAAACGCTACTTACCCGAACTCATTAACTGTGGCCACCTTAAAATAACAGGAGGCAATAAAACACGAGGTTACACTTATGAGGTAACCAGTTACGAAGAATACAAGAAGCTGCAGCACTCTATCAATCATGTACTAGACAGCTTACTGGATCAGATAAAAAGAAAACATAACGAGTAGTGGTTCGGATGGTTTATAGTGGTTCATTTGGTTTAACAGACCACCAAAACCATTTACAGTCAGTTGATTATCCCTTGTGGTCTGCTCAATAACAGAAAGATATACCTATGAAGCAATTAAACTTAGAAAGCAAAGACTACATCCGCTTAGAACATAGCTTTAGAGAATGGTTGGGTGTACTCGGCTATGCCAGTACCAGTGTATATGGAATGCCCAATACTGTTCGGGAGTTTTTACACTGGTTAGAAAGCAAACAAATGACCGAGGTTGCTGAAATTAATGCTGAAATAGTAGATGAGTATTTTGAAAGCCTCCGACATCGTTCCAATCTTCGTAGAGAAGGAGGATTAAGCAACAGTTATATCAGCAAACATTTACAAGCCATCAAACGGTTCAGCACCTACTTACGGCAAACCGAACAAGGAGGGTTTTTAGTAGAAGTTAAAACACCCAAACAAGAACGGAACATCAAAGATGTACTCACCCTGCACGAGATCCAACTGCTCTTTGATGCTACCCAAGATGATGTGTTAGGGTTAAGAGACAGAGTACTGTTAAGCATCTATTATGGTTGTGGATTACGCAGAAACGAGGGCATCCAACTTGATGTAAATGACATCTTGTTTGACCGGCAAATGCTCTACATCCGTAATGGAAAGAATTACACCGAACGCTATGTTCCGGTAAGAGCTAACATCCTGAGACATCTTGCTGATTACATCAATAGTGGTAGAACAGCTCTACTCAAAAGTGATAAAGCTACCGAAGCTCTTTTGCTCAGTGTAAGAGGCGAACGCATTGGTGGATGTAGTTTATTACTTCGATTTAAACAACTGCAGCAAAGAACAGGAGATGAAAAGCTCATGCAAAAAGATGTAGGCTTGCACTCGCTTCGTCACAGCATCGCTACCCATCTACTTATGGGAGGAATGAAATTAGAACGCATCGGTCAGTTTTTAGGACATAAAAGCATAGAAAGTACCCAAATCTATGCTCACATTGCTCAGGAACTAGATAATGACCAATAAAACAAATAATATGGAGGACTTTAAGCAATATTTAAGTGGACACAGTAAAAGCCTTAGAGAAGGTTATGTATGGATGGTACGCTTATTTTTAGAATGGTTAGCAGAATTTAATGTACAACCCCACGAAATCCAGCTTAGCCACTTACAGGGTTACATCAGTCAATTGCAGGAAGAAGACTGGAAAGAATACAAAGTTCGTTTAACCATTGCAGCTCTAAGAAACTATGGCTATATGTTGGTATTAAACGGCAAAGCCAACGAGAAACTTGCAATGGAACTATATATCAAAGGCATCTATAAAAAACCTTTTCCATCCCTTTTTGAGTTGGAGGAACTGTTACAGATGTATCAAAACTTTAGTACTCCCGGAATAGTTGGGCAACGCAATCAACCAGTACTCAACCTGTTCCTGTACCAAGGACTTACTCCCGAAGAAGTCATTAACCTCTGTCCTGAACACCTTGACTTAAAGAAGCAAATCTTAACTGTTCCTCAAACTTACAAAGGCAAGAGCAGACAATTCACCATTGAGGATCATCAAATCCCATTACTGGATGATTACTTGAATCAAGTCAGACCTAAATTATTACTGCTTGCCAACAAAGAAGATGAACACCTTTTTGTAACCACAAGTGGAAACCCAAACGGAAAAAACATTACCGATAACCTGCTGACTTCTTTAAAAAGTAAGTTCCCCCAAATCACTTCCTATGCTCAAATCAGGGCAAGTGTGCTATATCATTGGTACACCTTATACGGCTTAGAGAAAACCATAGAACTAGCAGGACACAGTTACATCCAACAAACACTTCGTAAATCAAAATAATTATGGACTTCAAACAATACTTAGAAAAACAACAGTTAAGCAGCAACACCATCGAGGGTTATCTTCGCTTGGCACAGAAACTACTTGATTGGTTCAAAAGTGAAGGATTAGCTCCTGAAAAAGTACGGTATGCTGATATGCTCACTTACATCAGGTATGCCGGAAACAATGGCAATAGTAAACGCTACATTAATGAGCAGCTTACCGTTGCAAGGCATTACTTTAATTACCTCATTAAAATCGGTAAGGCAAAAGACAATGTAGCTGAAAACTTACATGTTCAGGGAGTATCAAGACGGCTACCACATGACCTACTCACCGAAGAACAACTGCAAACCATCTATGAAGAATACCCTATTAAAGGACTGGCTGCCAAACGCAATAAGGTTATCTTAGGAATGATGGTCTATCAAGGCTTAAACACCGAAGAAATCAGTAAACTGGAAGCTGAACACATCCAGTTGAAAAAAGGAAAAATATATGTTCCTGGAGGAAGAAGAAGCAACAACCGTTTACTCCCTTTAGCAGCTCATCAAGTATTGGAAATACAAGAGTACCTGGACAAAACGTTACCGTTAATCCTTGCTGTATCAGAAAAAGAAACGGATAAGGTATTTACCTCCATAGGGCAAAGCAAACGTTTAGACAACAGTATTACCAAGCTCATCAAAAATGTACAGAAATATGTTCCGGAGGTAACTTCTGTTAAACAGATCCGCATGAGTGTCATTACTCATTGGTTAAGCAAGTTCAATATTAGAGAAGTACAATACATGGCAGGGCATCGTTATGTAAGCAGTACAGAGCGTTATCAGCTCACCAGTTTAGATGACCTGCAGAATGACCTGAACGAGTTCCATCCCTTGTAAAATCAGCTCATTAAAGCACTTAGCTTACCTTACCGGTAAGTTTTTTTTATGCCCTTATTTTTTTATTTTTCAACTGGAAATTAGGGTCGTAATCATAGTGGTATTACGAGCTAAAATCTGTATTATTGTATGTATTAAATGGGTGCTTTAAAGCTTACATATCAGTCGTACCAAGACTTCCTTCATTATGAGCAAGAGAAAGCTCCAAATCTAAGGGTAGTGCCTAATCACGAGCCAACTTCTAATCTGGATAAGAATTACTATGCCCCCAGTATTAAACAACTTGGCAGTTTGATTCCGTGTAAATGATAATCCAGTTGAAAAATAAAATTCAAAGAGGCTATCTAAAATTGTTTTTCACATTAGTATTTCTAGTCATTTGCTCCTTTTCATTTTCACAAACAAAAGAAAATAGTACAGTTTATCAAGATATTTTAAACCATCCCGATTTTATTAAAATAATTGAGAATGATACTTCCTTACTATGTAATGGCACTTTAGTTTACAAATCAGGTTTAACAGAGGATAGTGTTACATTAAAATTCAAAGACAAGAAACTTACACCAGTAACAAGTATTCAGAACAATAAATGTAGCTTACTCTCATTTTCTCAACTTCCATCTAAAAAGAAGTTTACATTAAAGACAACAATTAATGATTTTAAAAATGAAGAACTAAACGGCAAATGTCTTTCTAGTCAACATATTACTTTTGAATGTAAAGTAAAAAGAAAAAAATCAACTTATAAGATAATAAAGACTGAAACGAAATATTGGAGATCTAACGCTCTTTTATTATAGATAGCTTACTCCCCTTTTCCTGAATAATCAAAAAACTTCCAAGGTGAATATTCTCGACATCTTTCCGATGTTTTATTTTCCATCGTATAACATTTCTTCGTCTTCTAAGAATTAGATTTAAGCTACATTTTTCAAATATTCTCCTAGCTTAACTATCTTTTCTAGTTCGTTTTCAAACTGCTCCGAATTTATACTCGCCTGATTATCAGTTAAATAATTTTCTTTTTGGTTCGACATCTGACCCATCTTCGACCCTTAAAAGAAAAAAGCTTCTCAAATTTGAGAAGCTTTTTTTATTTCTTGTATTTCATTAACAAATTAGGATAATCAGAGATAATTCCATCTACACCCCGCTCAACCAAAAGATCAATTGTTTCAGCATCATTTACAGTCCAAACATGTAACTCTTTACCCATAGCATGTACTCTTTTAATAATAGCTTTTGTGGCATGGGTGTGTTTTACTATAATTTCATCTACAAAGTGATACCTTTTTAATGGTTTTAGATTTACTCCTTTATCCCAAGATAATGGCAGATTTGCGTGTTTTCCAACGAATAGTTTACCTGTTCTGATTTCATTATCTAACTTATGAACTCTAAATAAAGCTCTGTCATTAAAAGAAATTACTTTACACCAAGCTTTAGCATCATTATTCTTAATAACATTAACAATATGACGTTCTATGTTAGGGTAATACATAAAACTATACTTGGTTTCAATTAACAATTCTGCTCTTCCGCCAATTAATTGAATAACCTGCTCTAAGGTTGGTACTTTCTCTTTTACGTAGTACTTATTAAACTTAAAACCAGCACTGTGTTTTAGAATTTCTTTATACGTTTTTGTTTTAACAAAACCTATACCTGTAGTTGTTCTTCGTAAAGATCTATCATGCAAAACAATAATTACATTATCTTTTGTTTGCTGAACATCTATCTCAATTCTATCAACACCAAGCTCTAACGCTAATTGAATTGAAGCTAAAGTGTTTTCTGGTGCTAATCCTGCCGCTCCTCTATGCCCAGTAACTGTTATTTTATTGTTGGGTGCCAATATTATTTAACAGGAAAGTAAATAAATGTTCTTCTTTCAGCTTCTTCTACTTCACCTGGGTCATCAACATATTCTTCCCAACTGTCTCCATTTATTTCATACCCTTTAGCCTTAATATAAGCTAACATTCCATCATAAGTTGCTTTTAACTTAACATAAGAACCAACATGAGTCGTTTTTAGAACTTTACCAGCATAAGTCTCTCCTTTTTCAATTCTGCCATCTAAAATTAAATCTTCAGGTAAATTAGCTGCGGGAATAGCTGCATCAAATTCACAAGTCATATCTTCTAAAGAATACTTTTTTGTAATAGCTATTGGAGATGAAGCCATATCTAATCTAGCAACTCCCATTAGAGCCATAATTTCTCCATAAGCAGCCCCCATTTTTTCACCAATTGCATCAGGCATTATGCTAGAACTTTCCGAAATGTATAAGATTGATTTACTTTCTACCGTTTCTTCTGAAACTTCAATACTTGGTTCAGCATTCATTTTCTCACATATCTCTTTAATATTTAGTAAACCTTGCTCAAACTGAGGTCCCATCATTTCTTCTAAATCCATAAAGAACATCATCGGCCTTTGAGAAAAAGGAATACTACCCTGGTCATACCATAAAACCTTTATTTTATTTCCATTTTTAGTATAATTAAAACCTCCCACAGAAGACATTACCCATGGCTCTACAAATGTTAATTCATAAACCATTTTTTCATTGGGAACAATTTCTGTAATAGTCATTGTACCTTTTCCCGAAATTTCACCATCCCATCCCATTGCTGCTCCAACAGCCTGTTCATCTTTTTCAATGGTATATTTTGCTTCAGGATCTGCTGCTGCCCATGGTGACCATGCTGCCCAATTAGCAAATTTTGTTGTTTGATCAAAAACAATGCTTGCATCCGCTTCTATTTCAACACTTCTTTCCACTCTATAATCTGATGGCCCTATAAATCCTAGCACCAGATAGATTGCTATTAGAAGTACTATAACTACTCCTATTCCTTTTAAAATTTTCATAATATAATTAGTTTAAGTTAGGTTGTAAATATATAAATTTTAAGCCAATTTCACTTTACTGTAGTCATTCAACTCATTATACACACTATCCCTTTCAATTGGCTGTCTGCTAACAGTTTGTATCAATTCAATCATTTGCTCAGAAGTCATTACTGGCTTCTGCTCTTCAGCTCCAGCCATTGTATAAATCTTAGTAGAATCATCAACAGTTCCATCAATATCATTCACTCCAAACGAAAGTAATAACTGTGTTGTTTTTCTTCCAATCATAGGCCAATAAGCCTTTATATGATTAAAATTATCTAAGAAAATTCTAGCTATTGCATACATTTTTAAATCCTCTACAATACTTACCTCTTCAATATCTGACATTTGATTATTTCCATTTCTAAACTTTAATGGAATAAATGCATTAAACCCTCCTGTTTTATCTTGCAACTCTCTTAGTCTGTTCATGTGATCAACCAAATGTTTTGATTCTTCCACATGCCCGTAAAGAATTGTTGCATTAGATGGCATACCAACACTATGTGCAGCTTCATGCATTTCTAACCACTCTTCTCCTGTACATTTATCTTTACAAATTTGATCTCTTACCGATTTATCAAAAATTTCAGCTCCCCCCCCAGGCAAAGATCCTTGACCTGCGTCTTTTAAAACCTGTAAACATTCTTTGTAACTCACCTTTGCTTTACGAGCCATATAATCTAACTCAACGGCAGTAAATGCTTTTACATGTAAATCTGGACGGATCTCTTTGATATTACTAATCAGGTTCTTAAAATACTCTAATCCCATCTTTGGATGAACCCCTCCAACAATATGAACTTCAGTAATATCTTTCCCTTCATAAGCTTTAATTGCTTCAAAAATATCTTCCTCGCTCAATTCCCAGGCATCAAAATCATCCTTATTTCTTAAAAACTTAGAGTAAGCACAAAACTTACAATCAAACACACAAATGTTTGTAGGTTCAATATGAAAATTCTTATTAAAATAGGTTTTGTTTCCGTGTTTTCTTTCTCTAATATAATTTGCTAGAACCCCCAAATAACTTACATCTGCATTATCAAACAAATAAATTCCTTCTTCAGAAGTAATTCTTTCTTCGTTTTTAACTTTATCTATTATTGTTGATAAAACACTATCGGTAATGGTTTCTTGTAAAAATTCTAATGACATTAAATTCTAATTTTATTTTAAACAAATGTACTTATTATCAGCAATAATTAATCTAATTTTTTGAATAGAAGAAGTTAAGTATTTACTTAAAAAGCAACCATTTATGAAAGATCTCCGTCTTTTATGTGGAGATTGTTTTTAAAGTTAATTAGATAGGTAGTTAAAATAATGCAAATCTCCTGCCTTTTAAATATTAAAGCCCCATTAGTTTGGGGCTTTTTTTATTAAAAGACTTTATTCGGATTCATTATCCCATTGGGATCAAATAATTTTTTAATATTTTTTTGAAGACTCAATTCAACAGAACTAAAAGGAATATCCATATAACTTTTCTGAACAAAGCCAATACCATGTTCTCCAGAAATTGTTCCTTTTAAATCAACACACAAGTTGAAGATTTCTCTTATTCCTTTTGGCAGTTCATCATTCCATGCTTCATCACTCATATTATCTTTTATAATATTAATATGAAGGTTTCCATCTCCAGCATGCCCATAACACACCGATTTAAAGCCATACTTAACACCAATTTCTTTAACCCCTTTTAATAAAACTGGTAATTCTGCTCTCGGCACAACAGTATCTTCTTCTTTATAAATTGATTTCGCTTTTACTGCCTCTCCTACTACTCTTCTTATTTTCCAGAGTTTATCTTTTTGAGCAGCATCTTCTGCAAACAAAATTTCATCACATTTAAAATTTTCTAAAACTCCATAAATAGTTTCACACTCTTTATAAAGCACTTCTTTATCATTGCCATCTACTTCTATTAACAAATGAGCTTTTATATTTTCAGGAATAACGATAGAACTATCCCCAATATATTCACCTCCCCAAATTAAGGCATCTCTTTCCATAAACTCCATACCCGAAGGTGTAATTCCAGCTCTAAAAATAGCCGAAACAGCTTCACAAGCCTCTTCAGAAGAATAAAACGGAACCAACATTAACAAATCATTTTTAGGGTGAGGAATTAATTTAAAAACCGCTTTTGTTATAATCCCTAGTGTCCCCTCACTTCCAACCAACAATTGGGTAAGATTATAACCAGTGGAGTTTTTTAATGTATTTGCGCCTGTCCAAATAATTTCTCCTGTTGGTAAAACTACTTCAAGATTTAAAACATAATCATTAGTTACACCATATTTAACAGCCTTAGGTCCACCTGAATTTTCTGCTAAATTTCCACCAATAAAACAACTTCCTTTACTTGCCGGATCGGGTGGATAAAACAACCCTTTTTCTTGCACTGCTTCCTGAAAAACCTGAGTAATTACTCCAGGTTCAATTGTAGCTTGTAAATTTCTTTCATCTATTTCTAAAATAGCATTAAACCGCTCCATAGAAAGTAACACGCCCTTATTAACGGGTAAAGCTCCACCACTTAAACCTGTTCCTGCACCTCTTGGTGTTAATGGAATAATTTCTCGATTACAAATTTTTAATATTTCACTAATTTCTTCAGTTGTTCTTGGCAATACCACAATCTCAGGATAAAAAACTAAATCTTCTGTTTCATCTCTACCATATTTTTCGAAAGCTGCTTCATCAAAAAACACAAACTTATTCCCAACAATTTTAATTAGTTCCTCTATTATGTTTTTATCTACCGAATTATAATTCATTATGCAGGTCAATTTAATTGAATTTAAAATTACTAATTAATGAAAATAAATCTCAAATATATTTTATATTTGCAATCTTGAAATTTTGGCTCTGTAGCACAACTGGATAATGCACCTCGTTACGGCCGAGGAGATTTGGGGTTCGAATCCCTACAGAGTCACAATAATGATAAGTAAAAGCCTTTCTTGTAAAGGCTTTTCTTTTTTTATGAAATTAATTATAGCAATGAAAAAAATAATTCAAAATTTCACTCAGAACCCTAAAAACGATATTTTATCTGGTTTAACTGTTGCTTTAGCATTAGTTCCTGAAGCTGTAGCATTCGCATTTGTTGCAGATATTGACCCCTTAGTTGGTTTATATGGAGCTTTTATGATGGGTATTGTTACTGCCATATTTGGCGGAAGACCTGGAATGATTTCTGGAGCTACAGGAGCAATGGCAGTTGTTATGGTTCACATGATACAAAAAGGAAATGAAGTTGGACTATCATTAGATGTTCCGATAGAAAACCTTGGTTTACAATGGTTATTTATTACATTATTATTTGTTGGAGGAATTCAAATTTTAGCCGGAGTATTAAAGTTAGGTAAATTTGTTCGTTTAATTCCTCACCCTGTAATGATGGGATTTGTTAACGGTTTAGCCATTGTTATTTTCTTATCACAATTAGGTTTGTTTAAAGATACTGCTAATGGTGGAACAGATTGGTTACAAGGAACAGAAATGTGGACCATGTTAGGTCTAGTAGCTTTAACCATGGGAATTATGTTTGGACTACCTAAGCTAACTAAAAAAATACCTGCAGCTTTAACTGCAATTATTGTTATTGCCTGTATTACCATTTTTGGAAATTTAGAGGTTGGTACTGTCGGATCATTTATTATAGAAGGTGGTGGAACAGGTCTTGAAGGTTCTTTACCTACTTTCCAAAATCAAATATTTGGACTTTTTAGCACATTAGATGGCCATTGGGGATTAATCCTTTCTACAGCATTTATTTTAGCCGCTGTAGGTTTAATTGAATCTTTAATGACATTAAATCTAATTGATGAAATAACAGAAACTAGAGGGAGTGGTAATAGAGAGTGTGTTGCTCAAGGTGGAGCAAACATCTTAAATGGCCTGTTTGGTGGCATGGGAGGTTGTGCTATGATTGGGCAATCATTAATAAATGTTGACTCTGGAGGTAGAGGTAGATTGTCTGGAATTGTTGCTGCTTTAGCATTATTAACATTTGTATTATTTGGAGCTCCATTAATTGAACAAGTTCCTTTAGCTGCTTTAGTTGGTGTAATGTTTATGGTTGTTATTGGAACTTTTGCTTGGAGTAGTTTTAGAATCTTACATAAAATACCTTTAGGTGATGCTATTGTACTAATTGCAGTTTCTGCCATTACTGTTTGGCAAGATTTAGCTATTGCTGTTATTGCCGGAGTAATTATTTCGGCTCTAATCTTTGCTTGGAAAAATGCTACTATGATTAGAGCTCGTAAACGAACAAAGGAAGATGGCACTTTAGT
>Ga0206123_10002451_pt1 | contig 16195 bp, 13 predicted proteins | sample Helgoland_Spring_2_FD_160086 | JGI IMG/M metagenome (GOLD analysis project Ga0206123, IMG submission 160086) | Pelagic subsurface seawater microbial communities from Kabeltonne, Helgoland, North Sea - Helgoland_Spring_Bloom_20160316_1 | ecosystem: Environmental > Aquatic > Marine > Epipelagic ...
GTGATATCACGCATATCAGCGAGGAAGTGCTGACCGGGCAGCGCGTGGTCAAGGTCTTCGGCGGTGAAGACCGTGAGCGCGAAGGATTTCACCGGATCAACGAGCACAATCGCCGCATGTCGATGCGCAAGGCGACCACCAGTGCCGCCAGCGTACCGGTGATCCAGATGATCGCCGCATTCGCGGTCGCATTCGTGGTGTCGGTGGCGGTACGCGATACCGGCGGCGGCATCATGTCGCCGGGCGATCTGGCCGCGTTTTTCGGCGCCATGATGGCCATGATGGGGCCGATCAAGCGCCTGACCAGCGTCAATGCCACCATCCAGGCGGGTATGGCGGCCGCCGGGGCTATCTTCGAGCTGATCGATGAACCGACCGAAACCGACAACGGCACCCGGACGCTGGATCGCGCCGATGGTCATATCGAAGTTGAGGGACTGTGGTTTTGTTATCCGGATACCCAGACCGATGTCCTGCGCAATATCAGTTTTGATGTGTTGCCGGGTCAGACGGTGGCGTTCGTCGGCCGCTCGGGTAGCGGCAAGTCCACGCTGTTGTCATTGCTGCCGCGATTCTACGACTACGAACGGGGCTCGATCCGGCTCGACGAGCACGATCTGACCGAATACCGGTTGGCCGATTTGCGGCGCCAGATCAGTCTGGTGGATCAGAATGTGGTTCTGTTCAACGATACCGTCGCCGGCAATATCGCCTACGGCGCGCTGGGCGATGCCGACCGCGCCACCATCGAGGATGCGGCCCGACGGGCCTACGCGGCCGATTTCATCGAAACGCTGCCCAATGGTTACGACACGGTGGTGGGCCAGAACGGTATCATGCTCTCCGGTGGCCAGCGCCAGCGGCTTGCCATAGCTCGGGCGCTGCTCAAGAACGCGCCGATACTGATTCTGGATGAAGCGACGTCGGCGCTGGATACCGAGTCCGAACGGGCGATCCAGAAAGGGCTCGATAATCTGATGCGTGACCGTACGACGCTGGTGATCGCACACCGGCTGTCGACCATCCAGGACGCGGACCGGATCGTGGTGCTGCATGACGGCGAGCTCGTGGAGCAGGGTACGCATACCGAGCTGATGGAGTGCCGGGGTCATTATCGAAGTCTGCACGAAATTCAGTTTGCGGAACCGGAATGAGCGCAGCGCGGCTGAGCGTGTTCGCCGCGGCGCTTGAAGCCAGCTGGTATAGCGGGCGAGCCTGGTGGTGGCTGAAGCCGCTGGCGTGGCTGTACGGGCTTGTTATCGCGCTCTGTCGTAACGGCTATCGACGCGGTTGGTTGCGTAGCACGCGGATCGGCGTGCCGGTGCTGGTGGTGGGCAATATCACGGTGGGCGGAAGTGGCAAGACACCGCTCACGCTGGCCCTGATCGACAAGTTGCAGCAACGCGGTCTGCGTGTGGGTGTGGTTTCGCGCGGTTATGGGGGCAAGGCGTCGCAATATCCCTTGGTGGTGGATAACGCAACGACGGCCGCTATGGCAGGCGACGAGCCGGTACTGATCGCCCGCCGCAGTGGCGCTGCGGTAGCGGTCGACCCTGTGCGAGCGCGCGCCGCGCGCCGGCTGGTCGAGCGCGAGGGGGTGGATTGCCTGCTGGCCGACGATGGATTGCAGCACTATGCGCTGGCGCGTGACGCCGAAATCGCGGTTACCGACGCTCGCCGCGGGCTCGGCAACGGCTGGTTGCTGCCGGCAGGGCCGTTGCGCGAGCCGGTGGCGCGTATGGACACCGTGGACCTCGCCCTGGTACACGGGAAGGAGCACGATTTCTGGATGGCCCCCGGCGCCGCGCGCGCACTCGACGGCAAGCGTACATGCCCCGTTTCCCGATTTTCCGGCACTCCGGTGCATGCGGTCGCGGGCATCGGCGACCCGACCCGTTTTTTCGTTATGCTGCGCGAATTGGGCCTGGATATCGTCGAACATCCGATGCCCGATCATCATGCCTATGCCCCGGAGGACATGGTCTTTGACGACGAGGCGCCGGTCTTGATGACCGAGAAGGATGCCGTCAAATGCCGCGGGTTCGCGACAGCGCGGCATTGGTACGTGCCCGTGGCGCTCGAATTTTCGGCGTCCTGTGAGCAGCGTGTCGATGCGTTGCTCGCCCGTTTGTGTGCGCCGTCGCGCCAATCGTTACAGGATCAACGATGAGTTTTCGTGTTGTCATCCCCGCCCGTCTGGCGAGCTCCCGGTTGCCGGACAAGGTCCTGCGAGAGATCGCGGGTGCGCCCATGCTCGCGCATGTCTGCCGAGCGGCGCTGGCGAGCCGCGCGACTACGGTTGTGGTTGCCACGGATACGGCCGCGGTGGCCGACGCAGCGCGAGCGGCCGGCGCCGAGGCCGAAATGACGCGGGCGGACCACAGCTGCGGCAGCGATCGTATCGCCGAGGTTGCCCTCGCCCGGGAATGGCCAGACGACGATATCGTCGTCAATGTTCAGGCCGATGAACCGTTGATGCCGGCAGCGCTGATCGACCAGGTTGGTGCCGCGCTGCAGGCCGACACGGGTGCGGCTCTAGCCACGGCCTGCACGCCGATTGGCGGCGCAGACGAATTCAACAATCCCAATGTGGTCAAGGTCGTGGCCGATGCCAACGGGCGGGCGCTGTACTTCAGCCGCGCGCCGATCCCGTACCACCGTGACAGCGGCAATGGTGAATTCGCGGGTGCCGCCTTTCGTCACTTGGGTATCTATGCATATCGGGTCGGGGCGCTGAAGCGGTTTTCCGCTGCGCCCGCCGGCCGGCTGGAACAGCATGAGTCGCTGGAGCAGTTGCGCGCCTTCGATCTGGATTTGCCCATTGCGCTGGTGCAGGCGGTGGCGGTGCCGGGTCCGGGTGTGGATACCGAGGCCGATCTCGAGCATGTGGCGCGACTGATGGCAGGCGAGTCATGACGCAGGAAAACTCGGTGGCCGTGCTGTTGGTTTGTCTGGGCAATATATGCCGTTCGCCGTCCGCGCACGGGGTGTTGCGCGATCGCGTGGCGGCCGCCGGGCTGGATCAGGTGGTGATGATAGAGTCGGCGGGCACGGGCGACTGGCATGTCGGAAAGCCACCGGACGACCGCGCGGTGGCGGCTGCAGCGGGGCGAGGCATCGATATCGCCGGGCTTCGCGCGCGCCAGATATGCGCCGACGATTTGTGTCGCTTTGATTATGTGCTCGCCATGGACGAGGCCAATCTCCGTGATCTCCAACAGCTGGCCCGGGTCACGAGCGGCGCGCGCGCCGATATTGCGCTGTTCGGCGACTACAGCGAGCGATACCGCGGCGAGGCCGTGCCCGACCCTTATTTTGGCGGCGACTCCGGGTTCGACCAAGTTCTCGACCGGGTCGAGGACGCAGCCGACGGTGTGCTGGCGATGCTTCGGAAACGTTTGTCCCAAAGGGGCTGACTAGGAGCCTGCGCCGTAGGAACCGTGTGGGCGAGAGCGTGTCCGATTTGGCCCTATTTTGCGGTCATTTGAGGCGAATGGTTGTTCCATTTAACGAAAATGAGCGAAAAATAGGGCCAAATCGGCGCGTTCGCAGCCGCATGTGTTTCTACGGCGCAGGCTCCTAGCCCGCGAGCAAACCCTGCTATTGCCCCGGCGCCGCTGCTGCGGCCACCGGGGTACGTGGAGACTCAATCCTGCGGGTGAGCCGTCGTTTCGTCGGTTTCGCGGGCTTCATCATCGCTACGTGATTTGCGAGTTTCGACCTGGCGCAACGCCCGGCCGTCCTGCTTCTCACGTTCGACTGCCGTGTCCGATTGGGCCCGCTTTTGTGCCTGCGGGACATCGGCTGAGGCCTCCGCCGGCTTTGCGGTGTCGTTGTCGTCACCAACCGCGCGGTCCTCGACATCTTTCTGTGACGTACGGTTTCCGGAGCGCGTTTTCACCTGTTTGGGATTATCGTCCGAAGAGTCTGCCGTGTCGGTATGACCGTCCTGTGATTTGGACCCTTTGGCCGCCGCGGACTTGGACTGTTTCGGTTTGGCCTTGGCTGTCTGGGCATTCCCCGTGGGGGCTTTGTCCTTGCCTGTGTCCGCCGCTGTTGAACTCGGGGTCGTATCCGTGTCGTCGCTGTTGTCGGCAGGCTTGCTGCCCGATTGCTTGCGGGAAGCCGCACGCGCATTGGCGCTCGCGGTGGCGGCGGACCAGGGTTCATCGTCCGCAGGCGCAGGCGCGGCACTCTTGTTGGCGGTTTTATCGCCGCTTGCATCCTTGTTTTCAGACGTGCGGTTATCGGAAGACGATGGCGCTTCGGTGGCCGCGTTGTCGGCCGATGAATGCGTGTCCTTGTTCGCCGGGCGATCATTGTGTTCCGGGGACTGGGGCGCGTCTTCGGGAGTCGGCGTCTTGCTGCCGTCGTCGTCGCTGTCTGCAGGGCGCTTTGAGGCATTGCGCGGCGTATTATCCCGGCTATCGGCGTTGTCTGGACTGGTCCCCCGATTATTCGTTTGCGACGCCTGTTTGGCTTGGTTGTTATCCGGGTTGTCGCCGCCGTTTTTCGGGTCGTTGTCCTGCGTTGAGTTGCTCGACGGATTGTCGGAAGACTCGCCGGACGCGTTATCCGACGGATTTTGCTCGGTGTTCTGATTATTCCGGTTGCGTCCGCCACGGCGACCGCGTCCACCCCGGCGACGGCGGCGGCCGCGGCTGCTTTCCGTTGCGTTGGTGTTGTCGTCCTTGTCGCTCTGTTTTGCGTTGCCGTTCTGAGCGTTGGGCGCGTTGGAGTCCGCCTTGTTGTCCGTGTCTTTGTCCTTGTTCTTCTGTTGGCTGTTTTGTTGCCCCTTCTGCTGTGTGCCGGACGTGTCCTTGGTGCTGGCCTGGGAGTCGGCCTGATCGGACTTGGGTCCGTTGCCCGATGACTTGCCGGCGTTCGGCTTGTTGTTCTGCTTGCGCGTGTTGTTGGCGCCCTTGTTATTACCGTTGTTGCCGCGTGTGTTGGCGGACTTGTCGCCGTTGTTGTTGCGCTCGTTGCTCTTGCCGCCGCGCTGGTTGCGTCCGCCCCGGCGGGCCTGGCCGCTGTTTTGGCCGCCGTTCTGGCCACTGTCATTGCTGTTGCCGTCGCCGCTACGCTGACGCGAGCGATTGGGCGGCGATTTGCGGGCGGATTGGTTGCCGGAGCGCGCCGCGTTGTCGCGCGTGTTCTCCCGGTTGCCGGCGTCCCGGGTCTTGGTTGCCGTCTGATTGACGTTGCCGCCGCCGAAAATACGCCGCAGGGCGTCCCAGAGCTGTTGCCACGGTGTCATCGGCAGGGCGGCGGGGGCTGCCGCTGCCGCTGCCGGTTTGCTGGGTGTCTTGTGCTCCACGGTCGGTGCGTCCGGACGTGCCACGCGCTTGACCGCGGGCTCTTCGCGTTGGGCCGTGGCACTGCTGGTGTGCGTAGGCTCTGCCGGTTTCTCGATCTCGATTTCCGTATCGATTTTATAACTGCTGGCGTCGTTCTGATCGGTTTTCAGCTCGTCGCCGCGTACCCGCTTGATATCGTAATGCGGCGTCTCCAGTTGATTGTTCGGGACCAGGGTGACCTGGGTGCCGGACCGTTTTTCGACGTCCGCGATGTCGGACCGCTTTTCGTTGAGGAGAAAGCTCGCGACCGCTACCGGCAACTGAACGATCACCCGGCCGGTCGCCGGTTTCATCGCTTCTTCCTCGAGCAGGCGCAATATCGACAGGGCCATGGATTCCACGCTGCGGATGGTCCCGCGGCCGAGACAGCGCGGGCAAACATGGCTGGAGTATTCCGACAGCGACGGCTTGAGACGCTGACGTGACATTTCCAGCAGCCCGAAGCGCGAGATGCGTCCGATCTGCACCCGCGCGCGATCGGCCTTGGCCGCCTGTTTCAGGCGATTCTCGACCTCGCGCTGGTTCTTGTTGTTCTCCATGTCGATGAAATCGATCACCACCAGCCCGCCGAGATCGCGGATACGAAGCTGACGCGCGACTTCGTCGGCGGCTTCCAGATTGGTGTTGAAGGCGGTTTCCTCGATGCCGCCGCCCTTGGTCGCGCGCGCCGAGTTGATATCCACCGATGTCATGGCTTCGGTGTGGTCGATGACAATGGAGCCACCGGAGGGCAGCGTGACTTCACGCTCGAAGGCGGACCCGATCTGCGATTCCACCTGAAAACGGGAGAACAGCGGGGTGGCGTCGGTGTAGTGCTTGAGCTTGTTCAGGGCGTGCGGCATGACCTGCTGCATGAACTCGCGGCCGGTCTGGTAGATATCCTCCCGGTCGATCACGACTTCGCCGATGTCGTCCCTGAGATAGTCGCGCAGCGCGCGGATGATGACGTTGGATTCCTGATAGATCAGGAAGGGTGCCTTGCGCTCGGTTGCCGCTTCGCCAACGGCCCGCCAGACCTGGACCAGATAGTCCAGATCCCATTGCAATTCCTCGGCACAGCGGCCGACGCCCGCGGTGCGCACGATCACGCCCATGCCGTTGGGCACCTGAACATCGTTGAGCGCTTCGCGCAGTTCGTTGCGTTCCTCGCCCTCGATGCGCCGCGATACGCCGCCGGCGCGGGGATTCGTGGGCATGAGCACCAGATACCGGCCGGCGAGGCTGATGAAGGTGGTCAGCGCCGCGCCCTTGTTGCCGCGCTCTTCCTTCTCGACCTGGACGATGATCTCCTGGCCTTCGGCAAGCGCGGTCTTGATGCTGTCCTTGCCGTCGTTCTTCTGGCCATCGGCCTTCTGGAAGTACTCCTTGGCGACTTCCTTGAGCGGCAGAAACCCGTGGCGGTTGCCGCCGTAGTCGATGAAGGCGGCTTCGAGGCTGGGTTCGACGCGTGTGACGCGGCCCTTGTAGACATTGGCCTTGCGCTGTTCGCGGTTGCCAACTTCGATGTCTACATCATGCAGTTTTTGTCCATCGACGATGGCCACGCGCAGCTCTTCGGGCTGGGTGGCGTTGATTAGAATTCGTTTCATGCAAAGCGATCCGGAACGGCGCTCGACTGCCGGATATGGCCCGCCGCACCGCGTGCAGGCAGGCGCGAGCCGTTGTACCGCTGTTTCCGGCCGGCGCGCGAACAGCGGCCAGCATCAGATGGAAAACAGCAACGGTCAGGCAGGAGCGCATGAATGAAATAGGTAACTCTTGGCGTAGAACACGCTGACAGGGCGCCATGCTAGGCTTGGCCGACGCAACGCAGCGTGAAGCAATAACTGTCGGTCGGCGATTGCAGTCCTGCGCGGGAAAGGCGACGGCAGGCCGCGAATATCGTCTCGACCTTAGGAGTGTAATCTGACAACGGCACGTGCTCAAGTGCGCCATGTCCGTGTAGGCCGCGATGACGTCGACATGCGCCTGGATAACTATTTGCTGCGAACGTTCAGGAATGTGCCGAAATCGCGCATCTACAAGATCATTCGCAGTGGCGAGGTGCGTATCAACAGTGCGCGCGCCAAGCCCGGAACGCGGCTGGCCGAAGGCGACGAAGTCCGTCTGCCGCCGGTGCGCCAGCGCGAACGGCCGGGGCCGGGGCGGCCGCCGGACAGCCTGTTGCAGCGGGCCCGTGCGGCGCTCATGACGGAAACCGCGGATTATCTGCTGTTCAACAAGCCCGCCGGATTGGCGGTCCACGCCGGCAGTGGTCTGCGTTTCGGCCTGATCGAAGTACTGCGCGCCGCGCGCCCCGAAGAATATCTGGAGCTGGTCCATCGTCTGGACCGCCAGACGAGCGGCTGCCTGCTGGTCGCGCGCTCGCGCTGGTCATTGGATGGTCTGCGTGCGGCGCTCAACGATGACTCGGCGCGCAAGCGCTATCTCGCGTTGGTCGAAGGGCAGTGGCGTCACGGCACTGTCGAAGTCGATGCGCCGTTGTCGCGCGACAACGAACGCAGCGGCGAGCGCATGGTCGAGGTCGATTACGCTGGCGGCCGGCCGTGCCTTTCCGTATTCGAGCCGTTGGCAACATACGCCGACGCCACCTTGATGGCGGTCGAGATCCGGACTGGCCGCACGCATCAGATTCGCGTGCACGCGGCGCATATGGGCCACGCCGTGGCTGCGGATGCCAAGTACGGTCCGAATGCGCGCGCCGGCCACTGGCGTAGCCGAGGGTTGGAGCGGATGTTTCTGCACGCCGAGCGTCTGTATCTGGATTACCCCGACGCTGATCAGGACGCGGGCGTTCACTGTCGGGCGCTGCTGCCGGATGATCTGCAGCGGGTGCTGGACGCACTGGATAGCCGCCGATGAGCGCGTATGAGCTGCTGGTATTCGACTGGGACGGAACGCTCATGGATTCCGCCAACGAACTGGTGGGCGCCATGCAGCAGGCGATTCAGGATCTTGGCCTGCCGGAGCGCTCGCCGTCGCAGATGCGTTCGCTGATCGGTCTGGGGCTGACCGACGTGCTGGCCCGGCTGTTTCCCGATCGCGACCCGGAGCGCATACGCGCGCGCTTGAGTGAGTACCGGCGTCGATATGGCTCGCGGCGAAGTAACGCGACGCTGTTTCCGCCGGTATTGGGGGCGTTGGATACGCTACAGGCCAATGGGTTCACATTGGCCGTCGCGACCGGGAAAAGCCGTAGCGGGCTGGAGACCGATCTCGCTGCGACCGGGACAGGCGATTATTTCGCGATCACTCGGTGCGCGGATGAGTCCGCCTCGAAACCCGCGCCGGATATGCTTGAGGACATTCTCCTGCGCACCGCGACCCTGCCGGAGAAGGCATTGATGATCGGTGATACGACCTACGACATGACCATGGCGCGCATGGCGGGCGTGGATGCGCTTGGCGTAAGTAGTGGCGTCCACGTCGCCCAGCGTTTGCGTGACGCGGGGGCGGTGGATGTTCTGGAGAGCGTCGCGGCGTTGCCGGAGTGGTTGGCCAGGGGCCGGTAGCGACGGGTTCGGATCGCGACGACCCGCTAAGGCAAGGCCAGGCCGGCCGCAGCCAGGAAGCGCCGCAGCATGATCAGCGGCAGGCCGATCAGGGCGCTTGGGTCATCGGACTCGATCGATTCCGCCAGGGTAATGCCCAGACCCTCGGATTTCATGCTGCCTGCGGTCCCGGTAACGTCCTCGGCGGCAAGGTAGCGTTCGATCTCGTCATCACTCAGAGCGCGGAAGCGGGTTGTGACGGTGACGACCGTCACCCTTGGCTCGTCGAACGCCGGCGCACACAGGCACAGGCCGGAATGAAACGCTACGGCGCGGCCGGATTGCTGCTTGAGCTGCTGGCGGGCGCGGTCGATGGTGCCGGGTTTGCCTACGGGCTGGCCATCGACGTCGGCTACCTGGTCGGCGCCGATGACAATGGCGTCGGGCGCCTGCGCCGCTATGCTTTCGGCCTTGGTGCGCGCCAGGCGTTGGGCCAGCGAGCGTGGGACTTCGCCCGCGTGCGGTGTTTCGTCGACATCCGGCGACGTGGCGTCGAACGTGACGCCCAGCTGGCGCAACGATTGACGACGCCAGGGCGAGCTGGAGGCCAGAATCAGTCGTGGTGTGGTCTTTTCCATGGCGGTAGCAGTCGAGATTGTCGTGCCCGAGGGTAAACGATTGCAGTTGTGGGCATGTCAGCGACTGGCGTTTTAGTGGAAATGCTTTGACTTGAACGGCGTCACCGCCTATTATCGCGCGCCATGAATGAGCCGGGCACGTTGGTGCAGCACGTCGATTATCGGCGTCTGGCCACCCAGACAGGCCGCATTGACGGTACGCTCCGGGTATCGCAGTTGCCGCGGGTGGCGGCGGAGATGGCGCGGCAACCGCGTGACGAAGACACGGTCGACGTCGATCTTGTTTTCTGTGAGGATGCGCAGCGCCGTGTCCGTGTCGAAGGCCGGATAACGACAACGCTGGCCCTGTGCTGCCAGCGTTGTTTGCGTGTGTATCCGCAACCGGTGACCGTGCAGGCCGCCGGGGTGGTGGCGCGCGACGACGATGCGGCGGCGAATGTCCCGCGGGACGACGAGCCAATCGAGGCCCAGGGCGATTGGCTGGATGTATATGCACTGGTCAGCGACGAGCTATTGCTCGCGCTGCCGGTGGTTGCGCGTTGTGATCGCAATGATTGCAGCGCGGGCTACGAGAATGACCCGGTCCTGGACGAGCCGCGGGCCGGCAAACGGACAGACAACCCGTTCGCAGTCTTGAATGAAATCAAGCGCGACGACTGACCAATATTCGAGAACACTGTAAAGAAGGCATAACGCCATGGCCGTACAGCAGAACCGTAAATCCCGTTCCAAGCGCGACAAGCGCCGGACTCATGACCGGATGCTCCGTCCGACGCTGTCGGTCGATCCGACCACCGGCGAGACGCATCGTCGACATCACGTAACGCGTGATGGTTTTTATCGTGGTCGTCGCGTGGTTGCGACGGGCGACGATATTTAGCGCTTGTCGGAGACAGCGCCGGTATTCCGCCTGGCGTTGCCCTTGACTATGACTCGTATTGCTGTCGACGCCATGAGCGGCGATCTGGGCCCCTGTGTGGCTGTGCAAGCCGCGCTGACCAGTCTGGAACAACATCCGGGGCTGGAAATCGTCCTTGTGGGGGACGAGCAGGCGCTGCGTGAGCAACTCATGCGCTGCGGCAAGAAAGCCGCGTCCTGTGAGCGATTGACGCTGCATCACGCCAGCGAAATCGTGGACATGTGCGAGTCGCCGGCGCGCTCGCTGCGCCAGAAAAAAGACTCTTCCATGCGCGTGGCGGTCAATCTCGTGCAGGAAGGCGAAGCGGCGGCCTGCGTATCGGCGGGCAATACGGGCGCACTCATGGCGACCTCGCGCTTCGTGCTCAAGACCCTGGGCGGGATCGACCGGCCGGCGATCATCTCGCCGATCCCGGCCCGCGACGGGCATACCCTGATGCTCGATCTGGGGGCCAATGCGGAATGCACGCCCGAGCAGCTGTTTCAATTCGCCGTGATGGGCGCGGTGCTGGCGCGCGCTGTGCACGGCATCGCTGAGCCGCGGGTCGGGTTGCTCAATCTCGGCTCCGAGGAAATCAAGGGCAATCACCAGATCCAGCAGGCCGGGAAGCTGCTTGGCGAGAGCAAGCTCAACTACATCGGTTTCGTCGAGGGTGACGATATCTTTATCGGCGATGTCGATGTGGTGGTCTGCGATGGTTTCGTGGGCAATGTCGCTCTCAAGACGAGCGAAGGACTCGGAAAGCTGATCGCGCAGTTCCTGCGCGAGGAATTCTCCCGCAATGTCCTCACGCGCACGGCGGCCGTGATGGCCATGCCGGTGCTCAAGGCGTTTCGGCTTCGGGTCGATTCGCGTCAATACAATGGCGCGACGCTGGTCGGACTGCAGGGCACTGTCATCAAGTCGCACGGTGATGCCGACGCCGTGGCGTTCGCGAGCGCCATCAATGTGGCGCGTCTGGAAGTCGAGCAGAGTGTGCCCGATCGCATCCGCACGCTGCTGGCCCAGAATCTGGGCGAGAATAACGCGCCATAAAAGTGCGATAACGGCGCGCCTGTCTGCGTCGCCCATTGTGCTGCGGTCCTCCCGTAGCACATCCGTTTTTTCTCCCCGTCGCTGCCGGATCGCGATTGATTCGGCGCCCCCATATCCCTATATCCTGCGTATATGAATTCGGGTACGTCCACGGCGCACTCCGTTTGGGTGCACCGTGACGCGAGGTACGTGCAATGAGTCAGACCGACAAGCCGGGCCCCGGGACCGAGGACGACGGCGATACCGTTGTCCAGCCCAGCAAGCCCAAGACCAAGCGACCGCCGCTGTACAAGGTCATCGTGCATAACGACGACTTCACTCCAATGGAGTTTGTGGTGGACGTGCTGATGACCTTCTTCACGCTGGATCGCGAGCGTGCGGTCCAGGTGATGCTGACGGTGCACACACGCGGCAAGGCGGTTGCGGGAACCTATACCGCGCAGATTGCCGAGACGAAAGTGGCGATGGTCAATGACCATGCACGTGCCCACCAGCACCCGCTGTTGTGTACTATGGAACAAGCCTGATCGGCATGCCTCCAGGCAGCGCGATCGGGTCTCAATCGAACCCACGGTTCGGGGATATGAAATGCTGAGCCAGGAACTGCAAACCGCATTAGATGCCGCCTTCATGGTGGCGCGTCGCCAGCATCACGAGATGCTTACAGTCGAGCATCTGTTGATGTCGTTGTTGGACAATCCGTCCGTCATCGAGGTGCTGGAGGCGGTCAATACCGATGTCGTACGCCTCGAGCGGGAGCTCAAGAGCTATATCGACACCCACGTGCCGGTTGTGCCGGCAGCCGAGGAGCACGAAGTGCAGCCGACGCTGGGTTTCCAGCGGGTGCTGCAGCGCGCGGTCTATCATGTCCAGTCCTCGGGCAAGAAGGAAGTAACCGCCGTCAACGTGCTGATCGCGATCTTTTCCGAGCAGGAATCGCATGCGGTCAATCTGCTCAACGAGCAGGAGGTGACCCGTCTGGATGTGGTGAACTTCGTATCGCACGGCGTCAGCAAGTCCGGCGACGAATCCCAGGAATCCAGCGGTACGAGCGAGAAACAGGCGGACGACAGCGAGACCGAGAGCGGCAAGTCGGCGCTGGATCAATATGCCACGAATCTCAATCGCAAGGCCGCCGAGGGTAGCGTCGACCCTTTGATCGGCCGCGATCACGAAGTCGAGCGCGTGGTTCAGACTCTATGCCGGCGGCGAAAGAACAATCCGCTGCTGGTCGGCGAGGCCGGAGTCGGCAAAACCGCGATTGCTGAAGGCCTGGCGCGCATGATCGTGGATGGCGAGGTGCCGGAAGTGCTCAGTCACAGCGTGATCTATGCGCTGGATCTGGGCGCGTTGATCGCCGGTACCAAATACCGCGGCGATTTCGAGAAACGCCTCAAGGGCGTGTTGGCGGAACTCGACCGCTTGGACGGCGCCGTTCTGTTCATCGATGAAATCCATACCGTGATCGGCGCCGGTGCGGCGTCTGGCGGGGTCATGGACGCGTCCAATCTGCTCAAGCCCAAGCTGGCGTCCGGCGAGTTGCGCTGCATGGGCGCGACCACTTATCAGGAATTCCGCGGTGTGTTCGAAAAGGATCGGGCGCTGGCGCGGCGATTCCAGAAGATCGATGTGCCCGAGCCCAGCGTCGCCGATACGGTGCAGATTCTGCGCGGCCTCAAGGGCCGCTTCGAGTCCCACCACCAGGTGCGTTACACCCAGCCGGCGCTGGAAGCAGCCGCGGAGCTGGCCTCCCGTCACATCAACGATCGTCACTTGCCGGACAAGGCCATCGATGTGATCGACGAGGCCGGCGCACGGCTTCGGTTGCGGCCCTCGGCCAAGCGCCGCAAGACGGTGCAGGTGCGCGACATCGAGGACATGGTCTCGCGGATCGCGCGGATTCCGCCGAAAACGGTATCCCGCGACGACCGCGACGTGCTCAAGACGCTGGAACGCGATCTCAAGCTGGTCATCTTCGGGCAGGACAAGGCCGTGTCGTCGCTGTCCAGCGCGATCAAGATGTCGCGCTCCGGGCTGGACAACACCGAAAAACCCATCGGCTCGTTCCTGTTCGCCGGGCCGACCGGTGTGGGCAAGACCGAGGTCACGCGTCAGTTGTCACTGCATCTGGGGGTCGAGCTGATCCGTTTCGACATGTCCGAGTACACGGAGCGGCATACGGTATCGCGGCTGATCGGCGCGCCTCCGGGGTATGTCGGCTACGACCAGGGCGGCCAGCTGACCGAAGCGGTCACCAAGCAGCCGCATTCGGTGGTGCTGCTCGACGAGATCGAAAAGGCGCATCCGGATATCTTCAACCTGCTTTTGCAGGTGATGGATCACGGCAAGCTCACCGATAACAACGGTCGCGAGGCGGATTTCCGCAACGTGATTCTGGTGATGACGACCAATGCCGGCGCCGAGGAAATGGCCCGCCGCGGTATCGGCTTCAACCCGACGGACAACAGCACCGACGGTATGGAAGTCATCCTTCGCAGCTTCACCCCCGAGTTTCGCAATCGACTGGATTCAATCATCCAGTTCGAGCCGCTCGAAGGCGAAGTGGTCGAACGCGTGGTCGACAAGTTCGTGTTGCAGCTCGAAGCGCAGCTCGAATCGCGCAACGTCGAACTCGAGGTCGAACCCGAGGCCCGTCAATGGCTGGCCCAGCGAGGCTACGACGCCAAGATGGGTGCGCGGCCGATGGCCCGGGTCATCCAGGAGCATGTCAAGAAACCACTCGCCGAAGAGCTGCTGTTCGGCCGTCTGGCCGGTGGTGGGCGCGTGATCGTGCGGGTGAGCGATGATTCGCTTGAGCTTGATGTGTCGCCCAAGGAGGTCGCCGAAGCCTGATCGATTCGGTCAGCCTCAGGGTTGCCGGTGTGCCCCGATCGCGGGGCATACCGCACCGAAGGCGTTACTCGACCGTGACGCGGTTGATTTCGGCCAGCCCGAGCACGCCGGCACGGACTTTCTCCAGGCCCGCCTGGCGCAGGCTTTGTACGCCATCGGCGGCGGCCTGCTGTTCAATATGGTCGGCGTTGCCGCCTTCCATGATGATTCGGCCGATGGCATCCGTCACCGGCATGACCTGGTAAATACCGATACGCCCCCGATAGCCGGCGGTGCAGTTGTCGCACCCGTCCGGATGCGCTTCGAATAGTTCCAGCGTGGCGAGTTCGTCGGTACGGAAACCTTCGGCCAGCAATTCGTCGTCCGGAACGGTGACAGCGCGCTTGCAGTGGGGGCAGAGGCGTCGCGCCAGCCGTTGCGCAATGATCAACGTGACCGAGGCCGCGATGTTATAGGCCGGCACGCCCATGTTGACCAGCCGTGTGAGTGTCTGCGGGGCGTCGTTGGTATGTAGCGTGGACAGCACCATATGCCCGGTCTGTGCCGCCTTGATCGCGATTTCCGCGGTTTCCAGGTCACGGATCTCGCCCACCATGATGACGTCCGGGTCCTGACGCAGAAAGGCGCGCAGGCAGGTTGCGAAGTTGAGCCCGATACGGGGATGGACATTGACCTGGTTGATGCCGGGCAGGTTGATTTCGGCGGGGTCCTCGGCGGTGGAGATATTGCGGTCGTTGGTATTGAGAATATTCAGCGCGGTATACAGCGATACCGTCTTGCCGCTGCCGGTCGGCCCCGTGACCAGTACCATGCCGTAGGGGCGATGGATGGTCTGCTCGAACAGTTCGCGCTGCAGATCGTCGTAGCCCAGCGCCTCGATACCCATTTGCGCGCTCGAAGGGTCGAGAATACGCAGCACGATCTTTTCGCCGTGCAGCGTGGGGCAAGTGGAAACGCGGAAATCGATCGCGCGGTTCTTCGATAGATTGAGTTTGATCCGCCCGTCCTGTGGGACCCGGCGTTCGGCCAGATCGAGCCGTGCCATGACTTTGAGGCGCGCCGACAGCCGCATCCCCAGTGCCGCCGGTGGCGAGGCGACCTCGCGTAGCACGCCGTCCTGACGCAGGCGCACGCGGAATTTCTTCTCGTAAGGCTCGAAATGGATATCCGATGCGTTCTTGTTGATCGCGTCGAGCAATACCTTGTTGACGAAGCGGACCACCGGGGCGTCGTCGGCGTCCATTTTCGTGACGTCATTCTGGCCCGCAGTATCCGCGTCACCATCGACCTTCAGGTTATCCAGGGCGACGTCGTCAAGGCCGGCCATTGCGGTATCGATGGCGCTGAACGTGGCCTCGATCGCACGTGCCAGCTTGTCCTGTTCGACCAGTACCGGTTCGATGTTGAGGCCGGTGTTGAACCTGAAATCGTCCAGCGCCTGCAGATCGGTCGGGTCCGCGATCGCCAGATGCAGGTTCCGGCCGCGCTGGAAGATGGGTAGCGCGCCGTGCTTGCGAATCAACGCTTCGGATACCTTCTTGACCGGTGCCTGGCTCAAATCGACTGCTCTCAGGTCGAGCAGCGGCATGGAGTATTCCGAACTTGCCGCCTTGGCGAGTACCGCCGCGCTCAATACCCGGCTGGCCACAAGACGCGCCACGAACGATTCGTCCTCCTGATGCGCCTCACGCTGGATCTGGGCGGCCTTTTCGGCGTCAACCAGGCCGTCTTCGACCAATTGCCGGGCGAGCCCGCCGAGTACCGGGGGGGTCGGCGGATTTTTCCTGGAGGTGGTCATGCTGGGGTATTCCGGTAGTCGTCACGCATGGCTGCCGGGATCGCTATGTAGCACCCCGTAAGTCTGTGGATTTTATGAGTGTTTTCGCCACGATACCACCGAAG